>Ga0272443_10004828_pt1 | contig 14342 bp, 14 predicted proteins | sample SSMAcet12_FD_193581 | JGI IMG/M metagenome (GOLD analysis project Ga0272443, IMG submission 193581) | Marine sediment archaeal communities from Little Sippewissett salt marsh, Falmouth, MA, United States - SSM-Acet-12 | ecosystem: Environmental > Aquatic > Marine > Wetlands > Sediment ...
AAAGATGCTCTTGCTGATTTTGCGAGCTACAGAACCACCACCATCAGGCGCTGCTTGCCAGATAAGGAAACAAGTTCCAGTATCGTGCGTTATTGATAGACCTGCCGGCCGGTGTCCGAACGAAGAAAGGATCTGCCGGATGGTCGAGAATGAAAAAAGTGATTTATAAATATGATATGTTAAAGACGCGATTCATTGCGTCTCCATTGTGAGGACAAGAACATGAAAAAACTATTTAGCTTATTATTCATAGCGGTGCTTGCTCTTTCGCTAATGTCATGCGGAGAGACAGTAACCGAGCCCATCACATTTGCTTTTCTTGCCGATACGCACATTGGCACAGCGATCGGTGCTGATGATCTGAGAAATTCAGTAAAGGATATCAATGGGATTGATGACATTGATTTTGTCATACTGGCAGGAGATGCCACGGAATATGACTTTGCCGGAGAGCTTGATACCGTTAAAGCGATCATGGATAAATTGAAAGTGCCCTATCATATTATTCCGGGTAATCATGAATTGAAATGGTCGTCATCCGGTGGTGAAAAATTCAGAAAACTTTTCGGAGACGATAAATTCAATGTCGAATACGGCGGCTACAGGTTCATAGGCGTTAATCAGGGACCCTTGATGAGAATGGGTGAGGGTTTTATTGCGCGTGAAGACTTGAATTATGTTAAGGGATCTCTGCGAAAAATGAGACAGAAAAAGCAACCGGTGTTTTTTGTCACGCATTATCCCATTGACCATACCGTTACAAATTCTTATGATTTTTTAGAGATCATCAAACATTACAATGTCCAGGCCATCATGCACGGGCATGGGCACAGCAACCGCCATAAAGATTATTCCGACGTGACGGGTATTATGGGTCGTTCTAACCTGAGCAGGGGAGGCCCCGGCGGCTATAATATCGTTCATATTGAAGCAGATACCATGACCTGGACCGAACGACGTCCCGTAGAAAAAGAAAGCCTTGAACCATGGTTGGTATTACCTTTAAAAGAATTTAAATATACCAAATCCCATAAAGACTTAAAACCGGAAATGGCTATCAATGCAAAATATCCTGAAATTGAAGTGGAGTGGTCGTACGATTCAGAATATTCCATTACGGCAGCTGTTGCCCAAACAGGCGATAAAGTTATCTTCGGTAATCGCTCCGGCAAAGTGATCGCGCTTTCATCAGAAACGGGCAAAGAGATATGGACTTACCAGACAGGCGGTCCGATCTTTACCGAACCGGCAATTCATGACGAGCATGTTTATGTGACGTCGACCGATTCGGCATTATATTGCCTGAATGTCGATACCGGAGAAAAAATATGGCGTTATAAAACAAATGCCCCCATTGTTGCCCATCCCGCAGTATATGACAATAAGGTTTATTTTGGCGGAAGCGACCGGATGTTCAGGGCGCTCAATGCCGAAACGGGAAAATTGGTATGGGATTTCATGATGATAAGAAGATATATAGAGACGAAACCTTTGATCGCGGAAGGAGAAGTGATCTTTGGAGCATGGGATTCGTATCTATATGCCCTGGATGCACAAAACGGCGGCATGAAATGGATGTGGACAGGCGAAAAAAGCGGTCGACTTTATTCACCGGCGGTGGTACATCCCGTGTATGCAAACGGTAAGGTTTTTATTGTAGCCCCTGATCGTGTGATGTCTGCCATAGATATCAATACGGGTAAGACCGTCTGGCGTTCCGATACCTTTAAGGTAAGAGAAAATATTGGATTATCTGAAGACCGATCCACCGTCTATGCCAAAACCATGTGGGATATTGTGTGCGCCGTGTCAACCGAAGGCGATGAACCTGAGACACGTTGGAGTACCGCTGTCAATTACGGTTTTGAGATCGATCCTTCCATCCCCGTTGAAAAGGACGGTATCCTATATTTTACAACGCAATTCGGGTTTGTTTATGCATTGGATTCGCAAACTGGAGATATTTTGTGGGGACACCGGATCGGCAGCAATTTGTTGAACACACCCGTGGTCGACGGTCATTCATTGATCGTATCCGGCATGGATGGCAAAGTAACGAAACTCGTTACCGGTACGTAAACATAAATTTAAATGATTGCTGTAGAGACGGAGCATCGCTCCGTCTCTCCTTATATTACCATAATATTTCCATTATAAAAGTATAATTCTTTTTCTTCCTTTTCTCTTTCTAACTTTTTTATTTCCAAGGGACTTAAAATCCCTCGAGCGCCAGTCCCTACGGAACTTTTAACCGAAAAGTGTTACCTATGTTTTGAAGGTAAAGTGTTACCCATGTTTTGAAGGTACATCCAACAACCCGACTCCCCAACTTCTTCTTGCCCAATGCTCTTCATTATATTAATTTAAAATATAATTTCAATTCAACTTCTTGGCATACAAGGAGATCAATATGAAGATCCGCACATTGGCACCGGTCTTATGCATCGCGCTGATGTTTGCTGCACCCGTACAAGGGCAAGGTTTTGCCATGGGCTATCAGTATGCTTTTTCCGGTGAATATTATTCCGGCTATGTCATGACCTTCGATCTTCTGGGACCTCTGGGCATTTATGGTAATTTCTACGGTATCGGAGTTTATGATTATGCCGACTATGACGAACCCTGGCCGGGTGATGAATTTCAATTTACGATCGATAAAGATTATTGGGCATCTCAGAGCATTGGTGCAACGCTGAGAATATTCCCCGGATTGTACTTATATGCGGGTTATTGTAACGGAAATTACATATCCGTAAGTGAGCATTATTGGTTTGACGAGACCTATATTTTAAGTTATGACGGTTATTACACCACTCAAGAATGGGAATATCATCATGATCCGGGTTTGGATATCGGTGTGAGTATCAGTCCCTTCAGTTATATCGGGTTTATTCTGGGGTACAATTTTCCCATGGATGCTCCGGTAGTCGGTTTTAACACAAGTTTCTTTTTCTGATATGAATAGAAAACACCTATTGTTTTGGATCATACTGCTTATAAGCTTACCGTTGCTTGCCTGTACTTCCTTTGTGCTTAACAGCGAATCTCCCTATCTTGCAAAAAATCTCGACTGGGAAATTGACCGGGGATATCTTTTCTATAATCTTGACGGTATTGAAAAAAACTCCATCTCGGATACGTCGCTTGCCTGGATATCAAAATATAAGAGTATTACAAACAATCAATTCGGCAAAGAATTTCCGTTGGGCGGAATGAACGAAGCCGGACTGGTTATTGAAGAATTAAGCCTGTTCGGGCAATCATATCAATGTGATACGAGCAAGATGCTGCTTAATGAATTTCAATGGGTGCAATATCAACTGGATATGAGCAAAACCGTAGAAGAAGTGATTCAAAGCCTTGAAAACATTACCATTACGCACGATATCATGAATCTGCACTATATTATTGCCGATAAAACAGGTGATATTGCCGTAGTCGAGTGTTTGGAAAATGGCGTGGTAGTTCACTGGGGTGAAATGCTGCCATATCCCGTTTTGAGCAATAACCCTTATGTGGAAGCCATGCGCTATCTCGGTTTTTTCAAGGGTTACGGCGGTGAAATGGAAGTGCAGCATCGTCAGGGTTCTCAGGAGCGCTTTGTTTCCTGTGTTCATTTGCTGAATGATAAATATGTTGCAACGGACCCCGTGAGCTATGCTTTTGACCTTTTGGATACGGTTAGACAAAGAGACACACAATGGCAGTTCGTATATGATATTGCAGATCTCAAGGTCATTTGCCACATTCATATAAATACAAAGCCCTATGAAACCTCATTCAGGAAATTGAAAAAAGTTAAACATAATCAATATGCCGTGCCGCTTTATCAAGATCGCTATAAAAAAATCCGTATGACCAATGAGGTTAATAGGGAGCAGCTTGATTTTATAAATAAAAATCTGGATAATTATTTCCCCGGGAAAAAGCATGTTTATGATCTGATGATGGGAGCGGGGGAGAAAAGCTTGAAACAGAAATAACTAAGAGACAAATTCCAAAAGCCAATTAATAATGTTTAAAGTTTAACGTTTAAGGTTTATTGTTTAATATTGAACTCCTAACGGAGTTCTTTTTTAGAGGGGATAAAAACGCTATATTCTTCTTGGACTCCTGCGGAGTCCTGTTCCGATCAAAAATCAATGCTAATCTATATTTTGAGGATCCCGGCGGGATCCAAGAAGAATATAAACATTTGTCATCTTTAATTACAACCCCGCCGGGGGTTGAACAATTAAACTCCTAAACGCTTAAACGTTTAAACCATAAACTTTAAACAAACATGAATTATATAGTGTACCATAACACCCCATACACCTCCAAATCCCCAAAATAGTAAAAAAATATCACGCATAAAGCCCTTATAAACAAAGGGCAAAAGGCACTTATTATAAAAAAATTAAAAAAAGTCGCATTTTTTTCTTGCATGTTTTGTGTAATGGTGTTATACTTGTGTAGAACACTGGAATACTGGTGTGAATTGAAACAGAAAGAGAACGACAATGAGCATAAACTTCGACAGTTCAAAAGCTATATACCTCCAACTGGCCGATCTCATCAGAGAGTCGATCATGTCCGGCGCGCTTAACAGCGGAGAAGCTATCCCCTCCGTTAGACAGCTGTCCGCCGAATACCGGTTAAACCCACAGACAATTTTAAACGCCACACAGCTTCTCGTCAACGAGGGTTTACTGGAAAAACGTCGTGGAAAGGGCTACTTCGTCACCGATCCTGCACAGGATGTCTTAAAAGAATCCGGGGTCATTACCTTTGAGGACGTTACCCTTCCGGACATGATCAAACAGGCCAAAATGCTTGGGATAGGCAAAAAAGAATTATGCAAACTGATAGAAGATAAATTCAACGAAAAATAAAAAGTATTTAAGGGAGAAGAACCATGTTTAACAATAATCTTATCAAACGCCACAATCGCACAATGTCATACGTGCGTGCCATGTCAATCCGGATCGTCAAACCGGTGAAATAAGCGAAACCAAGATCAATGATTTTAAATCAACAATCAAGAACTCAAAAAGATCTCATGAATAAACAAAAAACAACAGCAGACATTGCGGGGACCAAGGGGACGACACACCATACGAATGTTTTGTCGAGAGGTGTGAGCCAATGCTGTCCATTTTTGAACAAGGTCCGTTATCATAAGACTGAAAGCCTGAAAGATGAAAAATTAATTTATGATCTTAATAGCGGGAATTTTAATAAAAAACGCAAAATGAACAATGAGATCGATGAAAATGCCGGTACATCAATGATGTACTACCTTTGAAAAGGAATGAAGATGGAAAATTATATTCAAATAAAGAACCTGACCAAAAAATATAAGACCCTTACCGCTCTTAAAAATATTGATCTTGAAATTCCCAAAGGGAAGATCGTTGGATTAATGGGCAAGAACGGGGCCGGAAAATCGACACTGTTAAAATGCATGTTAGGCTTGCTTCGGTATGAAGGCAGTATTTCCATGTTCGGCAAATCCATCAGTGAATGGAAGCACGATCTTTATGGCCGGGTTGCGTTCATTCCGGATGTAAGCGGACTTGATCCGCGACTGACGGTTGAACAAACCATCGATTTTACAGCGGCAGTTAACGAATCATGGAACTGGGATAAATCAAAACGACTGTTTGCAGAAAGTGACCTGCCGTGCGACCAAAAGGTCGGGACTCTCTCGAAGGGGATGAAGACGAAGCTATATCTTTTGTTAACGTTATCAAAAGATGTTGATGTTCTTCTATTGGATGAACCCACCCTGGGACTTGATATTGTATTCCGCAAAGAATTTTATGATCTTCTTCTGGGCGAATTTTACGACGAAAGCAAAACCGTGATCATTTCAACGCACCAGGTTGCTGAAGTGGAAAATATCCTTCAGGATGTGATCTTTATTGATCACGGGGAGATCCTGCTTAATCGCTCGGTCGATCAATTGAAAGAGGACTGGAAGATCATTGAAGTTTCAAATGCGCAGGAAGAAACATTAATGCAGTATAATCCCAGTGTTTTTACCAAAACGCTCGGGCATGTACGGGGTTTGGTTGAAGGCAAGGTTGAAATAGCGGGCGCAAAATTTATGGTGCCGAACTTGTCTGAGATCTTTGTTGCTTTAACTCAGAGTAAATAATTAGGTGTAATCATGTCACATTTTCTCACATTAATAAAAACCGAGTATCTTAAACGCAAACCGGCATATTGGACGCCGGTCTGGATCGTCGGGATCATCATTGTGGTCCTGCTGGTGGTCAGCTTGACGGCATTGATCGCCAACTGGGATATGATCCAGTACGGATTCATCAATATGTCCTTCGATTATGATGATATTCAGGATGGTGTTAAGCTCGGAGTTTACGGCAGTATGATGCTGGTCGTATTCGTTTTCTCCATTTTTATGCTGATCACATCACAGAGCAGTTTGTCAAAAGAAAAAGAACTCGGCTGTGAATTGTTCTATCGCTGCCAGCCGGTCAATATTTGGAGCTGTACGGCGGCAAAATATTTGATGCATGTGTTTGCCGGAGCGGTATTGCTCCTGGCCATAGGATTGATCCTTGGGATTGTTCTGGCCATTGTCTTTTCGAGCACGATGGGTGGATTTTACCTGGGGGCCGCATTTGTGGGGAGTTTACTCGGACTGATCCTCTATCTTAAGTTCGCACTGGTATTCGGGTCACTTTACTTCCTGTTCTCGTCCATATTCAAGAACAATGCCTTTCTCAAGGGAACGATCTTCATCGGTTTAATTGAACTGGTCTTTGTTCTGATCCAGGAGCTGACACGCAACACCGTGGACATGCCAAGCATCTTTGGCGGCTTATTTTCATTGATGGGTAACTTGAACGTTGACAGTGATATTGCTCTTGGAAGTGCTTTGGGAGATTATCGTCTTCTGATCGCATTGTTGTTCGCGGGTGCCTGTTACACCGGAGCGACACTGATATATCAATATAAAACAATAGAAGCGTAGGAGAAAAAAATGAAACGAAATAAAGTATTGACCATTCTCTTAGTTGCATTCTTTACATTGAGCTCTGCTTTTGCTTTTAAGGTAACGGCCAAAGGACCGGTGATAAGCAAAAATGTAAATGCAAAGAATTTCACCAAACTGGATATACGCAGGCAATACGATGTGTACTTGACTCAGGGTGATAAAGAATCAGTTACGGTAAAAACATATGAAAGCTTAATGCCTTACGTTGATGTGGATCAAAGAGGCGATCTGCTAATTGTTTCGATGAGTAAAAAACTCAATAATATAAAATGGCTGAATCGCAAGCATGTCCTGGAAGTTCATATTACCGTTAAAGAACTTGAAAAAGTTGAATTATCGGGTGCATGTGACTTATACATGATGTCACCGCTTGTTACGGAAGACCTTAAAATTTCCGCCAGCGGCGCCAGCGACCTTGATCTGATGAAGATCGAAGGTAATAACATCAAAATAATCACGTCGGGTGCCAGCGATATTGATGATGGTGATTTTCTGGCTAAAAAGATTTATATCAATGCCAGCGGTGCCAGCGACGGCAATATTAAAGTTGTTGCTGACGTGCTTGACATGATAGCCTCAGGTGCATCTGATTTTGACATTGATGTTGATGTTCAAGATCTGGAGATCAGTGCACACGGTTCTTCGGATTTCGACGCAAAGGGAAAATCCAGGAAATTCGTGATCAATGTTAGCGGTTCGTCCGACATGGATGCTTTCGATCTGATCAGCGACACCATTATTGTAGATGCTTCCGGAGGTTCTCTCTGCAAGATCAACGCCATTAAATTTATTGACGCTTCCAGTTCCGGTGCTTCAAACATATACTATATTGGAAAACCGGATAGGACAAAGATCCAGGTTTCCGGCGTCTCATCAATAAAAAGCAAATAATTTTAAGATCATTGCCTGAAAGGGGAAATAAAATGAAGAAGATTGCTATTTTAATGTTAACTGCGCTGCTTATGTTCGGATGTGATTTCGATTCGAACAAACTTGAACGGATCACCGTTAGCGGAGGTTTGGTTCAAAGAAGCGAATATCTTGATGATTTCAGCGAGATCATCCTTGCCGGTCCGTTTGATATCAAACTTGATCAAAACGGCGGGAGTGAATTCACGGTTGAAACGTATGAAAGCTTGATGCAGTGGGTAACGGCCGAAATCCTTGAAGACGGTACGCTGCTGCTTTATCTTGTTGACACATCAGAAGCCCATTCTTTTGATATCCGTTTCGATGAAGAAGAGTTCGACGACTTCTCACGTTCGGCAATTCTAAGCGGAAGCCGTTTGAAATGGCCCGAAAATGAAAAAGTCCTCGACGTTGTACTGTCGGTCGGTGACCTGAACAGGATCCAGATCATCGGCGAAAGCAATATTGAACTTGTCAAAACGCTGAAAGCGAAAAAATTTGATTTTGATGTTGCGGGAGCGGTTCATCTTGAAGGTGATATAGATATGGATGAACTTGAGATTGATCTTGCTGGAGCAGGTAATCTTGATCTGAGCGGAAACGTGGATAAACTTGAGATCAACTGTGCCGGAGCAGGTACAATCAGGGCCTATGATCTTATCGCAAATGATGTAAATCTTGAGATCGCAGGTGTTTGCAATGCCCAGATTAATGCAGTTGAAAGTCTGGACGTCGAGATCGCAGGCATGGGAACGGTCAAGTATAAAGGCAACCCAAAAGTTACTATTGATAAAGCCGGAATTGGCAGTGTAAAACAAGTCGATTCCGATCAAAAAACCGATAAAAAAGAAATTTAAATCAACAAATTGTAGTCTTGAGAGGTGACAATGAAGATCAAATTTACATTGATCTGTGTATCAATGTGTGTAGGGATGCTGTTGTTTGCAGAAACTCTGACACTCGAAGAATGCATTGATATCGCACGATCCAATAACCCCAGTGTACAACAGGCTGAACTGAATGCGGAAATAGGCAAGTCGAAGGTTCGACAGTCATACAGCGCCGTGATGCCCAATGTCTCTGTATCCACCGGTTTATCCTCAGCGCATACGAGTGCAACCGGGTGGAACCCGTCAAGTTCTTATGGTGTAAGCGCCGGCATGACATTTTATGCGCCGGGCATGTACTCCGGGATCAAATCAGCCCAACTCAATACTCAGGCAAACCGGCTGAACAGTGTCAGTAATGAAAATGATATTGTCAGCCAGATCAGCACCCTTTATTACCGGATCTTGAGCACTAAAAGAATGATCGAGGTTTATAAAGGTAACATTGAGGTTGCCGAAGAGAACTTGAAGAAAACACGTTCCATGTATGAACAACACGTGATCACGGAATCGGATGTACTGAAATCCGAAGCACAAAAGGGTGATTTTGAATCACAACTTCTGAACCAAAAACAACTTTATACTTCATATCTCAGAACAATGAATGTGCTGCTTGGACGCAATGCAAGAGAAGATATCAATGTTGTAGATATTGATGTTGACCATATTGATATTCCGACATACGAAGACGCACGGGATATGATGTTGAGTGATAATCCTCAATACGGTTCAGCGGTTCTTCAGGAAAAGATCGGAAAAGTGCTGCTTAATTCTTCAAAAGAAGCGTTCTTACCGAGCGTTTCGGGATCTTACTCCCATTCCGGGAGCTACGATCCTGCGGTCTCGGCAAGCAATAATGTCGGTGTAACAGCCAGCTGGACGCTTTTTAACGGATTATCCCGACGTGAGAACATGCAGCAAAGCAAACTTCAGGTGAAACAGGCAAAGATCAACGTAGACAATACGCTGCGTATACTTGAACAGCAATTGAGCGATCTATATACTCAGTTTGAGACCTATACCGCAATGATCGATATCAATGAACGCCGGCTGGAATCGGCACGTCGAGATTTCGAGATCGTCAACCAACAGTACGAATTGGGAAAAAATACCATACTTGAAAGAATGCAGTCACAGCTTGCAGTCTTGAGTGCGGAATCGTCTCTGGTTGAAGCAAAATATTCGCGCAAAATGGTTGAATCTGAAATATTAAAATTAATCAATAAAATATAGGAACGAAAATGAAGAAGAAAATTTTTATTATTATTGCCGCTGTTGTTGTCTTGGGAGTATTCCTTGTGTTTACATTAAAGCAAGACAACAAAAAAGCCATCAGTGTTCAAATGGAAAAAGTCCGTTTGCACACAATTGAATCAAAAGTTTATGCTGCCGGTTATGTTCAACCCGTTGTAAAGGTGAATATATCTGCGAATGTTGCCGGTGAGATCGTTTCACTGAATGTCAAAGAAGGCCAGGATGTCAAAAAAGGGCAGCTATTGGCACAGCTCGACAAAGTCAGATATTCGGCAGCCGTTGATCAGGCAAAATCGTATTACAAATCCGCTCTTTCGGCTAAGGAAGTTGCCGAAAAAGAATTTAAACGCGTAGAAGAACTGTATAAGAATAAAAATTACAGTGAATCACAGTATGATCAGGCAAAAGCAAAATTTGACCAAGCCGAAGCCGGACTTGAACAAGCCGTTGCCAGCCTTGAACAAGCTCAAGACAATTTACGTAAAACCACATTGGTCGCACCTATTGATGGTACGGTTATCGGACTCCAGAAAGAACAGGGTGAAATGGCGCTTGGTTCAACGTTTCAGGCAGACGTTGTTATGACGGTTGCGGACCTTTCCGGTATGGAAGTTGAAGTGGACGTTAATGAAAATGATATTGTGCGCGTTGAATTGGGTGACTCTGTGGATATCGAGATAGATGCGTTGGCGGATCAGGTGTTCCAGGGCGTTGTATCTGAGATCTCTCAGCTTGCAACCACTTTGGGAGCCGGTACGCAAAATGCCATAACCAATTTCAAGGTCACCGTTAAAATGATCAATAACCCACCTGAGATACGTTCGGGTATGAACGCAACGGTGGAGATCTTGACAGATAAAAAAGTTGATGTTGTTGGTATTCCGATCCGTGCCGTCACGGTTCGACCGGCAGACAAAGTCCACAAAATGGCTCCAAATCCCGCAGAAGGTGGTCCCAACATGATGGGCAAACCCGAATTGCTGGAAGTTGCTTTTGTAGTGGAAGAAGATACGGTTCGTGCCGTTCCGCTTAAGCTGGGCATTAATTCGGAAGATTACTTTGAGATCGTCAGCGGTCTTGATACAAGCAATACCATCGTTATCGGTAACCATCAGGCTTTGACCTTTGATCTTCAAACCGGTGTTGCGGTAAAAGATGCGAACGAATCAAAGAAAAAATAAACGGATATCATGACGATAGATAAAAAGGACATATCATGTCATTATTAAAATTAACAAATATATATCGAGTCTACAAAATCGGAGATATTGAAGTTCGGGCGCTTAACGGTGTAGACGTCAATGTCGACAGGAACGAATATGTATCGATCATGGGTCCGTCCGGAAGCGGCAAATCAACGCTGATGAATATTATCGGATGCCTTGATACGCCGACCAGCGGCGGTTACGAACTTGACGGAACGACCATCCACCAGGAAGTAGAGGACGGTACGGGTACGGCAAGCGACGACCAACTGGCCGTGATCAGGAATCAAAAGATCGGATTCGTTTTTCAGACATTCAACTTGCTGCCCAGAATGACAGCTCTTCATAATGTCGAGCTCCCTCTGATCTATGGCGGCGTGCCCCGCGATGTTCGCATGGAGCGCGCCAAAGAAGCGCTTGAACAGGTGCAATTGGCAGATCGCATGTATCACCGCCCGAATGAGTTATCCGGCGGTCAACGTCAGCGCGTGGCCGTTGCAAGGGCACTGGTCAATGATCCGTCCATCATTCTTGCGGATGAGCCCACGGGAAATTTGGATTCCAAAACCAGTCATGATATCATGGATCTGATCGATAACCTGCATGAAAAAGGGAATACGATCATTTTAGTGACCCATGAGCATGATATTGCCGAAAGGGCTAATCGTGTGATCCATATGCTGGATGGGAAAATTCACGAAGATAACAAAAAGAAGTAACATATGTTCAATCAACTTTATGAAAGCATTGTAATAGGTTTCAAGGCCGTCTTTCAAAATAAAGGACGTGCTTTGCTGACCATGCTGGGTATCATCATCGGCATCCTGTCCGTGAGCCTTATGGGTACCGCGATCAATGGTATTGATAATGTGTTCGATGATACTTTGGGAATGTTCGGAGATGATGTGTTGTACGTTCAGCAATTTCCCTGGTTCATGGGAAATGCAGAATGGTGGGAGTTCCGTAACCGCCCGAGAATAAAGGAAGAATATTCCGAAAAGATCGCGGAACGGGCAAATTCCATTGAATATGCCAGTGTTGAATCAAACCGGCGGGTCAGCTTGTCCTACAAAGACAATACAAGTGAAGGCGTGGACTTGGGCGGAAGAGGTTGGCAATCTGCCTATATTGATGTTGCCAAGATCGAATGCGGCCGTTATTTCACGCAGCTGGAAGATAAAAGTGCTGCAAGGGTAATCCTGATCGGATCTGAAGTTCAGAAAGCATTATTTCCCAATATTGAGGATCCCTGTGGAATGTATATTAAGGTCAACGGCCTGAAATTCCGGGTTATCGGTGTGTTTGCAGAGCAAGGTAAGATATTTGGCATGTTCAGTATAGATAACATGGCGGTTATTCCTTTTCAAACAATGAAAGCCGTTTTTGGTCGAACTTGGTGGATCTCGATACCGCTGAAAGTGCGCGAAGGCGTAGATAAGGAATATGCTTTAGAGGAAGTCCGGTCCATTACACGAGCCCTTAGGGGATTACGTCCTCTGGATAAGGATAATTTCGCCATTAATCAACAGGAAGCCATGGAAGATGAACTCGGCAAGATAAAAACAGCCATTGGCGCAGTAGGCATCGGTATCGCCGCTCTGTCTCTGTTGGTGGGCGGTATCGGTATCATGAATATCATGTTCGTGAGCGTAAAAGAACGAACAAAGGAGATCGGTATCCGTAAAGCATTGGGTGCAAAACGATGGGTGATCTTGATACAATTCCTTTTTGAAGCGATTATTATCGCTTTGATAGGCGGAATGATCGGACTTGGATTAACCTCATTGCTCGTTGGCGTGGTGAATAAATTCTTTGTTGCCAGCATGTCGCTGGGACTGGTACTGACAGCTTTGGGCGTTTCCATCGGTGTTGGAATTGTATCGGGTATCGTTCCCGCCAGCCAGGCCGCGCGTATGGACCCGATCGAAGCAATGCGCTATGAATAAAAGGTTTAAATATGAACTTTAAAGAAATATTTATTTCAGCCAGAGATTCCATTCGCCAGAACAAGCTCCGGTCTTTTCTGACGCTGATGGGCGTTGTCATCGGTATCTTTGCGATTATCGGTGTGATGACCGCGATAAATGTTCTGCAGCAAAGCGTCAAAGATAATATGAACGGTCTTGGTGCCGGTACATTTCAAATTCAAAAATTCCCAAACATAAACATGGGCAATGAACGCTGGAAATACCAAAATAGAAAGAACCTTGATTACCGGGATTTCAAACGGCTGCTGCCTCGTTTAAAGATCGTAGATTATGCCACGGCGGAAGACTGGAACTGGAATAAAACCATTCGTTATAAAGATAAAGAAACAAAGCCCAATATGGTTATCGCAGGCATTACACATAATTGGGAATTTACCAATAATCTTCGGGTGGATATCGGACGAATGATCTCGCAGATCGATGAAGAGAACGCATCACACGTTGTTGTTCTGGGCTCTGAAGCCGCTGACATTCTTTTTCAGAATATTAACCCGGTGGGAGAAGACGTCAAGATCGATGGTGTAAAATACCGTGTGGTTGGTGTTGCGGAAGAACGTGGGCAACGTTTCGGTAATTCCATGGATAACCGCGCATACATGCCGTTAACAACCTATTTTAAATACTATGGCCAGGCAAGTTTTACTTCACTGAATTATTGTTTCAGCATTCTGGATCAGGATCAATTTGAAGAAGGCATGCAGGAAGTTATAAACGAACTCCGCATTATTCGCGGTGACAAACCCGGAGAAGAAGACAGTTTTGAAACATGGACGAATGCCTCACTGATAGACAGTTTTAATCAGATGACGGCGGCCATTAAGATCGCTGCGGCGATCATTGCATCCATTGCCTTACTTGCATCCGGCATCGGGATCATGAATATCATGCTGGTCACGGTATCAGAACGGACCCGTGAGATCGGTGTAAGAAAAAGTCTGGGGGCAAAACGAAAGGATGTTCTGTTGCAATTTATGTTCGAAGCATTGATCCTGACGGAAATTGGAGGCGTCATTGGGATCATCGTCGGCATTATCGGCGGAAATGTAGTTGCATTCATTTCAAAAATGTCCGTAGTATTTCCATGGGATTGGGC
>Ga0272443_10004830_pt1 | contig 14341 bp, 7 predicted proteins | sample SSMAcet12_FD_193581 | JGI IMG/M metagenome (GOLD analysis project Ga0272443, IMG submission 193581) | Marine sediment archaeal communities from Little Sippewissett salt marsh, Falmouth, MA, United States - SSM-Acet-12 | ecosystem: Environmental > Aquatic > Marine > Wetlands > Sediment ...
GTGGGCGCAGAGGGTCGTCAGTCCGGCTTCGACGCGCGGGTAGCAGAAGATGCACTTTTCCGCGCGCCCGGTCTTCCAATTGAAATACACTTTTTTGTACGGGCAGCCGGATACACAATACCGCCATCCGCGGCAGCGCTCCTGGTCCACCAGGACGATACCGTCCTCATCCCGCTTGTACAGGGCACCGGATGGGCAGGAAGCCACGCAGGCCGGGTTCAGGCAGTGCTCGCACAGTCGCGGCAACCAGAACATGAAGACATTCCGAAACTCCAGATAGGTCGCGAACTCTAAATTTTTAAAATTGATGTCCCCGGAGCCGGTTTCGCCCAAGCCGGCCAAATCGTCCTCCCAGTTGGGCCCCCAACGCAGGTTGATGTTTTCACCGGTTAACTGGGACACGGGCCGAATGGAGGGTTGGTGCCGTCGGCGAGGGCTCTTGATCAGCCTTTCATAGTCGTAACGCCACGGCTCGTAGTATTCATCGATGGTCGGCAAGTCGGGATTGTGGAAAATATTGATCCCTTTGTGCAGACGTCCGCCGGCTTTCAGTTCCAAGCGGCCCCCTTTGAGTTGCCATCCGCCCCGGTAACCATTCTGGTCTTCCCATTTCTTGGGGTATCCGATACCCGGTTTGCACTCGACGTTGTTGAACCACATGTATTCGGCCCCTTTGCGGTTGGTCCACACATTCTTGCAGGGGATGCTGCAGGTATGGCAGCCGATGCATTTGTCCAGATTCAACACCATAGCGTATTGGGCTTTAATCTTCATACCAATCTACCTCCCCGGCCTTGCGGACCACGATCACCTCGTCCCTCTGAGAGCCGATCGGGCCGTAATAGTTAAAGCCATAGCTCAGCTGGGCATAACCGCCGATCATGTGGGTGGGTTTGACCATGATCCGGGTGACACTGTTGTGAGTGCCGCCCCTCTGCCCGGAAAGTTTCGAACCCGGTGTGTTGATCATGCGTTCCTGGGCATGGTACATGAAGGCCTTACCCGGTGGAATTCTCGGGCTGACCACGGCCTTTGCCATCACGACCCCATTGGCGTTAAAGCATTCCAGCCAGTCACTGTCCCTGGCGTCAATTTTTCGGGCATCCTCGTCGTTGAGCCAGATGGCCTCCCCCCCTCGAAACAGCGTCAACATCGTCAGGGTGTCGGAATAGGTGCTGTGAATGGACCACTTGGAGTGGGGTGTCAGGTAGTTGAGAACGATCTCCCTGCCGGCTTCCCGCTGCACATGGGCCGCCTCCAGCGCCATCACATCCAGCGGGGGCCGGAACAGCGGCAGGTGCTCCCCGAAATCGCGCATCCAGAGGTGGTCCTGATAGAATTGCGCCCGCCCGGTAAGAGTGCGGAACGGGACTTTCTCTTCGATGTTAATCACAAAAGGTGAGTAGCGACGCTCTTCGGATTCAATACCGCTCCAAATCGGCGAAGTAATGATTTTACGGGGTTGAACTGTTAGGTCATCGAACCGGTAACGTTCGCCCTGCCGTCGAAGACTCAAATGCTGCAGATCGAGGCCGGTTTTTCGCTCGAGACCCACCCACGATTTTACGGCCGTTTCGCCATTGGTTTCCGGAGCCAGCATGAGGATGGTTTCGGCCGCCTGTTTGGCCGTTGCCATGGACGGCATCCCCTGAGAAACACCGCTTTCGGCGACGGTCCCCAATGCTTGCTTCAATGCATCGACTTCTTCCGATGCGTTCCACACGACCCCTTTCGAACCGACACCCACCTTTGCGGCCAATGGCCCCAGGGCCGTCATCATCTTGTAGGTGTTGGGATAATCACGGGAGGTCACCGCCAAACTGGGCATCGTTTTGCCGGGAATCGGGTCGGTTTCACCTTTGCGCCAGTCTTTGACGTCCGGCTGGGCGATTTCACCCGGACTGTCGTGCATCAATGGAGTGGCCACCAGATCCTTTACTTCCCCTAAATGCGCGACTGCCATTTCGGAAAATTTTTCGGCAATCGTTTTAAACTGCTCCCAATTGGTCCGTGTTTCCCAGGGCGGGTCGATGGCCGGGTTAAACGGGTGAATGAACGGATGCATATCGGTGGTGTTCAAATCATGCATCTCGTACCAGCCCGCGGCCGGCAGGGCGACATCGGCATACATCGCACTGGTGGACATGCGCAGCTCCAGGGTGACTAAAAGATCCAGCTTGCCTTCCGGCGCCGGTTCGCGCCACTCGACCTCTTGCGGACGCAAACTGCCGTCGGTGTTGAAGACCGCGTTTTCAACGCCCAGCAGATGTTTGAGGAAATACTCGTGCCCCTTGCCGCTGGCACCCAGCAGGTTGGCCCGCCACAGGAACAAGACCCGCGGGAAGTTGAGGGGGTTGTCCGGATCTTCAATCGAAAACCGCAAGTCACCGCTTTTGAGCTTTTCGACGGCATAGGCGATGATGTCTTCATCCGAAGACGCCCCGTTCGATACGGCCTCTCTGACCAGTTCGATCGGATTCTGGTTGAACTGCGGATAGGACGGCAGCCACCCCAGACGGGCGGCAATGACGTTGTAATCGGCCATGTGGCGGGCCGCTGCCGCGCTGCCCAAAGGCGAGAGGATGGCGTCGGGCCGGAGGGTGTCGTAGCGCCATTGATCGGTGCCGAAGTAATAAAAGGAGGTCCCGTTTTGCTGGCGGGGCGGCCGGCGCCAGTCGAGGCCGAAGGCAACCTGGGACCACGCCGCCTGGGGCCTGACCTTTTCCTGTCCCACATAGTGGGCCCAACCGCCGCCATTGACTCCCTGGCATCCACACAAGGTGGTCAGACCGATGATCGTCCGGTAAATCATATCGCTGTGATACCAGTGATTGGTGCCGGCCCCCAGAAAGATCATGGACTTTCCGCGGGTCTTCTCGGCGTTGTCGGCAAACTCGCGCGCCACGCGGATGACATCGGCCTGCGGCACACCGGTGATGGCTTCCTGCCAGGCGGGTGTGTAGGGTTTGGGGTCTTGGTACCCCTGCGGATAATCTGCGCTTGAATCCGGCGCCTCTTGCGGCAAAATGCCCAGATGGGCGGCCATCAAGTCAAAGACGGTGGTGACGTGCAGCTCGCCCGCAGGTGTCGCAATGGTCTTCACCGGAGCGATGCCCGTTTTGGATCTGGCCCCGGCCGACTCGAAAACAGGGAACGAAACGCTCTTCCAATGATCCGGTTCGGACGCGAAACTGAGCAGCGGGTCGATGCGCTCGTCGTTTTCATCCAGCTTCAGGTTCCAGCGCCCTTCCTCGTTCCATCGAAAACCGATGCTGCCGTTGGGAACACGGAAGCCGTGGGTGGCCGCATCGTACAGGACCGTTTTCCACTGGGCATTGTTGGTCTCCAGATCCAGGTCCGCCGCCCGCAGGAATCGACCGGGAGTAAAGGTGTCGCCTTTCGATTCGAGCACGACGACAAACGGCAGGTCCGTGTAGGTCTTGGCATAATCGGTGAAGTAGGCCACCTGTCGGTCGATATAGAATTCCTTGAAAATGACATGGGTCATGGCCATAGCCAGGGCCGCATCCGTGCCCGCCCTGGCGGGCAACCAGGTATCGGCGAACTTGACGTATTCGGCATAATCGGGCGCAACCGCAGCCACCTTGGCGCCCCGGTAGCGGGCCTCGGTGTAGAAATGCGCATCCGGGGTGCGGGTCATGGGCAGATTGGTGCCCCACACGATGAAATACGTGGACTCGTACCAGTCGGCACTTTCGGGGACATCGGTCTGCTCGCCCCAGATCTGGGGCGAAGCCGGCGGTAGATCGCAGTACCAATCGTAAAAACTGATCATGGAGCCGCCGATGAGGGAGAGAAAACGGGCCCCTGAGGCATAGCAGACCATCGACATGGCCGGAATCGGGGTGAAACCGAAAATCCGGTCGGGACCGTAGACCTTGATGGTGTGAATCAATGAAGCGGCAACGATCGTGGCGACCTGGTCCCAGGATGCCCTGACAAACCCGCCTTTTCCGCGGTCTTTGTGAAATCGGCGGCGTTTTTCATCGTCGGTGACGATGCTTTCCCAGGCGGCCACCGGATCTTTTTGGTGGTGCAAGGCGTCCTGCCACATGGCCATCAGGCTGGATCTGACCAGCGGGTATTTGAGGCGCACCGGGCTGTAAGTGTACCACGAATAGGTCGCCCCGCGCGGACACCCCCGCGGTTCGTGATTGGGAAAACCCTCTCCGCACGCGGGATAATCGGTGCGCTGCGTTTCCCAAACCAGAATCCCATTTTTCACATAAACATCCCAGGAGCACGACCCGGTGCAATTGACGCCATGCGTGGAACGGACTTTTTTGTCATACTGCCAGCGGCGGCGATACAGTTCCTCCCATTCCCGCTGGCCGCAGCGGGTTTCGGCCCAGTTGTCCGCGGTCTTCTCCTCCCGGCAACCATGCGGTTTACCTTTGGGACGGAAAAACCGCAACGCAGATAGCAAGGAACGCTCGGCCATTTGACACCTCCTGGACAGCGGGTTTGAGGTTCTGGGTTTGAAGGTTCAGGGTTCTGGGTTCAGGGTCACTGCAAATACACCTTTTCTAAGTTGTGGAGCATGCGATGAAATTCATCGTGTCTTCCAGTCCCGATCTCTTCGGTTTCTATCCTGTCGAAGCCTTTCTTCAGTTCCGACAACGTATCTATTGAGAGATGCCGACCGGCGATGGAAAAAAGCACATTATTTTCCTTCTCGATATGCCGATTCAATAAATCGATGTAGGCTTTGGCCGCTTCGCTGAACCGGGCCGCGGCGGCCGCCTCGCCTTGGCGATACTGTGTCATCGCGGCTGTCATTGTCCCGACCAGTTCGCGTCCCTGCCGATGTTCATCGAGCATCACGCCTATCGGGCCGCCCTCCTTGCCCACACCGACCTCTTCCAGCGCCGGGAAAAGCAGTTTTTCTTCTTTGCCATGGTGACACTTGTCGACAAACACCCTTAAGAATTCCAAAAGAGTATCGATGTGGTCGCCGGCGGCGATCTTGCCGCTCCGGTCGATGTCGGTGTTGATTTTTTCCAAGATGCGCAGAGTCAGGCGAACCGCATCGTGTTCCGCTGTCAGATCTTTGATAGGATCCATATAAAGGGCTCCACTTCAGAATCCATGGACGACAACCACCGCTGCTGCCGACCGAAAGGGTTCGGGGTTCAAAGGTTCTGGGTTCCGGGTTCGGCGTTCAGGGTTCTGGGTTCTGAATTCTGAGTTCGGGGATCTGGGTTCAGAGTTGTAAACTCCTATTCAGCTGCAATAAAAGGATGCTTGCCTTCAATTGGACTCTAATGGCTTCTCACCCAACGGGTTATGTCGATAATCCCAAGACTTGATAAAAATTGTTATCAGTTTCATTCGGTTAGAACCTTTGAACCCCTGGCCCAGACCAGGCTTGGAATACTGTGGTGATGAAAAGCAACGTCTTTAGAATATGCAAATAATTTCATAGCCACGTCGCGTCGCGCTCTCCGAGGTGCAGACTGCGAGCCGGAGGCCAAGGCGGGCTTGAACCCAGAACCTTTGAACCCTGAACCCTGAACCTACTTATATTTTTAATACACCAATAGAGCAACATAGATGCCAATCAAACAAACGACAACAAATCAGGTAGTTACTTGTACCGTTATCTTTTATACATCATTTTTCTGTTGTCAGTTCGGCAACGGCGTTGTACTTATGACAGCATGGATAAAATCGACATTCTCACAAAAATCGCTTTGGATTTAACGTCCGCACTGGATGCCAAGAGTCGCTATCTGCGTCTTCTGGAAGGGCTTCGGCGAGCCATTCCTTATGATGCCGCTGCGTTGCTCCGGGTGGAAAAAGATGTTCTCAGCGTGAAAGCCGCCGTGGGACTTTCTGAAGACACCATGGGACGCCGCTTTCATCGCCAAGATCACCCGCGGCTGGACGTTATCTGTCATTCTCGAGAGCCGATTATTTTCCCAAGCGATGCCCAAGTTCCCGACCCGTTTGACGGCCTGTTGGCGGACCAGACCCTGTCGGGCAAAAGAATTCATTCGTGTCTTGGCTGCCCCTTGTATGCGGGTGACGAATTGATCGGTGCGTTAACGGCCGACGCCATCGACAGCACCGCCTTCGATGCACTGGATATGCGGTTTTTAAGTGCTATCGGCGCCCTGGCAGGTGCCGAAATGCACACGACGGATTTGATACTGGCACTCGAAATCAGCGCCGAGAAAATGGGACTTATCGCCAAAGACCTGATGCACGAAGTTCTTCTGGATAAGGGAAAAAAGATGCTCGGCGCCAGCAAGCCGATGGATCGACTGCGCAGGGAAATCGATCTGGTCGCGCGATCTGATTTTTCGATTTTAATAAACGGTGAAACGGGTGTCGGCAAAGAACTGGTGGCAAGAGCGATTCATTCGGCATCTCAGAGGAACGATCTGCCGCTGCTATACGTAAACTGTGCCAATTTGACGGAAACCCTGGCTGAAAGTGAACTCTTCGGCCACACGAAGGGCGCCTACACGGGCGCTGCAACCGAGAGGATCGGTAAGTTCGAGCTCGCTGACGGCGGGACCCTGTTTCTCGATGAGATCGGCGAGTTACCACCGTCCGTCCAACCCAAACTGCTGCGTGTTTTGCAGGAAGGTGAGGTTCAAAAACTCGGCACAGCCAAAGTCAAACGCGTCGATGTCCGCATCTTGGCAGCCACCAATCGAAACCTGGAAAGTGCGGTCAAAAGCGGTCAGTTTCGCGTCGATCTCTATCATCGCTTGAACGTCTACCCCCTAAGGGTACCACCACTGAGAGAGAGAATCGATGACATTCCCTTACTGGCAGGACATTTTTGTGAATTGGCGCAAAGGCGGGTCGGCTCGGGGCGGTTTCTATTGCACCGTCAGACCATGGAGACGCTCAAAAGATACAGCTGGCCGGGAAACGTCAGAGAACTCGAGAACATCATCACACGTGCCGTCTTGAAGACATCGTTGGGCGCTACCGAGGGGCAGGAAGTCACTATTCTACCTGAAAATCTGGATATGAGTACCGATAGGATAACGGAAAGTGAAACCGCGACCATTCATTCCGTGAAAATCGGGGCAAAAGGCGGTTTAACGCTCAGAGAAGCCGTGGACAAATTTACAAGGGAGTATATCCTCGAAACAGTTGAAGCAAACCGGGGGAATTGGGCCGCAGCCGGTCGTCGGTTGGGAATACACAGAAGTAATTTACACAAACTTGCCAGAAGGCTGAATGTGAAGTGAATCTACCACATAGGTTTAACGGTTTAAGATCATGAGTGTCCGGTTAAGAATCGCATATTTTCAATTGGATATCCGGTGTAGCAATTATGTTTTTGTAATCATTTTCTGTAAATACCTGAAAAATTGACATTTTATCGGATATGGTCACACTTAAAATCTGTAGAATTGTGTAGAGCCTTTGCTCAAGCCTCAGGTTCTTTTTCATTATCGCTACCAGCACGTAAATAGAAATCGCAATCCTTATTTGGGTCTTGACGGTATTTTTCTGAGATTCCGAAAAAGGATTCTATCTTCAAATGCAGTTTAATCCACTTGAAGAACAATTTTACTTGCCACCGGCATTTGTAACCTTTTGTAAAAAATACACATTTTTATGTGCCAAAAATTAGCACAAATTGCATTAGACAAAATAGGACTATAAAAAAACAGCTGAAGATTTCTTGAAAGCAGCCGATAGAAATGAACATCTGGAGGCTTTTTTTATTCACCAATGCGCTTGAAGCGTATTGACATTTATGTTTGCCGTCGTCCTCGCTCCGCCCACCCTGTTAAATCATTACCATTTAACCGGGGTGACTTTGGCAGATGGCACTGGGATCGACGGCAAACATAAAATATATACCCTCCGCGTTCTTGGCGCCTCAGCGGTAAGAAAAGCTAATAAATCGCAATAAAACATGTCTGAGGAATTATGATAATCGAAGCCGTGGAAGACCATTCACAGCCCCATGTCCTGATTGTCGATGACGATGTGATTATGAGGGATATGGCACGCAAGTCCCTGACAGCGGCTGGATTTTCGGTGTCGGAAGCCGAAAACGGCGTGCGGGCTTTGCAGGCGTTGGAAGACCTTCGACCCGACATTATCCTGCTGGATGTGATGATGCCGGAAATGGACGGCTTCGCCACCGCCAGCGCCGTTCGTCAGTTGCCGGGCTGTGAGATTGTGCCCATACTGATCATGACGGCTCTGGACGATTTGGATTCGATCAATCGGGCCTACGAAGTAGGCGCCACCGATTTCATTACAAAGCCGATCAACTGGGTGATTTTGGTTCAGCGGGTCCGGTACATGACGCGTGCCGTGCGACTGATGAATGAGCAAAAGCAGCTCGAAAAAGAATTACAGCAGGCTCAGAAGCTGGAAGCTGTTGCCACGCTTGCCGGGGGCATCGCCCACGATTTCAACAACCTACTTCAGGCCATCCAGGCTTCTTCGGAGCTGCTATTGCTAAAAACGCATGAAGGTGAGCCTGGTTTTAGTATTCTCAACCAAATCATCGACGCCGTTGATAGGGGTGGAGGACTCATCCGGCAGTTGCTCACTTACAGCCGCAAAATAAAGACTGATAAGCGGCCCATCAATCTCAGCAATCAAGTGCACCAGGCCCATCACCTGCTGCAGAGGACGATTCCCAAGATGATCGAGATCGACCTCCGCCTCGAAAAAGATCTCAAGTCGGTGGATGCCGATCCGGCCCAAATCGAGCAGGTGCTGATGAACCTGGCCATCAATGCAAGGGATGCCATGCAGGATGGGGGCCGGCTGTTCATCAGGACGTCAAACGTCATACGGCCGGAAAAGCACGGCAGCATCCAGTCTTTATCTCATTCGCGGGAATGGGTTTTGCTCAGCGTCTCGGATACCGGCCACGGTATGGACAAGGAAACCCTGGAGCAGATTTTCGAGCCGTTCTTCAGCACAAAGGGTCCGGGAAAAGGAACGGGGCTTGGCTTGTCCATGGTTCACGGGATTGTTAAGAACCACGACGGCCGGATCACATGCCGCAGCACCCCCGGCAAAGGGACCAGTTTTCGAATCTATTTGCCGGCGGTCGAAGCCGGCATGGAGAAAAAGCCGGTCGAAGAAAAGAAGGAATACCAGGTGGGCAATGAAACCATCCTTTTGGTAGATGACGAAGAAGCCATTCGGCTTGCCGGCAAAGAGCGCCTTGAAAGGGCCGGCTACACGGTGCTGACGGCTTCCGGGGGCGAAATGGCCTTGGACGTCTATAGGCAGAAAACGCTAAAAATCCATCTGGTTTTGCTCGATCTCATCATGCCCGGGATGGGCGGCATAAGTTGTCTGTACGAGCTTCTTCAAACCGACCCGGGCATCAAGGTTGTCATCATCTCCGGCTATTCTCCCGACGAGGAGACCATGGAAGTCATTGAAGCATGTACCAATGGCTATCTCCGCAAACCCTACACCGGCGATCAGCTGCTCAACACCGTTCGCAAGGCGTTAGACGGCGTTTAACCCACCCTTTGTTGTAATCTTTTTTCACCACCAGACCCAGAGGACGCAGAGACACTATTTCATGTTGCCCATAAATTTCAATGAAATGAAATAATGCGGCGAGCAAGCAAAAACCAATTTAGCAATGCATCGGTCTTAAAAGAACAGGGAATTAATGAAGTATATTCATATGACCGGCACTACGACAAAGTAGAGTGGGTCAGTCGAATAGAGTCATAAAAAATATCTTTTAATCCTGCCGTGCCGACATGAATTACGGTGAGTCTTTTCTTCTTTGGAAATAATCGTCTTCGACACAATCACGCATGCACGCGCGATAGACGACAAAAGCATTGTTGATGCACAGGTCATATTTGGGCGAACTAAAATCCTCGCTGGACATGCACCCCTTGACGGACTGGTCCAACTTCTCCTGGCACTTGTCTTCACATGGGAAATTTGCTTGCCCCAGCGCAGCGGCAATAAAGAGAACCAGCATGAAGACGATACAACTGTAAATTGTTTTCATCGCTGTCACTTGATCACATTTTCCGCCCGGACCCTGCGTGCGCCGTGATAGCGGATAGCACCGTTGTCGATGACGTAGCCGCGATCGGCCGACCGCAGGGCCACGGCCTGATTCTACCCGGCCAGAAGCACTGTCAGTACGCTCTCCTTCAAGCACTCTTTAATGTAACGGTCTTAATATTGGAGAGTTCGTCTGTCATTCTGTTCTCGGCATACCACAAATCATAAGCCTGCTGCATACGTAACCAGAGCCAAGGCCCATTACCTGCAAACTTACCTATTCTGAGAGCCATTTCTGTTGTTATTGGATGGGTGCAGGCTAATAAACGGTGAAGTTGCTGACGAGAAACACCGAGGCGCTTCGACGCTTCGCTAACCGACATGCCAAGACTTTTTAATACATCTTCGCGTAAAATCTCACCGGGATGCACTGGTGGCCTTTTCAAGGGGCGTTTAACTAAATATTCATTCATGGCTTTACCTCAATGATATTGTTCAAGATCAATCTTCCATACATCACCGTCCTCCCATTCAAAGGTGATGCACCATGGGCCATTGACATGAATACTATAACGCTTGGGCATTCCTTGAAGACCGTGAAAATTGAATCCGGGTACGTTCAATTCTGTCAACGACTCTGCTTGATCCAAAGCATCTAAACGTCTTAGGGACCGTGCTTGTAGATCCTGCCGCACCTTTCGGGAGTGGCCATGCTCAAACAGTTCAGCAAGTCCCTTATGCTTAAAGCTCTTTATCACATGTCGGATTGTATCAAATCTTGATACAGTGTCAACAAAATTGTTACACAATTTCTAAGAAAGCTGAATTTTCTGTAGCGTAGCCGTTACGACAGGTATGCCGGTGAAGGGGAAAATTGTTGGTCTGAGAGGCAGCATCAAAATACCAGAAAAACAAGTTGATTCCAAAAGAATAAGAAAGTAAAGAAAAAATGACCACTCACAAAATAGCCGAAGGCGATTGATGAATTTTACTCACGCATGCAATGCATCGTTACTAAAAGAAAAAGGAACAAAGGAAGGTTGTTTTGCCCGTCTGTTGCATCTCGATAACAACCACCACCGGCATATTGTCGAGGGCCGTGTTGACGGCATCGGCAATGTCTCTCACATAAAAGTCTGTCATGATACTGCATGATACAGTGTCATAATGCCACCGTCAAATGAAACAATTTGACAGACATTAACCTATAGGTTGAGCGGTTTCCCGCCCAGGCAGGATTTATCGTTCCGGATTGAAAAGCCCTCAAATGCATTGTATGAAAATACGCCGAAGTGGCAAAGTTTCTTTTTTGATCAAACTGGCCGCCTTTCAGGCCAGCGGCTGGGCTGAACCCTGAACCCAGAACGTTGAACCCAGAACCCTGAACCGCTCAACCCGAATCCTTATATGTCCGCTGTGGGTCTGTCAATACGGTTGGGTCGGTTGAGCCCGTTGAGCCCGTTTAGCCCGCTGAGCCTGTTTAGCCAGATGAGCCAGAAACAAACCGACCTAACTGACCAAACTGACCTAACCGGCTAAACCGGCTAACCGGCAAAAAATCAGTTGTGTTGAACTCGCTCGGCACTGTAACATCACCTCCGGATGAAAAAACCGACCCACAGGCTCCTCGGCGAACTGGCGGTATTCGCATCGGCCTTCTGTTTCTATTTTTCGACGGTGGTGATCAGATGGTCCCAAGCCGAGGTCACGATCGATCCCTCTTACTTTGCGTTTTTCCGGTTTCTGACCGGATTCCTGGTGGTCTGTGCCATTATGGTCTTCAGAAGCCAACCACCGCGCCCACAGCGCTACCACCTTCTGGTCGGAAGAGCCGTGGCCAACAGTGTAGCGGTATACTTTTTCTACATGTCAGTAAAATACACCTCGGTGGCCGAAGCCAATATCTTGAATATGACCTACCCGGTCTTCGTCGCCCTACTTTCGTGGGGATTGCTCCGTGAACAGCGCGACCCGACGGCCCTGGCGTTGGTGGCGGTTGCCTTCGCGGGCATCTGGCTCATTCTGGCTCCCGCCGAAATCGACATTAAGCTGGCTAACCTGTGGGGATTGGCGTCGGGTGTGTCGGCGTCCTTTGCCATTATGTACCTGAGCGTCAGCCGCCGTTATCACGATGCCAACACGGTGCTTTTTTTCATGTTCGGCTTAGGATCACTCTTGACGGCGGCCGTTTTTCACAAGCACTTTTTCTGGCCGAATTCAACCTGCCTCTATTATCTGGTCCTGTGCGGCGTTGCCGGTATCGCCGGACAGTTTTTGATCACCATCGGCTTTCGCTACATCACTGCCGTCGAGGGGAGCATCATATCATCGACACGAATTTTGCTGGCGGCGTTGCTCGGACCCGCTATGACAGGGGAAGGGTCCTTGACCTCAGCCGGATGGATCGGCGCGCTGCTCCTTTTCGGCGTCAATGCCGCCCTGGCCTTGCGTCGGGTGCATCCGCATTAGAGCCGGCCAGGTTGCAATTCCGGGCAGATGTGATTATACTGGCTTCGTTATGAAATCGCACAATGAAAAAATACCTGATCCTAAAGAAATTGAGAAGGAAATCAGCGAGTTTCTTTCCAAAAAATTCAAAGACAACGTCAAAATTGTCTCGCCCGTCGTATTGCACCAATCGCTGGCGTTAGAGAAACCGGAGCCCTCCTCCGATTCCACAAAAAAGATCAATTTTGATCTATTGCCCGAGGACCTGATCGCCTTCCTGGACCAGTATATCGTCAAGCAAGATCAAGCCAAAGCCATTCTAGCCACAAAAATTTGCACCCATTTCAACCGCATCAAACGCTCCCAAAGTCGACCGGCCGATGGCAACGGCATGATGATCGGCAGCATTAAAAACAATGTCCTGATGCTCGGCCCGACCGGTGTCGGCAAGACGTACATCATCAAACTGATCGCCGAAAAAATCGGAGTCCCGTTCGTCAAGGGCGACGCCACCAAGTTCAGCGAAACCGGTTATGTCGGTGGAGACGTCGAAGACCTCGTGCGGGACCTGGTGCGAGAAGCCGATGACGATATCGAGCTGGCCCAATATGGAATCATTTACATCGATGAAATCGACAAAATCGCCGGCAGCCGGGAGCACTTCGGCGCCGATGTGTCCCGCACCGGCGTTCAGCGCGGTCTTCTCAAACCGATGGAAGAAACCGAAGTCGATCTGAAGGCCGCCCATGACCCGATTTCGATGATTCAGGAGATTGAACGCTACCGTAAAACCGGCAAGCGCCATAAACGCGTCCTCAACACCAAAAACATCCTTTTCATAATGAGCGGGGCCTTTGCCGATCTGCCGGCGATCATTCGGAAACGCCTCAATGAAAAAGGAATCGGTTTCGGGGCCCCCATAAAAAACACGACAGAGGATCTGGACATTCTCCTGCACGTCAGGTCCGAAGATCTCATCAAATACGGATTCGAGTCCGAGTTTGTGGGGCGCCTGCCGGTCCGGGCCATTTTCGAGAATTTAACCGAGGCCGATCTGTTCGAGATCCTGCACAACCCGAACAACCCGATCATGCTTGGCAAAAAACTCGATTTCGCCGCTTACGGGATCGACATCAAGTTCGATGAAGACGCTCTGAAAATACTGGCCAAAATCGCTAGCGAAGAAAACACGGGCGCCAGAGGGCTAGTCAGCGCCGTGGAAGGCGCCCTGCTGCCTTTTGAAAGAAAACTGCCATCGACCAGTATCCGGGAATTTCCGGTCACCGAGCGCGTGATCCGTAACCCCGAGGAAGCGCTGGCCGAAATGACCGCTGCGAAGGACAGTGATGCCCTGCACAGTACCTTCGAAGAGCTGAGTCGCAAAGAGCAGGCCTTCATCAGAGACTACCTCAAGTCGAACACGGGCAAACTGGCCGAAAATTACAGCCTGACCATGACCGCTGCGCGCATCGCCACTGTGGAAAATTGTTATTCCCGTCACATCGTAGACGTGGGAACGGCGATCCGCCAGATACGCTCCTACTACGATGAGGTCAAACAAATTGAACTTTTTTTCTTCAAAAACCATGACATAAACGTCGTGCTGGAAGAGGATGCCATTGATTATATCATTGAAAAGTTCGTGACATCTGATATGCATTTGGACGAGTTCTACAAAAAACTGAACATCGATTTCGAACATGGCTTGAAGCTGGTGCGGGAAAAAACCGGCAAAAATCGTTTCTTCATCAACCGTGAAGCGTTGCTGAATCCGGAAACCTATATTCGTAACAGTCTCGCCACGGCGTTGAACCTGCCATAGCTCGTTTCCGTCCATAAATGGCCCTTTTACGCAATTCCCCGCCTGCTTCGGGACAGATCGCCGTCAACCGGC
>Ga0272443_10004831_pt1 | contig 14340 bp, 9 predicted proteins | sample SSMAcet12_FD_193581 | JGI IMG/M metagenome (GOLD analysis project Ga0272443, IMG submission 193581) | Marine sediment archaeal communities from Little Sippewissett salt marsh, Falmouth, MA, United States - SSM-Acet-12 | ecosystem: Environmental > Aquatic > Marine > Wetlands > Sediment ...
TAAGGAAACCCATTATAAAAGCAGCGCAGGGGACGCCGTTTACGGTCTGGGGATCATCGGCGCGGCGATCTTCTACATTGGGCAGGCGACGACCTTCTGGATGGGCGTGCTGGGCCTGTTGAAGGCTGTTGTTTGGCCAGTGTTCCTGGTGCTTGAAGCTTTCAAAGCCTTGATGTAGCATTGTAAATTTAACTTAACTCTCGCTGGTGGAGGCACCAGCGAGAAGCTTTTTAAATCCTTTGATTCTTTGCCTGAGCAAGAGAAAACCGCGGATCAAAAGATTGCGTTAATCGATTCCACAGTACTTCAGCAAGCTGCAACTGTGTGGTTCCCCTAATCCTTCAAAATATGCAAGCGAAATGATTGAGCTCAGTAGACGATGAAAACTTTGTATCCGACCTAATCCTTTAGGAACTCACCAATCCGCTGGTTAAAGGTATCCGGTGAAATCAAGGCTATCGAGTGTGCGCCTAAACCCGGATTAAAAACATGCGTCTCCGCCATTGGATATAACGACTTCATTCCCTCGTAGTATTTGAGGACGATATCGTCCGCTGAAACCGTTAACAACAAGTTCCCATCCCAATCCTTCAGGTCGTCCGGGTGGAATTCATAATGCCTGACGAAATCCATCATCAGATCGATATGGGTGAGGATGACCGGTTTGGTGAGTCTGGCTTTGAGTGAGTCAAAATACAGCAGGTACCAGTCTTTCCATACCGCATCCGCCTCTGATTCTTCCTTGTCCGGCTGAGCGAAGGATCGAAAGAGCCACTCCGTCAGAGGTGCAGGAAGGATGCGGAATACATTGAAGTTGCTCTTGTAATATCTATTGTCCGGTGTAGGGAAAAAGGTGTGCGCCAGGATGGCTTTATCAATTCGCCGCCGCTGTGCTCGAAGGAAGCATTGTGCAATCAAGCCGCCCTCACTGTACCCCATCAAATTGAGGCGATCCACACCCTCTGCATTCAGGATGCTTACCAACCCATCAACATAAGCCTGAACGGTGGCGTTTACCAGCACAGGGCACGTCGGAGCGATGACATGGAAACCGGTTTCAAAAGCTGTGATTTGATGGATCCACATGCTGAAATCCGCAAACCCACCATGCAGGAGCAGCAGCACCGGCCCTTCTGTTTCGGAATCAAAATACCGCCAGGTCGTTTGATCAATCTGTAATGCCTTCTGGAGATGTGTTTCAAAGAAATCCTGGACGAAATTCAACTGTAATTCAGGAAGATGTGCATAAAATCGCATTGGATTATCAAGGAGCATCTTGTCCCTTCCTTTCCCTAATGTGTCTTGATGAGATGATTCTATCATTAAGAAGAATCACTCAAAACCAAATTATTATTCTCACCTTTTCTAGCAATACCTCCACCATGCGGTATATCTCACTATTGACGGGCTCTTTAACCTTGCTATAATTGAATCAGAACTATCGCCAATGTCATTTCCATAGATAATGTTCCTCCCCGGAAATTAATCTCAAAATTTACAAGGAGGCTTTCATATGCCCAAACAACCTCATGCACCAATCAAAGGAGTGTTATTTCTGTTAACTATCCTGTTTTTAGGATCATTGTCGATTACTGCAGCAAACGCAGCAATTGGTTGGTCAACACGCGTTCCCATCTCAGGGACTGATGGGTCCTCCTATACGCCGCACCTTGCCGTTGACAGCAGGGGCACCGTGCATATGATCTGGCTCGATTGGGTCGATACGAGTGTACATCCACCTTACATTCTATACGCGAACAAACCAGCCGGCGGAAGCTGGACATCCTTTGCGTATCTTCCAGGTCACCCTACCCTGGGTGAATCTGCCATCGCCGTCGGACCTGATGACAAAGTGCACATCGTCTGGTCAGCTTTTAGTGACGGTTCAATCCAATATATCTCACGAACGGTTGGCGGGACATGGAGCAGCATCCAGGAAGTATCATCTGGAATGGAAGGCAATGAATATCCTGATGTTGCAGTAGCGCCAAATGGGACCGTTCATGTGGCGTGGACATACAGCAATGTTAACTACCCTGACCAGCAAGGCATCTACCATGCCATGAAGCCACAGGGGGGCAGCTGGAGTGGTCCCGTCCAGGTCTATAAAGATCCATATACACTTCACTGCCTCATTGAGACCGATATTTTCAATACGGCTCACCTTATCATGGACAAGGATGAAGGTGGTACTGTTGAAGTTTTTTCTGCTTATAAGCTATATAATGAAAACTGGTCATTAACCTCAAAGATTACGTCTGCGCCTGCCCTTCAAGGCGTTGAACAGCTGGCAAGCGATGGTCAGAAGAACCTGATCCTGGTCTGGAGGGAGCGGGAGGTTTCAACCTGCAGCTTGAAATATATCAGCAACACCACCACAGACAAAGGCGGTGGCTGGTCAGGAGCCAACACAGCAGTTTCAGGCGACTGTGAGAATGTTTATGTCGAAACTCCCTCTGTGACATACGATCACCAAGGACACCCGATCGCCGTGTGGTCCTCGGTTTTTTATGATGATGTGGAAGAGGTAATTAAATATAGTATCTGGTCCGCAAGCAACAGCGGCGGTTGGAGCGGCGCTGCGTTGATAAGCAGCGAGATGACTTATGCAGACGCCTCCTCAATCGCAGTGGACGGTACCGGCGGTCACCATGTTGTCTGGGATACCGGTCCGCAACCCATGTACCGCGGTGAGATTTATTATGCTTACCAGGGGGAACCACCCGAGCCGCCCGTTACGGTGGTCATCACACCGGGTGGTGGTGGAACATTACAATCGGCTTCCGGTGATGTCAGGGTGACCTTCCCAGCTGGTGCTGTAACGGAAAATGTTGAAGTGACCTTCACCAGAGCCTCCAACACACCCACGGGTAATCTTGCAGGGATCATTTTCTTTGATCTCTCAGCGGAAACCGTGAGCGATGGAACCCCTGTAACATCCTTTGAAAAACCCTATGAAATTACGATTGATTACGGCATAGCAGGGTCAGGGCCAGCCCTCGAAGATACATTAAAACTGTACTACTGGGACGGGGCACAGTGGCAGCTGGAACCGACCAGCACATTGAACCAGGATAACCAATTGGTCACGGCTACACCCAACCACATGACCCTTTTCGCGCTGCTGGGTGAAACGATACATTTCTATCTACCGTTTGTTTTGCGTTAATCATTTTCGCCCGGTTCTGCAGCGCTTCCGCCATGTGCACATTGGTAAACTCCCCCGCACCTGCCAGGTCGATAATCGTGCACCCCAGGTTGTGTACCAGGTGACATGCGCACAAGTCACTTGAAACCGCGCATAGCATCAATATTGATGTAATTCTTGGATAATCCCTGAGTAGAGAGGGCCCTTTTACCTGACGCTTATGCTGAAGCCTCAGAAGCTATGGATGAGACCCGGCCGTTGACGGCGATTCGAGGTGTGAACATCTCTTCAATCAAACCCGTTGACAGCGAACGCGGCCGCTCTATCGGCTGAGACAGGGCGCGGGCCCAAACTGCGTGAGCCGACAGGCCTGTCAGGCGGCTGGTACCGAACATAACCGTGCAAAACTCAGGCTGAGCTATCCCGTAGTGGTGCTGCAGAGTTCCGCTGATGGCATCTACATTGGGATTGGGATTCTTGATCTTGCCAAGGCTGCGCAACAGATCCGGGACAACCTCATAGACCCGGCGTACCAGTTGGAAGATCGGGTCTTCCGGCAGATAGCTTTCTGCAAATCGGAATTGGGCGGTAAACCGGGTATCCGTGATCCGCAGGACGCCATGCCCATATCCCGGGATAACCTTCCCCTGCTTCAGGGTGTCCAGGGTGTATTCGCGCAGTTCATCAGCAGACGGCAGGCAGCCGAAATGTGCCTGTAAATTTAACAACCAGCGCAAGGTCTCCTGGCTGGCAAGGCCATGCAGCGGCCCGGCCAGGGCATTCATTGCCGCTGATGAGGATAAATACAGGTCTGAGAGCGTGGATGAGACCAGATGCGATGTATGTGCGCAGGCGTTGCCGTTCTCCTGGTCGGAATGCAAGATCATGAACAACCGGCACAATTCCCGAAATTCCATGTCATCCCCCTTACCGATCATGTGGGCAATATTGGCACTCCAATCCAACGCAGGGTCCGGGACAGCTTCCACGCCATTGCGATATTTCATGTTATAGACCGTTGCAGCCACTATCGGCAGGTTGGCTGTGAGTGTCAGCGCGTCCTCCAGCATATAAAGCCAATATTCACCACGCGAAACGCCTTCATGATATGCTCTAGCAGCCGCAGATGTTGGCTGCATCGCAAGGATCGCTTGCGACAGGAGAGTCATCGGGTGGGTGTCATCGGGCATTGCACGCAGCACATCCATCACCTGCCCGGGCAGCCCCTGCCGTTCTCGCCATAGATCTTCAACAGCCAGCGCATCTTCCAGTGTCGGGAATTCACCCACCAGCAGCAGGTGATACAAGCCACCCATCAGGGGATAGGCCCCCCCATCGGGTTTGGGCAATTTTTCCAGCAACTCATCAACGGTATAGCCCCTGATCGTTAAGCCAAGTTCAGGATCAACATGCGAAATTTCGGTGATCAGGGAAAATAAACCGCGCATCCCCCCATACGCCTTGGCCACCGTAACTTCGCTGATAACCCGGTCACCAAATTCATCCAACACACGGCCAATCCGCTTTTGCCAGGCCGGTAATTGGGTTGCAATCCGATCCTCGAATGTCAGGCTTGGTTTCGATTTATTTTTTAATACACTGTCAGAATGGGCATCCATCTTAACTCCTTGATATTTACTTAGGGACAGAAAAGGTGAGGTTTCAGGCTGGCGGCTGAGGTTGCCGCCCGGGCTGGACACCTTGCTTAGTCTGCGAGGGGTTAAAGCCCAATAATCGTGAGATTTGATTGGCAGTGCGAATACAGGTCTTGGTGACCTGCTCAATTTTTTCTTCTGTAAAACGTTGGGTCGGCCCCGAGATCGTCAGCGCAGCAATCATTTGCCCGCGTTGGTTGAAGATAGGAGCAGCAACACCGGACGCGTCCACCGTCCACTCCCCGTGACTGAGGGCAAAACCCTGCTCGAGGATACGTTCACATTGCGTCCGCAGCTCATCAGGGTCCGTAATCGTGAAAGGCGTAAACACTTTGCGGGGTTCATTCGCGAGAAGATCTTCTCGCTTTTCTTCGGGAAGATAAGCCAGGAATAACTTCCCGGCGGAACCGGCATGCAGCGGGATGTAGCGCCCCACCCTGGCAACCACCCGCACATTCTCTTCTGATTCCAGGCGTTCCACACAAACCCGCTCAGTGCCTTCCAAAATATATAAACTCACCGTCTCACCGGTGAGTCGTTGGATATCATAAATGAAGGGTTGGGCAACACGCCGTACATCCAGCGTGGCACTGTAGACTTCCGCCCATGCCAAAACTTTGCCGGCCAGGGTATATTTCCGGGTCTCCGTATCTTGCATGAGTAACCCCACACCTTTCAAAGAAGATAAGGTCCGGCCGGTTGTGCTGGTCGACAGCCCCGTCATCCGCGCGACCTCCCGAACCCCCAAATACGGCTTGTCTTTGGAGAAACAATCCATCAATTGGATGGCATGGCTGAGTGTGCTGGACGGGTTTGACATTGATTTTCCTGGTTGTCCCGTTTAGTGGGACAGTGTCTCAAATATTGATGTTAGGATGATTATATATATAAAGTCCTGTTTTTGTCAATGGTAAATGACCAATTCATCTGAGGATTCACGCATAACAAAAAAAAGAAGAAGGCACCCATGGCGAACCCCCAACTTCATCCCGCAGAAGGCGAACGGATAACCAGCCAAAACGGCAGGTTTATCGTCCCATCCAATCCAATTATCCCATTCATTGAAGGCGATGGGATCGGACCGGATATCTGGAATGCCGCCCGACCGGTAATAGATGCAGCAGTTGGAAAAGCGTATAAAGGCAAACGCCAGCTTTGCTGGTTGGAAGTGCTTGCGGGTAATAAAGCCCAAACGCAGACTGGAACACTTCTTCCGCAGGAAACCATCCAGGCGTTTGCACACTATAAGATTGGCATAAAAGGCCCTCTAACCACGCCGGTGGGCGGCGGGCATCGATCCCTCAATGTAACCCTCCGACAGAAATTGGACCTTTATGCCTGCCTGCGTCCGGTGCGCTGGACGCCCGGTGTCCCTGCACCTGTGTGTCATCCTGAGAAAGTCGACATGGTCATCTTCCGAGAAAACACCGAGGATCTGTATGCGGGCGTTGAATTCCAGGCAGGGACACCCATCAATAAAGCCTTTCTGGCCTGGCTGAAGGAGACAAGTCCAGAGGAATTCGCCAAGATCCGCTTCCCGGAATCCTCCGGTTTCGCGATCAAACCCATTTCCCAAAAAGGCAGCGAACGTCTTGTGCGGGCAGCCCTGAACTACGCCTTTACACACAACCGCAAATCGGTCACGCTGGTTCATAAAGGCAATATCATGAAGCATACCGAAGGCGCATTCATGACATGGGGATATGCCCTGGCTGAACGGGAATTTGACGGGAGAGTCTATACGCAGCGTCAGTTCAAAGAGACAAAATCCATGCAAGGTGAATCTGCTGCCATAGCAGAACGGAATGATGCACTTGACCAGGGAAAGCTGTGGATCAACGACATTATCACCGATGCTGCTTTTGAACAAGCCCTCACCCGGCCGGAAGAATTCGATGTCATCGCCACCATGAACCTCAACGGCGATTACCTTTCAGACGCCCTGACTGCCCAGGTTGGCGGTTTGGGGATCGCACCCGGCGCAAATATCAACTTTGAGCGTGGGAACGCTTTGTTCGAAGCCACGCACGGTACCGCGCCGTCATTAGCCGGAAAAAACATCGCAAATCCCTGTTCGCTGATCCTTTCAGGCACATTGATGCTGCGCCATTTGGGTTGGGATACTGCCGCAGACCTGGTTGAACGAGCCCTCGCGGCCACGATCGCAGCCGGCACGGCCACATTTGACTTCCAGCGCTTGATGCCTGAGGCCAATCTGGTATCGACAACCGAGTTCGGTCAAGCTGTCCTCCAACAAATTAATCCCCAGCGCAAATCCTGATCAGACGGAGTCAACCCCATGAATACCTCATCTACACCCACCCTTCCAGAACTTGCGGGAGGAAAGTTATCATCGCTCCCCTTTTCTTTACGGATTCTACTGGAGAACCATTTTCGGCACAGTTCGGATGACACAGCTGCTGCCGATGCCGTCCAGGCTGTCCTAAATTGGCAGCCGCAGCAAGCAAAACGCCCGGCAATCCCTTTCTACCCCGCCCGTGTCCTGCTGCAGGACCTGACCGGTGTACCACTGGTCGTGGACCTGGCAGCCATGCGCAGCGCTGCCGAGCGGTTGGGTCTTGAGCCAAACAAAATCTCCCCAAAAATTCCGGTCGACCTGGTCATTGACCACTCCGCACAGGTTGATTTCACTCAGGGGCCGGATGCACGCAGCCGTAATATGGCTTTGGAATACGAACGCAACCTGGAGCGATATCAGCTTCTGAATTGGGCTCAAGCTGCTTTTGATAACTTCAGGGTGGTGCCGCCCGGCAAGGGCATCATCCACCAGATCAACCTTGAAAGCCTTACCTCGGTTGTCACGCAAAGGGGCCGGGATGGAGGGGAAGAGCTCTTCCCAGACACCCTGGTCGGCACCGATTCCCACACGCCGATGATCAATGGTCTGGGCGTCCTGGGTTGGGGTGTAGGCGGGATTGAAGCCATCGCTGCAATGCTTGGAAAGCCGCTGGATATCCTCCTGCCGGATGTGATCGGCCTGGAACTGTCTGGCGAACTCCCCGCCGGTGTAACGCCGACCGACCTGACGTTGACCATCGTAGAACGGCTTCGCAGGGAAGATGTGGTTGGGAAGTTCATTGAGTGTTTTGGCCCGGGACTTGACCGGATGGCTGTTCCTGACCGCGCCATGATTGCGAACATGTCACCGGAAAGCGGTGCAACCGTGACCTTTTTCCCGGTGGATGAACAAACCCTGGTTTATTTGCGCCTGACAGGCCGCAGCCCCGAACAACTCGAGAAAGTTGAACGCTACTGCAAATCCCAGGGCTTGTTCCGCAACCATGATACCCCCCAACCGTCATTCAGCAAGATCATTCGGATAGATTTAGCTGCGGTGCGGCCCAGTCTGGCAGGCCCCTTCCGGCCGAACGACCTGGTGACTCTGCCCGACATCGGTAAGTCCTTTCGGAAACGGCTGTCGCAGGACCGTCATTCTGGCGGGTTCTCCATCGCTAAAGATGCATTGGACCTTGGAATCCCCGTCACGATGGGCAGTAAAACGGTCATGATGCGGCACGGCGCACTCGTCATCGCTGCCATCACCTCCTGCACCAACACATCCAATCCCGGGGTGATGCTGAGCGCAGGGCTGCTGGCTAAAAAAGCGGTCAGCCTGGGACTGCGCGTCAATCCCACGGTGAAATGTTCCCTTATGCCCGGTTCACGGGTGGTGACCGCCTATTTGAATGAAGCCGGGCTGCTGGAACCCTTGGCAGCCTTAGGCTTCAATCTCGTCGGGTATGGGTGCGGGAGCTGCATCGGGAACTCCGGGCCGTTAGCACCAGAGGTGACACAAGCGATCAAAGACCAACCCCTGATCACCGCCAGCATCTCTTCCGCAAATCGGAATTTCGAAGGGCGCATCCATCCCCTCTCTCGGGCAAACTACCTCGCTTCTCCGCCATTGGTTGTGGCCTATGCCCTGGCGGGAACGATTGATATTGATCTGGACTCCGAACCCCTTGGGTTGAATGAGAATGGCATACCCGTTTACCTCAGAGAACTTTTACCTGACGCTGAAGAAGTTCAGGAATTAGTGGAGTCCATCCAAACCGCCCTGTTTGACTCCGTTTATGCTGACCTTTTTACGGGGGACGAAACCTGGCAAAAGATCGGTGCAGGTGAAGTTGGCGCGCTTTACGTCTGGGACGAGTCCTCAACCTACATCAAGGAACCACCCTACTTCAAGGGTCTGCGGTCTCTTGATCCATGCAATCATCTTGAGGATATTTTTGGGGCACGGGTCCTGGCCCTTCTGGGGGATTCGATCACCACCGACCATATCTCCCCTGCCGGCACCATCTCCCCAGACAGCCCTGCCGGTCAATATCTTCTCGCGCTGGGTATCGAACAAAAGGATTTCAACACCTATGGCACACGGCGCGGTAACGATGAGGTTATGGCCCGCGGGGCATTTTCAAATATCAGGCTGAGAAATAAACTGGTACCGGAATTGGAAGGCGGGTGGACTCAACTGTTGCCGGAACGAAAAACGATGACGATATTCGAAGCCGCTCAGGTTTATCAAGACCGCCGGATTCCGCTGTTGGTCATCGCCGGCAAGGAATATGGGACGGGATCAAGCCGGGACTGGGCAGCGAAGGGGCCCTTATTATTGGGTGTGAAGGCAGTGATCGCCGAATCCTTTGAACGCATTCACCGGTCTAACCTGGTCGGGATGGGCGTCTTGCCGCTGGCATTCCTGCCAGGGGAAAATGCAGAAACACACCACCTGACCGGCAAGGAAGTGTACGATATCACTGGATTAGCAAATATCCAACCCCAGGGCATCGTTAAGGTGACCGTTCATCGCAAAGACCAGTCTCAGGCGTTCTTTGAAACAATCCTGCGAATCGATACAAAAGCAGAATTGGAAAGCTTCAAACTCGGGGGAATCCTGCATGAAGCCCTGCTCCATTAATTGGGTTTTGTCTTCGCCCGGAACAAGCGCTCTACCGCAAGGCGCGCCTGCGTGATTGCCAACACACCTACCAGCACCTTAAAGTTGATCGAAGCTGGTGAAAACTGTTGATGTCCATTAACTAAATACGAGTAACCACCGAATCCGGGAGTATTTTATGAAAACCAAGACGATGATGTTGGTCAGCTTGTTAATAGTTGGTCGTTGCCTTCTTGTTTACACCTGCCAAACCTCATTTGCTTGCACTATCCCGATAATATGTTCATATTTTCGAAATAAGTTCACTAGTTCATCAGTCTGCGTTAACAGACCAATCCCCAATAATTGAGCATTCGCTGGGAGCATTAATTTGGATAGTTCCATCAGCAGACCCTGACCAGTCTATCTGACCTGAAAAGGTCATATCCATATTGGCTTGTCCGCTATCGCCCCCCTCGTTTCCCTCATCAACAAAATTCCAGGAATATTCAAACATTACAGTCGAACTGTCTAAGGAAAGAATCCCGCTTTGGTCAGCTGATCCAGATAAATCTCCTGAGAATGAAGCTGTTCCAGTCGCAGTATACTCTCTTTCTTCTTCCTCATAAACACATGTCGTTGTCGTTATTCCAGCCCCATCACCAGTGAACGTGCCGCTGACTTCACATGTTTCCAGATTAATGACCAGGTCAATCGTCCCAGAAAAGGAGGGGGGAGCACAAATTGTGCAACTTTGCGTGGCTGTACTTGTCATTGTGAAATCGCCTGCCATCGTTAAAGCATTCTCCTCATCTTCAATGTTGGAAGCCTGTGCGATGAGCCAATCGATGAAGGCCTCATAAGTAGGCCATTTTTCCCCCTCCCCATAGATATCCATACCTTTTCCCGCGCCGGTATCGATTAGCTCTGACCGTAAATCTGATAGCGCTTGCTCAACCATGCAGGGATTCTCTCTTAAGTTCATTATATAATAGCGTCTGATATATTTGATATGTGTTTGCATCCTGGCGATAAAAAACGCATCCGCATCGTCACCAAATACAGTCATAATCTCTTGATTGATTTGTGACTGACCTTCAGTAGGAGGTGGGGGGGTGTTTGTGATTAAAATATTTCCAACATTGATCAATGCCTCTTGATCCTCAGAAAATGGTGATTGACCGAGGGTGTCAACATAATTACCCAAGCCGTACGCGGTATACAGATCACCGATCCCTGCCACACCCACAAGACTGCCCTGTCCCAGTTGACTGAAAGGGATTAAATTCACGGCAGAATCAATCGTTCCTTGATATAATGCGTTCTCAAAGTTTTCTTGCCCCTCCACTTCAATCGCATTTGCAACATCCAAGAATATGGGGGTCATTTCTTCTAAACGCTGGAGGGCCACTTCACGTTCATAGCCTGTCATTTTGTTTTCATTGAAGGCAGTTTCAATCTGCGTTTGATACTCTGTGGAGGCATTGCGCCACTGCTCGGCCACATCTTTGCTTTCATCCACTTGTAGTGCCGCTTGAAAATATTGGTGTGTGGATGCCAGGCAGCCAATGAACATCAAAATCGCGGCTACCGTTAGCGGATCGGTTCGAATAAGGCGATGGCCTGGAATTGGCTCCAGATACCATTGATAAGCTTTCTTTAGAAAATTAATGATGCCGTTTACAAATTTCATTGTCCACTTCCTTCTGGAATAAAGGCAAGCGCTTCAACATAGACCAATCTATCCAGCATGAAACCAAGCATGAGTTGCTGACCGAAATGAAGTTGAACACCCTCTGCGATTACATCCGAATCCTCTAGTGGGAAAAGTTCTGTTTCCCCTAATTGTGCTAGCATTTGTTCTTGTGACATCCCTGTTTTGAACTGATCGGGTTTGTATGGTGTTGGGATGTATCCTTGTGGCAATGCTTCTACCTCATTACTTGAGATAAAGAAGCCGTTTAAAAACACATAACTTGTTCTTCCCTGATAGTAAACCCAAATTTCATGACGGATGTGATCCCCCTGCGTATTATCAATTTCTGTGATTGTGAAGGAGTCGGGCCAACCAAAGTCATTTACAAGGGTTAATTGCTGCTCAGATAAATTGAATTCATAAGATGACTCTGTTGACACTGGCAGCTGTTCTGTTGAGATCACTTCATCTGATTCCAGAAGCGCTTCATCATCTTCATTGACGCTATTGGTCACAGGCGTGGGAAAGCCGCAGCAGATACTTAGCAAAGCTAATGTGATCATAATGACGATGAGCGGCCAGGGTACTTTCCGTTTTTTGACCAAAGGTGGCTGGTGTACGATCCGCGATTGATCGTGTTGGATAATTCTAGAAAATTTCTTGTGAACTTGATTATCTGTCATTGAACACTCCAATGATTCTTGTTAACAAATCCGCATTTCTGAATTTTTTCCTGTGGTAAAAGACGATAATTTTTATGCTTGTGTTTTATTATAAACTAATTTCTGTTTATTTTTTTATACAAAATACAAATATCTCTATTCAACAAAGGAAAATTTCTCATTGGTTTCCTCAACAGAACGTGAATTGCACTCATTTTAATGATTTAATCGGTACTGCAGCGCTTCAGCCAGGTGCGTCTGCATGATCTCCGCCGCACCAAGTCACCCCAGGTTTACCGATAGCTGAAAATATCATCATCCAACATCAATAAGGAATCCTGTTTAATCAGCTTTTCCATTTTAGGGTAAAGGTCAGCAAACCTTGCTCATTATCCAAAGGGATTCGAAAAATTCAGGATCGGTTAATGACATTGCCACACCTAAAATCATGTTGAGAATCAACAATACAAGCGCAATCCCACTCAAAGCCAACCCGATAATTGAGATGACCCGTTTGGTAGACTTCAAGCCCAAAATACCAAGAACGATCCCCCCGATCACAAAAGGGAAGCCGCAGATCGGGAGCAGCCACCCACACATCGAAAGGATACCCAGCCCCAGCGAAACAAATGCCATCCAGTCCTTTTTGTGAGCGATCGTTCCTTTGCCGGTCTTTGAATAGTCTTGTGTGAGGACCCTTGAATCGGGTTGCGTCAAGCTTTCAGGAGGTCGCAGAAGGTCTTCCATGCCCTCACTGCTGCCTTCCGAAAGGAAAACCTGGATCGTCCGTCCCAGTTGATCAATATGTGCTTCTAGCGGCGGAGTGAGAGCATCCAGCCAGTGGGTTGTTGATAAAAAGTAGGCAATATCTCCAGTAGGGTCAATGTCATCAATTCTAAAGGGGATAATGATCACTTCTTCGTTGGCAGCGCGTTCAACCTCACGCACAACCTGGCTGGATTTATTAGCCGCTTCTGAAAGGATCATCACCATAATTTTACTGTCCGAAATGGCCTTAACAATTTCCTGCCCCCACGTTTTGCCCGGAGTGACATCCCTGGGCGCAATCCAGCAGCGAATTCCGGACCGCTCCAAACCCGCGACTACTGCATCAGCCTTTTGTTTATCCCTTTTTGAGTAACTGATAAATACATCATGTGCCAAAACACACCTCCATTTAATTAGGATCGTCCTTTACATGAACTATCTGAAAACCAGCGTATCCAAGCAGGCTGGGAAGTAATGTGATCGTTTGACGATCCTTGATCTTTGCGGATTCACTCAGTTGGTCCCATGGCACAAAATCGGGATGGGTCTTCTTTTCCACATCCTCAGGTCCAGGAGCGTACTGCCATCCATCAGATAGACGCTCCTCCAGCCAATGATCGTGCTCCATTCTTGCCATCTTCTCAACTTCCATGGGGGAAAACCGAAACTCTGACGCATCCCAGTCATGGATGGAAGTAATGCCATACCCAGCTTGTTTTAATTTCAAACAAATATGATCAACCTGGCGGCGGTTTGATTCACGCAAATCTTCAGGCAAGTTATGCCACTTTACCATTGATCGTTTCTCGCCTAGCCTTATCCCCTCCACGAGCCTCTGTTGCACGTAATCGTTATGGATGGCACGAGCCAGCATTTCATGAGTCCCATTCAAAATTAATTCGGGCGAAACGACCTCTTTATATAATCTAAATGGAATAATATTTTTCATAAATGGGTGGGGCTTATCATCTTCTTCAACGAGACTCACCAATCCGCTTTCTTCAAGCGTATATAGGATGATTACCGGGTGGTTTGATCGCAAGCGTTGACGCAGCTCAAGCGCGACCTGTAATCCTTGATTTGAGTCCTCCAAACAAATGAAAATTGCATCAAAAAGCCGTCCATTTGATTCATTGGAAAGTAAATCAGCTGTCCAGAAGCTTGTGTCTTCGACATTGAAATTCAGTGAATTAAATTGGCAGCAATCACTCATTTTTGGATATCGCGACACAAGTTGATGAACCTTGAATTCCGGTTGTTGGTCCACAATCGTAAATGTTAAAGGACGGGTTCCTTTTATATTTATTCCATACCATACTCGGGCGGTTTGAAGGATTAAGTTCTCAGAAAGTGGGCTGCAACCGATGATAAGTATGTTTGGCATTTCATTTGGTTCTTTGTTCATATCCAAGTAGGACATGAGGTATTCTGAAATCAAGAATTGAGCGCCACACTCATAGACATTAAATATCTCTAACCTGGTTGACGGAAATGCCGCTTGGCCAAACTCT
>Ga0272443_10004832_pt1 | contig 14339 bp, 12 predicted proteins | sample SSMAcet12_FD_193581 | JGI IMG/M metagenome (GOLD analysis project Ga0272443, IMG submission 193581) | Marine sediment archaeal communities from Little Sippewissett salt marsh, Falmouth, MA, United States - SSM-Acet-12 | ecosystem: Environmental > Aquatic > Marine > Wetlands > Sediment ...
AGCGTACTACACGAGCGGGCAGGTGATCTGGTTCCGCGAGCGCTTCCACGATTACCAGGGTCCCGGCATCCGCCAGCCGGACCACACGTACCGGCGCTTCGACACGTACCGCACGGGCATGGGGTATCGCTGAATTCCGACTTCATCGCCGTCTCCGGGGGCTGCAGGCGACACCCCTTCACCTCGCTGCAAGACAGTGACGCATGGCCCACGCACATCGGCCACGCGAAGCCGGCGCTCCAGGTTCCCGGGCTGAATTGCCGACGAATTTCCTTGACCGTCGACGGGTTTTCGTTATAGTGTACTTTCAAACGGCTCGGGGTGTGATGGCGCGCCACATCTCGGCAGTGTCCCCGGGACAACATCGTAGAACACGCACCGTGCGCAGGGGGGCCAGGCCGCAGGAGGGGCTGGTACTTCGTGCCATTCCTTAGTCATGGCACGGATGCCAATGCGGAAGAGGCCGCGACAACGTATGCGGCGCCGGCGGTATGCGATCGTTACGGAGAATCCCGTCCTCGACGGGACGGTCACAGGGATGTGGCGTTTCCTCTCACCTTTCTGATCGAAGGAATCGAACCATGCGAACGGACACCAAATTAGCCATCGTCGTTGCCGTGGTCTGCATCGTGCTGGGCGCCTGGTACATCACGGGCGGCTCGAAAACGGCCAGCCCCCCCACCGCCCAGGACACGCCGGAAACGCCGGCCGCATCCGACACGGCGGAGTTCCCCGCCACGCCGGGCGCGCCGCGCCTCGCGCAGAAGGACCGCCGGGAGCCCCGCGCACCGGCGACGGATCGACCGGCCGGCAGGGACCGCCCGCAGCGCGCTCCGCGTCCGACCACACCGAAACCCGTCGAGGTGGAACCCGCGGCGACCGACACGCCCCGCCCGGACCCTGAGGTGGAACTGCCTGCAGTCGAGTTGCCCGCCGGACCCGCCGTCGAACCGACCCCCCTGTCCGGCACCGACGACGTCGGACTGGCCGACGGGCCTGCATTGCCCGACGTGTCCGACGCGGACGAACCCGAGACGGAGGCTGTCGGGCCTCAACGGGAAGTCACGGCGGCCCCACCCGCGCCCGATGCGACGGCACAGCCCGTCAAGGCAGCCCCCGCCTTCACCGAGCACACGATCCAGCCGGGTGACACATATACGTCGCTGGCCGTCAAGTATCTCGGGCACGCACGGTACGCCGACAAGATCGCCGAGGCGAACCCCACGCTCGAACCCCGGCGGCTAAGGCTCGGCGCGGTCGTCAAGATTCCCGTGCCCGAAAAGCGGCCCGCGGCGGCAACCGCGACACAGCCGGCCGCTTCGCCCGCCGCAGTAGCCGCTTCGCCCGCGCCCGCGGCCCAGGCCGCCCCCGTCCCGGCCGAGAGGTCTTACGAAGTCAAGCCGGGCGAGGGATGGTACACTTTGGCCGAACGGTTCCTGGGCAGCGGCACGCGATGGACCGAGCTCTACGAGCTCAACAAGGGTCGTGTCCCGACGAACTTCAACATTCTGCCGGCCGGCACGACCATCGAGCTGCCGCCCGGCGCCACGCGGACGGCCCAGTAAGCGCGGCGCATCACGCTGCCCGATGCCACACCTTCGAAAAAGCCCCCGACCTGTTGGCCGGGGGCTTTGTGCAGGCACCTCGCTCGTATGCGTTCCTGGGCCGTTGCGGCTACTTCGCGGGGACAAAAGGCTGGCCCCAGGCGACCTCAGCCTGCTCCCTGAAATCGGAACCAGTCACAATAAGCATCACTCAACCAAAGCCGGCTCATCCCTGCCGGCCGTTACGGAATCGAGCCAGGCGACGAAATCGTCAAAATAGGGCGACGGGTCCGGCTCGAACTCGAGCGTATGGTGTGCATCGGTGTATTCGGTGATCTCGCACCGCTGCCAGGGCAGTTGCCGCACGAACGCGCGCGTACGGGCGTTGTCGATGATCCGGTCGTGGCCAGCCAGAAAGAGTTTGAGTGGAATCGCACGCCGCGTGACGGCATGCCGGAAAACGTAGGCGTCGAGCCAACGCGACGACGTCAGAAAGCCGGCCGTCACCTGCTGCAGGGCCAGCGCGTCGTTCCGGATGAAAGCCTGGCGGTCTGGATTCGCGGTGAAGAGGGCAGGGTCCTGGAGCGGGATGTCGAAAAGGCGGCGGCGCGACACGATGGCTGACCAGGCGACCTTGAGTTTCCTGGACAGCGGCAGATCCACACTGGGAAACAGACCCGGTGCCACAAGCGTCACGCTCTGGACGCGCCGTGGAAGATCGCAGCCGGTCGCCAGTGCAACCTTGCCGCCCCAACTGACGCCGACGACGTGAAACCGCTCCTGGCCGGTCCGCACGTGGAGCTCGTTGAAGCACTCCGTTGCATCCCGCAGCCAGCGCTTCGCGGAGCGCACGTGGCCGCGGTCGACCCGGTTGCGCCCACTGCCGCGCCGGTCGGGCAGCAGGACGGCGTAGCCGGCATCGGCAAGGCGCCGGGCCGACGATTCGAACCACAGGCCGTGCGACTGGATCCCGTGCAGGTAGAGGACCGCACCGCGGGGCGCGTCCGGCAGCCAAAGCCGCGCATGGGCCTCGTAGCCGTCCGAGTAGCTGATCGCCAGGGATTCGAGCTCGACCATAGGCCGCATGGTAAAGCGGGACTATGTCCCTGCCAAACGTGCAAAACCTGCCCTCGCTCAGTAAAGACGCACAAGTTTCGCGTGTCGCAGGCTGCATGGTAAGATGCCCCGCACCGGCAGCAGGCAAGCCCCGAAAGCACGGCCGGGGCGTTCGCGATGGCGCTCCTCGCTTCTGGAGATAAGGAGTTCACCTCATGAGCAATGCCTACGTACTGGGACTGGACTTCGGTACGAACTCGGCCCGGGCGCTCATCGTGGATCCGGCCGACGGCCGCGAGATTGCCACGGCCGTCGCCAACTACCCCAGCGGGCAGGCGGGCATTCTTCTGCACCCGAAAGATCCGAACCTCGCCCGGCAAAACCCGGCCGACTGGCTGAAAGCGATGACCCGGTGCACGCGCGCCGCGATAACCGCCGCCAAAAAAGCAGGCGAATTCGCGCCCGAACAAATCGTGGGCATCGGCATCGACGCGACGGCCAGCACCCCCCTGCCGGTCGACGCCGAGGGCAGGCCGCTGTCCGAACACGAAAAGTTCGCCGGCGATCTCAACGCAATGGCGTGGCTCTGGAAGGATCACACCGCGCACGCCGAAGCCCAGGAAATCACGGAAGCGGCCCGCCGGCATCATCCCGAGTACCTTGCCAAGTGCGGCGGAACGTACAGCAGCGAATGGTTCTGGTCCAAGGCGCTGCACTGTCTGCGCGTCGCGCCGCAGGTCTTCGAGGCTGCGGCTGCCTGGGTCGAGCAGTCGGATTTTCTGCCGGCCACATTGACGGGCAACACGAAACCCGCCACGTGGAAGCGCAATATCTGTGCAGCCGGCCACAAGGCCATGTACCACGCGGACTGGTCGCTGCCGGACGCCGCATTCCTGGCGACGCTCGACCCTCGGCTCGGCGACGTGCGCCGGCACAAGACTTACCAAAGCGCTTTCCCCTCATCCGAGCGGGCAGGCGGTCTGTCGGCGCACTGGGCCAAGAAGCTCGACCTCCAGGCGGGCACGCCTGTGGCCGTCGGGGCCATCGACGCACACCTCGGCGCCGTCGGCGCGGGGATCAAGTGCGGCTCGCTCGTGAAAATCCTCGGCACGAGCTCCTGCGACATGATGATCCACCCGAACACGCAGCCGCTGGCGGACATCCCAGGCCTGTGCGGGATCGTGGACGGCTCGATCGTGCCGGGCTATTTCGGGATGGAGGCGGGCCAGTCGGCCGTCGGCGACATCTTCAACTGGTTCGTCAATCACTTCGATAAAGGCCAGCGCGCACACGAGCCGCTTGCGGCTGAGGCGGCCAAACTCAAACCGGGCCAGAGCGGTCTGCTCGCGCTCGATTGGAACAACGGCAACCGGTGCGTGCTCGTCGATCCGCGGCTGAGCGGGCTGCTCGTCGGCCAGACGCTCCACACGAGCCGCGCCGAAGTCTACCGCGCGCTCATCGAGGGCAGCGCGTTCGGTGCGCGGGTCATCATCGAACGGTTCGAGGAGTACGGCGTGCCCGTCGCCGAGGTCATCAACTGCGGCGGGATCGCGGAAAAAAGTCCGCTCGTCATGCAAATCTACGCCGACATCACCGGCCGACCGATGCGCCTGAGCCGGTCGGCCCAGACCTGCGCGCTGGGGGCAGCCATCTTCGGCGCGGTCGTGGCCGGCCCCGAGGCGGGCGGCTACGAGACCGTCACCGAGGCCCAGGCGAAGATGACCGGCCTCAAGGCGAAAGTTGATCAGCCGAACCCCGAAGCCCGCGAAACCTACGACGCACTTTTTGCACTCTATCGCCAGTTGCACGACGCGTTCGGCACGGCGGATAGCCACGGCTCACTGGCCAACGTGATGAAAGACCTGCTCGCCCTGCGCGACAAGGTCCGCGGCATCGGCCGGTAACCCCACTCATGTACCATGCCTTCTCGAATGCCACGGGCGCCCCGGATGGGGTGGTACGGGCATCCCGCCCGTCACTACGTGCGCAACAGGGTGGTACGGGCGTCTCCCTTGACTCGACGCGCCGCTTTGCGGTCCCGGCGGGCGAAGCCCGCAGCGTCGTGTCAAGGGTCCCGCCCATAATTGCCGGTTTTGGCACGCGAGCCAATGACGGGCAAGATGCCCGGCTTGCCGGCTCAGGGGTGGGACGGGCGTCCCGCCCGTCGGGGGTGCATGGCAAAAAGGCAAGTCGCTCATCCCGTCCCACCCGGCAAGATGCCCGGCTTGCCGGCTCAGGGGTGGGACGGGCGTCCCGCCCGTCAGGGGTGCATGGTAAAAAGGCAAGTCGCTCATCCCGTCCCACCCGGCAAGATGCTTCAAGATCAAGGCGGGCTCTCTTCAGCCGGTGCGATGGCCGACTAAGGGTACGTGGCCGGCTGCGTGTGCGTGACCGTCTGCGGATCCGGCAGGGGCGGCAGGCCGGCCTGAGCGCGGAGTTGATTCTGCTCCTGCATGAGCAATGCGTATATCGTGGGATCGCTCAATCCATCCCGAACGGGCAACGTCGTCCCGTCAAGCAGGCCGGCCATCAGAACGGTCACGCTCCGATCCGCCGGGTCCGCGGACGGTTCGGGCGCGAAAACAACCACCCACAGCCTGGGGTCCGCGGTGCCCGGATCGATACCGCGATAGGTGAACACGAAATCACCCAGCCGGTGCGCGACGACGTCGGCGGGCAGGCTTTTCGCAGCCTGCTCAGCCAGGCGGGCCCGCTCTGCCGCTGACCGATTCGCATACTCTTCGAGGCTCATCCCGGCAACAGGAATCTTGCTGATCGAAGTAGGCGTATAGCTCCCGACGAAGTCGTATTCCGAAACGTAGCCATCCTCCGCCAGAGACAGCGCGTGCGCGGGCCATCGGCCTTGATGGGCATCCTTGAATCTTAACAAGCCAAGGAGAACCGTGTGCGTATCCGTCTGGGCACCTGCGGTAAGATTGATTGGGGAGGGAACATACGTTACAGCCGAATGGTACATCGCGATCTGCAACCCGATCAACGACAGGACCGCCACCACCGGCAGACTGGCGACGGCCAACGTCGCGCGCCCGCCGTGGACCTTCTGGCCCTCGCGGACGGCCAGGACCGCGCTGACCAGAAACCACAGGGGCGCGACGTACATACCACAGCACGGCACGATCCCGACGGCGTAGCTGCCCGAGCTGTAACAGAAGGCCTGCATCGTCCGGTTCCACGTGCCGTGCGTCCGGCCCGTCAGCCGCAGGATCGCGTGCGCGACGCTCGCCCAGAGGACCATGCTCAGAATCGCGATCACCGGCCCCACCAGCCCCATCCCGCAGAAAAAGAAGAGTGCGAACCCCATCCCGCCCCCGCCGCCAGCCTGCCCTTGTAACGACATTGCGACGACGAAGATCATCCAGGCCAGCAGGGCAAGCCACATCAGCAGGTGTGAAACGAAAAACGTCAGCGCGCTGAACCAGAAGCCGTACTTGAGGGGGGCATCCATCGGCAGGAGGCGCATCAACCGGCCCGGTGTAAAAAGGGCCATTAGGATGGTCCCCCACCAGGCACGAAAAACGCCCCTCTCCCCGAGATCGAGCCAGGGCAGCTGCTCGACCTGCGTTTCGCGCTCGTCGACCCCGGGCGCCGGCCGAACCAGCATCTCGTCGAGGTGAATGTAGCGGCCACAGGAAATGCAGTCGAACGCGCGCGGCTCCAGCAGGCCCTGCGCGTCGGTCCCGTAGTAGGGTTGCCCGCACTGCGGGCAGCAGAACTCGATGCTGTTAGGGACGAAATCGTAGTCGCTGGGACGGAAGGGCGTGCCGCATTCCGGGCAGATACGCGCGGTCAGGTGCCAGAGGCGATAACCGCACGTGGCACATCGCATGAGATACCCTCATCCCCTTCGGTGCAAAAAACCGTCCTTACGCGCCCGGACCGCCCCAGCCGGCTACCTCCTGCTTGATGGGGGCGCGCGAGAACCAGATGAGCGTGAAGATCGGCGGCCCCCAGCCCCAGATGAGGCCGAAGCATGCCCCGAAAAGCACGCCGACGAACATCATGTTTTCGGTTCCAGGGGGCGCGCCGTGTTGCTGGCGGGCCATTTCCGCAAACATCGCCTTCTGCATGACGACGCTGGCGAACAACCCCAGAACCGTCACGACGATGTCCGCCACCGCCCATCCCATGAGCACACCGCGCGACCAGGGCCGGCGCTTGAGCAACCCGATGGCCCCGACCAGCAGCACGATGGCAAGCACCATGCCGGCCAGATTGGACAGAATCAGCCAGGGACCCATCGCGACCGTCGATGGCATCGACTTTCCATGGGGCGCCATTGAGGGAATAAAGGACATCATCGCACTGCCGCCGAGGCCGCACACGCCGCCAAACAGGCCAATGCTCGCATACACGATCCCGATGATTCCAATGACCGTCACCCATGTCGATTCGGTCGGCGGGACGGCGGGCGGGCCCGCCTCGGTCGGGGGCGCACCGGGAGACACATGAGCGGCAGGTCCCCGGTCGGGCGGCTGAGGATCGGTATCGGCCATGACAGGCTCCTTCCATTGGAGAGATGCAGGACGCGACACACATGTTCGCATTTTGACCCCGATGAAGAGGTCGGCCTACTTCTTAACGACTCCTTTTGCGCGCGCCAACCCCAAACCGACAGGGGACCGCGGCATTTCAATGATTTTTTGTAGCGGCCGCCCCCCGTGGCAGCCGTCCTTACACGCGGATTGTCAGCGTGTGCCGTAACAACCAAGAGAGGGAGCAACCCCGTGGGCCAGGTTGATTGCAGCCGGGCGGGCCGGCTGGTGCCAAAGAATCAGGCTTGGATAATACCTTCGCGGATAGCGAACCGGGCCAGCGCCACCCGGTCGTGAATGTCGAGCTTGGACATGAGCGAGGTTTTCTGCTTGTCAGCCGTCTTGTAGCTGATGCCAAGCAGAGCGGCGGCTTCCTTTAAACTCAGGCCCTGCGCGAGAATACGCAGCAATTCACGCTCGCGCGGACTCAACACGCTCAGCCGGGTCTGCAGAGGCGAGGCAAAGCGGATCTGTTTGCCGTCCACGACAAGCCGTTTCATGAGAACGGCCGAACAGTAGAACCCGCCGCCCGCCACGCGTCGCACCGCCTCGGCCAGTGACGGCAGACCGTCATGCTTGAGGACAAACCCGTTGGCTTTGGCCCGCAGCGCCTGGTCGAGGTAATCGTCGTGTGCATAGGCGGTGAACAGGACGAACAGCGTGGCCGGCAGACGCGAGCGGATGATGCGAATCGCGTCGAAACAACTGCCGCCCGGCATATCGATGTCCATGAGCACGACCGCCGGCCGGAGGTCGAGCGTTTTGCGGATCGCCTCGTCGGCGTCCGAGGCCGTCCCCACGACTTGGATGTCAGCCTCGTTGTTCAACACCGCGCTGACGCTGTCTCGCACGAGACCGTGATCGTCGACGACCAGCAGCCGGATGACCTGGCCGTCACCGTCCCTTGAAGAGTCCGCCAGCTCCATGTGTCATGCCCTCTCCCATGAGCCCCCCGCCAGCGCTCTGGACGGCTCCCCATCGGGCCTCATTGATCGCTTTGAGACAGCCTCCCCGTATCGGGTGTCTCAATTAAGGAACTATAGACATGCTCCCATCGCGGGACGAATGAACTGGCATCAAAATTTTCAACAACCCACTTTTGGGCCTGCCGCCCGAGCGTTTGAGCCCAGTCGGGTCGGTCCAGGACCCGCTCCAGCCCGTCGGCCAAGCTCTCGGCCGACCCCGGCCGGGCCAGCAACCCCGTCCGCTCATGGGTGATCAGGTCGCGGTTGCCGGGCACATCGGTCGCCACAACGGGCAGGCCGGCCGCCATCGCTTCGAGAAGGGCGTTTGGAAGCCCTTCCGTCCGGGAGCCGAACAGGAACACGTCCGCCGTCGCCAGCAGGTTCGGCATGTCCGGTCGGTTGCCCAGCAGGGCGACCCGTTCGTTGAGGCCGTGCGTGCGGATGAGTGCCTCGATCCGCGGTCGGTACGCCCCCTCACCGGCCAGCATGAACCGTACCGGCCGCCGTTGTGCGACGCGGGCGACGGCGCCGATCATCTCCTCGAAACCCTTGACCGGGTCGAACCGCCCCGCCCAGACGATCAGCTGCTCGTCGGCGCGAACGCCGAGCGTGCGTCGATCGAGCGGTCGGGCGGACGCGAACCGGTCCGCGTCGACCGCACCCCAGACGCACCGCAGCCGTGAACGCGGGATGTGGGCGTGCCGGGCCAGATGTTCGAGCACGGAAGGCGAATTACCTACTTCGAACCGACAGAGCCGGCAGGTCAGGTTGTCCAGGGCGAGATGCCAGGCCCGCTCCCGCTCGACCGTCTGAATCTCGCAGATGATCCGCGAAACGGGCACGCCGGCCGCCGGTCCGACGAGCCGTGCCGCGAAGTTGGCGTGAAAGAGAAGAGCATGCAAAACGTCCGGCCGGCTGCGGCGGAGGTATTTATACAACCTTGCCAGCGCGCGTACGTCCCTCGGCGAGCGCGCCTCGCACGCATCGACCGACACGCCCGCCTGCCTCAGCATCGCGCCGACCGGTCCCTCGTCGGCCAGAGCAATGACCCGCACGTCGTACCGGGCCGCCGCCATCCCCGTCGCCAGACGGTAAAGGTGCAGCGGCACACCGCCGACCTGCAGATCGGTGATCAGGTACGTCAACCGGGTCGGACGTCGCCTGGAATCGTGTGTCTCCATGTGCGTCTTACAAGTTCGCGATGTGCGGTTTCGGCCCTCAGGTTTCCAAGACCGCGCGGACGTTGCCGCCGTGCCGCTCGAGCAGCGCGCGGGCGGTGTCCAGAGCGACGCCCTTATGGTGCATGACGATGGCGGCCTTGACCCGGCCGTCGGCCGCGTGGAGCAGCGCCAGCGCCGCCTCGCGGTCCAGCCCCGTGACCGCGGCGATGATCCGCGCGCCGCGGTCGATGAGCTTACGGTTCGCAAAGGCGTTCACGTCCACCATGAGGTTCTCGTAGACCTTGCCCATCTGCACCATCGCAATCGTCGTGATCATGTTGAGCACGAGCTTGGTGGCCGTCCCCGCCTTCAATCGCGTCGAGCCGGTGATGACCTCCGGGCCGACGATGACGCGGATCGAAACGTCCGCCTCGTCGGGGCACTGCTCAGCCGGCACGCACGCGTAAAAGACCGTCCGGGCCCCCACCTGATTGGCGTAGCGGATCGCCCCGTGGACGAACGGCGTCGTCCCGCCCGTGGCGATGCCGACAACCACGTCGGCCGGTCCGACGTTCCGCTCCTTGAGCGCGTCACCGCCGACCTGTTCGCTGTCCTCGGCGCCTTCGACCGCGCGGAACATCGCCCCCTGCCCGCCGGCAATGATGCCCTGAACCTGCTCCGGATCGGTCAGGAAGCTCGGCGGGCACTCCGCGGCGTCGATCACGCCGAGCCGTCCGCTCGTGCCGGCTCCGACGTAGATGAGTCGGCCGCCGGCCTTGAAGGCGGCGACCACCAGCTCGATGGCTGCGACGATCGAGTCCTTGGCAGCCGCGACGGCCTGCGGGACCCGGGCGTCTTCGCTGTTGATCAGGTCGAAGGCCTCAGCCACCGCCATCCGGTCGATCCGCCGGGAACGCTCGTTGCTCAACTCCGTCGTGAAATGGCCTCGATCACGGGTCATCGTCGATCCTATCCCAAGAACGCCCTCGAGAACCTCATTCGTGGGTCGTAAGAGGGGAAAATCATAACAAGTTTGTCTACAGTCAGACTTCACGAAACATGGCTGCCCGGCCACATCGGTCCGCCCGAAAAAGGACCGGCGACCTCCCCCGACGTGCTGGCAACGCGTTTTCCAACCTCCACGATCGCGATCACTGTAGCGTTGGCCGCCCGAAAAGTCGATTCATTAGTTGGTGTGCCCGCCCTTCGCCCCCAGGTTGGGTGGTGCGGGCGTCCCGCCGGTTGTCTATTGAGACGGGCAAGATGCCCGTCCCACCCGGCAAGATGCCCGTCCCACCCGACAAGGCCCGCGACACACAGGGTGGTACGGGCGTCTCGCCCGTAATGCTGGATCATGGATGGGGGATAATGACCGACAAGATGCCCGTCCCACCCGGCCGAACGCGCTTCTTATACTTATGTTAGGTGGTGGCTGAAGCGAATGTGACGGCGCCGCCGGGTCGATACGACCAGAGTCCGGGCTTGCTACGTATTCCTGTCGAGGTAGATGCATGTGTGGCATCGTCGGTTATATCGGACGCAAAAAGGCCCTGCCGTTCCTCGTCGAAGGGCTCAAGCGGCTGGAGTACCGTGGGTACGACTCGGCCGGCGTGGCGCTGATGGAGAACGGGCAGGTCGCGGTCACCCGCGCCGTCGGGCGGATCAGCAACCTTGAAAAGAAGCTCGCCGGCACAAGCACGACCGCCACGGTCGGCATCGCGCACACGCGCTGGGCGACGCACGGCGTGCCGAGCGAGCGGAACGCCCACCCGCACCTGGCACGGAACGGACGGATCGCGCTCGTCCACAACGGGATCATCGAAAACCACCGCGCGCTGAAGACCTACCTCCAGCAGCACGGGATCGAATGCACGACGGAAACGGACACGGAGGTCCTCGCGCAGCTCGTCGGCCACTTCTACACCGAGAGTCTCGAACAGGCGGTTCGCGACGCGCTCCACGAGGTGCAGGGCACTTACGGGATCGCCGTGCTGAGCGCCGACGAACCGGACCGCCTGGTCGTCGCGCGGAAGGGCAGCCCGCTCATCGTCGGCGTGGGCGACGGCGAGTACATCGTCGCCTCCGACGCGGCTGCCATCGTCGAGCACACCGCGCGCGTCGTCTATCTGGCGGACGGTGAGATCGCGGTCGTCGGCCTGGACGGGTTCCGCACGACGACGCTCGAGGCCGTCCCCGTCACCAAGACGCTCGACGACGTCGAGTTCACGCTCGAACAGATCGAGCTGGGCGGCCACGCGCACTTCATGGCCAAGGAAATCTTCGAGCAGCCGCAGTCGCTGTCCAACACGCTGCGCGGGCGGATCAACGCGCGCGAGGGCACGGTGCACCTGGGCGGGATCGCCTGCGAAGCCCGCGCGCTGGCCCGCGCCAAGCGGATCATCTTCACGGCCCAGGGGACCGCCTGGCACGCGGGGCTCGTCGGCGAGTACCTTTTCGAGGACATCGCCAAGCTGCCGGCCGAGACCGAGTACGCCAGCGAGTTCCGCTACCGCAACCCGCTCATCGATGACGGCACGGTCATCATCGCGATCAGCCAGTCCGGTGAGACGGCTGACACGCTCGCCGCCGTGCGCGAGGCCAAGATCAAGGGCGCCCTCACGCTGGGCGTCGTCAACGCGGTCGGCAGCACGATCGCGCGGGAGGCGGACGCGGGTGTCTACCTTCACTGCGGCCCGGAGATCGGCGTGGCGTCCACCAAGGCGTTCACCTCGCAGGTGGCCGTCCTGACGATGATGGCCATCGAGCTGGGCCGGCGACGGTTCCTTTCCGGGCAGGACGCGTACCAGCTCATCGAAGCGCTCGCATGCATCCCCGAACAGGTCGAGCACATCCTGGGCCAGTCGGATCATGTCCGTTCGGTGGTCGAGAAACTCGTCGACCGCGAGAACTGGCTGTTCCTGGGCCGCGGCTACAACTACCCGATCGCCCTGGAAGGCGCGCTCAAGCTCAAGGAGATCAGCTACATCCACGCCGAGGGCATGCCGGCCGCCGAGATGAAGCACGGGCCGATCGCGCTGATCAACGCGGGGATGCCCGTCGTCTTCATCGCGACCCGCGGCCAACAGTACGACAAGGTCCTGGGCAACATCGAAGAGGTCCGCAGCCGAGGCGGGCGCATCATCGCCGTGGCGACCGAAGGGGACGCGGAGATTCCCAACCTGGCCGAGCACGTCTTCTACGTGCCCGACGTACCCGAACCGCTTCAGCCGATGGTGACGGTCGTCCCGCTCCAACTGCTGGCCTACCATGCGGCCGTCCTCCGCGGCTGCAACGTCGACAAGCCCCGCAACCTCGCCAAGAGCGTCACCGTCGAGTAGCGGCCGCCCCCCGTCTTCGCCGCGCTACGCCGTGGCTGTGCCGTGGCGGCCGTTCCTCGCAAAGCACAACTCACCGACAGTGAAACACAAGCCGCTTCACAGACCCAGGCACGCCGCTTCATTATATCTTCGTAACATTTTTTGAAATAAGGACTTGCGATTTTTATCGCAGAATCCGCCCAAACAACCTTGACATTTCTAGAAATATAGAGTACTCTATTATGCAGAGCACTATGGGTTGCCACATGCAAGGAGACATGGAGATGGAAGTTTCTCAAGAGCAGGCGCGCGATTTGCTAAAGGATCTTGACCAGGTGGCCCGGGATGCCTCGGCGAAGGTCGCCCATGGCATCGTCGGGCCCTTCCTCATCATCTGGGGTGCTGTCTGGGTGGTCTGCTTCACAATGGAGTATTTTTCCCCCAGATATGCGGGTTGGGCCTGGTTGGTCGGTAACATCCTGGGGTGGGTCGGCACCTTGTACTGGACCTGGGTGGGGATTGGCAGGGGGCCGGTGCAGAGCGTGGCCTCGCGTGCGCTGACCTGGCGTTTGTTCGCTTTTGTGTTGGCGGTCTTGGTATACGCGTTTCTTTGGTTGGCGATTCTGAAACCCGTTCCCGGGGTTCGAATCGGTGTGTTTTTTGTCACCCTCTGGATGTTCGCCTTTGTCGTGATGGGCCTGTGGATGGAGATGCGTTTCATGGTTGTCCTGGGCCTGGCGATCACGCTTGCGGCGGCAGCGGGGTACTTTGGCCCCTTCGTCCCTCTGCGATACATCGACTTGTGGCTGGCGATGACGGGTGGCATGGGCTTGCTGGGTAGCGGCATTTACCTTGTGTACCGATGGAGGTGAGCCGTGGCCGTACTGAACGAACTCATTCATCAACCCGTCCGTCTTCGTATCATGGCGGCGCTGGCCAGTCTCGAAGGCGAGGGCGGGGATACCGAGGTAGATTTCACATTCCTCCGCGATCACCTGAAGCTCACCGATGGAAACCTCGGCGCGCACCTGATGAAACTCGAGTCCGCCGGCTACATCACCGTCCGCAAGACCTTCGTCAAGCGTAAACCTCGGACGTTCGTGAAACTCAGCCGTCCCGGCCAGCACGCTTTCCAGGACCACGTGGACGCGATAAGGCACATCGTGGGAGTGGAGTACCCGAACCGCTCCAGCCGATGGTGACGGTCGTCCCGCTCCAACTGCTGGCCTACCATGCGGCCGTCCTCCGCGGCTGCAACGTCGACAAGCCCCGCAACCTCGCCAAAAGCGTCACCGTCGAGTAGCGGCCGCCCCCCGTCTTCGCTGCACTACGAGGTGGCTGTGCCGTAGCGGCCGTTCTTCTGTAGCGGCCGCCCCCCGTGGCGGCCGTTCTTGGAAAATGCAAACAATGGCACTCTGTAGCGGCCGCCCCCTGCTACCTGAATAGGGGGGGTACGGGCGCCTCGCCGTTTGTGTATTGAGACGGGCAAGATGCCCGTACCACCCCGCAAAATGCCCGTCCCACCCGGCAAGACGCACGTCCCACCCGGCAAGATGCCCGTCCCACCCGGCAAGATGCCCGTCCCACCCTGACTTGGCACCACCCTGCGTCGCCGCTCTCTTATAGAGTGTGTGATATCTCATTCCGAGCCGCGCCCGTAAGGAAGCGGTGTTCGACTACCCACAACAAACCGCTCCCTGACGGTCGCGGCTCGGATGCCTGCACCGCTTCACACAGACCTTCT
>Ga0272443_10004833_pt1 | contig 14338 bp, 10 predicted proteins | sample SSMAcet12_FD_193581 | JGI IMG/M metagenome (GOLD analysis project Ga0272443, IMG submission 193581) | Marine sediment archaeal communities from Little Sippewissett salt marsh, Falmouth, MA, United States - SSM-Acet-12 | ecosystem: Environmental > Aquatic > Marine > Wetlands > Sediment ...
AGCAAGGGGGCGATCCCACCGAAACTCGCACCGTAGCCGATGCTCGTGGGCACCCCGATCACCGGGCAGGCCAGCAGCCCGCCGACGACGCTGGCCAACGCGCCTTCCATCCCCGCGCAGACCACCGCAACCCGCGCCTGCTGAAGCTCGGCCGAGTGGGCGAGCAACCGATGGAGGCCGGCCACACCGACGTCGTAGAACTTTCGCGTGGGCTGGTCCATGATCTCGCAGGTTTCGCGGGCTTCCTCAGCCACCGGCAGGTCGGAAGTGCCGGCACAAACGATCGCCACGAAACCCGTCTCAGCTGCACGTGCAGGCTGCTGGCGGCAGGTGAGCGTGCGCGCAAGCTTGTTGTAGCGGACCTGGGGGAACCGCTGGACGACAGCGTCGGCCATCTCGGAAGTCGCGCGTGTGGCCAGCAGGTTGCCACCGCCTGCGAGCCTCCGTTCGACGATCGCCAGCAACTGGTCGATTTGCTTACCTTCGCAGTAGATCACCTCGGGAAAACCGCAGCGCAGCGCGCGGTGGTGGTCGACCTTGGCAAAGGACAGATCCTCAAACGGCAGGTGCCGGAGCTGCGCGACTGCCTGGTCGATCGAGGTCTGGCCACGGGCGACCGCCTCGAACAGGATTCGGATCGCTGCGTCGTCCATAGGCCCCCCTCATCGACGGTGGCGTGTGGATTGGCTACGCCCGTCCCGTTGTTCCTCGGGGCAGCAACAACGCTGCGGATTCAGCCGGCCACGCGAATGAATCGCCGCCAGCATCAAATGACCGGCAACTCGTACCCCTTGCGTCGCGGACGCGCCCGCATCCTGTTGTTGTTGGCCTCCTCGTCGCCGGGGAACTCCTCAGCCACCGGGTTCCAGTGGATTTTGCGGCCGAGGTCGCGACAGGCATTGACCAGGTGGCAGACCGTCGTGGCGCGGTGCGCGATTTCGGCACAGGCGTTCGGCTCTTTCCGCGTGCGCATGCACTCGAAGAAATTATCGAAGTGGGCGACCACTTCGCCCGGTCGGACGGAGGGGTAGTCCGGCGGTGCATCCTTGAGCAGTTCCGGCGGGTTGGCCCGCGCACTGCCGCGGACGATCTCGATCGTGCCTTTTTCGCCCACGAAAATCGCGCCGAGATCGTCGTAGCCCTCGCGTCGGGGATTGGCCAGCTTCAGCAGTGTGCCGTTCGCGTAACGCATCGTCACCGGGCAGTGCGGCCCCTCGGACTCCGGCCAGATCTCGACCGGGCCCGTGTCGTCGGTACCCAGCGCACACTGGACCTGGTCCAGTGCATGCGTGCCCCAGCCCGTCACGCCCCAGCTCTGCCCGCCACCGTCGTAGTCCCAGTAAAGCCCCCAGCGGGTTCGCAACTGTTCATGGAAGGGACGCAGCTCGGTCTGATTGCACCACATGTCCCAGTTCATACCCTCGGGAATCGGCTGGCCGGGCTTGGGCTCCCACTCCGTGCCCGGAGCGTAGTTGCACGTAAGGACCTCGCGGATTTTTCCGATGGCGCCCTCGCGCACGAGCTTGCTGGCATACCGGTTGATCGGCATCGAGCGCTGCTGGGAGCCGACCTGAAGAATGCGCTTGTGCTTCTTGGCCGCGTTGGCGATCGCGCGGCCCTCGACGATGGTGAGCGTCAAAGGCTTTTCCGCGTAGACATCCATGCCCGCCTGGAAGGCATGGATGCAGATCAGCGCGCGTGCGTGCGTCGGCGTCGTGACGAAAACGGCGTCGAGCTTCTCCTTTTCGAGCAGGTCGCGGTGGTCGTGGTACTTGCGCCAGCCGCCCTGGCCGGGGAAGCGCTCCTCCGTCTTGGCCTCCATCTCGTCCATGATCCGCGGAAAGCAGTCAGCCGCCGCCACGATCCGCGCGTGATCGAAAAGATTTTCATTGAGGATAAGGGCCTGCGCGCGGCGGCCGGGGCCGATGAAGCCGATTTGGAACTTATCGTTGGCACCTTTGCGGTTCGGGCCGGCCAGCACGTGCGAAGGAACGAAATAGGGCATTCCCACGCCCGCCGCAGCCACCGCCGTCGTTTTGCGAAGGAAATCACGTCGCCTCATGATTGCTGCTCCCATCTGGATCGTCCAGGATTAAAAAATTGATCGACGCGTCCGGCCAGGCCGTCGCGTTCGCTACGCGGCAATACCTCTACGATACCCCAATCGGCCGGGCGGAACAACAACGAGCCCTGCCCTTCGATAAGGCCCGGACCGATCGGCTTGGGCAGCTCCTGACTCCTTGACACCCCCGCTCGGCCCCGTTATTCGTGAAGCAAATCGGCCCTGCCTTGAACCTTTTTTGGGAAATAGAGACATGACCGAACATCAATCCAAACCCGTCGTGACTGATAAGCTGGACAAGGTCCTCGATTCGGCCCTGGACGCGGGCGGAGGATTGCTCCGCCTGACACCGAACTGGGTCCCCCGCAGCTTCCTGCACCCCGGCCGACGGATCAAGCTCCACCCGGCCGACTACTACGCCCTCGGTGCCGACCGGGGCGGCATCGACGAGCGCTGGTTCGCCAGCACGACCGAGGCGATGAACGAGAACCGCACGCCCGACGAGGGGCTCAGCTACGCGACATTCGAGGGACGGCGATTCCTGCTGCGCGACGCTGTCGCAACGGCCGGCGAGCGGCTCATCGGCAAGGCGATCTTCTCCAAGTACAAACGGTGGCCGGTGTACTCGAAGTTCTTCGACAACATGGGCCCCATCCCGCACCACATGCACCAGAAGCCCGAACACGCCCGCCTGACCAACCAGGAGGGCAAGCCCGAGATGTACTATTTCTCGCCGCAGATGAACAACGTCGATAACAACTTTCCCTATACGTTCATGGGGCTCGAGCCGGGCACGAGCCCGCAGGACGTCCGCCGTTGCCTGGAAAACTGGAACAAAGGCGACAACGGTATCCTCGACCTCGCCCGGGCCTATCGGCTCAAGCGCGGGACGGGCTGGCTCATCCCGGCCGGCGTGCTCCACGCACCGGGATCGCTGTGTACCTACGAGCCGCAGTGGGGCTCGGACGTCTTCGGCATGTTCCAGAACATCGTCGAAGGGCGGTTCGTGCCGTGGGACCTTCTGGTCAAGGATGTACCTGAAGACAAGCACCAGGATCTCGACTACATCGTCGGCCAGCTCGACTGGGAAAAGAACGTTGATACGCATTTCGTCGAACACAACCACCTCGTGCCCATCGTGGACAAGGCCACCAGCGGGCCGGGCTTTACGGACCGGTGGATCTGCTACGGGAAGGGTGACGGCCATCAGTTCGTCAGCGCCAAGGAACTGACGATCGAACCCGGCGCCAAGTGCACGCTCAAGGATCCGGGCGCCAGCGGATGGATCACCGTTCAAGGGTCCGGTCGAATCGGCAAGATGCGGCTCCAGACGCCGGTGACGATCCGTTTCGGCCAGGAGACCGAGGACGAGGTCTTCATTACGCATGAGGCGGCGACGGCGGGCGTCGAAATCGAGAACACGGGCACCGAGCCGCTCGTCGGCCTGCGCTACTTCGGGCCGGACGTGCATGCCAACATGCCCAATGTGGGCGACCATAAAAAGCAGGCGTGAATCGGCGGACTTCTTACGGCAAACGTCCCCCTTCTCCCCTTTTTTCAAGGTGGCAAAGGGGTCGCGGTAACACCCGGAGCGGCGCTGTCGCGCCCCCAAAGCGCACCGACAGGAGAAGGTGAATCATGGCGGACGGCTATTGCGTGGGCGTGGACCTGGGAGGTACGAACCTGAAGGCAGGACTGTTGGACGACAAGGCCAACATCCTCAGCCAGTTCAGCGTGCCAACGGAAGTGGAACGCGGCCGGGACGCGGTCGTCGGCAACATCCTGGCGGCCGCCGAGCGGGCGATCACCGAGGCGAGCGTGGAGCGTTCCCAGGTGCGGGGCGTCGGCATCGGCTCGCCCGGGCCGCTCAGCCATCGTCGCGGCCTGGTGATCAACCCGGCCAACCTGCCCTGCATGAAGGACACGCCGCTCCGGCAGATCGTCACCGAACGGACGGGGCTTGCCGCCACGCTCGAAAACGACGCGAATGCAGCCGCCTGGGGCGAATTCTGGGCGGGTGCCGGGAAGGACGTCTCGGATTTCGTGATGTTCACGCTCGGCACGGGTGTCGGTGGAGGCGTCGTCGTGGACGGCCAATTGCTCCGCGGGCATTTCGAGAATGGGGCCGAACTCGGGCACATCCTCGTTCAGCCGGGCGGTCGGAAGTGCTCCTGCGGCCAAGAGGGGTGCGTCGAAGCGTACTCGTCCGCCTACAACCTCGCCCGCCGCGCCGAGGAAATGATGGCCGAAGGACGGTCCAGCACGTTGAAAAAACTCGTCGACGCCGGCCAGATGGTCATGGCTGAGCACGTCGTCGAAGCTGCACAGGCCGGCGACGCATTGGCCGAGCAGGTCTGGGACGAGGCGTGCTATTATCTCGCCGTCGCCATCGTCACCATGCAGCACGTCTCCAACCCGCAGCGCGTCGTGCTGGCCGGCGGGTTGATCGCGGCCGGCGACTTTCTTTTGGAGTGCGTCCGCAAGCACGCCCAGGCGATTACCTGGCACCTGCTGAACGACCTGCCCGAAATCGGCTTCGCCACGCTGGGCAACGATGCCGGCCTCATCGGAGCGGCCGGCTGCGCCTGGGAAGCGCATCGCACGGGCCAGTGGTAGCCTGCCAATGATCCCTCGACCATTCGAGAGGGACAGGCCTGCATTCTTTGCAGAGATTGACCCTCCTGTGAACCTGCCCCAACATTCGACCGTTCCACGGGCAGGCTGGCTGACCCACTCGGTCGCCTTTTAACTGCGGGGGGACGCTGTCGCCTTGATTGTCGCCAGCCGCCGCTCTATCCTGTGTCCGGTCGGTCCCGGCCCGTTCAGGGGCGCGCCGACGCGCGGGGGTGTAGCTCAGTCGGTAGAGCAACGGCCTTTTAAGCCGTGGGTCCAGGGTTCGAGTCCCTGCACCCTCAGTCAGCTAACTCTTCTGTCGGCAGTGACTTGGGAATAAGTCTGACAGGGCGGGAAACCAGCCTTCTGAGAGCCCGACTTAAAGAGAGGAGCATGGCTGCCATCTGAGCCGCGAGCGTAAGAGAGCGGTTTGTTGTGGGTTGTCGAACACCGCTTCGTTAGCGCCTTCGGATCCGTGGGACGATCCGGGGAAATTCGGCCTCGTCTCGCATGGCCATTGAATGCGATTTTTCTGCTGCTGATCATCGTCTAAGCCCGGGAGCCCCCGAAGGCCCAGAGGGTCTCAGGGGGATGGGCAAAAGCGGGAGGAACTTTTATCGGTCTCTCTCATCATCTCCAACACAAAAACTCACGACGGGGCACCTGGGAGACTTAGATGACAACGAGCCCGTAAGAAGAGTCGGCACCATGCATCTTTGATGGGAAAAACCTGTGATAACAGTCTGTTATCCGCTCAATCCGCGGCTTCTCGGAGTCGATAGAGAAATGATCTGTGTCTGGGAGAGGGCAGTGCATGAGAGCATACCCAGTCTTGATCCTGCTTGTGATCGTATTCTTCGGGTCTGTGGTGCTTACGGTCATCGGAGTATTATCCGAGGTATCGAGAGAAGACGATGCCGCGATTGCGCAGATCGGCTTGGCCAGGGGCCATATCGCCGGTCTATTCTTCACAGGTCTCGTCTGGTCAAAGTACCCTATGCTGCCGCACCCGTCCATTCTAATTGACGCCAAGTCCATACTGCTGACAGTTCCCTTGCTTCTTGGCGCCGTTTTCATCACGCAAGCTGGAAAGTTTCATGTATTGCCGCTCCGTATCGTGGTGGTCTTGGCAGTGGCTCTGCTGCCATGCGCAGCCGGCGCGATCGCTCTTCACGGAAATGACCATCCCGAAACGGCTGGTCCATGGCTGAAGGTCATGCTCCTGGGACCACTGTACACGCTTGCAGCATGCTCGCTTCTGTGCGTTGCCGAAGAGGTACACCAACGACTACGATGTCGGGCGGCTGGAAGGCCAGACATATGTGCCTGATTCAGCCCAAGTCCATAATCTTGGAGTTGCCTGGGCATCCTAGTCCCGGCCTTCGCATCAGGGCGCCAGTGATCAGGATAGCCGATCCAATCACGACGCTCCTCGTCCTGCTGCCCATGAGGGGTCCCTTGTGTTAACAATACCGCGTCCGAGGCTAAGGCCCAGTGATTCCAGCTGCTCGCTGATCGAGAGCATAGTGAAGGCAAGAGCAAACATTTTGTTGCTGGTCGCCATCGTTGGCACGATAGGCTATTTACTTGGTGCCATCTTTATCGCTACAGATCAACCCCTGTTAGAGAAGCAAGATGACAGCGTTCTCGTACAGTGCACAGTCGGCCGAGAAGGTCGTTTTATCCTCTTGCCGGTTGAGGTCGGTGACCGGCAGTATCCCTTCATATTCGACACCGGGTCGACTTACACGATCTATGATACGTCGTTTCTCGCTCGTATGGGACAGCCTCGGGGGCATGTGGAGGGCCAGACCCATGCCGGGAAAGTTCCGGTCACGCTTTTTGATTCCATACCGGCTCGTCTAGGAACGATCTCACTTCAAACCGATGATCCGGTCCTGTGTATGGATTTGAAGTTCATTCAACAGTTCTATGGCCAGGGTATTCAGGGCATCGCGGGCATAAGTCATTTTAGGAAGTTGGTTGTTCAGGTCGATTTTGACCAAGGCACCTTCGCAGTGTTCAGGCCGCCAGCCAAGGCTCCCGCTGAGTGGGGTCAGCCCATTGAGGTCACCTACGGCTCGGAGGGTACTCCTTATGTGGTCGCTACAATTGGTGGAGAAAAGGCGCGTTTATTGGTGGATACAGCCAATCTGGGTAACGGGTCTCTTGCGGACGAGCTGTTCCTGCATCTGCAACAAAAGGGGAAACTCAAAGTGACGGGTTCTGGCCTCAATGCCACTGCTGCCGGAAATGAGGTGCAGAGCCATGGAAGCGTAGGATCATTTGCCCTGGGGCCTTTTGCCCACGAAGATCTGCCCTTCCACAAAAGCCGTGTGTCGTCTCTGGGCCTGCGATACTGGTCTCGTTACCGCATGACCCTCGATTTCTCCCGACAGGTCATGTACCTGGCAAAAGGCAAAGGCTACGCGCGGCGCGATGCTCCCGATATGATTGGCTTAGCCCTTCACCGGGTGAACGATAGGCTCGTCGTGCATTCCGTGGAGAAAGGTATGCCTGCGAGTCGAGCCGGACTGAAACCCGGTGATCTCGTGCTCAGCATTCAGGGACGCCCGGCCGCGGACTACGAGCTGTTCCATCTATTCCGGCATGTATTTGAGCAGGAGGGGACACGGATCACAATGACCATAGAGCGCAACCAGCAGAAGATGGACGTATCCTTCATTCTGCAGTCCACCATGCCCGTCGATCAGAACGAAAGTAGAACGGGGTCCGCACCGGCTTCCTCCCCTGAAGTGCGCGTCCCACCGATGAGATCGGATGCAGATATGGGCCGAGCAGAGATAGCTGATTAAAAGTCCCTTTTCTTAAGCAGGTGGATCTCGACGCTACCGAGGGCTTGCCCCGACCTGTCACGCGCGAGGGACCGCCATGATCAACGCCCAAAAGATAAGGGAGAAGCTCGCGGAACTGAGGAGACGAGACCGGCATTACGAATTGTTTGGGGCCAGCGCGCATCGATACGAACTGAATCCCCGCCTAACGGAAGAGGACGTGTCTGCTTTCGAGGGCAGATATCGCTGCCGTTTTCCGTGAAGGACCACGAGACCAGGGCTCTTCTACTGCCTCGTCAAACGCTAGATGCCGTCTTGGCTTGGCAAGCTGAAGCCCCTGAAGAGGTGCCCTTCATTCTACTGACCGCTGAGCGCTGGAAACGGGTCAAGCGACACTGGGACCTCTGCCGGGCGGGCAAGCCGTGGAAGGAGAATGCCAAGACCGGTGAATTGGAATGGGGGGAATGGGAGAACCGGTTCATGATCAACAATGTGCTCCGCAGCATGCGGTCGCACATCAAGAAAGCGGGGGTCAAAGTCACGGCCAAGCTGACGCTCCATACCCTCCGTAAGTCGTTCGCTCAGAACCACGCTAACGGGGGGACCCCCTCGGCAACTCTGAAGGCCCTCATGGGGCACTCCTCAATCACGACCACTGAGCAGTATTACCTTCAGCGGTCGGATGAGAACGATAGGGCAGCCGCTCAGCGGTACGAGAGTCTTCTCGCCGGGGCGACTTGCGTATGAGCCCTCCGGCAACAAAGAGGAGACATCCCTTCCCGAGATCCCCTCTCAGCAAACCCTTTCTGGAAAAGAAGTTAGCTCCTGAGGCTTGAAAGCCACCGGCCGGATTCGAACCGGCGACCTGCGGTTTACAAAACCGCTGCTCTGCCGACTGAGCTACGGTGGCAAATCTATTTTCAATAAGAGCTTACTTCGAAAAACCGCTTGCTGCAATCCTTCGGAAACAGGCGAAAAAGACCGGTTTTTCTTATAGTCCTGGAGCTATGATACTACAAGAAACATCCGGGCATGTCTGCAAAACGCGGTTGGAGCAGCGGTTTTCCTGGCAACTGCTTTGATCGGGTCCACTTGGTGAAGCTGTTTTTGGCTCGTCAAGCACGGCGGCGTCCGGTGACGGCTGATGGGGACGGCCGCAAGTCTGCCCAGCTTTGATTTTCGAGCTGTTCAGTCGCCAAAGGGGAGCAACGGGGCCTTGGCGACCGGGCTCTTCGTGGAGGCTGAAGCAGGACCGGCAATACGGCAGGTTTCGTTCGTCAAAGTCGGGTTTTTACAGCGACAGGGTTGAATGGTGATGCCGTAACCGTGTCCGAGTTGGGCCAAGGCCGCAAAGCGTTGCCGACGTTCTTCGACAGGAATCATGAAGCCTTCGCCGCAGTCCTTTGCGAAAGCATGCCGCGGCCAGCCTTTGGGATTGCTTCCGCATTCAGACAACTGCGTCGCCAATGATCGGCTGAAACCGGCACGAAGAAAGATGTAACTTGCCGCGGCAAAGGTGACACCGATGTCGGCGAGCTTTTCCAACAATGGAACCAGGTTTTCCGGGATGTCAGTGACGTCAGGAATCAATGGGTCAAGGCGTGCAGTAGCATCGGCTCCCGACTGTCGCAGCTTTCGCACACTTTGAACGCGCTGTTCGGGCGGGGCTGTACGTGGCTCGCATGTACGCCATATCTTGCGATCCAGGCTGGTTACTCCGATCTGGGCGTAGACTTGCTGAGGGTAGTTCCTGAACAAATCCAAAAACTGTTCTGTAATGAACCCCTTTGTTAGAAAGGCTATCTCAATTCCATGTTCTAATAGTACTTGCATGGAACCGAGCGATACTACTTGGACATCAGGAAGATACTGAAACGCATCACTTGAGGGACTGAAGTAGACACGTTTCGGCATTCTCCGTTTTCGTTTCAGCTCATCCGTCAGCACATCCGCGGTGTTTTCGAAAAGGATGATCGCTTCAGGTCCTGGGTAACTCGGGTACCCCTTGATATAGCAATATGTGCATCCCAAGGCGCACCCTTGCGTGATATTGATTGTGGGAAGCTGTTTAAGGCAGGGGATCGATGATGCAGTCAAGATGGGCGGCTTGCGCTGCTTTCGAATAACTTTCACCATATCCGTTTCCCTTTTAGCGTGTCAGCAAGTGTGGGATGCACAATGGCATAGTGAAACACTTCCGTCGAGAAGCTGTCATTTATAAATTGGATGACTCTCCTGTCGTGTAGGTGGAAGTGTTTCATGTGCGAAACGAGATGAGGGGGATCAAGATCAAGGTCTTCGATTACGATGACTTGGCAGATCTTCGTTAACTGCCCGATGACACTCTGACCATTGCGGGTGACGAGAGCTCCAGGATTGAATCGGCGGACAGGCAGTAGCCAAGCTTCGTCCGCCACCGTTGTCAGCCGCCCATAACACAGCTCTCTCATGGCTCTGAAATATTCGTGTAGAGAAAACTGCGGCATGACTCGGCTACCACTGGCCCGTTCGGCTTGAGTTTTTACGTACAGGTCATCAATTCCCGAAGGGAAACGCGAGGGGGATAATGTACGATGAGGGAGGCAATCAGTTGACGGTTTATGGCGATCAAGTAACTGGCCTGAAGCGGTTTCGATATTGAACAAACTGCAATTGTCCAAGAGTCGAGCTATGATGGCGATGTGGAAAGGGCCATGCGCATCCCCCCAATTCTGATCATCCAGGATGGAGCGGTAATCTCCGATGGTCCATTGGATGTTCTGGATACGCTGAGCCTGCCCCGAAATACCGTACGTGCGGCCTAAGGATGGCTTAGTCGCTTCGATCGTGTGAATCTCCGCACAGCAATGAGCCAAACGCGGCACGCGGGCCCAAAGGTTGCTCCAAACTTTCCCGAGAAGGTGTCCAGTGCCGCCTCCGAGGTCCAGCAGTCTGCAACATTTGGACCCGTGGAATAGGCGATCCCTTCTTATCATCTCGTTGAGCAAACCGGCAAGAACGCGATCCGCAAGGACGCGGGCTCGCTTGTCGACGTAGGGATCCGGACGATTCGCTGTAATACGGCTGAAATGATCAATGCATCGGAAGCTCTCTTGCCGAAGTGACAGGTCGCTGGATGGAAAAAGAAGTACTTTGGTCTTGCCTCTATCGAGGGTGTACTGGCGATAGTGATAGAAAGGCAAATCCGCTCCGACAGGGAGGGCCATAGGAATGTGCCGGGGTGAAGGATGGGGAACGGCCTTGGGTAGCCGGCCAAGCATGTAAACCGGGTTTCTCTGGCACACGACCCCCGCGACTGAATTCGGAGCGCCAGCTGTGTTGAGCCAAAACGCCTCAAAACCAAGAATGTGACGAATGGTGGGCGGTACCGCTTCGCATCCTCTTTGTTCGCGCGCAACTCGAACGGCATAATGAAGTAACCCGAAGTATCGCCAGCAGTAGTATGCCTGGGCGCGGCGCGAGCGTGGCCGCGATAGGACGATCTCCCATGCCCGTTTCAGTCGATTGACTCGATGAAGGATACGCGTATCGTCTGAAAACAGATCCAGAAAGGGTTTCCAATGAATCCCCCATTCAACTGTTTTGATCGCTACCGAACCCTCGCGCAGAATTATTTGACGGATGACACGTTTGGCTCGCAATGTTTGTGATAGTTTCCTGGAAATCTCTGCGCGACATTGGGCGGAGCAAACGAGCATGATCGATAATCCTAACAAGATCCGAACTAGAATCAATAGCGTGTATTACGCGTCCGCAAATTGTGTGGACAGGTTGTCAGACAGAGCAAGAATTTGCCGGGCGAGTCCCCGAGGCTCCGTTTGTTAACCAGAGGGCGGTGAAGCCGCGCACATCGGGCCCGCGCCTCCCCGTCCAGCCGAATAACACCCCGGGGGCTCCGCAGCAGTGGGCTTCCTGTGAAGCGTGAGAGGGGAGATAGCTGACTTTGGCGTCGGAGCTCGCTGGTTCCATCGGCAACTTAGTCTTCGGTAATCGTAGGATGGAGAGCTGATGCCAACTGCGATTTGGCGATGATACCGATCGCAGGCAACTACAAGAAACCCTGCCCGACTACAAAGAAACTACTACAAGTTACGAGCACCTAGCGGCATATAAGTCGTTGTAAATAAAGTACTTTCGATGTGATTTCGTCGTTCACAAAACTGCTGCTCTGCCGACTGAGCTACGGTGGCGATAATACAAGTATAGTCCGTGATGTTTGTTACGCAATACAATGCTTGCCTGCGGTCAATCCGTCTGCCCAGCTTTGCCCCCTCCAGCCAGCGATTTCTCGATGCGCAGGCGTCAAGGCATTCTTCTAAGCTCAAGTGGAGTTCACTACCTGTGAGTGATCACGAACGGGGTACTCGACGCCAATCCGATGATACGTTCGGCATCTTTTGCGAGCAGAAACCGGTCTCGTGTGAGTTGCCTCACGGCCTGTTCCAGCTTGGCCATGTAGGCTCTCTTCGTGGGATATCGCTCAACGACAGAAAGGCGCAGGTCGTTGTCCCGTTGGCGCTGATCGGGCGTGGTTGGGAACGGCCAGGAGGCCCCTAGCCAGCGGGCCAGTTCTCCTTCGGCGCCGAACTCGGTCGCCCGCTGATTCCAGCCCACGTGCGTACCAAGCGGCACCGCCACGTCAGGCATACGGATGCCGGCGATCTCGTTCCCGTCAGCATCCACCGCCGGCACCAGTGTCCTGTATGGCTCGCCGACGCGAGGGGGAACGTAGTCGGCAATCCCTTCGTTCTCCCAGCGAGGTCCGAGGTCCAGGCGCAGCGGCGCGTAACAAGCTTCGGGCGTGGTAACGTCGGGGATCCGCGGGAAAGCACGACGGTAAGTGCTCAGGTCAACCAGCGTGCTGTCGGTAATACGCGGATATCGACTTTCCGGAGGCTCGCGCCCGTCGGCAACCCATTCGTCTAGAATGACAAGCAGCGATCGAAACAGCGGCACGTAGTTCATGGTGTTCAATGGGTGTTGGCACGGGGCACGATCGCCGGGCGTGAAGAAAAGATGATGGGCACCGGCAACGTGGTAGAGTCGCACGTTCGGATCGAGCAGGAGATCTCGTTCACCTTCGACGTCGGTGTGCAGGAGCGATCCTCCTCGTCCCCAGTATTCGGTCGATGTTTGCATGATTACGATCCTGGGGAGATGTCCTGATCGGCGAGGGCGTTCGAGGAAGTCGCCTCGCTGCCCCGTGACGGGATCGTGCTGCGGAACCGTCGTGAAGGGGAAGATATCCGATGGAAAAAGATTCTCCTCGTGCTGGCTGCCGTGGCGGGTTATCTGGGCGAAGCGGCGGTTGAAGATCGCCTTGCCCGTACCGCCCACGTCAATGAAAGCACCATCGAAAACGATTCGGTCCTGCTCGTCACCGTTGAAGTCCTGGTAGAGGAAATGATTGATGAAGCGGCCGGACTGGGAGATCCCGAACACGTAAGCATGGTCAATGGCACCGGCCAGCGGATTCAATCGTCCCTTTCGGTCCTGCTGACGGTATCGAAAGAACGATACGACGTCGCGAACGGCAACGGCTCCCAGTCCCGAAACACGAGGGTCCTTGGCCGTGTAGACAAGATCGTAAAGCCAGCCGGGGCGAAACCCATCCTTGATGTACAGGTATGTCGGATCGGGGACGACGCGTCCGCCCTCCGCACGAGCGAATGACCACGCATCACGAGGGATGGTGATTGGTGGGGCTGAGCGATGTGGCTGCATGGTGAGCGTGGCCTGCAGATCATTCACGTCGATTGTGGGATAGACTTTGGTATTGCCCCAACAAAGTGGTTCGCTGAAACTCGGCTTGTCCACGCGGAGTTCGGAGTACACCTTGCCGGTGATCGATCGGGGCCCGTCGGAAGTCGCCTCTCGGGCAATCGGTAAATCGATGAGTAGCCTGTTGTCGCCCGGCATCACGTCTCCGTTCCATCCGCACCACAGGATGGCGTAGCCTTGGCGCATGAGAAAACCGTTGCCGGCGTCGGCCAAGGTCGTGGGATCGTTGCTGCGCGCCCCGTTGAAGGCAGCCAACGCGAGCTTGTTTCCGCGATTGTTGACATCATAGAGAAGTCGGCGGTTGGCCTTCGCGACATCAACCGGTTTGAGTAGAAAGAAGTCCGTTTTAAACCGGACCTTTCCCGACGTGGTGGTCGGAGCCAACGCCAGATCGACCACGCGATCGTTGGTTGTGTGCGCAGGCGCCACTTCGATCCAGATGCTGCCCGTGATTTTCTCGTAAGCGCCTGTCGTTCCAAAGACTTGCCCCTGCGCGAAGGGCTCCTGTCGATCGACTTCCAGATCAACGACCTCGGCGGCCACACGATTCACCCCCAGGGCGACGACCAGAGACAGCACGATCCAGAAGCCCACGGAGGAAAACTGTCTGCTCGCCGATAAGAGGTGTGACTTCGTCCGCATAGTGATGGGCACTCCGAATCCTGATCCAAAAAGAGGCGACGGCAACCGACCCTGTTGACACATATTGGAGTCTATCCCAAAACCTCATTCAGCAACAGCATGGTGCATGCGAAATGCAAGAAGCCTTGGAACAGTCTGGCCGATTTCTCCCGGCGGATGCACAATCTCTGAAAGTGGGGAATCCAGGAGATCGCGCGTTCGACCGTCCACCGTCGCCGGTAACGCCGAAGCGGACGAAAGGTTTCGGGATAGGTTCTACTAAAAAAGCCAACGTGTTGTTCATATGGCAAACAGGCGGTCGGCTTTCCTGAGGGGCCGCTCAGCTCGACTTTTGCCCTTTTGCCGACCTCTATGCGGCCGGGGCGAGAGCATATAACAAGACGGCCTTCAGTGGCCGTGGTAGTTTTGAAAAGGCATCGTGATGTTCGGGTGTTGCAAAACTCCA
>Ga0272443_10004835_pt1 | contig 14335 bp, 12 predicted proteins | sample SSMAcet12_FD_193581 | JGI IMG/M metagenome (GOLD analysis project Ga0272443, IMG submission 193581) | Marine sediment archaeal communities from Little Sippewissett salt marsh, Falmouth, MA, United States - SSM-Acet-12 | ecosystem: Environmental > Aquatic > Marine > Wetlands > Sediment ...
ATATTCAGAAACAATTTGGTATGTAATTCCTAAATATGGCTTTACAAATTTACCATATGTTCTGTATTCTTCAATCCTGCTTTTTACAACATTTATTGGCAAAGCAAATGATATATTATCTGCATTTGTTGTTGTAGCAAAGTTAATACCAATTACCTTTCCATTGGTGTTTAGTAAAGGCCCTCCTGAATTACCAGGATTTACTGCTGCATCCGTTTGAATTACATTCTCATAATCTTTGGCTGTATCTCCAAACCAAGATGCCCCAGTTGTTACAGACCTATCTAAACCACTAATTACTCCTGTTGTAACAGTACCAGAGTAATCTCCAAGAGGTGTACCAATTGCAATTACAGTTTGACCAACAACAATATTCTCTGAATCTCCCAACTCTATTGGTGTTAAATCTTCTGCATCTACTTTAATTAAAGCAATGTCATTAACATTATCCCTAACTATCTTAACAACGTCATATTCCTCTCCTGAAGAAGTAATTACTTTGTAGTCAGCAGTTGTATCTGAAACAACATGTTGATTAGTAATTATTAACCCTCCCTTATCTACAACAAAACCAGTACCAATATTATCTGTAGTATCTACAATCCCTTCTTCTACAGAAAAAGTTAATTCAGATATTGCAATACTTACAACAGAATCCTTACTATCTTCCACCACATCTATTATTAACTTCTCATCGTCTGTTACTAAAACATCTCCACTACTCTCTTCTTCTGTTTCTTCAAAATTTAAAAGGTCTGTATTCTTAAGAAAAAGATATGTAGAGGTTGTACCAATGAATATGCCAATTAATATTGTTACAAAGACAGTACATATTAAAACAATTACATTCTTCCCAAGCTTTAATCTCTTCTTTTCCTTCTTTGGTTTTTCTTTCTTAATTGTTTTTTCTACCTTCTTTTTCTTTTCCATATATTAACTTTTTAAAATTAATCTAAAAGCATTTCAATTGCTTTATCTAAACGAGGATCGTCACCATTTACAAAATCCTCACTTGTATATTCTACCTCTACATCTGGAGAAATTGGATTATCTCTTGTTAATCCCTCCCCATCTGGTAAGAGCCATTGTAATATTGTAAGGTGCAAACTTGAACCATCTGTAAAATCTATTACAGACTGTGCGGTACCCTTTCCATATGTATCCTCTCCCACTAATTCTGCTCTGTCATTTTGTTGTAATGCACCAGCTAATATTTCAGATGCAGATGCACTACCAGCATCTACTAGTACAACTACTTCTTGTGTTAACAATTTACCTCCACTGCTTGTTTTGTAAACATCTAAATCTCCATCCCTATCTCTCTGTTGAGCAACAATCTTTCCATCTCCTAAGAAGTCATCTGCGGCATATACAGCGGCGTCAAAATATCCTCCAGGGTTACCCCTTACATCTACAATTACTTTGTCTACACCACTCTCTACAATTTCATCTACAAGAGCATTCCAATTACTTGTCCATTCAATGTAGGAAGAGTCGGTGAATCTATCTAAATGGATTAATGCAATATCTTCATTCTCCCCTACTAATTCCCAATTCATACTAGGTACCGTAATTTCCTTCCTCTCAATTTCAATATCTACAGGGGTAAAATCTCCCTTATGTATAACTTGTAAAGTGACTGTAGTACCAGCCTCTCCTCTAATTAAAGCAACAACGTCGTAAACTGTATCTGTAGAACTAACCTCATGGTCATCTACTTTCAAAATTACATCTCCAGGTCTAACACCAGATTCTTTTGCAGGAGATCCCTCCAAAGGAGACACAATTATTACAGCACCGTCGTCGTATCCCAATTCTGCACCAATTCCTTCGAAATATTTCCCCTCGTTAGACATATTAAACTCATCTGTTTCGTCAGGATCTAAAAAGACAGTAGCTGGATCTTCCAAAGAATCTACCATTCCTTTAATGGAACCGTAAAACATCTCATCCTCATCTACCTTCTCCTCATCTACATATCCATTCTTAACTGAATTCCAAACTTCCCAGAAAAGGTCAAAATCTACATCTTCAGAAGATGTAACCTGTTGTTTAAGTCTTTGAAATATTCCTCCAGAACTTCCTTCAAATATTCTGCCTCCTACAAAACCAGTGACAAATACAGAGACGGTTAGAATTAATATTCCTACTGTTCTTTTTAATGCTTTTTCATCTTTAGACATGAGGGTAGTTTAGAAAAATAAGTCTGTATATTATAGATATGGAGACTACTAATTACAAACTAACAAAGTCTACAGCTCCAAGAGATATTACACTGTTAATACCTTTTTGGAATTCTACTGTTAAATATTCACTTTCCTGGTCATATTGAATTACTTTACCAATTCTCCCATATGACTGAGGGTCGTAAGATATTACTTTTTCTCCAATATATACATCTACAAAGTCATCCTCTTGGTCTTCAGAAAACCTAAGTGGCATATTACCCCTTTTTACAAAAAACATCTGTTTTTCTTCCCCATCTGCTACTACAAAACATTTAGACATATCTGCAATACCTTTTCTAATGTCATCTGGAAAATTAATATTCCCAAAACCACCAACTACACCAACTGGGAGGTTTGTGCTTCTGAATAGTTTGTAATCCATTGCATATGCAATTACACAAACAGCTCCTAATTCAAACAGTTTTTTAAGAACATCCTCATATACAAATCTTCCAGCAAATACAATCTTTCCTTTGTAATCTTCTTCTAAGTCATTAGCTGTATATACAGAAGTGCCATCTCCTAACAATATAAATTCTCCAGATATGGATTCATTGGATTTCTTTGCATTAAAGAAATCTTTACTTACAGCTCTTAGATCCATTGCTGTTGTTTCTGCTAAAATCCTTAATCCCCTAATTGGATCTGAAGAAATTACCTTTCCTGTGAAATTACTCTTTACTTCAACATCTGACTGTTCTCCTAAAATATCTACATATCCATCTAATATTCTCTTTGTACTAACAATTCCAGAATGTGCAACCTCTACCCTTTTAACAGTTAATCCATTTCTAGATGTTTTTTCAGCAAGAATATCTCCCTTTTGTACAAATTCTCCAGAGAGTGAAGACAAAAAGTCTTTGCTTTTTTCTGGACTACAACCTATTTCTTTAGGTAAATATATGGATTCTTTTACAGAGTTCTCTCCTCTTACAAAAAGTTTATCTCCAAAAGAAATATCTTCTCCTTCTTTAACAAAGACATTTACACTGTCATTTAGTGGAATGGTAAATTCATATTCTTTGTATTGTTCAAATATCCTATCTCTTACCTTCATCAAACCATGTTTTCAATTTATTCCTATTTGCATATGCATCTGGACCGTATACAATTGGCTTTATTCTTGCATCTACTACAAGATTTCCATACAAAGTAGATTCTCTAGAAGATACAAATGTCATCCTCGTATTATCTCCATCTACCATCTCTGCACCATTAACTAATTTTCCTTCAAAGACAACCTTTTCATTAGTCTCCGGTATTTCAAATATGGATATTTCTGGGTTAATGGAGAAGAGTTCATCTCTGTCAAAACCCATGGATGACAAAGATCCTTGGAATACAACTTTGTTTTTAGATTTCTTTGGATTTAGTTCTGGTAAATATACCTTTGTTGCTTTTGGTAATACTTCGTGCCTGGCTAGAATTACATCGTAGGATTCTTTGCCGAGGGACATACTTCTACCGTAGGAGTAGATCATGCCTGTTTTGTCTGTGTACAAGTCAAAGTCTCCAAGTAATTCAAAACCATCTATTAGGGAAAGCAATATCTCTCTTTCTCCCATTACTTCCATTAATCTGCCTGTAACAATTACTGCTGTATTTCTTTCTTGCCACCCTACCCCAAACAATTTCTTTTTGTTTTCATTGTAAATTGTTAAATTCTGTACAGTACAAAAAGCTCTTAATATGTCTGAAAGTATTGGGTCATTTATCTTTTTATATGGTCTGGATACAAAATTAGCATATTTATTCATTATTTCATCTGAAGATACATCTGCAGACATTAATGCTTGTATTTTTGAATTTTTAATTGCATCTATTAGTGCAATTTCACTACTCCAAGATATTATTCCTTTTGAAAACTCTCCCTTTTTATATCTGTATACTGAGAATTCTGGAAGGTCCATATCTATATGTAATATGTCGTCATATTGTAATTTCTCTGACAGTAGAGCCATTAATTCCTTTATATATGTATCATCTGCAACCCTTATGGCAATTTCATTGGAGAATTGTTTTAGTGAGTCATATATACTTCTGAAAAATCTTTGGTTGTCATCTATTACAACCTTTATTCCTGTTAATCCTGTAAATTCATCTTGAAAATCTAAGAATTTGAAGAAGGATATACCACTCCTTTCTACAATGTCCCAATCCCATTCTTTTTCTAAAGCATTGAAATATTCTTCCCAGAATTTAATGCCGAAAATATGATCATCTAATTTCCTCTTTAGGGGGTATAGGTCGGTGTAGTCATTAAGAATGTATACATTATCGTTGGAATAGTCTGTGTATGCTAAATTAGCATAAAGGCCGTTATCCTTTATTAATATTGTAAGGTAAGCATTTTTTTGGAGAATAGGCAGTCCTTCCACTAAAATATGTCGTTTTAAATATACTGGTAAAATGTACCTTAATCTAAAGATATTTGCAATGATAGATACTAGTTGTCTTTAGCAACATAGGGAAGAAGAGCTAAGAATCTTGCTCTCTTAATTGCCCTCTTAATCTGATTCTGATGCTTGTGACATACTCCAGATTTCTCTGTAGATATAATTTTGCCTCTTACAGATGTAAATTTCTTAAGTTGGTATACATCCTTGTAAGTAACATTCTTAATACCTGCTTCACAAAGAGGACATTTCAAGTTCAAGACAATCTTCTTTCTTCTTCTTCTCTTCTTTTTACCTCCTCCAAACCCAGTATTTTCTTCTTCCTCCTCAATGTTCGAAACATCCGGAACATCTTCTAATGTAGGCTTTGTTACTTCTTCGTTTTGGTTTTTTGCTTTTTCTTCGCTCATTCTTCCCTAGTATTAACTAAATATATATTAGAAAGGTAAATCCTCTTCTAATGGATCCTCTTCTGGACCTTCTTCTTCAGATGACTCTTCTTTTTCTTCTTCAACTTCTTTCTCTTCCTCTTCTGGTAGACCCTCTTCACCATTCTCTTCTAAACCTGCTCCCTTTTTACCCTTGCTATCTAAAAGAATCATGTCATTTACTCTAACTTCGGTCTTATATCTTGTAGAACCATCCTCTGTTTCCCATGATCTGGTTGTAAGAGATCCTTCTACATATACCTTCATTCCCTTAGCTAAAAGCTGTTGACATATTTCTGCCATCTTATTCCAAGAAACAATGTTGTGGAATTCAGCTATTTCTTTTTGTTCACCATTAGCATCTTTCCAAGATTTATTTGTAGCCATTCCAAATGTAGCTACAGGTGTTCCTGAGTTTGTATATCTAATCTCAGGGTCTCTTGTAAGATTTCCTATTAACTGAACCTTATTTAACGATCTTGCGGACATTTTGTATATATTTAAAAATTTAACTTAACACTATTTTACCCAACAATTATTAACAAAAAATTAAACGTCCAAATTCATCTCTTTCTTCTTAATCTTGTTCCCAATATTTTCTGGGTGTTCTGCCTCAATTATCATGTATCTGAGAATTTCTTGTACTAATTCAATCTTTCTCCTAAGTTCTAATATTGAACTTGTAGGAGCTTTAAAGTTGTAAACAATGTAGTATCCTTCGTTGTGACCCTTAATGTCGTATGCTAAATATCTCTTTCCCCAAACATCTACATCTACTAACTCACCTTTAAGTTCTTTTAGTAAATCTACAAAGTTCTTGTGAACTTCTTTTCTAACATCGTCTGGTAAAAGTGGCTTAAGAACAACCATCATCTCGTAGTTCTTTAATCCCGTTTCCTCTTTCTTAGCCATATAAATTGTATTTATAAAATAATCTAAACGCGAACAGGATTTTATCAGAATTCCTTGAAACAATCAAATTCTTACCTATGCATTCGCTAATATTATAATATAGTCTCCATCTTTAACCAAGTAATCTTTGTTATGGTTTCTAACCAAACCCTTTTCTTTTGCTTTCTGCCAACCACCCTCCTCCATCATTGTATTTAGAGATACTACATCTGCAGATATAAAGGAGTTTTCTAAATCTGTATGTATTGCTCCAGCAGCTTCTCTTACATTAGCACCGTCTTCAATAGTCCAAGCATTTACTTCTTTTTCAGAACCAGTATAGAAAGTTATCAAGTTTAACCTCTTGTATGCAATATCTATAATATCTTCAATATCAATAGGTTTACCTGTAAACATAGTAAGGAACTCTTTTTTCTCGTCCTCATCTAATCCTGCCATGTCATTGATTAACTTAACATCTGCACAAACAATATATTCCCCCTGATTATCTCCCGTAACTTCACTTAGTTTCTTCTTCCATTCATCCAATTTTTCCGTTTGAATCTCTTCCTTTATATTTAAAACAAACATCCTTTTCTTATTGGTAAGTAACCATAATTCTTTAACAAAAGCATCTCCTTCTTCTGAAAATTCCATCTCTATTACTGGTTTTCCATCATTAAGATGCTCAAGAATCTTTTCTAGTACATCCTTTTTCATTTCAATCTCCCCTTCCTTACTTATCCTCGCCTCCTTTTTCAATCCTTCTAGTTTCTTTTCAATGGTTTCAATATCTTTGAGAATTAATTCAGATTGTACAATTTCAAAATCTTCTACTGGATCTACCCTGTCATATACATGTACAACTCCAGATCCTGGGAAAGCTCTAAGGACATACATAATTACATCTACTTCTCTAATATGTGAAAGGAATTGGTTTCCCAATCCTTCTCCTTTTGAAGCACCTTTTACAAGACCTGCAATGTCTACAAATTTCATTACAGATGGTACTATTTCCTTTGCATTGTACAATTCTGCTAACTTTTGTAATCTTCCATCTGGTATTTCTACCATTCCTACATTCTTATCTATCGTACAGAAAGGAAAGTTCTCTGCTGGTACAGACATCTTTGTTAATGCATTAAATATTGTAGATTTACCTGCATTAGGTAGACCAACAATACCTACAGAGAGAGAATGTGACTTAGTGACTGCCATTTCCCAATTACCCCAATTTATGATTTAATTTAAAGACAAAGGAATTATATCATCTTTATGAAAATGCCCAAAGGTCTCCTTAGAAAAATATTTTTTACAGTTTCTACTCTACTCCTAACCTGTTCTTTTGTTTGGGCAGATACCTCAGATTTTGAATTTTCAAATTACACAACAATTAGTTACGAGGCAGGTACTGACTATGTAACTGTCAATACTAGATATTTAAGGGAGGTTAACAACGATAAGTACTACTACCCTCCTACAGGAGATAAGACCTTTTTCATTCCAGATATTCCTAATTCTACAGAGGAAGAGATTACTCAAGAGAGAGAATTTAAGATGGATTCAATATCTGTTGTTAATTCTGTAGATAGAGAGGTTGATTACTCTACGGAGACAGATAGTACAGGGATATATGTAAAAGTTCCTAATTACAAATCTACAACAGCTGGTTCTCCTTTTGACATTACTCTTAGTTACACTACCCATGACTTAGTAACTAGGGTTTTTGACTATGTTAAAATTACGGCTCCTTCTTTACCTGAAGATGTTGAGTTTAGTTCTACAAATGAAGGAAACAATACAGTATCTAAATATTCATACTTCTTAAATATTGTTGTCGAAAAAGATATTCCTCAACTAATTAGGGTTTTTCCAAGTAAATATTCCTCTGAAGAAGCAGATGATCATATTACCTACTCTTTTTCTCAAGAATCTAGAATTGGGAATACTCCTGTAGTTGAATTTGGTACATCCATAATCTACAAATTTGAATATATTTACAACACACCTAAAACAGATGACTTCATAGACCCAAAAATATCTAAACATTTCAAAGCTCTTTCTACAAACATTTTTGAACTTTCTCTCCCTAGAGAATATGGAGAGACTAACCAGAGTGTTCTAATTGAATCCATATCTCCTACTCCAACAAAGGTTGGTAGAGATTCGGAAGGGAATATAATTGGGACTTTTGAAGTACCTGCTAATACAGAGTCTGAGATTAAAGTTGTTGGATATATTTCTCTTTCTAGAGATACTTTTGAAGACAATGAGATTTTTGAAGATATGGATACAGATATATATCTAAGCCAGATTGAGGAGGATACTTCTTTAAGTAAATATTTAATTCCTACAACATACTGGGAGGTAGAGGATGAATATATTCAGTCTGAGGCATCTAATATTGCAGAAGGGAAATATACAATATTGGATCTTTTAGAAGCAGATTATGAATATATCAATGAGAAATTAGAATATGACCAGAGTAAGGCTACTTCTTCTAATTTAAGGATTGGTGCAAAAGCAGCATTGCAAGGAGGAGCTTCTGTATGTATGGAATATTCAGATGCCATGATTACAATCCTCAGAGCCCAAGGTATTCCTGCTAGAGCAGCGGTTGGATATGCAGAGCTTAATGGAGAAGAAGAAACCACCGAGGAGCTTCTTAGACACCAATGGGTACAGGTTTGGATACCAGACTATGGTTGGTTAACCATAGATCCTACATATGAGGGGTCAGATAAGATAATGGGGGCATATATAGATAGAATACTTTGGGAGACTTTTAGTGGAGACAGTTTGAGTAATATTAAGGTTTACTCTGCAAATGTAGAAAAGATAGTGGACAATCCAGATTACAATATTTCCATATATGCTGTAGAGACTTCTCCAGATTCAGATCTCTATGAATATACAGATTTTAATAGGTCTAATGAGATTGAAGAAGAGAATGAGAATATCCCTGTATTTGAATGGTTTAATACATTTCTAAAAACAACAATTGTAGGAAAAGCATTAGTAATTGTAATGCCAATTGCATTAGTAGTTGTTGTATTAACAATATTAATTGCAATATTTAAAAATATTATTAAGAAGAAAAAAACTAAAGATACAAAGAAGAAAGGTCAACCAACTCCTTAGCATTATCCAATCTATCTTTACTTGTTGCATACAGTGTTAAAAGTACATCCCCTACTTTGTATTCATCTCCTGGAATCTTCCATACCTTTATCCCTGCTTCTTTAATGGTTGGATTACCTAATGCTCTAGCAATTTTAATTAATCCCTTGTTGTTAATTTTTTTAATTACACCATCCTTATCCGCTATAACCTCAAATTTCAATTCTCCTTGTACTAAATCTTCCACAGTCATTCTCTTAGTAGCACCTTGTGCAAATGCAATCTCCCAGAATTTTTCTAAAGCTTGTTTAGAATCTAAGATCTCCTTTGCCACAGTCTTTCCTCCTCCTCTGTATGCTTTCCCTGTAGATTCTAGCAATATACCTGCCATTTCTAATATATCTTTTTCTAATTCAACAGACCTATCCTCTCTCCTTTCTAAAATTCTCAAAACTTCTTGCATTTCCATATTAGGCCCTATGGATTTACCATCTGGACCAAATACATCTCTCGCAATTATCTCCACCCTTATTCCAAACCTTTCAAACAATTTTCTAAATTCTCTCTTTAACAAACTCAATTCTTCAGGAGAACCAATCTTTGCACCTAAACCATATGGTAAATCTATTAACACATGGTTAATTCCCATACATACCTTCTTTGCAACAATACTGACTAAGACTTTTTGAAAATCTTGGATTTCAAGCATTCTCTCAATACTAATTAACACATCGTCTGCTGGAGCTAAATTAAGAGCCCCCCCCCATATTAAACAACCACCAGTCTTTTGTACCACCTTGTATATCTTCTCTTTGGTTAAAGCTACTGGCATAACGGTTTCTAAAATGTCCGATGTACCAGCTGGAGATGTAATTGCTCTAGTCGAGGTATTAGGAATAACCAAGCCTGCAGAAGCAAGGATTGGTATTAATGTGGGTGTAACACCTTTTCCTGCAACTCCACCAAAAGAATGTTTGTCTACAACTTGTTCTCCATTGTCTCTTAAGAATTTAAAATCTAGAATATCTCCAGACTCTGCTAAACCTTTAGTCATCCAATATATCTCATCGTCGTCAAAGCCTACATTGAAGAAGGTTGCAATGAAGAAGGCAACTTCTGCATCTTGAAGTTTCCCTACTCCAACATCTTTCATTACATTTGCAAGTTCTTCTTCTGTAAGTCTTTTACCCAACAATTTCTTTCTAATTGCTTTAATGGAGTCTGGTCTTTGAGGAATCTCAATGAAGACATCTGACCCTTCATCCATTAAATATTTATCCCATATTTCTTCAAAAAGGCCTACAACACCTTGTTTAACCATTGCTTCAGATTCGTTTACTTCTGCAAAGTAACTTGTTTCTCCTACTCCAACTTCTACCAAATCTCCTTCTCTAACTCCTAATGCCTCAGAGTCTTTAGAATTTAATACAACATTAATTTCTTTTCCAGCTCCAATATCTAGTTTTTTTGCTTTTAGATGTAGTCCCATTCTAGTTACTTGCTAAAATTATTTTCAAAAAGCCATATATATTTTTTCTTAGTAATCTCTTCTAATTCATTAGGTTTAAGAATACCCTCCTCAGTTACATATCCAGTAATTAGAGATTTGTCTACAATTTCAAAAGCGGGATTAAACATATCTAAACCTTTTGGCGCATCTTTCCACAACTCTTTGTCTTCTCTAACTTCAATTTCAATATCTGAGGCAGTAATATGTGGGTCCATTTTTAGTAGTGGTGTAACAACATACAAAGGTTTTCCTGCATAGTGAGCAGACATTGCGATTCCCCAACTTCCAATTTTGTTTACCATATATCCATCTTTTGTAAATTGGTCACAGCCTATGAATACCGCATCTATTGCTTTACTACCTCTACTAATTACAAAGGATTCTGCTGCAGAATCTGCAATTAATGTTGTCTCTATCCTTGCATCTAGCAAAGATTTTGCTGTCTTTCTTCCTTGGTATCTTGGTCTTGTTTCAGTACAAACAACACTAAAGTCATCTTTTTGTTTCTGTTTGGCCATTCCTTTAATTAAAGATACAGCGGTGGAAGAATGGCAATGGGTTAAGATATTTTCAAAATCTTTAAATTGTTCCCCATTCTTTTCTACAATCTCCTTCTTAGATGTAGATATGGTGTCTAGATATTCATTTACAATATCCATTAGCTTTTTTTGTGCTTGAGATATATCCATCTTTTCCATATACATGTTTTTGGATTTCTCTTTTACATATGTAATTCCATTTCTAGCTAATGGTTCATTTTCTCTTGCTTTAGAAAGATATTCCCCTACTTCAAGACATGAATTAACAAGATCTTTAATGCTGTTGTTACCCCATTTATTTTTCAAAAATATCTTCATTCCTTCAAATGTAGATATTGCTACACTAGTAGCTCCTTGGATCTTTAAATCTACAATGTCTTTTTTAATTTGTTCAATTTCTTTTGGAAACTTCTTCATATTTTCCATATTAAAATATTTCTACTTTAATTCAACTATTTCTCCCATTTCTGGGACTGTCGTATCTATCTTTAACTCTTGCTGGATATTACCAGCAAATTTGTATGCCACATCTTCTTCTCCATGGGTAATGAATATTGTCCTAGGAGTATGTCCAAAACTTCTTAGCCAATATCTTAGGTCTCTTTGGTCACTGTGTGCAGAGAATCCTCCTAAGGTATTTACTTTTGCATTAACTTCTAATTCTTGTCCAAAGACTTTAATTAGGGTATTTCCATCTACAATTTGTCTTCCTAATGTTCCTTCAACTTGGAAACCTACAAATACCATGTGGGTTTTAGGATTAGAGATGTTGTTTTTAATATGGTGTAATATTCTTCCTCCTGTACACATCCCACTTCCCGCAATTATTACAATCCCTCTCTTTTCAATTAATCTTTTAGAGTCATCTGCGCTTTCAATTTCATGGAATCCGGGGAAGTTAAATGGGTCATCTCCTTTGTCTAGTAGTCTTCTTGCATCTTCGTCGTAGAATGCTGGATATTGTCTAAATACCTCTGTAGCTTTTTTAGCCATTGGACTGTCTAGATATACAGGGAGGTTTTCTAGTAGTTTGTTTTCAATGAAGAGGTTCATTTCATACAGAATTTCTTGTGTTCTTTCAATTGCAAAGGATGGGATTAATATATTCCCTCCCTTTTTTTGAGCATCTTTTAATATTGTTAAAAGCTCTAATACAGTCTCGTCTTTGTTTTTGTGTAATCTGTCACCATATGTGGATTCACAGATTACATAGTCTGCTTCTCTTACCATGTCTGGGTCTCTTACAATTCTTGCACCTGGTTGGCCTAAGTCTCCAGAGAAGACAATTTTTCGTAACCTTCCTGCTTCAGTTTTAAGCCAGAATTCAAACATTGAAGATCCTAATATGTGTCCTGCATCTCTCATTCTAAATTCACAACCGTTGTGTAAATCTACAGAGTCTCCGTAGGGATATACCTCGAAGAGCTTCATTGTTTCTTCTACATCTGCTTCAGAGTACAGAGGCTTTCTTGTTCTTTCTTCTTCTTCACTAATTTCTTTGTTTCCATTTCTTTCTGCCCACCTTTCATATTCCTCTTTTTGTAATCTTGCAGAATCTATTAGCACAACTCTCGTTAAATCTCTAGTCGGTTGTGTCGCTATTATCCTCCCCTTAAATCCTTGTTTAACCAAGAGGGGTAATCTTCCACAGTGATCAAAGTGTGCATGGGTTAGGAATACAATTTCAATTTGAGATGGGTCAAAGGGGAATGGTTCGTAATTATTTTTCTCGGTTTCCCACCTTCCTTGAAAGGCTCCACAGTCTACTAGGAATTTAAATTTCCCTGTATCTAAGTAGTAACAAGATCCTGTTACAGTTTTAGCAGCTCCACAGAATTGTAGTGTCATATATTGGGCAGTGTTAATTAACTAGATATATATTAAAGGATATTAGGGGTAAATGACAAACTATAAAAGAGTATTTGAGAAGAGAAAATGTTATGGGGTATAATTGGGTCTTAGGGATGTCCTCTAAGGAAGTTCCTTAAAAACAAGATGCACACCCATTTCAAAGAGATGGGAGGAGGAGAAAAAATGTGTAGAATACGCAACAAAGAAAGAAAGGATAATGATTTTAATTTGTTGATATTGACAGACGAGAAACAAGAGTGGGTAGAGGGAGATTTAGATCTCCTGATAGAATCTCTCCCTTTTTCACATGCTTGTCACATAGAAATCATGGATATCCCAAGCAAACTTAATTCGCGAAAGATCAAAAGACTCGCGAAGGTTATATCTCGACAAGGATACAACCTTGTTGTCAACTTTGGTGTAAATAATGTTACAAAGAAGCTTACCAAAGAACTCTCGTCCTATGGGATAAAATTAAAACGACTAGTTCGTGACGAGGATGGAAATCTAATAGGATACTGGTAAAGAAAAAAACAGAATAAGATCCTCCTACTTAGGATTTCTATCTAGGTGTGCATCTTGCTCTGTTTTACTTTCCTTTGTTTTCTTTGCTTCCTCCAACAACCTCTCCTTTGTATTAACCAATGGATCATCCAATGCCATCTCTAGTAATTCATGTAATATCTTTCCCATCTCTGGACCTTTTTCAATACCAATACTTGCTAAATCTTCTCCTGTAATCTTTAAATCTGTTACCTTAAACGCCATATCTTCTTCCAAAACTTTTGAAATTCTTTTTTGTAATTCTGTAATCTCTTCAGGTTTAAAATCTGAATTAGGGTTAGACTCTGCATCTGCAATCCTTAATCTAAAAAGATCTTCAATATTCTCTTCCCCTACTCTCTGTACAAACCTTCTAACTGCAGCATCTGTCCATTTATGCATCTCAATATTCTCTTTCTCCTTTTGAGACATATCTTCTTTAAGATGTGGGTAGTAAAACATATGGTTTCGAATTAATATTGAAACCTTTTGAATATCTGTATTGGAAAACTTCATACGCTTCATAATATCCTCGGCCATCTCTGCACTAACACGGTCATGGCCATAGAAATGACCATTCCCCATATCTGTTCTGGCTTTACCAATGTCATGAAAAAGAGCCGCTAGTTTTACACTGTCGTGGGCAACGTCACAAGTTCTAAGGGAATGCCAATATACATCGTGGGTGTGAAAAAGTTTTTGCTCCACACCATATCCTTCTAAAAGTTCAGGTATGAATATTTGTAGTAATCCTGTCTCCCTCATTAAATCTATACCTACAGAAGGTTGTGGAGATTTAAGAAGCATTTTCATAAATTCATCTCTGATC
>Ga0272443_10004836_pt1 | contig 14334 bp, 13 predicted proteins | sample SSMAcet12_FD_193581 | JGI IMG/M metagenome (GOLD analysis project Ga0272443, IMG submission 193581) | Marine sediment archaeal communities from Little Sippewissett salt marsh, Falmouth, MA, United States - SSM-Acet-12 | ecosystem: Environmental > Aquatic > Marine > Wetlands > Sediment ...
AAGGAAATAGATTCCCATTCGGCCCTGTCCTCGCCTGATCTTGCTTGTATCTATGAAAAATCGACGTAATTCACGGATGCAGCAATCTCCGAGGACGTTTTCCGGCAGGACGGTCACAAAGACAGCGTCCATGCCATAATTCGCCAGTGAAACAGCAACATTCGCTTCTCCGCCGCCAAAAGTGGCTTCCAATGCCGGGTTCTGGAAAAACCTTTCCCGTCCCGGTGCTTTCAACCGCATCATAATTTCGCCAAATGTGACAACTCGCATAATCTTTTACTCCATTCTGTTCCGCTTATTTTTGCAGCAAATGTACGGCAAATCCACCAAATGTATCCTTCAGGTAGACAGCGATCAATTTATCACCTTTATACTTAGCGGTTCCGGGATCAACTTCAAATCCTCGTTTGCCCAGGTAATGCACAGCGCGTTTTATGCTATTGGTGCGAATGGCAATATGTCCATGTTCACCAAGATATGGCGCATTCATGACCTCAAAACTACCACCGGCAAAATTGGAGCTGTTCCCTTCCTTAATTGGGAAATTGAAGGCTCGGTTGAATTGATTGACAACGTCCATGGACGCTGATTTATCAACCTGGTTAATCCCAATATGCGCCAGTTCAAAGCCCAGCAGGATATCAATTGCTGACTTGGCGCTGGTTGTGATTGCGTCAAAATCATGATTAGCAATGTCAGAAGAGCGGCATAACCAGCTACCGCCCACAGCATGGATAAAAGGTTTATCCGCAAAATCTGCCAGGTTGTCATTATTCACGCCGCCGGTGGGAATAAAAGAGACATTCGCTGCCCGATAGGGGCCGTACAGTGATTTGCATGCACCAATACCGCCGTAAGTGCCTGCCGGGAAGAATTTTAAAATATTAATACCATGAGCAAGGGCCGCTTCAATTTCAGTGGGCGTAACGCAGCCAGGGGTGACGGGGATTTTATGTTCCACACACCAGGTCACTATCTTTTCATTGAAACCGGGGGAAACAATGAAACTTGCACCAGCTTCAACAGCTTCCTTGCATTTATCCAGCGAAAGAACCGTACCTGCGCCTACCAGCATATCCGGGCAGTTCTCTGAAACGTTCTTGATTGCCTGGATACCAGAATCTGTCCGCATGGTGATTTCCATAATATCCAATCCCCCTGCCAATAAAGCTTCAGCAGCAGGTACCGCATCAGCAGCATCATTTATCACGACGACCGGAACAAGACCGGCTGCACCAATTCTCTCCAATGTGTTCATATTATGCCTCTTCTTCTAACCAATGAATAGAAATACCGTTTTGAGCTTGCAACCCTTCAAGAGATTCTACAACATTACCAGGCAGGGCCAATGCATCTTCAGCCAATTTATGTTTATTCCATTCAATCTCACCCGGTGTGTAGATCCGATTGGCACCTTTTGCTTTGGGTGCGCTGCGCAATGCTTCTGCCATTGTATCAGTCCGTTTGATGAATTCTTCTTTACCGATGAATTGTTCAACATCAATGGCGATAAACGTATGACAGACATTATTCGGCGATTCAAGATCAAAACACCAACTGACAATGTCTCCCAATACGCTTACACCACCACCTGTAAGAACGCCTGTTAATAATTCGACCATGACTGCCAAACCATACCCCTTATGTGAGGCCATTGGCTGGACGGCACCTTCCTCAGGATAGTGGCTGGGATCCGTTGTGGGTAAGCCGTCCTTATCGACCACCCATGTATCCGGTATGGATTTTCCCTCTTTACGTGCATTTACGACTTTCAATGAAGCAACATTGCTGAGGGCAATATCAAGTGAGATGCTGGGTGTCTGACCGGCTGGTGCAGCATAAGCAACAGGATTGTTGCCAATCAGCATGCCCTTGGCTCCTGGCGCAGTCATGTTGGGGTCAACGTTGCTCATGGAAATACCGATCAATCCTTTTGATGCGGCCATATTCGCATAGTAACCAGCAGCCCCAAAGTGAGTGCTGTTCTTGATTGTCACCAATGCGATGCCTGTCTGCTTGGCTTTCTCAATCGCCAGGGTCATAGCCCGGTATCCTGCAACCATACCAAACCCATTTTGTCCATCCATGATAGCGAAAGCTGGACCTTCTTTGACCATAACTGGTTCAGCGCTGATATCTAAACCACCGACCTGAGTTTTCTTGATATACCCTGCCAGGTTTACCGTGCCGTGAGAGTGGGTTCCAAATGCATCGGTCTCAGTCAATACTTCGGCTGTAATTTGTGCATTTTCTTCAGACATTCCTGCTGCAATCAGAGAGTCTTTGCAAAATTGTTTTAGATCTGATATTCTGATTTTTTTTGATGATTTTTCCATGAAAATATTCTCCTTCTTAATCTGGGGAATCTGTATTCACCATTTCAATATTTTGTAGAGGACAGCGGAGGTAACACATTCCGCATGCAACACAAGTTTCTGGGTCAATGCCAAGCATATCTGGTTCTGTGATGTCGGGTGCAAATTCACAACAGATGGTCTTGCAGAGCTGGCAGCCTTCTCCACAGCCGCAATTCAGACAGCGGCTGGCTTCAGCAATGGCTTCTTCCAGGGTTAGGACGCGTTCGTATGGCTCAAATGATTTGATCCGTTCTGAAGCATCCATCATAGTGACATTGATAGATGCGGAAGTATCTTTCAGGTATCCCACACGCTGCAAGACCTTACTTGGACTGACAGCCACAGTATCAGGTGTGTATGTCAGAGAAGCCGATTCACCCAGTAAGAAATGATCCATTGAGACAGCCGCAGCTTTACCTGCTGCAATAGCCGCAATGATATTCCCCGGTCGAACGGCATCTCCTCCAGCAAAAATTCCAGTTTGTGAGGTCGCTCCAGTCTTTCGATCTATATTAATGTAGCCATTTTTTACCAGAGAAGGTTCAACACTTGGGTCAACCTGCATTTCGCCAACCAGGATGAGCGTATCACAATCGTCCTGCATGACCAGGTCAAGACTATTGGTAAAGGCTGCACCGGTGACCCGGCCGTTTTGTGAATAAATTTCCTTGAGTTCAACGCCTTCTAAGAGGTGAACGCCCTCGGAAATGGCTTCCTGCAGGCTTTTCTGTAACATACCACGATGTGCTGAAAAACCACCTGACGCGAGCGTGACTTTTTCTGCGCCCAATCGAATAGCCGATCGCGCTGTATCCAAAGCGGTGAAGGTGTCTCCATATACGATCACCTTACTGCCAATCTCCGGCGCTTGGTTGTCGTTCACCTTTTTTAGGAAATGATCCGCCTGCAAGACTCCTTGGGCTTGTTCGTCCGCTATGCCAAGGAGCCTATTTTCATGCGCTCCAATGGCAAGAAAGATGCTTTCAAAACCCTCTTTGCGAAGGCTTTCAAGGGTGAAGTCCACACCCAAAGCCTGCCCTGTATGAAATTCAATATCAGATGATTTGATGCGTTCCAATTCAGAATCAAGCTGTTGGCGGTCCAACCGGAAGGCAGGCACACCATAACGCATATTGCCGCCGATAAGCGCATCTTTTTCGAAGACGGTAACAGCATAACCAGCCTTACGCAGTGTAACCGCGCAGGTGAGTCCTGCGGGACCGGAACCGATCACAGCCACTTTATGACCATTGTCAGCAGCAGCTTCACCATCTTCAGACCACCCCTGTGCCCGGCCGTATTCCAGCACGAATCGTTTTATTGCACGGATTGCAACGGGTCGGCTGATCTTTCCCAGCGTGCATGCATCTTCACAAGGTGCACTGCATACAAGACCGCAGATGGACTGCAGGGGATTCTTGGCAGTGGTCAGATTAAAGGCATCACGGAACTCGCCTTTGGCTACCTTTTGGACATATGCTTGAACAGGTACATGGTGGGGACAAACAACCTTGCAAGGTGCTGAAAGGTTGGGTTGGATTATGCGAGCGTAACCATTGTGTAAAGTCACATCTGCGGAAGTCTTCAGTTCTGAAACGATCACACCTCGGAAATCGTCCATGCTCTGGTAATCATGCTGTTCCATAAAATCTTTCATCCCATGGATCATGGGGCATACGATATCATAACCGCTGATCAAGGTCTCAGAACACACGCCTAATAAATTTCCTCCGCACATGATCATCTCAACCGCATCTCGCCAATTTGTGATCCCGCCTGTTGCACTGATAATTTGATCGGGGCCACACATCTTCCGGATTTCATAAGTATCTCGTTGAGACAAAGGTTTAAGCCAGGCGTTGGAATAGCAGCTCATACTGATCTCATCTTGAAGATGATAGCTGGAATTTCCAGGTTGATTAATATCAATTGGTGGGATACCAAGGCGGTTACCAGTAGAACCAACAGCAGCAGCGCCGACATCATATAAGGCTTTGGCAACCGACGCGATCTTTCCTCCCTCTGGGGTTAATTTTACAAACACTGGGATGTTAATTTCCGCAACGATCGCTGCTACGATATCGCTAGCCAAATCAGCCTGCTGGCCCATGCTCGCGCCTGTCTTATGAGCAATCTGTACATCATCACCACCTGAGACCTCAAGGTTGTATGACATATTGGGGCAGCACATATTGATTTCGATGATATCTGCTCCTGCAGATTCAAATTGCCTGGCCATATTGATCCAGCCATCTGGACCTGCATCTCCGGCGTAGGTGATATTCGCCATGAGGATAAGATCGTGTAATACACGTTTACCCTTCTCGACCAGTTTCAGGCCTTCTGCAAGGGTCAAGCGTTTCTCCGCTGTGAAAGCCAAAGCATGCTGATGTTTGAAAATGCCATAACGAGGTTTGCGGTTAATATATGGCGCAGGATCTATACTCAGCTTGATACTCGCTGCTGCCCATCCTGTTTCTTCGATGCGTTGTAATTGGCGGACTGATTTGACAGTTGGCCCTGAAGCTACATAGAAGGGATTCTTAAAGGTGAGTCCCGCTATTGTGGTTGAAAGATTGGGCCCATGTTCCATAATGCTAAACTCCCAACTTCTTATTAATGATCTTAATTCCTTCACGATTGGATTTATAGATCAAGTTAATTACTTCTAAGGTTTCTAATCCATCTACACCGCGTAATCCCATCCGGGCTTCCTTGTCATTTATCACACAATCAATGAAGTGATTGATTTCTGCCACATAACCCAGGTTGTAGCGCTCATCCACAGCAGGACGTGACCAGCCTGTGGTAATTTCCGCCTTCTCAACCGTGTAATCAAAGCCCGTGAGGCTATATCCTTTAATTGCGCTGGAGAAGGTCAGATCGACGTGCAGACAGCCTTTCGTCCCATAGAAATCGATCACGTCTTCCATGCCGCCTGTTGTGACAAAGTTTGCTTCCAGAACGGCAGTTGTACCATCTTCAAACCGCAGAAGCGCGCCAGCCCAATCCTCACCTTCCATACCGTGATGGATCAAATTGGTTTCACCACCGCCGGATGTTAATGCCACCAATTCTTTCCAACGATTGTTTTTCAGAGCAAGCATGAATCCCACCGGATGCACACCAAGATGGACCATGGCGCCGCCGCCGCAGTATTTGATTGTCTGCGCAAAGGGGCTATGTGACCCTCCGTGACATTCGCGCGCTCGCACAAATTTCAGGTCACCGATCGCACCGCTTTCCACGAGTTCTCTTGCTTTTGCCAACGCTGGGGCACCCAACCAGTCTTCAGCATAATAGATATGTTTGCCTAATCGATCTGCAGTTTCGACCATTTCTCTGGCGTCTTCGACAGTGGTTGCCAGCGGCTTTTCACTGATGACATGACGCCCAGCATTCAATGCTGCGATCGCCACCTGATGGTGTAAAAAGTTGGGCATGCAAATATCGACGATATCGCACTCAACCTCGGCAATGGCTTTTTCGAAATTGTCGTAAGCTTGATAGCCCTCAAAACCATATTTCTCTGCAAGGGAAGATACCCTACTCAAGTCTTTATCAACAATTGCCACAATTTCTGCCTTGTCAGGGATACGCGAATAACCATCAGCATGCAGATCCGCTGAGAAAGCTGCACCAACCAATAATACTTTTACTCGTTCGCTCATAAGAATTCCTCCAAAGGGTCTTGAATTTTGGCCTGATCAAACACCCGAATAGGCGTTATAACCGCCGTCAATGGGGAGGACAACGCCGGTAACAAAACTGGCGGCATCTGAACATAGGTAGATTACTGCACCGGCTAGATCTTGAGGATTGCCGTATCGCTGCATTGGAGTCCTGTCTATGATCTTTTGACCACGTTCAGTCCGATTTCCTTCGTTGTCTTGAAGGAGGTATTGATTTTGCTGTGTGAGTAAGAATCCTGGTGCAATAGCATTCACGCGGATGTTTGGGGAATATTTCTGGCAAAAGTGAACGCTCATCCATTCTGTGAAATTTGAAACGGCTGCTTTTGCTGCGCTGTAAGCGATCGTATTCGTCAATGGTTTAAAGGCAGCCATTGAGGAGATGTTGAGGATACAGCCGGATGCCTGATCTGCCATTACTTTACCGAAGATTTGGGTAGGATAGATGGTTCCCATCAGGTTCAAATTGAACACCCACTGCATGGCGTCTGCCGGGAGATCAAAAAATGATAAATCATCACTTGTGGTGGCAGCCGATTTATTGCCGCCTGCCCCATTGACCAAAATATCAACACGTCCAAAATGATCCATAACGACATCACACGCCTGGCGTAGGCTGTTCAGATCAAGGACATTGACACCGACACTGATGGCTTCACCGCCGCTTTTGTTGATCGCATCTGCGGTAGCTTTTGCTTTATCTTCTGCAAGATCCAAAACAGCGATTTTAGCGCCCACATCTGCCAGCTCAGCGGCTATTGTGGAGCATAAAACTCCTGCACCGCCGGTTACCACGGCTACTTTCCCATCTAATTTGAATTTATCCATAACTTTATTCCTTTTACTTATGCTCTGCTTTTTGCAGTAAATTGTCCTCTAGGTGTGCGATTGAACCTTTTTCCCTTTTTGCAGTAGAGATGATCAGAAATTACCATCCGTCGTCTCAAAATGTGTAGGTGCGTTGATTGTGGAACCGCCTGATTTAACCCAATCAGCAACCATCTGCATCATTGATAAAAGGGGCATATTGGGATAACCCATCAGAGAGGTCATCTTGGTTGTGTTGCTGAAAAGGGCTTTCTTGGGGTCAGGCCCTTCGGCGAATATTGGATCACAACCCAATAATTCGCCCATCTTCCTGGCAGCCCAGCGGATACCGATGCTCTCAGGTCCAGAGACATTAAGAATGGAGGGCGGGTTTGAACAGTGCAATAAGGATCGGATGGCATATTCACATACATCACCCTGCCAGATGCAATTAAAATAGCCGACACCTGCATTGATGGGCTTCCCATTCAGAATATCTTTAGCCAGATCGAAAAGGACTCCATACCGCAGGTCAATGGCATAGTTCAATCGGAATAGCAGAACTTTGTTCTTATTAACGCTTGCATAATGTTCGAAGACACGTTCGCGCCCCAAAGCCGTCAAACCATACTCGCCGACAGGCACAGGGATGTCTTCCTCACATGCGCCGCCGCTCTCTATACTGGCGTATTGATATACATTGCCTGTAGAAAATGCAACGATTTTTGCGGTTGGATAGGCTTCGCAAATCTTGACAGGGATAAGAACATTGATCGCCCAGGTTTGAGAAGGATCGTTATATGTCCCGAATTTCCTGCCAATCATGTAAATGATATGTTTGATATTGGGGAGAGCAGCCACCTGTTTCGGATCTGATAAATCTGCTTCAATCACCTCAACGCCTGCTGCTTTCATCTTTTGAGGAGTATCTTCATTATCAAATACCGATACGCCGACCACTCGTCTATCAAGCCCTGCCATAACCATGGCGCGTTTTGCCATAATTGCCAATGATGGGCCAATCTTCCCACCGCAGCCGAGGATTAGGATATCGTCGTCAATTTTCTTGATATCAGTGATCAGCCGACTGGATGGTTCGGTCATAAACTCAAGCAACTCATTCTCTTCCATTGTACATCCTGTTTTCATTAGAAAAAGATCTAGAAATAGCTGTAGCCGAATTTCTCTTTCTTATCGATATACTCAAAGATTTGGTTCATCTCCTCCACGGCAATTTCAGCTGAACGTTTCAGGAGTTTTTTACCTTTTTCCTGAGTTGCATAGGTGGGATATCCCCAGACACCACGGGGAGAAGCTCGGAAGATGCTGCCAAAACTGAGATAAGGTCGGGGAACATCTGGTACGAAGTCAATGGCTCGATCCATGTGGACCGTTTCAGGAGCAATCGCAAGCATTTTTGATGTTTCCAGTTCACCCGCATGAAGTTCTTGCGTGGTTTCAACCAGACCTTCTGCCTGCAGTTTCGTGAAAATGGCAAAACCATCAACGTTGGCGACCTTCAGGTCAGGGTTATACTTGGCGTTAAGGTCTCGGGTAATATGTGTCATGATAAAGATGCCGCCGTGGCATTGTAATATGACTACCTTTTTGAATCCCTGCGTTTTTAATGACATGATGATATCTGTCATCATGTTATAGAACGTGGGCGGTTCCATCCAGACACTGCCTTTTTTACCCATATGTTCGCGGCAGGTGCTGATCGGCAGGGCAGGCAATAAGAAGCCGTCTGTTAAGTCTGCAACACCTTTTCCAAGTTGGGTGGCAATTGCCCAATCTGTCATGATGGGTAAATGCGGTCCATGCTGCTCGATAGAACCGACCGGGATGATCGCTAATTCTGGGTCCTGCTTGACAATATCATCAGCCGTCATTTCGTAAGCGTACATCAGAAGTATCCTTTCTTTCTACTAATCAAGTTATTGTTAACTATCTAATAACTCCGCACTGTCCTTATCCAGGTACAGGGTTGCATTCTTCTGCGTCCTGAGAATACTGGCCGGGCATTTTGTGGAGATTTCATCATTGAGCATTTCTTTGACTGCATTTGCTTTGGTTTTTCCCGGAACGACTGTGATTTTGTCCTTAATGCTTGTTATCATACTCATGGTGAGTGTGATTGCACTTTGGGGAACATCTTGAAACTTGGCAAAACAGCCATCATTGACCTGCTGCATACGGCAGACATCATCTAAATTTACGATCTTAACTTTTTGGGGATCATCAAAATCAGCTACCGATGGGTCATTGAACGCCAGATGTCCATTCTCTCCGACACCCAATAGAACAAGGTCGGGGGGATATTTTTCTAAGAGTTCAGTGTAGCTTGCGCAGATTTTATCCGCGGCTGCCTCGCCATCAAAGAGATAGTCGATGCTCTTGAATGGAAGATCGTTAAAAATCGCGCGGCGCAGGAAATTGCCGAAACCTGCAGGGTGATCTTCTGCTAAGCCGATATACTCATCCATATGCAAGGCCCGGACTTTTGTCCAATCAATGTTCGCCTTCCTCAAGGAAGCAAGTAGTTCGTTCTGTGAGGGGGCTGCTGCAAAGACAACAGTCGCTTCACCCTTTTCAGCGATTGCCTTATTGATCCGTTTTTCAGCATCTTTAGCGGCAGCGCTGCCCATTTCCTGGCGGGTATCGAAGATCCGTATGTCGAGTTCACCAACGGTATTATGTTTTCTTTCCATGTTTTATTTTCCTTATATATGAATTACTCAATCTCATCAACTGCCGTACTGAGATAGGCATTCACGATCTTTTCATTTTCTAGTAATTCCGAACCTTTGCCTTCCATGACCAAATGCCCATTTTCAATGACATAGGCATAATCACAAATACTGAGTGATTTTTTTGCGTTCTGTTCGACAAGGATCACTGTGATTCCCTGGGAGCGAATAGTGATGATTTTTTTAAAGACTTCATTGGTAAGGATAGGTGCCAGACCCAGTGATGGTTCATCAAGCATTAACACTTCGGGCTTTGCCATCAAACCTCGGGCAATTGCCAACATTTGTTGTTCACCGCCTGATAAGGTCCCTGCATCTTGTTTCTTTCGTTCTTCCAAACGGGGAAATAACTCATATTGCTGTTTCAATAAATGGGGAATCTCTTTACGGTTCTTATTACTGTATGCACCCAGGCGTAAATTTTCTTCCGTGGTTAAGCCTGCAAAAACCTTGCGGCCTTCGGGCACCTGGATGATCCCGCTGCATACGATCTTATGGCTTTGATCTTCGATTGGAGACCCTTTATAAAGTACCGACCCACCTCGTTTGACCATACCAGAGATGGCATTGATAATCGTTGTTTTACCCGCACCATTTGAACCGATGATCGCAGTTATTTTTCCTTCTTCAAATTTCATATCAATGCTGTGAATGGCTTCAATGTTCCCGTACCAGACACGCAGTTCTGAGATATCTAAAATCGTCATGGCCTAATCCTCCTCGCCCAGGTATGCCGAAAGGACTCGTGGATTCTGTTGAATTTCACTGGGTGTGCCTTCTGCAATGGTTAGACCCGAATCCTGCACATAGATATGAGTGCAAAGGTTCATGATCAATTCCATCCTATGTTCAATGACTAAAATTGCCAACTTGGGGTACTTATCCTGAATATTCCGGATGAAATCCATTAATTGCGAGGTCTCTTCAGGGTTAAGACCGGCTGCCGGTTCATCAAGCATTAAGACTTTTGGATCGTTTGCCAGCGCACGGGCAATTTCAACTCGCCGCTGATACCCATAGGAAAGGTTAGAAGGGCTTGCCTTCGCGTACTGGTCCAAATTGAGAAGCCTAAGGCAGCTCATGGCCTTTTCTTCAATCTCACGTTCCTTGCGGTTGCGTGAGGGGAGCAGGAAAAGTGCGGAAAAAAGGCTGTATTCACCTGCATGATCCAGGGCAACTTTAACATTATCGAGGACATTCAAGCCTTTGAAAAGGCGCGTATTCTGGAATGTCCGTGCCAGTCCCATCCTGGCTACCTGGATTTGTGTTTCGGTTGATATATCCTTTCCATCAAACTCGATGGTCCCTTCATCCTGAACATAAATTCTGGATAAAACGTTGAAGATCGTTGTTTTACCTGCGCCGTTTGGCCCGATTATGCCTCTTATGCCACCTGTATGGATTTCCATAGAGAAATCCTTTACAGCGCAGACACCGCCAAACGCTTTTGATAAATCTTGGGTTTTTAGAATCGCATTATTCATCGGTTTTTCTCTTCGTTACAGTGGATTTCTTCAATTTACCAAACAGCTTGCCGACCCATCTGAAATTTATTTCTTTTTCACCCAAAATACCCTGGGGCCGGAAGTTGATCACAATGATGATTAGGATGCTGTAAATGATTGTCCGATATTCTTGCATACTGATGCCGAAAAGGGTGACATTTCGGAGGAGTTCTGGAAGCCATTTAAGAATGGATGCTGACAAAATCGCACCAGTGAGGCTGTTGGTCCCCCCAAAGAACAGGAATATCTGCATTTCTGAGGATGATGCCCAACCAAAAGAATCTGGTGTAATAACTCGGTTTCGCATGGCCATGATGATGCCGGCAAACCCGGCGATGGCAGATGCCAGAACATAGATCTTGATCTTCAGCTTGTAGACGTCAATCCCAAAGCTGCGTGAAGCTACCTCATCATTTTTCAGGGCAATCGCCATCCTGCCGAAGCGTGAATATTTCAGGTTCCGAATCCAAAAAATGATCAATACCATCGCACCTAGTGCAATCCAAAAAAGGTTATCAATGCGAGGGATCTTGGCAAAGCCGATGGATCCTCGTGTGTAATCCTCAAGTAAAAGGATCAAAGCAATGATCATCTGACTGAAGCCAACTGTGATCAAGGCGAAATAGTCACGGCGTAATTTAAGTGTTGGTATTGCAATCACCCAGGATAATAATATGCACAAGAGGATTGCAAAGATTCCAGTTATTGTATAGGGGATTTCCAGGTATTTGCTGAGGACAAAAGTCACATAAGCACCGACTGCCATATAGGCAGCCTGTCCTAAAGAGAACATCCCCGCCAGACCCGTCATGGCAAAAACTGCCACCACGGTCATAACTGAAATTGAAATCTGAATAATGAGACCAGTCTGATATGCATTCATAGATGTCTCCCTATATCTTGTCTTCTGTGAATTTACCGGCGATACCCTGCGGCCTGATGAACAAGAAGCCAAGCAGGATGCCGAACATAATGACCGTTGTCTCAGTTGCACCTAGTAAATATGTAAAAAATATCTCGATCAAACCAAGACCGATTGCTGCAAAAATCGCACCTCTTAGACTACCGAGGCCGCCAATAATTGAAGCAATGAAACCTTTGAGCATCATGCTGGGGCCAAGAGATGGATATACACCGTATTGGACGCCCAAGAAGACGCCAGCAACACCTGCTAAAACCCCGGCGATAACAAAAATGGTTGTGATGATGATATTTGAGTTAATTCCCATCAACCGGCTGGTTTGTGAATCGATAGCAACAGCACGGATTGCAAGGCCGACTTTTGTTTTTTCGATCAATAGAATTAGTGCAACAAGCATAAAGATTGAAACACCGAGAATAATCATGTTCATCGTTTTAAAAATAACAGGACCAACAGCGAAAGTTTCATGTTCAAAGATACTTGGAAAACCGTACATATTTGTTCCAAAAAATACGGTCAAAATTTGCTCAATTAGAATTGCGAATGTCAGTGACATCAGGAAATAATAGAGTTTTGGACTGTTATTTTTCCTGATTCGATGAAAGCCGAATGTATTAATTATTTGAGCGATAATGACACCGCATAAAGCTGTAAAAATAATCGTGACATACAGAGGTGGTGTTGGTTCAATTGCGCGTTGGAAGAAAAAACTTATAAAAGCGCAAGCGCTGATCATGCCGCCGTGAGCGAAGTTACTAAAACGCATGATATTGAATACAACAGCAAAACCTACGGCGATAAGCGCATAAATGGCACCAACGGAGATTCCATTGATCGTCAATTGAAGAGCCATATTGATCTCCTTTTATAAGGGCGAGCGATGGAACCGCTCGCCCTTATTTTAATGCGGGGTTGATATTTCGGTTTATTTAGATTATGGTTCGATGTAGGTCAGGATGGAAATGTTGTCGTTCTCGTCGTATTCAGCGATGTACATCCCCATATTGCTTGGGCGGTGTGTTGCCGGATCGAGGGTGATTGTGCCCTCCGCGAGTTCAACGCCATCCGTCTGTTCGAGCAGATCACGTAATTCTGCGCCATCTGTGGGATCTGAAGCCTGCAGCATTGCAGCAACAAGAACATGAACAGCATCCCAACCAAATGCGACATTGCCTTTAGGATATTCCGAGCCTTCTTCTGCCATATAGGTCTGGAAGAGCTCATAACCACCAGCTTCAGGATTCATCATATCGTAGTTCTGCAGGAAATAGACATCGTAGATATCATTCTTAACGAGGGTGGGGAAGGGCAATGACAGCGTGTTAGCTCCCAGAATGACGCCTTCAAAACCTGCATCACGCAGGAAGTCATAAGCCAGGGAAGCTTGATTGGTGTAATCTGATAGGAATACAGCCTCAGGATTTTGTTCTACGATCTTTAGAGCTTGAGCGCTGTAATCGGTGTCGGCCCAGGTGAAGGTTTCTTCAGCAACAATTTCACCACCGTTTGCTGTGACATAATCCATGAATGGTTTAGCATGCGCGACCGCGAATGCATTACCGGTATTGTAGAGGGTGGCAAAGGATGTAAGGCCAAGGTCTTCCAAAGCAAATTTCGCCATAATATCCGATTGTGTTGAACATGATGGCTCTGCGAGGAACATGTAAGGATAAACTTCGCCTGTATCAGGATCGGTCGTGCACATCTCATCCATGAAATGGCCGACGATAGGCATTTCATCTTCTTCAGAGATTTCTACCCAACCGGAAGCAGGATTGGAAAGCGGTGGGCCAATGATGGCTGCTACTTCATATTCATCAACGAGCTTACGGTAAACATTGATGCCTTCGTTTAGATCGTTTTTGCAATCGAAGGTAATGACCTCAAGCATACGTCCATTGATTCCGCCATTGTCATTGATATATTGCACTGCATATTCAACGCCCCAGGCATTTGCAGTACCGGCTTCCGCTGCGGGACCTGAAAGGTCTTGGATGCTGCCAATCAATATAGGTTCTGCGGAAACCTCTTCCTCTTCGGTTTCCTGATCCTCAACCTCTTCCTCTTCAACTTCTTCGACGACTGTTTCATCGCCTGTGGTCTCAGAAACTTCTTCGTTTCCACCGCAGGCAGCGAGAGGGAGAACAAATACAACTAACAAACAAATCAGCAAAAATTTTTTCATATTCTTTCCTCCAAATAATATGGTTAGGTTGGCCTTATGGCTAAATCATGCTGCTATGAAAACCATTCAACCCCGATGGAAAACGTTTTCCTTTCAAATATATTTTTTTAGCGCAG
>Ga0272443_10004837_pt1 | contig 14334 bp, 17 predicted proteins | sample SSMAcet12_FD_193581 | JGI IMG/M metagenome (GOLD analysis project Ga0272443, IMG submission 193581) | Marine sediment archaeal communities from Little Sippewissett salt marsh, Falmouth, MA, United States - SSM-Acet-12 | ecosystem: Environmental > Aquatic > Marine > Wetlands > Sediment ...
ATTTATGAGAGAAACAGGAAACATGCCTTCTCCTGAAGAAATGGGAGAGTACAAAGATAAAAAAGAGAAAAATAAGAAATCAGGACAAATGTCAGATAGATTAAAAAATTGGTTAATTGCAGGCCCGACTATTGTGGCATTAGGCGTTGGATTAGCACCTGAAGGGACTTTTAAATTTGGTGATGCAGAGACAAATAAGTATGGAGATAAAACTGAGCAAGCTGAAAAAATACCTGATCAATCAAAAACGAAGGATGGTATTGAGTTTGTTAATCCAGACAATCCTGAGGAAACTACTGTACAATATGCCAATATAGAGGGCGGTGGAGATGGTCCGGATTTTGATGATGACCAAGAAAATGAAGAAAATCCTGAATTAAACGAGCAGGAGATGCAGAATTATGTGGACGGTGTTTATAATGATTTTAGTAGTAAATATGAAGATCGAGGTATAGACCATTTATTGGATGATTTTAAGGAAGACTTGGATAATCTAGTAAAATTAAATTGTCAGGGTGGCATGTTTTTTCAAAAGTATTCCATGGATCAATTTAAAGAATTAGTGCAACAATATGTACACGGAGGATTTAGTAATGATCCTGAAATGAGTGCGGAAAGTGTTTTTGATAATGCTGTAGAAAAAAGAGCAAGCTAAAAAAATAATTTAAAAACGCCCGTTTAAAAAATGGGCGTTTTTTATTTTACTGATTTTTATTATATAATTAAGTTAATTGTAATTAATAAAAACAATATGGAAAATGAACAAAATAACAATGAGGCCACCTTACCTCAGGAAAACGCAGAAGATAAGCGCTTTCCAAAATTAAGGCGATTTAACATTATTATGGCCGTATTGCATGCCATTCAAGGCGTTTTAATGTTGGTCTTAAGTTCTGATTTCAGTCTGCCGGTCACTTCCGCCTTTGTGGAGATGAGTACGGTGACATTGAAATTAGAGCCAGTACTAAAGACTGAATTTACCATCCAGATCGGACCGCTGGTGGCAGCTTTCTTATTTTTATCCTCATTAGCTCATTTAATGGTATCTATTCCTTGGGGCTATAAGAAATACGTGGCCGATTTGAAGCAGGGTATCAATAGAGCGCGTTGGATAGAATACGCTTTCAGCTCTTCATTGATGATAATAATAATCGCCATGCTGGTCGGACTTTATGACGGTCTTGGCCTGATCATGATATTTTTCTTGAATATGATGATGATTCTATTTGGTTGGGTCATGGAAGTACATAACCAGACCACGCAGAAGACCAATTGGCTATCTTACTGGTTCGGCTGCCTGGCCGGTGCCATTCCTTGGGTGGTGGTTGGTTTTTATTTATTCCTGGCCGGAGAAGGAGATAATAAAGCGCCGGCATTTGTCTATTGGATTTATTTCTCGATATTCCTTTTCTTCAATTCATTTGCTATAAATATGATCCTGCAGTACAAGAAAGTTGGCAAATGGCGGGATTATCTCTACGGCGAGAGAGCTTATATTATCCTCAGTCTGGTGGCTAAGTCTTTGCTCGCCTGGCAGGTTTGGGCGGGTACCTTGAGGCCGCTGTAATAATGTATGATCAGTGAAATCGTTTCGGGGGCTATTTCAATTTATTTGGTCCAACAATTTTTTAGTTTTGAGCACCATTCTGATTTGGTGACATATTTTAGCCGTCAGCGTTTCCCTGATCGCATTGAGAATAATAACAAAGCCCGGCCAAAATTACGTGTCCATATCGCGGGCGATAGTGTGGGGGCAGGCATCGGTTCTAGTAGCCAGGAGAAAAGTTTTGCTGGCTTGATCGCCCAGCATTTTAAGGATTTTGATTTAATCTTAACTAATTCCAGCCGCCCGGGGGCAACCACCACGCACGTAGCCCATAAGCAACTAGTCCGTGAACCGCTGGATTGGGCTTTTGTTATCGTTAGCACCAATGATGTCTGGCGATTAAAAAAAGCTGAAGAATTAAAAAATAATTTGCAAATAATACTTGACCATTACTCTAGCCAGGCCAAACGCGTTGTTTTTGTGGGGCCGGCGCATTTGTCATCAGCCCGGGCTATTCCTCATTTAGGACGCTTATTTTATGCGTTGATTTTGCCCTGGTATCGGAAACATGTCAGAGAGACGGCCGAAAAATATCCCAATCTAACCTACTTGGAACCAACTTATCCGGCCCAGCAGCATTTTGCACCGGATAAGTTTCATCCCAATGATTTGGGCTATGCGCATTGGTTTTCGGTAATGAAGAGGAGCTTATGAGCGCTGTTTTTTTGCTGCGTCACTTTTTCTGAACATGTTGCTGATTTTGTTGTGCTTGCGCAACAATGACTTGCCACAATGCCGACAAATTCTTGATCCGTTTCTATTTAGCTTACGACAGTGTATACAGTGCATAGATTTTTTTTAATTAATCAAATCACCTAAATGAGGTATCAAGTATACCATGGGTAATTATTTTACGCTTGCATGGTTATCGAGCTGGTTAAGGGTTGAATCCATAAACACAAAAACCTCCGTTATTGTCTGGGGAGGTTTTTGGTTTTATGTTAGGGGGTAATTGTGTTAGGGAACCAATACGGTGTCGATCACATGGATAACTCCGTTAGAGGTTTCTATGTCTGTAGCAGTGACATTGGCTTCATTTACTGTGACACCGCTGTCATGGGCATTGATAGTTAGGTTTTGCCCCTGGACGGTTGTGGCGGAATCTAGGTTGACTACGTCAGCCGCCATGACTTTGCCGGCTACTACGTGGTAGGTCAGGATTTCAGCCAGCTGATCGGGGTCAGCCAATAATGACTGGATTGTTTCATCACCTAGTTTGGCGAAAGCTTCGTCAGTGGGTGCGAAGACCGTGAATGGGCCGTCACCTGATAAAGTTTCTACCAATCCGGCTGTCTGTACCGCAGTCACTAAAGTATTGAATGATCCGGCGGAGATAGCGGTTTCTACGATGTTCATTTGAGGAGCTGCAGACAGTGAGTTGACTACTGTCGGAGGCAGTATGACCTCGTCAATGACATGGATGACGCCGTTGGAGGCCATGATATCAGTGCTGGTAACTTGAGCCTGATTGACCATGACGCCGTTGGCGGTGTCGATGTCAATCATTTCTCCTTGTAGAGAGGTAGCTGACTGCAAGTTGACTACATCAGCGGCCATGACTTTGCCAGCTACGACATGGTAGGTGAGTACCTGAGTTAGCAGTTCATTGTCACTAACAATCATGTTCAGGGTATCTGCATCCACTTTGGCGAAAGCTTCGTCAGTAGGTGCGAAGACCGTGAATGGGCCATCGTTTGATAATGTTTCAGCTAATCCGGCCTGTGAGACCACGCTGACCAGGGTATTAAAGGTGCCGGCGGACTGGGCCACTTCGACTATGTTTGGCTTGTCCATTTTTTCGACGTTGACTAAGGCAACATCAGTTTTTTGGTTTAAATCGTCGCGGGTCAGGGCGAAGACTGTGAAGGCCGTGCCCATCAGGACTGCGACGACGATTGCGATAATTAGGTTTTTCATAATTTTTATTGATTAATGATTATTTAGGTTAAATTATTTCTAAATTTGTTATATTTCGACTTTGTAAATACATCATAAACTATTATAAAAAAAGTGCAAATCGTGCATTTATAATATTTAGCCCAAATATATTTGGATTATGAATATATTATTAACAGATTATGTATATTGTAAAAATAACTAAATTGGGATAATATTCATATATGTTCAAGTTTCAAATGATTTTCAAAGGTGGTAGCACCACCTTTTATAACAGCAGCATATTTTTCCCTTCAGAAATGCGCCAACAGGTAGCCACGCTTTATGCTTTTGTCAGGACGGCGGATAATTTTGTGGATGTCAGGCCGCAAAAAAAAGATGAATTCAGGGCTTTTGTAGAAGATTATCACCAGGCCCGTCAGGGCGGATCAACAAGCAATGAAGTTATCTCTGAATTTATCGAATTATCGAAAAATAAGTCTTTTGCAGATGAATGGGTTGACTCTTTTTTAAATTCTATGTCTTCTGATATTGATGGCCATATTTGCCAGACTTTGGAAGATACTTTGCAATATGTACACGGCTCAGCCGAAGTAATCGGCTTGATGATGGCGGCAATCATGGATTTGCCCCGCCAGTCTCATGAATTTGCGGCTAAATTAGGACGCGCATTCCAGTATATTAATTTCATCAGGGATATTGATCACGACAATGCTTTGAACAGAATATATTTGCCTTTGGCAGAAGTAAAATCAGCCGGATTGTCTGGCTTGGAGCGTGAAGAGGCAATCAAAAAACCCGAAGCATTTAATGGTTTTATACTCGAGCAAATCAAAAGATATCGGTCATGGCAGAAAGAAGCCAGCCAAGGCTATGAATATTTGCCGAAAAAATTTCTAGTACCGATCAAGACAGCCGCGGATATGTATGCCTGGACTGCCGACCAAATAGAAATAAATCCGCAAATTGTATTTGACCGCATAGTAAAACCTGACAAGTTTAAGGTGATCGGTAAAGCTATACATAATTATTTTAAAATAAAAAATGATCAAGGAATACATTTACGAGGCCAGCACCAAGATAAAAAAATACCTGGATGATTATTTTCTGGATAAAAGGAAGGTTCTAGAAGGCATCAATCAGCGTTGGGGTAAACATATCGGGGATAGTTTTCTGGATTTCGCCAAGCAGGGCAAGATGGTCCGGGGCGGATTGGTTGTTTTGGGCTACCAGACTTTTGGACGGCAGCCTGTCAGTCATAACGTTATTAAAGCGGCTGCGGCCATGGAAATAATGCATTCATCCCTGCTGATCCATGATGATATCATGGACAATGACACCATCAGGCGTGGCCAGCCCACCATGCACCATTATTATACTTCGATTGGTAAACGTGAAAAGTTAAGTCATCCCGAACAATTCGGACTGAGTGCGGGTATTTGCCTGGGTGATATTGGTTTTTTTCTGTCCCAGGAGATAATCGGCCGGATCAAGGTTGATTATGCGAAGCATATCAAACTTAATTCATTTTTCGTCAATGAAGTGATCAAAGTGGGTAGCGCCCAGCTCTATGAGATGTTTAATACCATTTCTCCCAAAGTTATTACCCGGGATGAGGTATTTGCGGTTTATTTGCACAAGACAGCGCGCTATACTTTTTCCCTGCCGCTGATGCTGGGAGCCATGCTGGCTGGCACCAGTAAAGAGGGCATAAAAAAATTGGAAAAATTAGGCGAATTGATGGGACTGGTATTTCAATTTCAGGATGACATATTAGGCATGTTCGGGCAGGAGAAAACACTGGGCAAGAATGTGGGCTCAGATATGCGGGAAAGGAAAAAAACATTATTTTATTTGGAAATATTTGGTAAGCGTAAATATCATCACCAGAAAAAATTGCAGCAATTATTCACAAAAAAAAGAATTACCAAATCAGATATTCGTTTAGCGCAAGAGCTTATTATTGCCAGTGGTATTTTTGATGTGGTCAAAAGCCAGCAGCAAGCTTACAGCAGGCGGGCGGCAAAAATCATAAAATCATTTGATGTCTCCGCGAAAACCCGAAATTTATATCAGGAGTTGTTGGAATATAATCTTAATCGGACCAAATAATAATGATTTACCGAAAACTGCTGCGTCCAATATTATATTTATTTCCGCCTGAAATTATCCACAAGGTGGTGGCTTATGGCGGTAATTTTATTTTACAATGCAGAATTCTAAGAAAAATTGTGAGAAATTTTTTACTGGTTAAGGATGTATCTTTGCAACAGAATTATTTTGATATTAATTTTCATAACCCGGTAGGGCTGGCCGCCGGTTTTGATAAGGAGGCAGATCATGTCAGTTTTGACACCGCCATGGGTTTTTCTTTCGTGGAAATCGGGTCTATAACAGACCAGCCATATGCTGGTAATCCGGGCCCGCATATCAGACGCTTGGTCAAATCTCAAGCCTTGGTCATAAATTATGGCTTGAAAAACTCCGGCGCAGCGGTTGTCAGTCAGAACTTAGCCAAACTAAAAAGTGTTTTACCTTTTGGCATATCAATAGCCAAGTCCAATGTTGAAGGCATGAATTTAGAACAGTCCATTGATGATGTTTTAAATGCTTATGAAAAATTAGCCAAGTATGGATATTATCATACCATCAATACCAGTTGCCCCAATGTTTGTGATACTGATTCCTTCATCAATCCAGAGAACCTGATTAAACTTTTTGAAAGAATTAATGAATTCAGAAAAAAATATAACATTAAGCAACCCTTATTCGTAAAAGTATATCCGGACATTGATGAGAATCAAATAGCAGTTCTAGCAAAGCTACATGAGGTTAAAATGATCGATGGTGTTATCATCGGAAATTTATTGAAAGACAAGCCTAAGGTTAAATCAACCATAGCTTTTCCAGAAGAATATGATGTAAATTGGGCTGGTGGTGTATCGGGCCAGGCAACAAAAGACATATCAACTGCCTGTATCAAGAAAGTATATGCCCGCACCCAAGGCCAGTTATTAATTATCGGTTGCGGCGGTATATTTGATGGCCAGGACGCTTATGAAAAGATAAGAGCCGGTGCTTCGCTACTACAGTTAGTGACCGGTTTTATTTTTGGTGGACCGTTGGCCATTCGCCGGATAAATAAGGAATTAATTGGTTTGCTTAAAAAAGACGGATATTCATCCATATCTGATTGTATCGGTTTGGATGCCAAATAGAATTATTGCAAATCCCTTTTTATCGTGGCATAAGTGCCGTAGGCTGAAGCAATGACTGGCGGCATGCCAATGCCAGGATGGGTGTATTGTCCTGTATGGTAAAAATTAGGTATTTTTTTGTTTTTCTTTTTTGGACGAAAAACAGCAGTTTGTGAGGTAATATGTGACAACCCGTAACCAGTACCCTTGTAAGCATTAAAAAGTTTTTTTTGGTCACGATGCGAAGTTATTAGTTTCACGGTGATATTATTTGTTATCGATTGTTTCGTATCGCGTTCAAACATGCTTATAACTTGTCTGGCTTGCTGCTGTCTGGTTTCTTCATCGTCTGAGAGTCCGGCGGCGACTGGCACCAGGAAAGTAAGCACTTCGTGTCCGGGCGGCGCTATTTGATCGCTGGTTTGTGAAGGATTGCAAACGTAATAGAGGGGATTATCAGGCCAAGTTGGTTTATTGAAAATTTGTTGGAAATGTCTGTCCCAGTCTCCGGTAAAGAAATAATTATGATGTTTTATATTTTTTAATTTTTTATTTATGCCCAAGTGTATCTGTAGAGCGGACGGAGCGATTTCCTTTTTGGACCAATATTCTTCCGGGTAACTTTGATATTCCTTATCTAATAATTTAGTTTCTACGTGGTGGTAATCAGCCGAGTTGACTACTATTTCTGCCTGGTATTTTTCCTGCGAGGTAACCAATTGTTTGTTTCTTTCGTTTATTATATTTATTTTATTTACTGGTTGATTGTAAATAATTTTCACTCCTTGATTAGTAGCAACTTTTACCATGGCTTGAATTAAGCCATGGATACCTTGTTTAGGATAAAAAGTACCGCCCACAAAATCCACATAGTCCATCATGGTATATAAGGACGGTAGGGATTTGGGCGAGCCGCCTAAGAACACAGTATGCCAGCTTAAAATTTTATAAAGTCTTTCATCGGAAAAATATTGTCTGACATTTTGGTCGTATGACTGCCATATTTTTTGTTTGGCGAAGAATAATATGTCACTTGGTAAATCAGGAGAAAGAAAGTCGGTGATATTATCAGAGGGGCCATAAAAATATGAACGCAAAGCGCGTTTGTATTTTCCCTCGCCTGCGGTTACAAATTTTTTTAGTAAATCATAAGATCCAGGCTGCCTTTGCTCGAAGAAATTTTTATTTTTTTCCAAATCTGAAAATATATCCTGGAAATCATCCGGGGCAAAGAAAGCCCGGTAGGATGGCTCCAGTTTTTTCAGGTCCATCAGGTCATCCATGTCTACTTTAAATTCCGAAAAGTATTTTTCGAAAATGTCAGGCATCATCAGCCAGCTGGGTCCCGGATCGAAACGGTAACCGTTTTTTTCTAAGACACCGGCGCGTCCTCCGGGCTGGTTATTTTTTTCCAGAACGGTCACCTCATGACCATCTCTGGCTAATAAGGAAGCAGTGGCTAATCCGGAAATGCCGGCGCCGATGACTATAATTTTTTTCATATTTAATAAATAATATTTATGGACAGGAAATATATAAGGAGCATTATAAAGATCAGGCCCGGCACCCATTTATTTATTTTTATTTTCAATTTATTAAGACTATAGGCGATTAATAGCCCTATCAAAAACCAAGAAACGTAATTTTGTAGCGGTATGCTGTCCGTATTCCATTGCCAGTAGTCGAGTTTGACTGCGGCCGGCTCCATGACGATATCCAGCAGCAAAGTCAATACGGCTGAGGTGATAATCAGCGGAATAATTTTTTTTAGACCAACAAATTTAGCTAGTGCATAAGCCCCGAGGGAAACTATAATCCAGTTTATACCAATAATTAAGGGTGTGTTTGCCAATGCAAATCCTAGTATATTTGAGTAGCTATAATTACCAAACGGCCAACCCGTGGCTGTGCCCACAGCTTCAATGCCCCAGGTGATTGAATAAATACCGATTAGCCAGAACCAGACTTTTTTATTGATTAGATCTAGAGATAATATTAAAATAATGCCGACAACCAACAGAAACCAGGGGGTCGCCTTTATTAAAAAATCATCCTGTCCATTGGTAGCATGCTGCACTATGGCCACGCCAAAAAGAATGGCTAATATGATAATTATTATTATTTCATTTTTTTTCATAGACCCTGTCTTTCCAACGATATTGCCGGCTGAAAGCGGAAGTAAAAGCAATATAAGCTGATAAAATCATTTGTAGGGGATGGAGGACAATCTGTATGGCGGGATTATGTCTGAATTTAATTTGGAATATCAGTTTGGATATTAAATTTATAACAAGTGGCCAGATAAATAAAGGGTAAAACCAGACTAGCAAGTAAGGCATGGTTTGTATAAATAGGAAATTTATTATCCAGAGCAACGTATTTAGTGGTGATTCATTATTTAGGGCGAAGAAGTTTTTTTGGAAACCACGCAGGCTGCTATTCAAATTTTGATACATATTGGCATGGACATATTTTCCGATTGGATCAAATAGCAGAGGCATTTTTTCACCGTTTTCATTGACCAGTCTGGCCATGGCCATGTCATCCACAATATTATTTTTGATTGCCTCATGTCCGCCGATTTCAAAATAATATTTTTTTTCCATCATTAGGAATTGTCCGCAGGCCACATTGCTGCCAGGCATATTTTTTTGTAAGAAATATTTTAGAGGTAAATGTCCAAAAATCATCCATTGCATGATAATGGGCACGCTCAATTCAGTAGCCCAGCTGGTGTTTTTTTGTGCGGGCAGGCAAGATAATGCTTTAACGCCCATCTCTCCCATATTTTTTATGATAGAAGACAAAAAGTTGGGTTTAACTCTCACATCAGCATCAATAAACAGTAATATTTCATTTTGTGCCTGTTGAGCTAGTTGCCAACAAGCGTGTTGTTTGCCCTGCCATCCGGCCGGTAATTTACCGCCCTGGATGATTTTAATTTTTTTACTCTGCTCCGAAATTTTTTGGGCTAGCGCAAATGTTTTGTCCGTGGAGTTATCGTCATAGATTAGTATTTCATAATTTTGATGATCTTGACTGATTAATCCATCAAGTAAAGGTTTGATATTATTTTCTTCATTACGCATGGGTAGGCAGATACTTAAAGATTCGCCTTTTTTATTGCCATTTGAATTCAACGCAGGCAAAGTAAAGAAATTATAAATACTAATAATTAAGATCAGTAAAGAAAAAAATGTAATTATTACAAAAAAAATCATGGCATTAGTTCATAAAATAATTTTTTGGCCATTTCCGGATGATCAACGACTGGATTATGATCTCCTGGCAGTTTATGCAGCCTGACATTAGGGAATTGACTCCATCGTTCATAATAACCAGGCAGGAAACTGTTATCGTTATCACCATAGATTACATTTATCGGCAGGTTGTTTGTTTTTAGGAATTCTGAAAAGTCTTGTTGTTGCATTTGGCGTAAGCTGAAAAACCACTGCGGCATTGTTTCGGCGTTCAGGTCCATGTCATATAGCTTATTTGTTTTTTTGGCGAAGATCAGTTTGGGGTACATCAGGCGGACAGTCAGAGGGTTATAAATTAATTTTGGGTGTTTCATCAGCCAATTAAATACTGGTTGCCCTTTTTTAGAGAAAATAAGTTTTAGAACTTTTTCATGAATGGGTTTGAAGAAATTACCATCAAAGGGAGTGCTGAGCATGATCAATTTATGTATTTTAATTTTATTTTTTTTGGCTAATGACAGAGCTATCTGCCCGCCGATTGAATACCCAATTAAAACTCCGCCTATCCAATTATTTTTAATTAGCCAATCAGTCGCTGAATCCGCCATTTCTGCTAAGGTTTTTGTTTTGTCAGCAGGGGATAAAATAGGCACGTTAATGATTTCTGATTGGGGAAACCAATCTTTTAATAGTTTGGCAATTTGTTCATCTTGGCCCGTACCAGGCAAGAAAGCAATAGTATTATTCATAAGAATATTATACCAAATATTAACAATGCACGATTTGCACCTTTTTTTATAAGAGCTAAAATTTAATCATAATGTCGACAAATTTTAATAAACTAATTAACTAATTAAGCAAAAAGATATGAAATTCAAAAAAGGTATATTAGCTGCTATGTTCGTCGCTACTTTGGCCACTGTTTTCGCCCCCATGGCGGCCATGGCTAATGATAACAAGGACGACAGCAGGTCACGCGGGTGGTGGAAATATAACCGCCCCACAGAAACTATCGTTGACATCGTCTTAAGAGATGACGGTGAATTTGACGTGCTTCAGGCCGCCGTAGTAAAAGCTGGCTTGGTTGACGCCTTAAATGGTAACAACAAGCTGACTGTTTTTGCTCCGACTGATGCCGCTTTCATCAAAACCTTAGGCGTAGCTGATGAAGCAGCCGCTATCAGCACTGTGGAGAGTTTGCCTGTAGATGCGTTGACAGATATTCTCTTATACCATGTGACTGAAGGTAACCGCGGTGCTTTATCCGTGATTTTCTCCAGGCAATATCCCATGTTGAACGGCGATATGCTGTCACGTTATGAGCTTTTCCAAGCCGGCATTGAGAAAGTCAATGTCAGAGCCTCCAACGGCGTCATCCACGTGATCGGTTCAGTATTACTGCCGTCATAATTAACTAAATCGTTCTTTTTTCCAAAACCCGCTACTAGGCGGGTTTTGGGTATTTAGGTAATTTATATTTTTATGGAGTTATAGGCCCAGTGCAATAGAGCTTGGCGTTGACGCGGCCGGCAGGACAAGTCCATGGGCGGGCAAGAGTTTTTGATCTGTGCCACGTGGCGCTTGATGGCTTTCCATCTTTTTATCTGGCGTTGGTCATCTTCGTGCCGCCGGCCCATGTAATAGCGGCAGTACCACTGGAACCAACCCCGGGGATCATCCGGATGAATCCAGCCTTTACGTCGCCACTCTGAAAGTGACTGGCTGGCGTCCACTTGGAAATAATTTATTTTAGGATTTTTTTTCAGGCTAAGCTTAGCCTGGGTAAACCAGGATTTTGGAAATTCTTTCTGACAGTCATTTAGATATTTACCGCCAAATACTCCCATTTTTAGCATTTGTTTGGGGGTTAATTCAGGCTTGAATTCAGGATCGAATTTTTTTCCAGCTGGGGCGGTTAATTGGTAGGAATATCCTCGCTGCATTTTATCATTTATTCTGATTATCTTTTTCATGCCTTGTTTTTTAATTTATTTGATTTTTTTGGGGGTAAATAGTTTTGTAAATAATAACTGATTTATTTACTATATTTTGTAGCGATATAATCAATTATTATTCCATATATAATACCAGCAATAAATCCAGTCATATCTCTAAAGTCTGTTGCGATATAAAATGAAAAGCTAATAATTGAACCAAGTACTACGCCCCTGATTAAAATATTATTTTTATTTTTTACAATAGTTAATGACCCAGCTAGGCCTATTACAATTCCTATTACCAATCTATTTATCCAGGTAGCAAATAAAAAAAGTTCGTTTCCAGAAAATCCAAAACGGTACCCCACTCCAATGATGCAAAATATTCCCAATATTGTTCCAGTAGTGATAGCTAAAACTAATCTTTTTTTCATAATTCTAGACTTAATTATTTACTACTTAAAGTATACCAAAAACCACCCTAAGAAAAAATATATACATAGTGATTTTTTGATGAGGCGGCTTTCACAGGATTATTATGTTGATTCAAAAAGACGACAGGTAGTATTGATACGCAATAAGAAATGTGATTGTTATCAATAAAAAGCCTCGAATTAAATAAATAATACATATATCACTTTTTTTATGTCATAGAATTTGCCAATCTGTAATAAAATGCTAAGATATTATGATTTGTTCTTAATAAATAAAGGAGGAAAAAGTGTTTGCTGAATGGTCATATATTTGGGTGGCTTTAATTATTGCCATTTTGGTTCTGGTACTTGCCGTTGTTTTGATAAGAAAGAAACGAGAGGACAGCAAGAAAAATGTTTTGCTTTTCAGTTTCCCCGAGGAAAATATATTCTATCCCTGCATGGAGATGGATTATGCCACCTTGAAAATCAAGGATTTGGTTGAAATTCAACCGCTTTTGCTGGTTTGCCGCTCGCAGGCTTATTGCGCTTTTCTGTTCGAAAAGTTCTATAAGGACAGAAGGATTGAAGTTTATTTAAACTTTGAGCCACGACGTAATAATCTTTATGTGTGTTCAATCTATTTCCGGGTTTGGGTGGATCCACCACGGACTTTGGTCGACAGGGACCGTTATTTCTTGCATGGTATCGCCATACCAGATCTTATTGGCTGGCCGAAAAGCGGGCAAGTGAAGCAAGCCATCTACGGGATTACTTTCCAGATAGAAGGCCGAAACGTTGAATTGTTCAAAAAGCAATTTGCTGACAAGGGCTGCTTGCATTTCGGTCTGGCGGCTCAGGACATGCCTGGCTATATGATGGTTATCCCTAATGGCATGGAATTCCCGGCTTGCAGTGAATATTCCGAGGAAGAAACCGGCATATTCCTAAAAAGAGTTTTTTCTCTACCCAAAAAGTGAAAATGAAAAACCCCGACTTACTAAGTATTCGTTCGGGGTTTATTTTTTGAAGCAAAGGTGCTGCGTATTGTAATACATGGTAATCCTCAAAGAGTTAAGGCTAACAATAGCCGTAGTCTTTAGCTGTGGCTAATTGGTCAATGTGGCGCTTGAGTTTTATCGCACCGACCACGGAATATTGATCACGGAGGTCAAAGACCTCGTTAAGCGGGAAAAAAATACAGGAAAATATTTTTTCTCCATCTGGTGTGCGCGGTTTGACAATACCATCCTTGAAGCAATAAGTACGTCCTAGTTCGGTCGTGGCTTCGACTTCATCCGGATGTACTTGAAAAGCAAAGTAGTGCACTCCGTCATTTGGCTTTTCAGTCAGAAACATTGAATTGTCTGAATTCATAGGCTTGGTGTTTATCTGGTAGATACGTTTGGCCGGATCAAAACCGGTTTCTTCATTTGTCTCGCGGATAGCTGTCTCCAGGTGGTTTTCACCGGGGTCCAAATAACCACGGGGTAAATTCCAGACTTTGCCGCCCATCATGGCCCGATACTGCAAGACCAACCCAATAAGGAGTTCATCATTCTTAATGAAATATGGGACGATAACACTGCCGCCACCACCGGGTTGCTGGATGATATAGCCGTCATAGTTTTCCGGACGCAAACCGTATTCGATAATACCGAAGTCCGGGTGTTCAATGGCTACATGTTGGACATTGACCAATTCACCGTTAATCCAAACTCGCCAATTTTTTTTATGGCTATTTGGGATTGGTTTAAGGTAATCCTTTCTCAAGTTAATGGCCTTTTGTTTGGAGTTAATTCAACTCGTTGATTCATCTATGTTAAAGTTCATAAGAGAACTAGCTAAAATATCAGAATATTCATCTTTTGTCAATCTAACAGGTTTAAAAAAAGGCAAAAAATGTTTATAATATACACATCTATGGAAAAGAAAATAAAAATTGCAGTATTGGGCGGCGGCGTTTCCAATGAACGGGAAGTATCATTACGCTCGGCCCAGCAGGTATATAACAACCTGTCTCGCGATAAATACCAACCTGCTTTGATAGATATTAAGGAGGACCAGCGTTGGTTTTTTTAGGAT
>Ga0272443_10004838_pt1 | contig 14333 bp, 17 predicted proteins | sample SSMAcet12_FD_193581 | JGI IMG/M metagenome (GOLD analysis project Ga0272443, IMG submission 193581) | Marine sediment archaeal communities from Little Sippewissett salt marsh, Falmouth, MA, United States - SSM-Acet-12 | ecosystem: Environmental > Aquatic > Marine > Wetlands > Sediment ...
TTTATCTCTGCATGATGAGGGGGGGGTAAACGCGAAAGAGGTCTACGAGTTAGCGCTGAGAGCTTATCCTTTCAAGGAGTACACTTGGGAGGAGTACTCTGAGTTAACTGAGTTCCTCAAACAGATAGGATTGATCAATAAGGAGGGAGAATTGTTGAAGAAGACAGGCAAAGGACGCAGATACTATTTTGAGAACCTAGGTATGATTAACGATGAGCGAAGATACCCGTTCATAAACGCCATCACAGACGAGATGATAGGCACAGTAGGCGACGAGTTCTGGAGCCTCAGAGCACGAGTCGGACTCAACGTAATCCTCAAAGGAAGAGTATGGCGAATACTCCAGATAGATGAAGAAAGAGGCGTATTACATGCCCTACCAAGCACTGATCCACTGGGCGCTGCCCCCGGATGGGACGGTGAACTCATACCAGTCTCCCGAGAACTAGCAGAAGAAACAGGAACCCTACGTGAGACCATCCTAGAGGCAGAAAACAACCTTGAAAGCATCACGGGTAAGCTGGACGCAGATGTAGGCAGCCTCAAAGAGATACTGGATGAGTCAAAGGCGCATCTCAAATCAGGGCTACCACTTCCAAGCAAAGACAACTTAATCCTAGAGATATGGGACCAGTACATCGTCATTCACAGTACAAGAGGCGAGAACTTCAACAGAACTCTTGGAGCTATTTTGGACGCAGCTCTCAGTGAAAAAGAATTGATCTACAACTGGTGGAACGACCCATATAGACTGCTTATCGAGGCACCTAACAAGCTTAACGAGTACGAGATAGAGGACATCACTAAACTGATTAAATCACTAACAGGAGAGGAAGCAGATAGACTACTCAGCGAGTACATGCACGCGAGGTTTCCCTTTGGATACAAGATGAAGTTTATCGCTGAGCGCTTCGGAGTCATCCCACGCGGTAAATCAATTGGCTCCGAGAGAATCGAGAACCTCTACTACCGGTTCAAAGATACCCCCATCTATCATGAAACAATACGAGAAGCCTACCACGAGAAACTAGACCTACCCGCAGTACAAGACGTAATCACTGGCATCAAAGATGGACGAATCGAGTTAATCACCAAGAAAGTCTTCGAACCTAGTGCATTGGCTCGTCACATCTTGGAGAAGTATGCTGATATCGAGGAGTTGATGGCAACAGACGCCACGATCACCGATCAGATTCAATACATGAAGCAGAACATTGAGTCACGCAAAGTAAACCTAGCATGCGTCAACTGCGGAGAATGGCACATAAATATCAGAATAAGAGAGCTAGAAGACCATCCTAAATGTGGAAACTGTGGCTCAGGGCTTCTAGCCATGATGCACCGAAGACAAGACCCAGAACACTTTCAGATGCTACTCAAGAGGTGGAGAGAAGGGGAGGAGTTATTCGGTGAAGACCATGATGAGCTTGTTCATGGTCGTAAGACCGCGGATATGGTACTGAGCTACGGTAGAAAGGCTGTGGAAGCGTTAATGGTGTATGGAGTGGGCCCAGTTACAAGCTATCAGGTGCTCAGCCGAATGCATCGCAGCGATGAAGAGTTCTACAAGGACTTGCTCAAAGCTAAGATTCAGTATATGAAGACAAGGCAGTACTGGGCTGATAAATAGAAAAGTGGATGACTAGACATCCAATGCAAAGTTTCTGTGGGCTATTGCTGCACCACTGCTTAACGCCATGGCGATCTGAATAACCTCAGCTAGTTCTTCTTTTGATGCTCCAGCGGCTATTGCTGCTTTTGCGTGTCCCTCGATGCAGTATGGGCATCTTGTCATGTAGGTGCATGCGACTGCGATGAGTTCCTTTGTCTTTTTGTCTAGTTTTCCGGGCTCAAAGACCATGTTATTCCATTTACTCCATGCATCCATGGTTTCTTTGTCAAAGTATTCTCCTACTTTGGGGTCTCTTTTCTTTGCGTAGTGATAATCCATAACAAAATACCACAGGCTTCAGGGATTTAAAATTAATCAACGGATTCTCGTAGAGTATCCAACGTCCTGTTCAAACCGTCACCAAGATGCGTTTCATTAATCTCTCTGAGAACATTTCTTATCTTTGCTGATTCAAGAACCTCGTCAACTCGTTGTACAAGATGTTCTAGTGTGACCTCTCGTTGATGTATCGATTTTGCTACGTTCATCTCCATGGCTCGTCGAGCATTACCATACTGCTCAGGATGCTTAGGCATGGGTATAATCACACTAGGCTTCCCATAGCTAATACTCTGCATCAGTGTCTCGTGTCCACCGCGGCTAATCACGGCGTCGCATGCATCAAGATAATCAAACCTGTTCTCGATCCATGGAATCAGGGTCAAGTTTCCACGCCGTATTTTTCTTGAGCCCCCGTTAGGAACCCCCATGGACATTATGACTTTGTATCGGTCGGGGAACCTACTCAGTATGGGTATCAGTAGCTTGATGAGGGGAATCTTCTCAGACCTTGGACCACTGATACCAGCATAGATCAACTTTTGATCCTCTCTTACCCCAAGTTCTTCCCTGATCTCTTTAACTCGGTTATTCTTGTTTGGAGTCTGTGGGATTATTGAGCCTACTAGTCTAACTCGTGCCCCTATTCTGCGGGGTATTCTTAGGCTATCGAGACTGATGGTGTATGGCTCTGGGAAATCAGGAATCAATATTATACTGCTAAGAGCCCATGACCGCCCCAAGGTAGTCATTATCATACCATCAACAACTCTGAAAAAGATAGTATCACGTTCCCTGGGCACCCTTGGGAGATACTGATTCAATATAGAAACAATGGGTATCTTGAGAAGCCTTGCAGCGTAGATGGAACTGAGTCTAGTATCAGCGAAGACCAGATCAGGTTCAAAGGCCTGAATAGTCTGCATCTCAAACCTAACTTGATCGAGGAAAGTAAGCGCGCTTCCCATACCAGACAAGAGAGTTGCTGCCTTGATGTCTATGCTTCCAGTGATATCTACATTCATACTCAAGTCTGGAGCCGAGACCACAGGCAAACCAAACTTGTGAACATAATCAACACTCTCAAGATACGTAGAGAGGAGAACCTGTCCTCCTTCAGCGATGACACTCTGAGCGATGGGCAAGGTACGGGTTATGTGACCTAACCCCATACCACATACACCGAAATAGATGCGTTTGCCATCGAATCCTGTCATCGCGTATTACTCCTAGTCTATTATGTGTCTGATTATTTTTCCTCGGGGAGTCTCTTCCTTAAACAATATCGCTTGGAACCTGTATATTTCTGTGCCCTGTTTTCTCCACTCTTGTTGGGGTAATCCAGCCTTGACGCAGCACTGTGAAAGGAACTTTCTGCTATCCCAGCCCCACTCTACAGGTACCTGTGGTAGAAGTAGCCCTCGTCTCCAGCCTTTTCCTATTATTAATCCGTCTCTTCCAACCACAATTTCATCTGGTAGTTTCTCAGGATCATCAACAGTTAGTTTCTCGGGCGGAGTCAATACACTGATCTCGATGGTTATTCCTTCCATCTCGTCAGCCTTGACTGGTGGAAATCGTGGGTCATTGAAGGCTGAGCTTTCAGCTGCCTCCATTATGGCATCAATTAGCGGCTTTGTCGGGTATGGTAGCCCGATGCACCCTCGTAAACCATATGTGCCTCGTGAGTGCTCGTTGAGGGTGACGAATACACCGCATTTTTTCATAAGAACTGGGTCGGTTATAGGTACTGGTTTCTCTGATAGGCGCAGTTTGTGTTCAATCACCTGTCGAGCTAACTTTACCAGATATTCTCCCTGTTCATCAGTTAGTGTGAATAAGCGGCTTGCCTCCTTTTCTACAATCTGTTAGAAAATTTCTTTATAAATTGTTGGAACTCTTGAGGCGTTCCAGGGAGTCAAGTATCTGAACCCAGTGACTGCCCCGCCAATAAACCGCCTCACACTTCATGCAACGCCAAAACTCATCAAACGCGTTATACGATTCCTCAGGGACAACATCCTTTACACTAGTCTTCTTTACAGATTCTAAAAGGCCGTTACATCTTGGGCAACGAGTATTCTTCGGTTTTACTTCAAGATCATAGGCATCGGTTATCTCTTGGAGTTGCTTCATGGTTTCATCTGATTGGATAAGTAATGCTTGAGTACCGTTTTTTATTGACCTCTGAACCAGCTCAGAGTCTCGTGTGACCAGTATTCTACCGGTTTTCAATGCTTCAGCCCGCAGATCATCATCGTCTCGATCAGAATAGTATATGGTATCATAGCCTAGAATACGTAGCCATCGGGCTAGGCTTCCAAGCATACCATCAAGTAAGAAGCTATGATTCACAGGTAATAATTGTAGAATGAGTTAATGAGGTTAGAGATCGATGCGGCATTCCTCACAGAGGAACTTACCGTCAACCTCACGGAGGTCATTGGAGTAGACCTCACAGCTGTCACAATACCCTACTGTTGATGAGCTGGTTGCTGGGCTGTTCTGCATTATCTCTTTTTGTTCACGCACGATATCAAGCACTGTTGGAACCAGTCTGATGATGTTTCTATCAGTGACTATTCCTACAAGTTCACCTTTGTATATGACGCCGAGTCTTCTGATGTTTTCTTTATCCATCATTCTCATGGCGTCCATAAGCTCAAGCTCAGGCTCAACCATCTTCAAAGGAGATGTCATCACCTTACCCGCAGTAATAGAGTTGGAATCAACACCATCAGCAACCACGCGTGTAACAATATCTCGCTCGGTTACAATGCCTACTGGGTTTCCGTTCCCGTTTAATACAATGACTGCGCCTACGCGTTGTTCACGCATCTTTTTTGCTACATTAACTATGTCCTCGTTTTCAGTTACAGAGATCACTGGGCTGGACATTGCTTCTCTAACTTGCATCTTGGTCGTTAAGCCTAGGCTCAAGTAGTTTCACCTACTCTGAAGTTGTGTGAGAGACTATAAAAAGCTCATGAAGTGAAGGGTACACACAGTTATAGATCGGTTAGAACCTGATAGAGGTTCCCACATTTATTGCAGCTGATTACAGTTGATCTATTTCTTGAGTCGTCATCAACCTGAATCCATGAGCCGCATTCCTTGCACTTCATTAGATAACCTGAGAGGTCATCTCCCTTTCCTGACTTGTACATCAGGGGTTGTACGTGGATCACGTTTCCTAAAATGGGTCGTTTGATACCCAGTCTTGACGCCTTTAATCTTATAGCGTTCTCTGTTCGTTTTGGAAATCTTTCTACTATTTCTTCAAATGTTTTATTTGATGTGTATAAATCGCGTAGGAGTTTTACCTCTTCATCAGTCCATTCTTGTATCTTTACCATATGCGCAGTATCCCCTAGTTTAGGTGACAATATTGTAGCGGAGACACACACGATTACACAGAAATATTCTGTGCCGCTGTGTGGGCGCGATTCAGGCATACCCGAATACTAACTTGCACGCTGTAATACCAACCGAGGGCTAACGTGCAAGCATCGTGATTGTCTTCCACTACAGGCACTAATGGGCTGTGTTTGTTATAATATGATTCTGTTGCATGGATTTGTCATTCTAGGCGGGTTTTTTCAGTACCCTATATAGTGGTATTGAGGCATATGTGTTAAGAATGTCCCACATATCTGTGACAACCAGATTATTTAGTCGTAGAGCACAAACTTGAGAAAACCAGTTAAAAAGCATTAACAAGAATCAATAAAACCCGACAAAAATGAGCAACAATCGAAAGGTTTAATGCAAATACTTATCTCCCATATCAGGAATCCCATGGACATTGAATATTATGAAAAACCAAAGCTAGACAAACCCAACATGATCGCTGCTTGGCCAGGCATGGGGTTCCTAGCAAAGATCAGCGCAGACTATCTAAGACGCCAGATAAAAGCAACAAAGTTCGCTGAGATTAGATACTTTCACAATGTTCTTGTCTACAACAATGGGGTAGCTGAGCTTGCGCCAATAAAGCACAAACTATACTATTCAAAGGAAAAGAACCTCGTCATCTGTGTAGGTGATGCACAGCCTTCTATCCCAGAGGAGTCACTGAGACTTGCCCAACAGATCGCAGACATAGCGGTTGAACTTGGTGTAACTAGGATCTTCACTATGGCAGCGTATCCTAACGACTTCTATGATGAACCCAGCGTCTACGGGGTATTCACAGACGAGGAGTATAGGGACGAGTTAACCAGCTTAGGTGTAAAGGTTCTTGAAGAGGAAGGCGCAGTCAATGGCTTGAATGGAGTCATGATAGGGGTAGCTCAATCAAAGAATATCCCGGGCGTCTGTTTGATGGGAGATATTACATATGCGAATGTGCCACAACATCTCGCGAGCAAGGCAGTTCTAGAGGTTCTTGTTCAGTTGATTGATGTAGAGATCGATACAAATCAGTTGAATATCAGAGCTAAGAAAATTGATGCCTCAATAAAGAAACGTCTAGACATCTTTGAGGAAGAAGAGGAACTAGTGATACCTGAAGAGAAGCGTCTCGGATATATCAGCTAACCTTTAAAACGAGCACATACACTTAGAGGTACCACGGAGAAACAACAATTGAAGGCTTCCGAAAAAGTATACTGGATAAAATCCGCGCTGGGATTGATCACCGGCGGGATATGCTTCTACGCGCAATCTATCGGCATGCAGGGGCAATTAGCCTTCATGATTGGAGCAACCTTGTTTATTGCTTATTCTGAGGCCTTAGCGATTCTAGTAAAGGTTGATAGAAACAGAACTATTAAGATCGGATTGGGAGCATTTCTCTTTCTTTGGATACTGACATGGACCTTGTTGAATACCATGGGTATTAATGGATGGATCTAGTCTTTCTCAGTGTTTATTCTATACTGGATTATATCGGTCCACGCGCTGAAGAATCCTTGATCAAATTGAGTTCTTATTGGTAGTTTTCTAAACTCCTTGAACTCTTTCACATAGTCCTTATTGTTTTTCCCATTCCCATTGGGTCTGTTATAGAAGTCTCGGTCATCGCCTGAGCGCACGGATAGTAGTAACCCCTCCATTGCGTTGATGTAACCCATTTGGTACTCCTCGTCAGGGAATCTTTTATCCTTGAGGTTTTCTATTTCTCGCTCAGCGTCTGTGAATTTGCGATCATGCACATTCTCTAGGTATGTGACAACTGATTCACGGGTTTTTCCCGTGACTGTTAGTTTACTTCCTGGTTTACTCATCCTCGTCGCTCTCTATTCCTCGTTCAGTGATCCTCATCGGGACCTCGCCCTCTGGTAGGCTCGGACTAGCCGTTAGTTTAGCTATCCTCATATTATTACGTCCTTTTCTCAGAAAAATCCTGTTATGACTCATATGCCCCAGAATATGCCCTCCAACAGGTGAGACTGCTTTGCTGAAGAAAGCATCTGGACTGGCCATCACTTGGTTTGTGATAACCGCAGCGGTGTTAAATGCACGGCTGATTCGCATCAGCTTATGCAGATGTTTATTGAGTTGTTGCTGTCTATTTGCGAGCATTTCTCTGCCAATGTATTCGCTTCTAAAGTGGCTCATTACGCTGTCGATTATGATGAGTTTGATGTTATTTTCTTTGATTACCTCATCGGCATTCTCAAGCAATACGGTCTGGTGGTTGCTCGTATAGGCCTCAGCGTAGACAATGCCCTTTAGGACCTCTTTTGGTTTGATGCCGAATCTTGGCGCCATCTGTTGGACACGCTCTGGTCTGAATGTAGCCTCGGTGTCGATGTAGAGTACATTGCCGTTTAGTCCGCCTTGTGCTTCTCCAAGCTGAACCGTAACACAAAGCTGATGACAAAGCTGGCTTTTACCGCTGCCAAACTCTCCGTAGAACTCGGTAAGGCTCTGAGTCTCAATGCCTCCCTGAAGAAGGGTATCTAAGCTACTGCAGCCTGTGGTGAGTTTTCTGATGTTTCGCCGTAGTTCTACAAGTTCATCGCCGCGTACAAAGGTGATGGCTCTGGATTTTCTTGCAGCTTCGATGACTTTCTCGGCTACCTGTTCACCTATACCAGCTGATACAAGCTCTGCTACTGTTGCGGTGCTAAGTGATTCTATGGTTTTGAACCCGATTTCTTTTAGTTTGTTCACTGTGGCTGGGCCTAAGCTTGGTATATCCTCTATTGTTTCATACGCAGTATTGGTTTTTTCGAGGTCTTCAGACATGGCTGCACCCTAAGTGTCTACTATGTGTAGTATGTTCCAGTGGTTAAATTCTATGGTTCTTCAGGTTCCTCAGAATCTTCTGGTTCAAGCTCAAGAATAAGGGGTCCCTCGTATCCACATTTCTCACAGTGGTACATCTGGGGTAGTATGCCATAGCTTTCTTTGAGTTTTATTTTGGGGCTCTGACAGTTTGGGCAAAACACTGGACGCGGTCTTTGATGCTTTGACTTTTTGAGTATATCTAATATATCGTCAAGTCTTGGCACGCTTACTGAACCTCGATGTTCTCTTCAGGGAACCCTAGCTTGACGAGAGTCTCGTGTACTGTATCCCTGTGGTCACCCATTAGGAGAACCTGTTCATTTTTCGCTGTGCCGCCGCATGCGCACTTGTTTTTCAACTGTGTTGCTAAGTTACCTAGATCCACACCCTTGGAGTCGATGCCGTCGATGACGGTCCATTTCTTTCCCCATTTACGTGTCTCTAAGCGAATCCTGATCCGCTGCTCTTCCTTGCTCATTTCCTCGCATACGCAGAGGTCTTTTGGAAGTCCACAGACGGGACAAATTTCTGCCATTATCAACACTGTATCGAGGCGCCTAGTGTAAAAACTTTTGCACAATAAAGTATATTTTCATGTGTTTTAGAGGTTTTGGACGCCTTTTTTCGGCAATTATTTGATTAAATTTAACTAAAAAACTAGGTGTAGTTTTGAAGAAGGCTGAATGCTTGAAGCGCCTGACTGCTGTCCAGTATAATGATAGTGTTTGTGCTACAACTGATGAACTCAACAATGTTGACATTATGACTGGCCAGTAGATTGGTTACAAAAGCAACGAACCCGGGAGTGTCCTCAACTGATGGTGGACTCAACAATATCAGCGCTACTAGGTTTTTCTGGAACTGTACTTTTTCAGGTAGCTGGTTCTTCATGATGGTCTGATCAACCACGTAGACATACTGGTCAGTAAGGTGGGCAGTCACGATGTGGGGTATGTCCAGTTTGATGGGTGAGATAACTACACCGATCTTGTCTTGTAGTCTAACCTTGCTGTCCTTGAGTATTGATTGAACTGCTTCCTCGCGTAGAGACCTGTCTATGCTTATCTCGTCTGCTACCCTGATGACCGCTGCTTTTACTGCCTCTAGGCTGCCTTCACCGATCTCTTCTTGGAGAACGCGGGCTAGGGCGCTGTAGTTCACTATTTTGAGGTTTAAGGCGTCCAGTAGGCTTGGTCTCATCTGTATTGTTTCTCTGACCTGCTGTGCTATGCTTTGTGTTCTATCTGTGTTATCCATTGCCGTATTTGTTACATTTATGTCATAAGGTATAAATGCTTGCATCAGGTTGTCAGTGTTCATCACAAATAGAGGATAATTGCAATGGCTAAAGACAAAGTAGTTCTAGCGTACAGCGGTGGATTGGACACATCCATGATGGTCAAATGGCTCCAACAGGAGTACAACATGGACGTAATCACCTGCAACCTAAACGTAGGACAAGACAAAGAAAGCAAAGGCATAGAAGAAAAAGCATGGGCTATGGGGGCAATCAACCACTATAGTTTCGATGCACGTGAAGAATTCGCCAAGGAGTACATATTCCCAGCGATAAAGGCAAACGCCCTATACATGGGAACATACCCCGTAAGCAGCAGTCTAAGCAGGCCCCTAATCTCAAAGAAACTCGTGGAAGTTGCAGAGATGGAGGACGCACAGGCAGTAGCACACGGATGTACAGGTAAAGGCAACGATCAGGTAAGGTTCGATATCACAATAAAGGCACTGAACCCAAAACTCAAAGTCATTGCACCCGTCAGAGAATGGAAATTTGATAGATCAGGACAGATCGAGTGGGCAAAAGAACATGATGTACCTATCCCGGTAACCGCTGATAGCCCCTACAGTATTGATGAGAACCTGTGGGGTCGTAGCGTTGAAGGTGGAATCCTTGAGCACCCTGATGTGCAGGTCCCGAAGGAGGTCTGGGACTGGACTACACCAGTCGAGTTAGCCCCTGATGAGCCGACTTTCATCAAGATCGGTTTCAAGGAAGGCGTACCTGTAAGTCTGGACAACGTGGAGTACAAACCTCATGAGTTAATCAAGAAGGTTCGTGATCTTTCAGGAGCTCATGGTATTGGAAGGATCGAGCATATGGAGGACCGTGTGGTCGGTTTGAAGACACGTGAGACCTATGAGGTTCCTGCTGCGGAGACTATAATCAATGCGCACACTGATCTTGAGAAGATGGTCTTGACTCGTCACCAGAAGCTCCTGAAGATGGAGATGGATATTAAATGGGCGACGGCCGTCTATCAGGGACTCTGGGTTGATCCATACAAGGAAGACCTTGATGTCTACATTAACAACACCCAGAAGAACGTCACAGGCAGCGTGACCATGAAGCTCTTCAAGGGAACAGCTAAACCAGTGAGCCGTGAGAGCCCATTCAGTCTCTACGACTATAACTTGGCTAGCTTCGACATCAACACCCACTATGATCAGGGCGATGCTCTGGGCTTCATCAACCTCTGGGGTCTACCAAGCGTTACTGCTTGGAACCTCAAACGCAAGATCGCTGATGAAGGAATCAAAGAGATGGGAAAGAAGGTCGTCCCAGTCCCCACCGGGGACTATTAGGTTCACACATTTCAACCCTTTTCTTAATAAACAAGGGACACAGTTTCTATCCATAAGAGGTAGCCCAACCCTTGTCAACGCGCGAAGAATCACTCATAGAGATATTAGAAAGAGCCTTACCAATACCACCAAAAATTATTGTAGGCTACAATAAACTTGAAAGAGATTTCACCAGCGGCGATCTATCACGAACCTGTGACATCAGTCGCAGTAGCGCCAAGTTTTACGTCAATAAAATGGTGGACTTGAGGCTCGTAACCAAGGTACCACACAAAAGAATGTATCAGAAGTTTGCTAACGCTAACAAGTTCAGCGACTGGCTGAAGGATTTATCAAAGTTAGCATTAGAGCCTCTTGAGTCGGGTCAACTGGAACTCCCTGAGGAGGAATACTAGTGAGCCTAAGAGACATAGCTTCTCCTAAGAAAAAACCCAGACAACGGTATACACGTCAACTTACGGCAAAACAGGTACGCGCAATGAAGAAGCGCGGTTATGACGCGGAGCGTGAGCTTGTGCATATGCTTAGGGATGAAGGTTATGATGCGCTTCGTGTGCCTGTTAGTGCTCCTAGTCGTGAGCCGTTGCCGGATGTTTTCGCCATTAAAGATGACGCGATTCTGAGTATAGAGGTGAAAGCACAGGAGCGTTATGCGTATTACAAGAAGGATCAGGTGCAAAAGCTCTTCGAGTTTCTTGAGATACACAAGATATACCCGAGGAGATATGCGGTTCTCGCTGCCAAGTTCAAGTATAAGGGGTGGTGGTTTGACGTGGCTACGAAGCTCGGTGATTATATGATTAAGATCGATAAGGGTATGACTTGGAATGAGTTGTTAACTAAAATTTCCTAGTTTTGCTTGAATACCGTTTATATACCATCCCTCTAAGATTTTTACCAAGAATTATAGCCAGTGATAATATGATCAAAGAACTTGAGTATAAGCAGGTAAGAAAGACCTGCCCAGAGAAGTTTATTCAGTGCGAGGCAACGGACGAGCTTGAGCCATTAAGCGAGATCATTGGACAAGCCCGTGCAGTACAAGCACTACATTTCGGCTTAGATATCCAGGAAGATGGATTCAATATCTATGTCGCTGGAATGCCCGGTACAGGTAAAAAGACAGCGATAATGACTTTCCTTGAGCAGAAAGCCAAGAAAATGCCAGTACCATCAGATTGGTGTTACGTCTACAACTTTCAGGACAGTTCAAAGCCAAACGCTTTGAAGCTGCCGGCTGGAAAAGGTAACGAGTTCGTCAAGGATATGGAGAAACTCGTTGACGACATGAGAAAAGCGTTGACAACAGCTTTTGAGAGCGATGATTATGCTAATCGTCGTGAAGAGACTCTCAAACAGTACGAGGATAAGAAACAGGAGTTAATGAAGGAGCTTAACAAGAAGGCTCAGGACGCTGGTTTTGTGCTTCAGCGTAGCCAGATCGGTATGCTGATTGTACCAGTTATTGATGGCAAGATTATCAATGAGCAACAGTTCAGCTTACTGCCTCAGAATGTCAAGGAAGAGATACAAGACAGACGTAAGGAGCTGCAAGATGAGCTTAGAACCGCGTTCAGACAGTTCAGAGACGTTGACAGGGAATCAGAGGCTGCTGTTGAGAAGTTCAATAAAGAGGTAGCCAACTTTGCTCTTGATCCTTTGCTGGAATCCATGAAGGAAGAGTATGGTGAGATTGAGGAATGCATCGGTTATCTTGACGCGGTGAAGAAGGATATCTTGGAGAACCTTGGAGCAATTCTGGGAGCTCAGCAGGAGTCTACAAATCCACTTGAGGCGATGATGGGAAGAAATGCACCTGACCCCACAGAGCGATATCAGGTAAACCTCATAGTAGATAACAGCAAACTTGAAGGCGCTCCAGTCATCATGGAGATGAATCCCGGACACGACAAACTCTTTGGTAAGACAGAGAAGGAAGCTCGTTTCGGTGCATTGGTTACCGACTACACTATGATCCGTGGAGGGAGCGCTCATGAGGCAAACGGTGGATTCCTTGTTATCCCCATAGAGGAGCTTGCGCGGAATCCGGGAAGCTACGAGACACTGAAGCGGACAATATTGGATAAGAAGCTGGAGATCGAGGAGCTGATGGCACGGATGGGGTACATAAGTACCAAGAGCCTACGTCCAGAGCCTATTCCATTCATAGCCAAGGTCATACTTGTAGGTGAGACAAGGTTCTACTATATGCTCTATCAGGCGGATAGCGAGTTCAAGAAAGTCTTCAAGATCAAGGCAGAGTTCGACAGCACAATGGACCGTACCATCGATAATGTCCAAGAGTACGCCAAGTTCATGTGCACACTCAGCAATAAGGAGGGACTAAAACACCTTGAAAGCACTGGAATCGCCAGCATTGTAGAATATAGTAGTAGGCTAGCTGCGGATCAGGAAAAGCTTTCCACTCAGTTTGCGGAGGTAAGCGACATCATCCGTGAGGCCAACTATTATGCTGCGGAGAATGGCAGCGAGTTCATCACAAGGGAGCATGTGCAGAAGGCAATCGAGGCCAAGGTCTATCGTAGTAACTTGATCGAGGAAAAGATTGGTGAGATGATTGAAAGAGGCACCATTCTTGTTGACACGGAGGGTGAACGTGTCGGACAGGTCAACGGGTTAGCCGTGCTTGGACTAGGAGACTACATGTTCGGTAAGCCCAGTAGAATTACGGCGAGTATTGGTCTCGGCAAGGAAGGTATCATTGATATCGAGAAGAAAGCCGAGATGGGTGGCCCAACCCACACTAAAGGAGTCCACATACTCACAGGGTTCTTGACACAGAGATACGCTAAGAAGCACCCCTTAAGCCTCACAGCAAGACTCACATTTGAACAGAGTTACAGTGGCGTTGATGGAGACAGCGCGAGCAGCACAGAAACATACGCGATGCTTAGTGCTTTAAGCGGTGTTCCCATTAAGCAGAATTTCGCTGTTACTGGTTCTGTGAATCAGAAGGGTGAGGTTCAGGCGATTGGCGGGGTCAATCAGAAGATCGAGGGTTTCTTCGACCTATGTAGGTTTAGAGGGTTATCCGGTGATCAGGGTGTCATGATTCCAGCTAGTAACGTGAAGAATCTGATGCTCAGGGAGGATGTAGTGGAGGCTGTCAAGGATGGTAAGTTCCACATCTACCCTGTTGAGACCATTGATGAGGGCATCGAGGTCTTAACCGGTGTCCCAGCAGGGGAAGCAAATGATGATGGTGAGTACCCTGAAGACAGCATCAATTATCTTGTGCAGAAGCGTTTGGACGACATGGCTGAGTTACTTCAGCCTAAGAAAGACGACGAGTAAGCACACCCTTTTTTATTCACCTTTTTCTCTATTTCAGAGAACGATAAATGTCTGAGGAAACATACGACGTCATCATCGTAGGGTCTGGGCCCGCAGGTTTAACGGCAGCACTCTACACCTCAAGGCACAACAATAAGACCCTTGTTCTAGAAGGCAATAAGGTCGGAGGTAAAGCACTTGAAGCCCATTGGGTGGAGAATTATCCGGGTTTCCCTGATGGTATCAGTGG
>Ga0272443_10004839_pt1 | contig 14332 bp, 15 predicted proteins | sample SSMAcet12_FD_193581 | JGI IMG/M metagenome (GOLD analysis project Ga0272443, IMG submission 193581) | Marine sediment archaeal communities from Little Sippewissett salt marsh, Falmouth, MA, United States - SSM-Acet-12 | ecosystem: Environmental > Aquatic > Marine > Wetlands > Sediment ...
TGATGCACTCTTCATTATGGACGGTATTACCTCCATTGCAGGTGACGAAGTGCTTGCAGACAGGTGGGGCGCAGATGTTACAGTAGTCGGCTCACAGAAATGCCTCGCTGCTCCGGCAGGACTCTCGGCAGTATCCGCATCAGAGAAGGCCTGGGAGAATCTCGCTGAAAAAAGGCCTTTTTACCTCGATCTTGCGGCATACAAAAAGAGTGCGGCAAAGAACCAGACACCATTCACACCGGCAGTACCTCTATTCTTTGCAATGCGCGAGGCGTGCAGGATAATTGAAGATGAAGGTCTTGAAAACAGAATTGCACGCCACAGAAATATGGCTGAGGCAGTGCGTGCAGCCGCAGAGGCATGGGGACTGGAACTCTTCGCAAAGCCTGATGAATTCCATTCCTACTCCAACACTGCAACCGCAGTCTCATATCCTGAAGGGATAAGCGACAGTGACTTCAGGGGAGCAGTAAAGAAGTATGGCATTGAGATCTCCGGTGGACAGGATCACATCAAGGGCAAAATATTCCGCATAGGCACAATGGGTGCAACCGGCATACCTGAAGTTCTTTCTGTTCTCGCTGCTGCCGAGAAGGCACTTCGTGAACTTGGATTTAAAGTGGAAAGTTCAGGGACTCAGGCCGCCGCAGATATTCTGAAGATATAAACCAGGTATTAATTATGAAAATCGGAATTGTGGACACAACCTTCTCCCGTGTCAATATGGGGGCAATGGCAGTGGATGAGATAAGAAGGCACGCAAGCGTTGCAGTTGAGAGAGTCACAGTCCCGGGAGTGAAGGACCTCCCTGTTGCCTGCAAAAAGATGATAGAGGAGAGGGCATGCGACATTGTTATGGCTCTTGGTATGCCCGGAGGCGTTGATAAGGATAAGATGTGTGCCCATGAAGCTTCACAGGGCCTGATTAAGGCGCAGCTTATGACAAACACCCATATAATTGAGGTTTTTGTCCACGAGGACGAGGCAAAAGATGAAAACGAACTGGCATGGCTTGCAGAGAGAAGAACAAGAGAACATGCAGTCAATGCAGTTAAGCTGATACTTTACCCCGAAGCCCTTGTAAAGGAGGCCGGCACAGGCCAGAGGCAGGGCTTTGACGATGCCGGTCCGGCACGAAGGTAGGGTATTATAGCTATATCGGAATATAATCAATAAGAGGATTTAAAATGACAATAAAATTAGGATTCGTAGTTGCGGAATTCAACCGCGACCTTACATATATGATGGAGATTGAGGGAGAAGAGCATGCAAAATTCCTTGGTGCGGAGATTGTAGACAGAATTTACGTTCCGGGAGCATACGACATGCCCCTTGCAATCAAAAAACTCCTCAAAGATGACAATATCGATGCTGTTGTGACAATCGGATGTGTCATCGAAGGCGCAACAAGCCATGATGAGATTGTAGTCCAGCATGCGGCAAGAAAGATAATCGATCTCTCACTTGAATACGACAAACCTGTTGCACTCGGAATTTCAGGTCCGGGCATGACAAGACTTGAAGCAACACAGAGAATCGACTACGCAAAGCGTGCAGTTGAATCTGCAATAAAGCTCGTACAGAGACTTAAATAACCAACTCTTTTTTTCTGGTGTTAATTAATTATGAGAAAACTCTCTGAAAAAATTCAGGGAATACCCCCATCGGCAACGATCGAGATTACGGACAAAGCTCGCCGCATGATAAAAGAGGGCAAAGATGTAATTTCACTCTCAATAGGCGAGCCGGACTTTGATACTCCCGGCCATATCACCGAGGCATGCATCAATGCCTTAAAAGAGGGCAAAACCCACTATGAATCAAGCAGAGGAATTCCGGAATTATGCTCCGCAATTTCAGACAAGCTGAAGAGTGAAAACAGAATATTCACTTCACCCGATAATGTCATAGTCTCCTGTGGTGCAAAGGACACCATTTATGAGGGTGTGCAGGCGTGTATAAATCCCGGTGATGAAGTCCTGATACTTGACCCGTCCTGGGTATCATATGACCCAATCGTCATGCTTGCAGACGGAAAACCTGTCCACCACTCCCTTGATGATGTACACTTTCAGTTGAAGGATGACGTCCTTGAAAAGATCGCACCAAAGACCAGAATGATGATCTTCAACACGCCTTCAAACCCGGCAGGCTCAGTTCTCAATTCAGAATCACTTAACCTCATAAAAGACATCTGCGAGGACAACGACATAATCGCACTTGCAGATGAAATTTATGAGAAGCTGATCTACGAAAAAGAACATATCTCAGTGGCATCACTCGGAGATATGCACGAAAGAACCATAACAGTAAACGGTTTTTCAAAGGCATATGCAATGACGGGCTGGAGAATCGGATATGCCTCAGCACCGGACGAAATCATAAAACCGATGACAAAGATTCAGCAGCACACAATAAGCCACCCGACCACATTTGCGATGTGGGGTGCTGTTGCCGCACTGAAAGGTGATCAGTCCTGTGTTGAGAATATGAGACAGGAGTTTGACAGCCGGAGAAAGTATATCACAGGTGCACTCTCAGAGATGGGCATGAGAACCGCACCTGCAGAAGGTGCATTTTATGCCTTTGTAAATACAGGCGGAGATGACACAGAGGTTGCCGCAGAATGGCTTGAAAAAGCCCATGTCGCAGCAACTCCGGGCACTGCCTTTAACACACCCGGATGGATTCGCCTCTCATATGCCGCCGGAACTGACAGGCTGCGTGAGGCAATGAGAAGAATATCAGAACTTTCCGATTAAACCCAGGCAAAAAAACAGACCTGACAGCAGTTCAGATAAAATTCCGGAGAATAACACCGCGTATTTTCCGGAATATTAATTATATCATACCGGATATATCCCGGATCTCAGCCGGAATATACTCTGATTTTATCAGGTTTTAACTATCATAATTATTGAAATGAACGAAGAAGAGATCCCGGTTAAAAAATTATCCGGACATATGATGATATTACTGAGATTTTTTCTTCCCTTTATACTAGGCATCGCCTATTTAGGCGGATTATACATATCAATGCCTTATAGTGAATTTCTCACTCTCGGCGGCCTGATGTTCATATATTTCATTCCTCCGGCAGGAAAAGAATCAGTAATTCCGCTTGGAATTGCAATGGGAGTACCCTGGTGGCTGATTGGATTTTCAGTTGCACTTATGGATATTCTCTCATCCCTCTTTATGGTGCTGAACTTCGACCTTGCACTGAAGATACCGGTTCTCGGAGACAGATATATGAAATCCTTTATGGAAGCAGGAGAAGGATTTTTTGAGAAGCACAAATATATCGAGAGGCTCTCAGCAATAGGACTTGCAATATTTGTAATGATACCAATGCAGGGCACAGGCGGAGTTTCAACACCTATAGTCGGCAGAATGATCGGTATACCCCCCTTAAAAGTTATGCTTGCCGTAATAACCGGATCACTTCTCGGCTGTACTATTATTGCACTTGGAACAGAGTATATAAAAGATATTTTCGTTGCTGATTTTACAACCGGAATTCTGGTCATAATCATCATTGCTGTGGTGGTTATTACCGGATACCTGATTTACAGAAAGCATGATACAAAACTCCGGTCAAAAAAACCCCATCATAAGCACCAGTATAAGCAGAGTCACAAAGAAATAAAGAAGGAATAAACCAAAATCCGCCAGAATAAAATAAATACAGGAAATTATGCAGGAAAAACGAGAGATTCTCTTTATATGCACATATAATTCAGTCAGGTCACAGATGGCTGAGTCCATAATTAACAGCAGATATTCTGAGAGATTTCACGCCGACAGTGCAGGATTAATACCCGGCGGGGTTGATCAGTGTGCCATATCGGCCCTTAAAAAGAGAGGCATTGATACAACCGGACTAAGGTCCAAATCATTAGGTGAACTGGCAGATAAAAAATATGACCAGATAATATTTCTCTGTGAAAATGCACTCCTGAATACAGCATATCTCCCGGTTCAGGGCAGGGTGGAATGCCGGTTTGTCTCAGTCCCTTCTGCAAAGAGAAGTGACGGACTCTCAGGTTATGAGATACTTGCAGAGATACTGGAGAATATGTTTGAATCTGATCCACTTTTCCACTGACAACTCCCGCATCCGGGAGTCCCAATCTGCATCTGCCAGGAGCTAAAACCAGAGCAGATATGTAAACTTATGAACTCTTTTTTTGCCGGAAAATCAAATATTAATCAGAAGGTTATTTTATCAGCCGGAATTTCTGCTGACAGCGGGCCTGAAACACCGGAGAAAAGAGGAAGAAAAAGTGAAGAAGAAAGTACTATTCATCTGCAACCACAATGCAGGCAGATCACAGATGGCAGAGGCACTTCTGAATAATTCATACGGAGAGATATATGAAGCATTCAGTGCCGGGCTGAACCCGACAAAATCTGTAAATCCACATACAACAGAAGTTTTAAACGAAATCGGAATTGACATATCCAAAAAAATACCACTTCCGGTATCAGAGTACCAGGACAAGAAATTTGAAAGAGTAGTAATCACCTGTGATTATAACCCGGATGAAGATGAAATCCCGGATTCAGAAGAGATAACTGAGAAGATATTCCCTGATCCCTATCTCTTTTCAGGTTCGGATGATGAAATACTGACCGGTTTCAGAAGAGTCAGGGATGAAATAAATGAATGGATCAATAAGGAATTTTCCGGAGAAGTAAAGATGAGCAATGGCAATAATGAGAATAATACCTGCAATAATAAATGCAGATCAATAACAGTAACGGTTTTTGTACCTGATGACCCTGTAAAACCCCCTTTTCGCTGTCCGGATACGGGAAGGTTATTAAGTGAAGTGGTGAAGGACATAAATATTATAATGAAAAATCAGGGATTTGAGATAAAATACGGGGAGAGACCAGAGGATGAGAATACAACCAAAAGCCTGCTTCTGATAGACAACAGACCTATTGAGGATTTTGTCCCCCTCCCAAACCCGGCAAAATACTGTGGAATTGCATGTACTGACTGTGGCGGAAAGGGTTCGGGCACACCATGCAGCAGAATCTATGAAAACATACCGGAATCAGTGCTGAGACTCGCAGTAAAAAAAGCTGCAAATCCAACTTAAACCAACAAAAAGATACATAAGGACCTGTAAATCCTAACCCCACAATATATTATAATAAACCTGAATAGTGCCGGACAATACCACTTCAATTATTAACCGGGAAATGAGGCATCTGCAATATTTATAATATAATGCAGTCATAATAAGTGGTATGATGCCGATAAAGGAAATTATCCTTTCACCAAAGAGCTTCTTTGACGACCTTTCCGGGCAGCCAGAGAGCCTCAGAATGCCTTTTTTAATTATCAGCATTCTGGGACTGATTTCAGGAATTACTGCCGCAATAGTATCACAGAAGACAGCAGCACTTCTGCCTGCCGAAGCACAGTTCATGGCCGGAATTCTGCCCGTCATCGGATTTGTAGGTGCAGTGATTATGACCTATATTATATGGCTGCTCTGGTCAGTAGCATTCTTTGTTATATCATCACTCCTGAAAGGAGAAGGTTCATTTAAAAGAATGATGGAAATCGTTGGATATGGTTCAGTCCCCCAGATAATCGGAGGGATATTCAGCGCAATAATTACCATTAATTATATGTCAGGACTTGATATAAGACCAATATCAGATCCCATGCAGATTGAAGCATACACACAGACCCTGATGACAGATCCAATGATGACTATGGCAGCTGTACTCGCCATTATATTCCTCCTGTGGAGTGCAAACATCTGGATATTCGGTGTTATGAGATGCAGAAAACTTGACTTAAAAAAAGCTGCAATAACTGTGACATTACCAATAATAGTATACATAATATTATCATATCTGCCGCTTCTCGGACTATAGGAGAGAAAAGATGATTAAAAATATATCAATAAAAGGAATTATCCTGGCTGCTCTGCTGGTATGTACATTACTGTTCACTCCGGCATCTGCAATAATTAATCCTGACGCAACACATATCTCAGTAGACTCATACAGCGTTGAACCAAAAGCCCTGATTCAGTATGACACAGGCACTATTTCAGTAAAAATCACAAACACCGGAACATCTCCGGTGGATATAAGAAGGGTAACACTCTTCTCTGAAGACCTTATCCTGATCAATGAGCGTTCATACGACACTGTCGGTGCAATAGGCCCTTCTACATCAAGAGAATTTACATTCTCAGTTAAAGCAGCGGCACCTGACGGAATTTATTATCCAAAATTCTACATAGATTTCTCAGCCGGAGGAAGCCTCTCCTATCTGGTCCCCGTAACTGTGCAGAGCACACCACTTGAAATATCGGTAGTCAGCGAACCGGACGAATACAAAAAAGATGTAGAGTCCACAATTAAGTTATCAGTCGGAAATCCACGGGACAATACAGTAACGGGCGTTGTAGTACGGCCGGTAAGTGACTCAGCGGAATTCACACAGAACAGTTATTTTGTCGGTGAACTTGAGGCAAACAAAAAAGAGGAAGTAACCTTTGAGATGATACCACACTCCAAAGGTGAGGTAAAATTCATAGCAGAATACAGAAACGGAATTAATACTCACGAATCTGTCAAAACAATTGATTTAACACCAGGAACCGGAAAGAAGGATGCAGATCCGGTTATAAACAATATAGAATCCGGATTCAGGGACGGTACACAGTATATAACAGGTGATGTTACAAATGCAGGCCTTAAAATTGCCAAGTCGGTAATTGTAACCACAAAAAGTCCGGCAAAACCTACAGAGCCAAACAGGCTTTATGTAGTTGGTGAACTTGAACCTGATGACTTTTCAAGTTTTGAGGTCACATTTGAGACTGATGAAACAGAAGAGATTCCAATAATCGTTGAGTACAAGGACGAGGACGGAAACAGTTATTCAAAGGAATTTCCGGTTAAAACCAACTCATACACTTCATCAGGTGCAAAAACCTCATCCACGGCCGATGAAGGAATGCCGGTTATGATAATAATAATGATAGTTGTAGTTATCGCAGCCGTCGCCGGAATAATTTACTATACATGGAAAAAATAACCATGACATCACATTTTCCGGAGGAATGAGCCATGAATCCCAAATCTCCGGTAATAAAGCTTGAGGATGTCAGAAAAATATACAAACTCCCATTTGGTGAGGTAAGGGCTCTTGACGGCATCACACTGGACATACATCAGGGTGATTTCATCGCAATTATGGGGCCGTCCGGATCAGGAAAATCAACACTTCTCAATATGGTGGGATCGCTTGATGTCCCTACATGCGGAGAACTTTACATAGACGGAGTAAATGTAAAAAACCTCACTGATGACGAACTTACCGATCTCAGAAGGGACACCATAGGATTCATCTTCCAGCAGTTTAACCTCATACCCCTGCTGACCGTAAAGGAGAATGTTGAATACCCATATATCCTGAAATACCGTCACTCGGACAAGGAGGGAAGGTGCGAAGAACTTCTTGACAAAGTAGGCCTTACAAACAATCTCATCCATCACAAACCGACCGAACTTTCCGGAGGACAGCAGCAGAGGGTTGCCATAGCAAGGGCACTTGTCAACGATCCCAAAATACTGCTGTGTGACGAACCGACAGGAAATCTGGACTCTAAGACCGGAAAACAGGTGATGGAACTTCTAAATGATCTGAACAAAGCCGGAAAAACAGTTATAATGGTTACCCATGACTCAAACACAGCCGAATATGCCCATCAGAAAATAAGAATAGAAGATGGTGTGATAATATGAGTTCTGCCATTTTTTTTGAATTTGCGAAGAGGAGTATAAAGCTTCACTGGCTGAGATCACTTCTTGCAGTTATCGGCATAGTGATAGGTGTTTCAGCGATCGCTGCTATGGGAATGCTTGGAAACAGTCTTGTACTCTCAGTATCAGAATCACTCTCCGATGTGGGAGACTCTGTAGTTGTTTACCCTCATGGCGGAGTGCAGCAGGGTCCGGGCACAACATCAGTCAAAGAATATATCACTGAAAGGGACTTAAAAGACATCAAAAGAGCAGCAGGATCAAATGATGTAATACCGGTACATTCTACGGCAGACAGGGTATTTATCGGCAACGATGATACAATTTCATCAATATACGGCCTTTACGAAGATGACACCGAAATACTCCTTGAACTTGCAGACGGTCAGTGGCTGAGGGGATCATCAGGTGCACTCGCCGGATCAAAGGTTGCAGATGATTATGACCTTACTGTCGGAAGCCGTATAAAAATCGGTGAAGAGAGCTTCAGGATTGCCGGAATACTTGAAGAGAGAGGTATGGGGTTTGATATAAGCCCTGACAACGGATTCATAATCTCAGAGAAGACCTTCTCATCCATATATGACCAGGATGATTTCAATCTTGTAATTGTAAAGGTCAGAAACCTTGAGGATATTGAGACCGTAAAGGAGAACATTGATAAGAAAATGAACAAAAGGGATGACGTTGTAGATGTCTTCGATACAAAGGCAATACTTGAGGTCATACTTGAAACATTCGGAAGAATTTCCACATTCACAACCGCAATAGGAGGTATTTCACTGATAGTAGCCGGAGTTTCAATCTTCAACGTTCAGATGATGTCTGTCACAGAGAGAATTAAGGAGATTGGGATCATCAGGAGCATAGGTACAAGAAGAAGGGAAGTCATGAAGACATTCCTCTATGAAGCTCTGATTCTTGGCCTTTTAGGATCCGGAATCGGTGCATTATTCAGTTTTGCGGGTGGTTACCTGACAATTCTTATTATGCTCCAGGACACCTCATATCTCTTTGACCCCGGAACCCTGATATTTATCCCGTTCGGAATGGCATTCGGAACAGCAACAAGTCTTATATCCGGACTTTATCCGGCATGGAAGGCAGCAAACTTAAACCCGATTGAAGCCCTCAGATTTGAGTGAATAACAGCAATATCGCAATAAATCCACAATAATTTTTTCAGGATAAAAATATTATCTCCCCTAAATTAAAAAGAAAATAATTTTCGGACATTCAGGGAGAGAATATATCACAGATCAGTTCAGCCGGAAATTTTCCAGAATCCCGGCGGAATTCTGATTGAAAATTCAGCCCCCTCACCAAAGACTCCCGACTCCTCAATACTCATATCGGTAATCGAGAGAATCTCCTTAGCCAGAAACAGTCCAAGTCCCGTATTTTCACCAAAACTTCTCAGAAATATATCAGGTTTATCCTCATCAGATATACCCCTTCCATTATCCTTAACCTTTATAACTCCCATGCCGTCTTCATCCTGGAAGGAGATTTTTATCTCATCCATCTGATCCCCGCCATGACGGACTGAATTATCAAAAAGAATATAGAATACCTTCTCAATCATCCGGTCAGAAAACACACTGAGCTTAACATCAGGAATGTCAAAAGAGATCCCTTCATAATTCAGATTTACATTAAGCTTACCCAGAATCCTGTCTATTCTGTTCCACCGGGGTGCTGATGAACCAAGATTCTGATAATCGCGTGTAAAAAGTGCCAGGTTTTTAATCTGTTCAGAGAGCAGTTTTATCATTTCAAGATCATCTTTGGCAGATTCTGACATCTCCTCACCGGAGATCATACCCTCATAGAGATCAAGGGCAGTAATACAGTTTAAAATGTCATGCCTTGTAATCTCTGAGAGAAGCTGAAGTTTCTGATTAGCTGATTTAAGGGCATTCTCAATTCTGATACTCTGGGTGATCTCATTTGCCGTCAGGAGATAGGATACAGAACCATCTGCATCTTCCTGTGGAGTAAAACGTACATGAAATGTCCTCTCTTTCCCGCCGGAATTTACAGAATAATTGCCCTCAACAGACTCACCTGAATTTATGCACCGGGAATACATATCCTGAATCTCCCTGTAATCCCCCGGGATTTCAGAATCATTTATCTTACGTCCTTCTATTTCATCAGGAGATTTATTGAGAATCTCTGAAGCAAAGTTATTGATGAAAATAATTTTATGACAACTGCCAAGAACGGCAACCGCCTGATCAGAAGCATCCGAGAGTGTCCTGTACCTCTCCTCATTTCTTCTGTTCATCTCTTCGGCTATCTTCTGTTCAGTAATATCCACCAGCGAACCTGCAAGAAGATAATTAGTACCCTCTTTAGCAGAAACATTCCGGATAGAATCCCTAACCCAGCATATATCTCCGTTTTTTCTCATTATACGGTAATCAATGACCACATCAGATTCCGGAGCAGACCTCAGAGCCTCATCACGCCTGGCAAGTTCCCCCAGATCCTGTGGAAAAATAATATGATCCCATGAAACAGCGCCGCATATGAACTCCTCCTCAGAGTAGCCGGTTATCTTCTCAACAGCACCCCTTAACAATAAAGGCTTCCAGTTTACCGTTGACAGATACGCAATGCCCTGAAAATTGCAAAAATAATTTTCATAACTGAAAATATTGTCCCTGAGCAGTTTCTCCTGAGCCTTTAAAACTGAAATGTCCTGCCCGAAAGCAAATATAAACTCTTCTGAATTATATGTAAATATGGTAAAAGAGATAAGATACGGTATTTTAATCCCATCAAATGAATTTACAGATATTTCAAGTGAAACAGACTCCTTCTCCCTCAGATCAGCAATAAAATCATTCCACACATCAGAATTAATTTCATCATAAAACTGAGAGATATCCATACCGGAAATCTCTTCTCTTGAGTACCCGGTGAGACGGCAGGCTGCCTCATTGGCATCATTAACTGTACCGTCAGTATTTATCCAGCCCACAGGTTCTGAAGAAAAGAGAAGAGACACTCTTGCTTTTTCAAGTTCCCATTCTGTTCTCTCCCTCTCACTTATATCTCTGAAAATACAGTGCGTACTCTTGAATGAACCGTCAGGATAATGTTCTATACAACCGTCAAAGGATACAGTTACAGGATCTCCGTTTTTACCAATCATTCTGAACCGGATATCGTGAACCTCACCATTTTTTTTAAACTCTGAGAAATTCCTGACAAATGAATCTGCAGAACCTGGAGAGATAAAATCCCCAAACCATCTCCCGATGACCTCATCTTTGCTGTAACCCAGAGTATCAGTCCATTTCCGGTTGACATCAAGAAAATTCCCGTTTTCATCAAGTGACTGATAGGGCAGAGGTGCCAGATTAAAAAAATCCCTGTAACTTTCAAGGCTTTTTAGGCAATTTACGGCACCATAATGCTCATTGACAAGATTATAAAGATAATTATATGTAAGATCACTGCCGCTCTCATTTTCAGGTACATATACAACCCCTTTCTGATATTTTACCTCCTCTGAGAGAAGAGCATCCGAACCTGTCAGGATATATACCGGATCGTTTAACGCACCGAAAGGTCTCCCAATATATTTATCCTGCTTTTCAGGAGAATAACCATCAGAAAATATAGCAACAATATTGTCCCTGTTATTTTTCTCATTATTTTTCCGGATTAAATCTTCAAAAATACCCGGGTCTTCAAAAAACCTGAATTCAAATCCGCAGCATTCTGCAATTTCCTTCCCAACTGATTTAGCTATAGAATCCGTGCTCCCCAATGCACAGATATAATTCTTAAGTTCAGCCCCCATATTCAGAACAGTTATCTGACCGCATATAGTCTTATGCCTTTCGTTAATGTGAGGCGATGAAAAATATCAAACAATAATTAAAGGATAAAAAAAGAAACAACAATCAGAGAGATCTCAATTAATACTCAGATTCAATAACAGAAAGGAAATCCTTCAGATTCTCATGGCAGTCACTGCCGGAACCGTTACTGATATCAGAGAAATAATATTTCCCGCCAATGATAAAAATTATAAATTCAGGGTTTAAATCAGCGTAAATATATGAATCTCCGGAGAGAATTTTCCTGCTGATCATGGGGATTACCCTCACACCTTCTGCCAGAAGAGATCTGCCTGAAGTATTTGCAGAGTCAATCTTAAATGAATTCAATTATCCGCACCTCCGTGATCAGACAGGACATTCTGAGGCTTTTGATGACCTGTCATCATCCCTCCCCTTAAAATCCCCGCTGAGATCTCCTCTTCTCTTTTTTTCATTCTGCAAACGTTTTTTTCCTACAATCCCTTCAGATCTCATCTTCATATAGATTTTAACAGCAAATATCACTATCCTGTAAACTTTCCGGATTTTTATCCTTCCGGAACAGAATAATTCAAAGGCAGGTTTTTCAAAGGACGGATATGCATTTAATGAGAGATTTCTGCATGAATAAAGATAACCGCTTATTGCCATAAGATAACCGTAAACCTTCCCTGTAGCTTCCGGATCATCAAGCCCGATTCTGATGTCAGTGTGAAAATTCTCAAGATCTAATAAACGGATAATACCACATAGCTCTCCGGTCAGGATATTATCCTTGATAAAACAGACGACCTTCAGGTAATCGATCTCTTCACCGGACTCTTTTTCTTCAGGTTTAATGGATTCTTTGACGAAAAGTGGTCCAATGACGGAATCACCCCCGGGTTTTTCTGCCGGTTCTATTTTTTCTTCATTTAAGGGTTTATTTAAAACCCTGATGCCATACAGCCTGACTGTCAGAAATTCATCCCTGACACAGCCTGAAATAACTCCGATACCCCAGTTAAGATTAAAAACCACTCCGGAACTGAAAGGATATTCCCCTTTGATACAGATATGTACCGGAAGAATAAAAATATGCAGAACCAGAGTTAAAAAGACTGCCAGCAGAAGAATAAAAATGATTTGGAGAATCATTATTCTGAAAATTTAAGATCCGGAATAAGGGCTGTTCAGAGAGTTATTCCTCTGAAGGTTTTTCAGATTCCTCTTTCTCCTCTTTGCTGCTCATCTCTTTCTTAATTATTTCAACTACTTTTGGAAGGACGTCCTCACCTACCGCAGTTATTGCCTCAGTGATAGCTCCCGGTTTTCTCACCGGAACAACCCTTATCCCCTCAGGTCCGCTGACATTCTTCTCAATGACAATCAGGGCAACAGGTGAAACTCCGCCACCGGCTCCGGTACCTGCACCCCCGTTATCATCACTGCCTCCTGCACCGGCACCAAATCCAAAGCCGAATGCGGCAACAGGTACAATTACCCTGTCACCCATCTCAACGGGTTTTCCCATAACTGTGCCTGCATTTACAAGACGATCAATTTCATCAAGGGCTTTTCCAAATAAATTTTCTGCATCCATATTCTGATACCTCGTATTCTTTTATCATTGAATAATAACTGTAATAATATAAAAAATAAAGGGTCTCCGGAATTCCCGGCATATAACCGGAACTTCAGCTGTCTGAGAGATCCCTGATTACAAAAACCCTCCAGTTGTTATCCCACATAGAAACAGTAGTCCAGAAGGCTTCTTTTCTGATCTCCTCATCAAATCCCGTACAATAAAAGCTGTACTGGTAAGTCCCCGACCATTTCTCTGAATAAAGCTTCGCAAAGGCAATAATTTCCGGGAAATTCTCATATTCGGGATTGCCAAATGTTTCCTGCCCTACTTCCTCAGGATCAGGGTCATAGATTACAAGCCCGTCCGGCTGAGCAACCATAGATGAAAAACCTGTTCTCTCATTAATACTATCAGCATAAGATTCTACCATATCATAAGGAGTAAAGGTGAGACTTACAAATCCCCTGTACGTACCTTCTGAATTAAATACCGGATAATAAAAAGCAGAGGCATGTGTCCCGTCATGGAGGAGGAAATTATTGGTCATCATCGGAACTCTCCTCTCAGTCTGTTCCCTCACACTATCCTGCAACAGGAGATCCATGCCGGAAATATTACCAACTGCACCTGAATTATTAATCCTGACAATGCCTGAACTGTCAATATACAATATCGTGTAAACAGCCGGATTATTCTCAATACACTCATCAAATAATCCAGTCACATACTTTTCATCAGTATTATCTTCTGTCAGTACATCACTCAACCCGGCTGTAATGTTACCAAGGTTATTCAGTCTGATGCTGACATCACCCTGAAATGCCATAAGTTCCAGGACAGCGGCATATCTCTGCGTATCATCATCCGGATCTTCTCCTGGAGCACTAACACATCCGCATGTGATAATGACAGAGAAAACTGCTATGCTCACAGTAACAAAGACAATGAAATTCATCAGATTCCCCATAAATGAAAATTTATCCTCATAAATATATCGTAACTGGTCAGGTGAGCTGAGAAAGTTTAGAGGGTGAAAAAGGATTTCCATCGAATGCGCCTTTTATTGATTTCAGTACTGGCACATTATTTTTCTTGACTGTTGATATGTATCCACGAATCCGGA
>Ga0272443_10004840_pt1 | contig 14325 bp, 6 predicted proteins | sample SSMAcet12_FD_193581 | JGI IMG/M metagenome (GOLD analysis project Ga0272443, IMG submission 193581) | Marine sediment archaeal communities from Little Sippewissett salt marsh, Falmouth, MA, United States - SSM-Acet-12 | ecosystem: Environmental > Aquatic > Marine > Wetlands > Sediment ...
GAAACGTTCATGCCCGCCGCAAAAACGGCAGGCACAAAACTTGTCCTGTGAAACTTGTTTTATAAGCGCAGGAAGGATTTACGTTTATTCTACGGCCTCTCTCGGGTAGAAAAAATTCTCCCTACTGGAAGAACGCCCTGTATGCGAGGTAGGTGGCGTAGATATCGGCTTTGCTCGTAAGTTCGTAAGGAGCGTGCATCGACAGGACGCCCGTGCCGCAGTTTGCCGTATCGATGTTGTACCTGGCAAAAAAGGTTGCAACAGTTCCACCTCCGCCCTGCTCCAGCTTTCCCATTTCTCCTGTCTGCCACAGTATGTTGTTGCTGTCGAAAAGGTCCCTCAGGAAGGCGAGGTATTCCGCGGTAGGCTCCACGCAGCCTCCCTTGGCTATGCCGGTGTTTTTTGAAAGGACAACCCCGCATCCGGAACGGGCTATATTGCGGCTGTCAGAGACCTCCTTGAAATTCGGGTCCATTACCGTATCCACGTCTGCCGATATGGCTTTGGAGTTTTGAATCACGTTTTTCAGGTCACCCGGCTTCAGGCCCGCTTTTTCCGCAACTTCTTCGAGGAGGAACCTGAAAAATTCGGATTGCGCGGAAGTAGCACCGGGGCTTCCTATCTCTTCCTGGTCGACGAGTATGCACAAAGAAGCGAGTCCGGGAGAGGCCGTGTCGAGAAGAGCGTTAAACGCGGTATATGAACAGACCCTGTCATCCTGCCCGTATCCCAGGACCATGCCCCTGTCAAACCCGGCGTCCCTAAGTTTTCCTGCCGGGACAAGCTGGATTTCACTGCTCAGGAAGTCGTCTTCCGACATGCCGCAAGTTGAATTGAGTATCTTCAGGACATTCTTTTTAACCTTTTCTTTCTTACTCCCCTTATCGGGAATGCTTCCTGCTATAACGTTGAGCCTTTCCCCGGGGAACCCTTCGGATATGGTCTTTTTCATCTGGTCTTTGCCCAGGTGGGGGAGAAGGTCTGTTATGGTAAATACGGGGTCTTCTTCATTTTCCCCGATAATAAACTCTTTTTTATCCCCGTTTTTAAAAACTACCGTGGCGTAAATGGCAAGGGGAATGGTCAGCCACTGGTATTTTTTTATGCCTCCGTAGTAGTATGTTTTAAAAAGGCAGAGGTCTTCTTCCTGGTAAAGGGGGCTTGTTTTCAGGTCAAGCCTTGGGCTGTCCGTATGTGCGGCTATAAGCCTTGTCCCGCCGGCGAAAGATGTTTTGCCCATGATTCCGGCTATGACAAGCTTCCCCTTGTTCGTTTTATAGAACCTGTCTCCTGCAGTAAGTTTCTTATAGCTGCCAAGTGGTTTGAAACCTCTCTTTTCCGCCGTTTTTACGCAGCTTGACGTAAAAAGCCTTTCGGTTTTATTATCTGAAAGAAACCTTTTGTAATCTTCGCAAAAACCCATCGCCTTTTTTTTTGTCTTTTCGTTCCACTTTTCCCATCCTGTCTTTTTTTCCATTTAAATCCTCCGGGTAAACTGTTGTGATTCAGAAGCTTACAAGCCCGCTCCCTTCAACCGGGTAGGCTATGAACATCTCCTGTTCGAGGTTTAAGGGCTCGTAATATTTTTTTAGAAGCGCTGTTTCAAGGTCCTCGTAAGCATCTTCTTTCGCCAGCACCATGATGTACCCTCCCAGTCCCGCCCCCGAAATCTGCGCTCCCTCAACTCCCTTTACAGAGAGGGAGATGTCCGCCATCCTGTCTATCTCCTGTATGCTGCAGCCGTAACTTCCGGGCTGCAGCATGAGCAGGTTTCTATTCCTCTCTGCCAGGCAGACGAGTTTTTTCATGGCCTTATCCGAGTAGTCGGCGGCAAAAGGGGTGTAATTCCCGTCTTTTCCCCACGTGGCTACCCTGTCTCCGTTATGTGAAATATTCATCAGTTTTCCGAAACTCTCCACGTCTTCCTTTAAAAGGAATTCGGTTCCGAAACGGCTCCTCATGCATTCCGAGAGCCCGTAAATTAAAATCTCCCTCACGGGAAAAGCGTCTATCGACGGAGATAAAGATTTAAGGGTTTTTTTAATCTCTTCCGATACAAGCATGTTCATGATTTTTTCTCTCGACATGTCCAGGGGAAGTTTCTGAAGCATGGCGAGTATATCTTTCCCGGAAAGGTTGCCCTTGCCGTAAACGATATCCCTGAGGTGAACCACAAAATCCCTGGTATACGGGAAGTTCTGCCTTAACAGCTCCTTTCCTATGTGATAGCAGGCAACCCTCTGGTTGTAAATGTCTTTTGCGCCCCTTGTCTTGTAAGCCTGGTACTGGGAATTACACATCGCTATCACGTGGTCGGAGGGAAAAGGCACGCTTCTTATTATCTGGAGCGGGTATAAACCTATCTGGGTTATGCAGCCTTTTTTCGAGTATTTTATCGCCGCGTGGTCTCCCGTCCCTCCCCTGTTACCGAGGAAACATTCACCCTCGTCGCATAATTCCACGAACCTGTAAGGTGAAATGTTAAGGTTGTTGAGGGCCGAGCATCCTTCGGCAATTGCCATGAATAATGCGGACGAGGAGCTTATTCCCCCTTCAAGGGGCAAATCTCCTCCGACCATGATATTTACGCCCTTAACAGGCTTTTCCCCGCAGAAATGTTGGAACCTGCTCAATACCGCTTTTACGTATCGCCCCCAGTCTTTCTTGGCCGGCGACAGCTGTTTAAGCACAAACGAACTGTTTATGAACTTGTGCCAGTCCTTCTTCCCGTCTACGCCCAGGCTTTCCAGGGAAAAACGCCTTTCAGGAAACCTGTGAGGCTCTATGCTGTGGGCGGCAACCTGCCTGTCGCTTCTCTGTCCCATTATGCAATAGATGTCCCTGTCTATGGCTATCATGTTTACATCGCCGCCCTGGTGGTCGATATGTTTTCCCATGACATTTATGCGTCCCGGCGCCCTGGTTATGATAACCGGGCTGTTGCCGAAATGCTTCAGGTAGTCCTTGAGCGCCGATATAAGTATAGACCGTTTTTTCTCTATGAAGGGATAATTATTCCCGTAGATACTGCGGAAATATTCAATCGAGGAGGGGGATGCGGTTTCCAGGTGTCTCAGCCAGTCGAGAGGTTTGCGCAATGTCGTGGGCTTGTCCCTGGCTATGGCCTTTCTTTCTGCAAGACAGTGTTCTATCCTGATAATCTCTTCCGGGGTGTTGAAAGCCATAATCTGGTTGGGGGTATCAACCGGAAGAACGGTAATTTTGGCTCCCTCGCCGGCGAGAATGCCCACGGCATCTGTAAGGTATTCCTCTTTCTGGGCATTATCCGCTTTTATTTTTTTTAGAGACGATAAGAAAGCTTCCCTCTTGAAAAGGTAGACCGACATGTTTGCATGTTTTGTTTCCGATAGCGATTCAGGCGGCAGGTGCAGGTTGTTGCATTTCAGAAGAAGGTCCTCTTCGGAGAAATGCCTTCTCAGCAATTTTGCAGTGATGCTTTTCCCTTCCCTGACGGCTTCCCACAGGGGGCCTACTGCAAGTTCTGCTTTTTTTTCATTTTTCAGGTACGAGAGAATAAGTGTCCTGGCTTTTGCTGCAGGCAGGCCCCTTTTTGAGGCCAGCTTTTTCAGCAGGATAAGCAGTTCCATTTTTTTTATGTCGAAGACCTCGACTATTCCGGCAATATCCCCGTTTTCTTTGCAGACAACCCTGCCTGCGTCGGGAAAGTCTTTTACCCTGCCAACGGCAAAAGCAAGGTCGCTATCCGTTTCCCGGTAATGCTTTATGAGCTTCCGTAGTATCCCCTCCTCGGCGACCTTGTCTCCGGCGATGACCAGTATATCCTTTACGGAAGGTATTGTGGCGATAATCCCGGCGGCGGTTTTTGCCGCGTTGCCCGTACCCAGAGGTTCCTTCTGGTAACAGAAGTAGTGAATGCCTGCCGCCGTTGAGACGGTTTCCATTACCTGCTCTGCAAGGTGCCTGATAACAATAAAGTGAAGCTTGATGCCGCACCTGTTGAAAATCTCTATATTCCTGTTTATCACGGGCTCTCCGCCCAGGGGAAAGCAGACCTTGTGCACGGAAGAACATCTCATTCTTGAGCCCACTCCTCCTGCCATTATGACGACCCCTATTTCTCTTTTCATCTTGACCTCTCTTTTCCCTTTCCCGGTTTTAAATAGGTCCGGCTTTAATTATACCACAAAAACTTTTTTCCACAGCAATGGGACCGGGTCTCTATTTTTTGCACTCTCCAGGTGCGGGAAGCAACACCCCGATTTCCTGCAACAAGTATAACCATGTTCATTCTCTGCATACATCTCTCCTGTCGGGAAGGAAACTCAGCCCGGTAAAACTTTTAAATGATACTTTATAAACCTATATATTTGAAAAACCATCCTTTTTGTGTTACCATGAACCCGGGTTGACGCCTTCATGCCTTTAATGTCCCTGGGCATAAAATTCATAAGTTCATAACTTCATAATAATAAGAAAAATGGAGGTCAGAATGCATAATCTTGTCAAGCTGGCAATGGTTTTTGCCTTGATGCTTTTTATGAAAGCAAGGGCTGACAGCGGTTGGAATACAGCTGCAAGGGGGAATACCGTCAGGGTTTCCACTCCTTCCTCGAATATCGGGGCCAGGATTAATTCCGGCGAACGCGTGAAAATGTTGAAGTGGGGCGATAACCTTGAACATTTTGAAAATATTGCTCTCAATTTCAGGCTGCGCCATGGCAGCATGTATAGCCTTTTAAGCGTTAACGAAATGGGTGACATCGTGGATATGGATGTCACGAAAATGGATTCCGGGATGAATGGAGAAAAGTTTAACGCAAGGTATGAATCCGCAGGAGGCGGGGCTGAAATGCTCACGGAATACTTTATCGATGAAAAAAACGGCTCGCTGGAAGTAAGGTTTGGCGTTAAAAATACCTCCGGCAAGGCTCTGCGCTGCCAGCTGCAGCTCGAACCTGTGGTAACCGGGAAAAACGGCAGCATGGATATTGCCCTCGGGGTGCCCCTGCCAGGAAGGTTTAAGACTGTCAGGCCCCTCGACCCGAGCATGCAGGCGATTCCCGACCAGGATGGCCACAGAACATGTGAACGAACTTTCAGGCTGTCTCGCCCGTTTCTCCTTCTTGTCTCGCCTTCCGACAGGCAGTCGGTGCTCATCGAAGGAAGCAACATACAGTTTGTCAAGGCATGGAGGCAGTGGAAAGACACGAGCCGGTTTAACGTCCACGGCAAGGTTTTCGTCCTGGACCCAGGACAGGAACATCAAGAGACATACCTGTTTCGCCTGGTTGACGGGTTAGTTTCCGACTCTTTTTCTGCTGAGCCTCCTCTTGTCGGGTGGGGCGCTATGCTTGAAAACAGTTATGTAACAAGGGGAGACATGGTGAAGGCTATCTTTTCTTCACCTCCGGGTGCTGCCGTAAAAGCCACGGTTTTTTCCGCCGGAAAACCCGTTGGAGTTTATGAAGGCAGGGAAGATATCGATATACCCCTGGGAAGCCTTTCCGACGGCGAATACAGGGTTGTAATGGAGGTAAAGGACGAAAATGGAAAGGTCTTTGTCCGAAACGAGAATCTCACGTTATGGCGGCGCAGGTGGGCAGACATGGCCAGGCAGGTCTCCGAACTATCTTCTTTTCTCACTTCATTCGATACTTCCACTTCCTGCGACAAGGCTGTTGCCGAACACAGGATAGAGCTTCTGAAGTGGAAGCTTTCCGAGGTGGAAGCCTACAAGGCCCTTAATGAAGCCGAACAGGCGGAAGGACTTTTGCTCGATGCCTGGAATATAAAAAAGGTTCTTGAGGAGGATTTTCCGGCCGTTTATCCTGAGCCGGGAGAGATTATCTATTCAAACGACTTTTCCGTGGATACGGATGATTTCATGTTTTACGGAACCGCTGACCTCTCCTTTGAAAGGGAAAACGGAATGACGGTGAAACCTTCCGGAACGACGAACATATGGAGCCGCTTCAGGCTTGACGGTTCATACATGGTAGAGTTGGAGTTCTTTGCTCCTTCAGGATACAGGGGAGGTACTTTCGTCCAGTTTAACGGGGAAGCTTTCAATCCGGTGAGGGAGAACAGGCTCATGGCTTCGGCAAGCTGGGGAAGCATGGAATACTACAATTTCAATACAAGAACATACCATTTTTCTTTTTCCGCTTTTACCCGGGGGAAGAAGGCGCGCAACGAGGCGCGCTTCCGCAAGACCGGAGCCGGGTTTTATATTTTGAGCAAAACTGCCGACCCCGTTAATACGGATGAATGGCATAAGATGGCCTTTATAAAAAAGGGCAACCAGTTTCTTTTCTTTTGCAACGGCAAGCTTGTGCTCGAATACTTTGACATAGGCGCCCAGGGCCCTGTTCTTGAGTCGGGAAGGCTCGGATTCAGGATCTGGGGGGAAAGCTGCTCAAGCCTGAAGAACCTCCGGGTTTCCAGGATTGATTAATCCTGCGCATTTTGGAGAGGAGCGGTCCTGCCGCGGGAATAAGTCATACTTTCGTGATGCCATGGTTAACGTAAAAAGGGTTGAGAGGCTGAACAAGATAGAGCCTGCCGGTGCGCCGGTAGTATACTGGATGTCAAGAGACCAGCGGGTCCAGGATAACTGGGCTCTTCTTTATGCCAGGGAAATAGCCATGGCAAGGAAACAGCCTCTTGCTGTTGTCTTTACCCTGTCCCCTTCTTTTTCCGGTGCGACCATCAGGCAGTACGATTTCATGCTCAGGGGACTTGAACTGCTCGAGGAAGACCTGGCAAAGCTTAACATCCCATTGATTATTCTGGCGGGAGACCCTTGGGCTGAAATTCTGAAATTCACCGATAAACATAAGACCGGCGCTGTGGTAACGGATTTCTCGCCCCTTAAAATCAGCCGCAAATGGAAAGAAGCCGTGGCCGGGAATATTAAAACATCTTTCGCCGAAGTGGACGCACACAATGTAGTTCCCTGCCGCATCGCTTCCGGAAAACGGGAATATGCCGCCCGGACCCTGAGGCCCAAAATAGAAAGGCTTCTTCCTGAATTTCTTACTGCAATTCCCTCTATGAAACCCCATCCTTTCAAGTGGAACTACGGAGTAAAGAAAAACGACTGGAAGGCTATTTCCGGAACTTTAAGAGTCGATAAAAAGGCGTCCGGGGTAAAATGGCTGAAGCCCGGAGCAAAAGAGGCCATGAAGATGCTCAGAAAATTTACAAGGGAAAAACTGGGGGTTTACGCGGAAAGGAGAAACGACCCCTCTGAAAACTTCCAGTCGGACCTGTCTCCCTACCTCCATTTCGGCCATATCTCGGCCCAGCGGACCGCCATAGAAATTGAAAAATCCGGGGCGAACATAAAATCTAAAGAATCCTTCATGGAAGAGCTTGTTGTGAGGAAGGAACTGGCCGACAACTTCTGTTTTTACAATCCGGGCTACGATTCTTTCAGCGGCTTTCCCGAGTGGGCAAAAAAAACGCTCTTGAAGCATAAAAAGGATAGCCGCCAATACATTTACAGGGATTATGAATTTGAAAAAGCATCGACCCATGATAAAATATGGAACGCGGCACAAAGGGAGCTTCTGGAGAGGGGAAAGATGCATGGGTATATGAGGATGTACTGGGCAAAAAAAATCCTTGAATGGACGGGTTCACCTGAAGAAGCGCTGGGCATGGCTATTTACCTGAATGACAGGTATGAACTTGACGGAAGGGACCCATGCGGCTATGCGGGAATTGCCTGGTCTATTGGAGGGGTTCATGACAGGCCCTGGTTTGAAAGGCCTGTTTACGGTTACGTCAGGTATATGAGCGAAAACGGAATAAGGAGCAAGTTTGAGGTGGAAAGGTATATATCGAAGAATAAATAAATTTTTACTTGTACCATATTGCGGACATCCAGCGGTTCTATCAGGCAACCTGGCATGCCGGGCGTGGAATATGGCGATAATATGAGGATGAACCATGATGAATATTACGAAAAAGAGCTCCCTTACATTCGCTGAGCTCACGGCTACCCAGTTTGGCAAGCTTAACGGTGATGAGAGCATTGATTTTTACAGCGCGATACGGCTTCCTTCAAGGGGTATCCCGGCTCTTGCCGGGGTTTTGAAAGAAGACGGATGGGAGAATATTGCTGAAATTAATCCGTTATACCACGGGGATAAAGGAAAGCTGACCAAAAAGAATTTTGACAGGATATACGGCTCGAGGGTTCTTTTAATATCTTCGATAACAAGGACATCTCCCCAGTCGATAAAATTAGCCGCCTTATACAGGAGCAAAAACCCCGGGGGTCTCATTATTGCAGGGGGGCCTGACCCGACGTTCAGGGTAGCCGACTGGCTTGAACATGTGGATATCGTTGTAAGGGGAGAAGGGGAAAGAACATTAAAGGAATTGATGAACGAACTTTTGAAGGATAGTTCCTGCCTGGAAAACGTAGACGGCATTGCCTTTAAGAAGGGAGGCAGGGTGATTTTCACAAAAGAGAGGAAGCTGTTGACGCCCGAAGAATTAAGCAGCCTGCCTCACCCTTATTATGATTTTACCATAAGGCATAAAATTGCAAGCAGGGTATTGGAAGCGTCAAGGGGATGTCCCAACGATTGTGATTTCTGCAGCGTTACAAAAATGTATGGAAGGGCTTACAGGCAGAAAACAAAGGAGTATGTCCTTGAAGAGATAAAAAGGGTGGAAGATTTGGGAGAGTTTTGTTTTTTTACCGACGATAATATTGCAGCAAACCCTTCAAAGACAATAGAGCTCCTTAATTACATAGGGAAGCACAGCCCGAAAAAGAAAAGGATAGCGCAGATTACCATTTCGGCGGCTTTCAACAGGAAACTCGTGGAGGCTTTGAAAAGGGCCGGGTTCCAGTACCTTTGCGTGGGCATAGAATCTATTGTTGACGAAACTCTCAAGTTCCTGGGCAAGCCTTACAGGGCGGAAAAAACGAAAGAAGCAATAAAAATTTACCGGAGAAACGGGTTCTGGGTCCACGGGATGATGATGCTCGGAGGCGACGGCGACACGAAGGAAACCCTCAGGGAAACGGGTAAGTGGGTTGATAAAAATGTCGACAGCGTCCAGTACTTTGCTCCCATACCTATCCCGGGAACGAGATTCCACCTCAGGATGGAGAGGGAAGGAAGAATTTTGACGCGGGAACTTTACCTGTACGACGGACAGCATGTCGTCATAAGGCCTAAAAATTTCACCCCTTATGAAATGCAGAAAATCCTCTTCAGGATGTACAGGGATTTTTATTCAATCAGGAGAAGCTTCTTAAGGAACCTTGGCAGAAAAAAAGTTTCCATGAGCCTTCTTTTTGCCGTTTATGCAACCTTTCTTGCAAAAAAATTCTTCAAGAATCCGCAGATGGATAGCCATCTCAGGTTTTTAAAAAGTGTAAGCTGACAGGTGAGGCGCTTATGTCCGCCGACAAAACGGCCGGCACAAAAGGGGTTGAAAATTTTATTTTTATCGCATGGCTTTTCGCTTGCTCGTGGTGTATATCATGCCGCCGCTGCAGAAAAAGAAAATCATGAAAACGTCCAATAAATTGGACGGGCTGCAAAAAAGACGGGGATTTACAGGAGAAATCCTGCTTATTCATGCAGGGAATTCAAATTTTCGCCGAGACATGCGGAAGGAGGGTGTCCAAATGATAATGATAAGATACGGGCTTATTCTTGGAATGATTTTTCTTTCCGGCTCAAAAGCATGGAGCGGGGGATACGCTGAGTGGCAGGAAAGAAGGGATTTGCTGAAAGAAGACGAGACCGTTGCCAGGTATTATACCTTTGAAGGGGTTGAAGACAGCAAAAGCAAGGTTGAAGATTTAAGCGGCAACGGCGCCGACCTGGTTTTTGTACCTTACGTAGACAGGAAAACAAAAGAGGTTTTTGACGATTTGCAGGTGGTTGAAGGCAGGTGGAAGGAGAAAAGAGCCGTAAGGCTTGACCGCGGATTTTACAGGGGGCCTACTCTCAACATAAAAAACAAGGCGTTTACCGCGGAGGTATGGTTTCGCAGGTTGGGGCCCGGGAGCATTCTGCCGGCAAGCAACCTAAGGAACGGCCATATACTATCGGTATCGGGATACAGGCAGGGCTGGCGCATAGTAACGACGTATGACCCGGTTTCCGGCGTGAGTTTCAGCCTCGGCATGGAAGGCGGACATAACAAGGCGAAGTCCATATTAAGCGTAAAAGCCGCCATGCCCGACAATATATGGCACCACCTTGCCGTCAGCTGGGACGGCAGGGAAATGAAAATCTACCTTAACGGGGAAGAGATGGGGGTTCATCCCCTCGAGAAGGATTATGTTCCCGTGGAGGCGCCGGAACTTTTCAAGGTGGGTTTTGCGGAGATGGGGGTCGGAACGCTGAAACTCGATATAGACGAGATAGTCATATATAACAGGGTGCTGACGGCCGGGGAGATAAAGGAAAGGGGGAAAGGGCCTGCCGGCGTATCCGAAGAAGATGTTTTCGACAGGGCGGACGCTTTTTTAAGGGCAGGTAATTATGCGGCCGCCCGGAAGGAATACGAAAAACTGAAGGGATTGACAAATTACGGCAAGGAACTTGCCCTTTTCAACATAGCCGAAAGCTACCGTATCGAAAAAGATTATTCAGGGGCACACAGAACCTACGATGAAATAATGGAGTTAGAGGGGTTGACTGCTTATTACCGCATATACGGCCTTTTTCGCCAGGCGGAGGTTTGCCTTGAGCAGAAGGATTACGCCAGGGCAAGGCAGCTTTACGGGGAAGTGGCAAAAACCGAAGGGGCGCTGGGACGCCACCTGTTTAATGGCCGCCTTTTTACCGGCGACACATATAAGGCAGAAAGGAAACATTCCCGGGCGAGGGCTTTATACGAGAAGCTCCTGAGAGAGGAAGAAAGTTCCTCCTTTCCCAATGACGGGTACAGGCTGGAATTAAGAGACAGGCTGGAAGAGATAGACGGCCTGGCCGACGGCGAAGCTTCAAAAAGCAGGCAGGAGAAGATGCACGAGTGGATAAACAGTACAGATGCTGCAATATATGTTTCATTGCGGGGCAGCGATGCCAATCCCGGCACGAAAGAGAAACCTTTTGCCACGATAGAAAGGGCCAGGGAAGAGGTAAGAAAACTCAAGGGAAAAAACATCGGGGTTACGGTCTATTTGAGAGGCGGCAGGTATTTTCTCGACGATGCCCTTTCTTTCGGGCCGGAGGATTCCGGGTGGGAAGGTTCGCCGGCAGTATACCGGGGTTTCCCCGGCGAGGAGGTAAGAATCATAGGGGGCAAAGAGGTTAAGGGCTTCAAGCTTCTTGAAGACCCCGGGGTTTTGGAAAAACTTCCTGAAAACGCCCGCGGCAGCGTGTGGGTGGCCGACCTGAAAGAGTCAGGCATTACCGATTATGGAAAACTTGTTAACAGGGGGTTTGGCGCTGCCCGCCCGGGTGCGCTGGAGATTATCTTCAACGGGAAGATTATGACCCTGGCGCGCTGGCCCAATGATGGATGGCTGAGGGTGGCAGGGATTACCAGGGTTGACGGAGTATCCCGGAACGCAGAGTACCAGAAGGGAAAATTCGTATATTCCGGAGACAGGCCCGAGAGGTGGAAAGGAGAGAAGGAGATATGGGTTAAGGGGTATCTCGGGGTCAACCAGCCTTATGCCCTGACCCACATGAAGGTAAGCGGCATAGATACCGGGGAAAAAACAATAAGCCTTCTGCCCAATACCCTGCCGGGGACTCATCCGGGATGGGCAGAAGGGCCGGTTGCAAAGAACCACCCCTATTATGTTTACAACCTGTTAAGTGAACTTGACGCCCCCGGCGAATGGTATCTTGACAGGGATACGGGCAAACTCTACTTTTATCCGCCGGGAGATATAAAAGAGAGCGAGGTAATAGCTGCCACCCTCGATAAGCCTTTAGCTGTTTTCGACGGGGCCTCGAACATAGTTTTGTTCGGACTTGTCCTGGAAGGTACATGGAGGCACGGGGTGGAAATAAAAGGAGGAAGAAACAATATTGTGGCAGCCTGCACGATACGCAATACCGGGCAGTGGGCTGTAAGTATAAAAAGCGGATGGGGCCATACCGTTACGGGCTGCGACATGTACGACATGGGGGAAGGCGGCGTTGCCCTTGACGGAGGCGACAGGAAAAAATTGATACCCGGAGGCCATACGGTTGAAAATAACCATATATACAGGTTTAACAGGTTTTGCGGAGGATACCGGCAGGCTGCGCAGATTAACGGCATAGGCCAGAGGGTTTCACATAACGTGATGCATGACAGCCCTCACCAGATGATATATTTCAATGCCAACGACCATGTAATAGAATATAACGAGCTCCACGACGGTCCGCATGAAGGCAGGGAAATAGGGGCGATGTACATCTACGGCGAACCCTGGTACCTGATGAGCAGGGGAACGGTTACAAGGAACAATTTTTTCCACCACATAAGCGTACATTCTTCGCCCAACCTTACCCATGGCTTGAACGGTATCCACGTGGATGCGATGAACGCTGGACTTGTTTTCACAGGGAACATTTTTTACAGGTGCCCCACGGGCATTTCAAGCACCTATCCCGGCAACTACCTGACAAACAATATATTCGCGGACTGCGAGGGCACAGGCATAGGCCAGGGCGACAGGTCGTATATTTTCTGCAAAGACAGGAATATAGATGCCGGCCCCAATTTAAGCATCGTGACGCGCCTGGCTGCAAGGCTTAACAGTGTCAGATACAAGCAGCCTCCGTGGAGCTGGAGGTACCCTCCCCTGGTCGGGATGATGGAAAAGGAACCCGCGGTCTGGGGAAAAATCCAGGGCAGCATCATAGAGCGCAACGTGAACACGGGGGGAAGATTTGTATCGTTCGGAAGGGGGACGCAGGCTACCACGCATTTCACAAGCAACTGGGACGGGCAGAATCCTCTCTTTGCGGATAAAGAGAAGATGGATTTCAATATAAGGCCGGGGTCGCCCGTATACGGCCTTACAGGCTGCGAGCCGGTAAAGATGGAAGATATAGGTGTTTATAAAGACGCCCTGAGAGCGAGCTGGCCCATCAGCCGCAAGAAGGAAGATATCGGAAAGTACTACGGCGGCGACTGGAGCGCCGTGGGAGAAATGAGGCAGACAATGAAGGCTGTAAAAAGGGTTGCACCGCCTGTTGAATATACCGTTGCGTTTACAGGGAAGCCTGTTGTCATAGACGGAATGGCGGAGGAAAAAGAGTGGCTTGGCCTGGAGAAAAAGAATGCCATGGTCATAGAAAGGTATTATACGGGAGAGGAGAAAAAGGGGCCTGCAACCTATGCATGGGTTCTTTATGACAGTGATTACCTGTACATATCAATGATGCATGAACCTGACCCGTGGACAAGCAATATGCCGCCGAGGGCGAAGGACCATGCTCCGTCTTTCGAGGTTGCAATAGAAAGCCAGTACGGCCCACACAGCCGGGAATGGTGGATGGAAGATATGCCGACAGGCCCCATATATATATTATGGGGGTATTTTGACGGGAAGCATGAAGTGAAAAACAACTTTAAAATGCCCTTTGAAATTGTAAGCGAACTTGAAAAGGCCATTGAATATAAGTGCAGGGTAATTGACCGGGAGAAACTCATCTGGGTTTCCGAGATGAAGATACCCCTTGACAAGATAGGCATCAACCCGGGCGAGGTTGACCGCCTGGCGTTTAACATAGGGGTTTCTAAAAGAGGAGGCTGGTTTGCCTGGGTGCCCACAGGGGCGTCCATCTGGAGGATTGAAAACGCGGGGCTGATAAAATTCGGCAGATGAAACCATATAAATGAAAACAGAGGAGCGAGAGAACATGAAAAAGGTAAAAATATTTTTTTTCTGCGCGGCAGCCGCCCTTGCCGCAACATCTTTTCTTGCAGGGGAGGAAGTATTACAGCCCGGCAGGATGCGTGTACTGAAAGAAGGCAACACGGTCTATATCCGGAGCCGTTTTTCTTCAGAGCATGACCTCCTTGTAGGCGTGGGGCTGGGAAAGAACAGGCAGGTTAATTTTGCCGGAACTTCCCTTCTCGACAGGGACGCGGATATGAGTATCGGGGGGGTCAAATCGGGCAAGTTCATACATCGCAACGGCGACGACGCAACGCCCTGGAATTTTAACGGTACATACATCGGCGGCAACCACGGGGCCTCGGTAGGCTATGAGCTTGCCTGCAAGGGACACGGATTGACCGCAAAGGATTTGGGCAGCGAATGGGAAGACGCCCTGGGCAGGAAGCATTACCTGGTAAAGATAGGCGGCAGCGACAGCCTAATGTTCGTTGGCAGCAACACTTCCGACGGTGATA
>Ga0272443_10004841_pt1 | contig 14324 bp, 8 predicted proteins | sample SSMAcet12_FD_193581 | JGI IMG/M metagenome (GOLD analysis project Ga0272443, IMG submission 193581) | Marine sediment archaeal communities from Little Sippewissett salt marsh, Falmouth, MA, United States - SSM-Acet-12 | ecosystem: Environmental > Aquatic > Marine > Wetlands > Sediment ...
CTTGCGCGAGTAAAACGAGCGTGTGACCTGACTGGTTTATCGAGCGGCAGGTCACACTCTCGATAAATCGAGAGCAAAACCTGCCGCAACTTTTGATGATTCGTATCATCCCGGGAATATATATATATTCGTACCGGCTTTCAAGGTCTCCATATGATTTATATTATTCCTCGTAATTTCGTTATAAAACATTGGAAATGGTAGCTTAGACATTCTTGTCTGAGCACGCAGACAGGAATGTCTGCGCTACCGTATAATAATATTTAGTCCACCATATGAATCGCGACAAAGCATTTAAGAATCAATATAAATACATCGTACTTTTTTTGTTGATTACACCAAATAATTGATATATAAATTCCGGCATGATACAAAACCAAATCATGTCGCCGGGTACAAAACTTATTATATCGATTTCGATTATTGTTATCCTCGCCGTTGGCGGCACTATCGGTTTTACGATTCTTGAGAACATGCAGCCGCTGGAAGGTTTTTATATGACAGTCATCACTCTGTCAACGGTCGGATTTGGTGAAATAAAACCGCTGCATCCGGCGGGTCGGGTTTTTGTAATATTTCTGATAATCTTTGGTGTTGTCGCCGGGACAATAGCCTTTTCCGCCCTCGGTCAGTTCATTATCGAAGGGCAGTTGCGAAGCCTATTAGGGAGAAGAAAGATGAAATCCAAGATAAGTAAATTGTCGGATCATTATATCATCGCCGGATACGGTCGTGTCGGTAAAGAGGTGGCCCAGGCATATATGAAGCGGAAGGTCCCGTATATTGTTATCGAAAACGACAATCAAATTTTAAACCAGCTTGATGCCGAAGGGCATCTTTATGTCGAGGGCCACGCCACCGAGGATAATGTTCTTCTGGCGGCTCATACCGATAAAGCCAAAGTGCTGGTATCGACTCTCCCCTCGGAGGCCGATAATGTTTATCTGGCGTTAACCGCCCGGCACATGAACCCGGATTTATTTATTATCTGTCGGGCCGATCACCCCAAAGGTGAAAAGAAACTTAAACGCGCCGGCGCCAATCATGTGGTCAGTCCGCATGTTCTGGGCGGGATGCGGATGGCGATGGCATCGCTGCGACCGAATGTCGTTGACTTTATGCAGATGACCGCGCTCGGTGAAGCCGGACTCGGCATCGAAGAAGTCACGGTTCCACAGGGATGTCGGTTTAACGGTTTGTCGTTGATTGACTCGAAAGTCAAGGCCGACTACGATGTCACGATTGTTGGGATAAAAAAACCGAATAAAGAGATTGTCATCAGCCCACCACCGACAGCGGTTATCGAAACCGGCGACATATTACTTCTGGTCGGCGCAACCAACCGACTCGAGGAATTCACCAACAAGCTGGGCTGAGACAAACAATCGGCGATCGATTAATAATCGCCGCTTACCAAACAAATAATTGACATATAATTCCTTTTATGGTATTATATCTTCTGTATCTAAGGAAAATATTTAGACTATTTTAGTATTATGATTCATATCCTGTCCTAATTCGAGGAGGTATTTCATGGGATTATTCGGAAAATCTGACTATGAAAAGTATAAGCCGATCTACAACATGTGGCTTCACGCCAGAAAATCGGCCATGAATCGAGGTATGGCCCCGGTTGAAGCCGGAGATTATGCAATGCAGGAACCGATGGATTTTTATGGCGTATCACGAAGCAAGATGAGAGAAATAATAAATTTGGGGCAAAGAAACGATTGGGGTACCGACCGTTTAAAATAATATTTAAGTATCTATTTTAAAAATCTTGTTGAATCCTGACAACTGATTACTGACAACTAATAAATACGCCCAGGAGGAGTCGAACCCCCAACCTTCTGGTCCGTAGCCAGACGCTCTATCCAATTGAGCTATGGGCGCATTCTTACAAGCGGATACTATATTATAAATTAATTCCGACTTGTCAATCAAAAAGAATTGATTGTTGTGGCGTCGAGTCGCCGCACTCGACGCCCGCTGCCGGGTGCGGCGACCCGGCAGCACAGGATAGCAGGACAGTAGGTCGGAATCTCCGCAGGAGTTCCGACTTTTATAAAATGTCGGAAGCCCAAGGGGCATTCCGACCTACGGTTATTACTGACTTACGAATCTATTAAACAAAAAAATCCCCCGTCGCCGGGGGATTTTTATTGTCAATCGATTTTAATCTAAATCATACTATCGGACTACATACCCTTATACGGATTCGGGCCGACCGTGTCGATTACTTCAAGGAAATCGTCAAAAATCTTCGGAATCTTCTTGAAGTCACTAATCGCCAATTCGTGTATCTCGACACGTTCTTCCTCGAGCACCAGTTGTTTCAGTTTCTCGCGAACATTTTCCATACGCGTGTCAGCCAATTCACTGCCACGTACGAAGTGACATTGATAATCATCACCCTTCTTGCATCCGATAAGAATCACCCCATCGAAACCGGACGACAACGCATCGGCTATCCAGATAACGTTCATCGAACCGAGACAGCGCAGCGGAATTATTCGTATCATGGCGTTGTACTGCAGATGCATCAACCCGGCCATATCGACCGACGGTAACGCATCGTTTTCGCAGATAAAGGCCAGGATACGTGGTTTTTCCTCAAACTCATCCGGGACATGAATCGATTTAATCATCTGCGACATCATATTGATACTGTAGTTCTTGAACGATATAATTCGTTCCGGACAAGCGCCCAGGCAGATACCGCAGCGACGACAGCGGAACGGATTCGGTTTCGGTGTTCCCTTGTCATCCTCATCGAGAGCACCAAACGGACATTCTTCGGTGCATCGTTTACACTGCGTACAGCGCTGGAAGAAGAAATCCGGGAAACTCATGTCACCGGCACGCGGATGTACCGCTTTGCCGGCCGAAATCGATTCGACCGCCTGGATAGATTTCAGCGCCGCCCCGTAGGCATCCTTAATACCGGTCTCGAAATCCATCGGGGCGCGAACCGCACCGGCGGCATACATCCCGGTCCGTCTCGTTTCGTAAGGGAAACAGATAAAATGCGAATCGGGGAAACCGTATTTCAGCGTCGGAAGATCGGTTCCCTGCCGGTAGGTCAGATTAAGAATCTTCGCGCCCGGCTCGGCGGCCTCGGCCGCCTTTTTGCCATCATCGGTCTTACCATCATCCGCCGGCGCCTCTTCCTTATTCTCGCCTTCTTCCTGAGTCGCCTCGAATTCTTCCAGAACTTTATCCGGGACCTTCGTGGTCGGCACCATACCGGTTGCCAGCACGACCATGTCGGCCTGTACTTTTATATCTTCACCGAGAAGCGTCTCGGTAACTTTAATCTCCATTTTACCGTTGTTCTGTGTTACTTCGGCAATCTCACCCTTGGTCATAAAGACGCCTTCGTCATCTTGCACGTTGGCATAGAACGCCTCGAACTGGGCGGGCGAACGAACATCTTTATATAAGATGTAAACTTTGGCGTCAGGATATTTCTCGCGAACATACATCGCCTGTTTCAACGAAACGCGACAACATACGGCCGAGCAGTACGGCAGATGATCCTGGTCGCGCGAACCGGCGCATTGTATAAACGCGATACTTTCAATCGGCTTACCGTCGGATGGACGTTTCAGTTCGTCTTTCGCCGTCATCTCTTCCATCTGCACGTTAGTGATGACATCAGGAGAGAGACCGTAACCAAGATGACTTAATTTGGTCGGATCGTACGGTTTCCAGCCGGTCGCCAGAACAACCGAACCTACTTTCAGATCGGTCGAGCTGCCATTCGATTTTAGGGTCACCTCAAGCTGACCCGGCTGCCCTTTGGTTTTCTCCACGACCGTCGATTTGTGCACGGCAATATTTTCGTGCTTATCGATGGCGTCGATCAATTCCTTGACCCCGGAATCTTCAAGCTCTTTGTAAGGCGGGTTTTTCGGGAAAACTTTTTTAAACTTCGTCGCCCAGCCGCCCAACTGCGTTTCTTTTTCCACCAGGGTAACTTTATAACCGGCATCGGCCGCCGCCTTGGCCGCCGTCATACCGGACATACCGCCACCGACCACCATAATATCTTTGGTGGTTTCTTCGGTGTACGGTTCCGGCGGTTCACCAACTTTTACCTTGGCGATACCCATCCGAACATAATCTTCCGCCAGCATCTGGGTATCTTCATCGTTCGCCGGATGTGACCAGACGACATACTCGCGAAGATTGACCCGGTCGGTGAAAACTTCATTTCCAAAATCAAATGATTCCGGGAACATTCTCGCCGAGCAGGCGGCCACCACAACGCGGTTGACACCTTCGCCGGAGATATCGCTCTTTATCTGATTGATACCTTCTTCGCTGCACAGACAATCATGCGTTTTGCAGACCGGCAGTTTATCGCCCTCAGCTTCTTTTATCAGTTGATCGATATCGAGGCTTTTGCCGATCTCGCAACCTTTGCAGATATACAGTCCAATTTTTGGATCAGCCATGATTCTACCTCCTCACCCCGATGTTGTTTGCTCTCAAAGCCGCCCCGGTAGCATCCTGAATTGATGCCGATACATCGAGCGGCCGCACCGTCGTCCCGGCCGGGACAACACCTTTGTCGGGATCCGGGACAATAAAACCATAATCGTCCCGTGTAGTATCAAAAGGTGGTGGTGTATCGGCCGTGTTCGGAACCATCCCGGTAGCCAGCACAGCCATATCCACTTCAGTTTTAGTTATCTGGCCGGTCAGAGTATTCTCGGCGTGCAGAATCAAATTCTGGTTAGACGGATTCTCTTCGATTTTGGCAACCTTACCGCGATGGAAATGTATTTTCTCATCATCCTGCATCTTCACATAAAAATCTTCCAACCGTCCCGGCGAGCGAATATCGATATAAAAGATGTAAATATCAGCTTCGGGATACTGCGTTCTGACATAAGTCGCATGTTTCATCGACGCCATGCAGCAGATAGCCGAGCAGTATGGAAGATGGTTTTCATCGCGTGAACCGGCGCACTGTACAAAACCGATACTTTTGATTTCTTTCTGATCGGAAGGACGGATTATCTTACCATCGGTCGGCCCATTTTCGGCCGCCAGTCGTTCCATCATGACATTGGTAACAACATTCTTAAACTGGCCGAATCCAAGATTGTCGATTTTGGTGGCATCATACGGACGCCATCCGGTCGCCCAGACAATCGACTTGACCTTGGCCGTTACCGTTTTCGGCTGCATATTCAAATCGATAGCACCATACTCGCAGGCATCGACACATTTTTTCATCCGGTCATCATTGACATAAGCCGGATCGATAACATAACGCGACGGATATGCCATCAGGTGTGGAATATAAGCCGCCTTGCGTTTACCCATACCATGATTGAACTCGTCGTCACATTCGATTTCGCAGACCTTTTCACATTCGCCGCAGGCGGTACATTTTTCATTGACATAACGCGGATTAAGTTTGATCTGGACCTCGTAATCTCCCGGCGAACCGGAAACCGATTCCACCTCGGCCAATGTCAGAACTCTGACAAACGGATTCATCCGGATTCTTTTCAGATTGATTTCGATTCCGCAAATGGGCGGACACAATTTGGGGAAATACTGATGCATCGCCGCGACTCGTCCGCCAATCGACGGCAATTTTTCCAGCAGTATGGCATGTTTGCCGATCTCGGCCGTCTCGATGGCAGTTGTCATACCGGCAATGCCCCCACCGACCACAAGCGTATCGGCCACTATCTGGCTTTCCACCGGTTCGAATTCAGCCATATATAACTCCTTCAACTTCTCCCCCGCCCGCGGCGGGGATATATAAAACTAAATTTCTTTTCGTTCGTAACCAGCCGATTTACGGCAAGTTTGTTAAAAATTTCACAATATTTTATAAAGAATCGCCCGCTTTGTCAAGCGATTAAGTTTTGGATATTATTATTATTCGGTGAATCTAAAAGCTATTGCGGCGTAGATACCTGCCGCTCATCGAGACGGCGGCAGCCCTCAAGCAGAATCGATTCGTTGGATTGGAAATTATTCGGCTCGGGCAAATTATCGGGGCTTATCGGATCGATACTCCAAACTCCTTGATGCCAGTCTAATCCTTCAAAAACTGCATCAGGTCCGATTTTATCATCACACTCGGCATAAATGATATGACCATTATCAAGATAAATAGTCAACTGTTTACCGCAGGCGGAGATACTCACCCGCGCTGTCTTTTTGCTTGGTCCCATCGTCTGGATTAAATCGATGACATTTATATCTTCCAGTGAGCCATGAGTACCCAGATCGCGAAGCACCTGCAACCGCTGATGTTTTAATACTTCCTGGCGGTCGCGGATACGATTCATTTTTATTACTAGCGGTTCGTATTCGTTCTCAATCGGAATGACATCTTCGATACCGTTTTTAAGAAGCGACGATAACTCGCCCACTACATTCGGATCTGGTATCAAAAAGACCGGAAGACTACCATCGATAACCATCCGCGCCGTCAGATTATCAATAAATTCCGATACTTCATCGGCATTGCCCGATTTAATCAACAGAAGCATATCTGGTCGTTTACGGATTAATATCTCGGTCAGTTGGTCAATCGATTCGGCTGAAATCGTTGAATAACCAAGTTTATGTAAATCCGATATCAAATCATCAATTGACGTCTTATCTTCATTATATATTAAAACCTGCCGGCAGATTTGATCCGGTCTGTTATTTTCCTCGGTATGTATATTCGGTTCCAAAGATTCCTTGAAAGCAAGATTCACCAATTCATCTCTATAATATTTGATTACCGCACATTTTAAAACCGGCCCCAGCGCAACATAATACTCGATTGTTTTACCCGATACGACTTCGGCCAGTTCATCTCTCAGCGCATCATCATTCGGATTTTCACAGGCGACCTTCAAAATATTCCGCGATTCATTATATTCCAGAGGTAGAACCAGTCGCGACCAGGCCAGATGCGGCGGTATCGTTTTAAGGGTGTCAATATCGATTTCAAGACTTGATAATTTAACACTGGAACATCGAAGCTGAAGCGACAGCGCTTTCAGGAGGCGTTCCTCATCGACATACCCGAATCGAAACAGATGTGTCTCCAGCCTGCCGCCGTATCGTTTTTGATAGGCGAGCGCCTCATCGACCTGGTTCTTATTGGCCAGTCCCTCATTTAATAATATTTTATCAAGCCGCATAATCGAAAGCCCACCTTACTTTATTATATCGCCATCTATCAAGGCAATCTTAATCGACTTTAAGAAGTTTTCGCAACAACTTTTTCCGGCTCCGGTTTAAGGTAGTCCAACTGCTGTAAAAGCCGCTCAAATTCGACCAGGGTCGGCTCATCACAAAGCTGTTTATAAGCCTGCAGGTCTTTCCCAACCGATTTGGGGCTGATTTTTCGACCACCGTAAATTTTCGGATGCGTCGGATCATAAACATCATCCGGGATAAAATCGGGATAATCGGAGAAATTGAAATTTTTCTTTAATCCGAATTTATCCATAATCTGTTTCTGCACTTTATCCGGGTCAGAAACCAGATCTTCATACTTCACTTCAAGATCAATAAGGTCGGGATAAAGCGAGCGATGTTTAATACTGGCGATCCATCGATCCGGTTTGGTAAAATTCTTATCCGAAGTGACAACATCGCGGCCATCACGGACAATATTAATAACCCTGACATCGCTTTCTTTTAATTTTTTTGCCTGACGATCCAGCTCCGGAAGCGTGATATTGTTCGAGAATATCGATGCACCTAAGCGTTTGAATACAATCGGTCCTTTCTGGAACAAAATCTTATCGACCACCATTGTCGGGATCGGCCCGACTATAATCGCTGTCTGGTCGAAAGCAAGGAACAATCTTAAAAGCAAAGTCGTCCCGCTCTTGGCACAACCGGTGATAAATATTTTTGTCTGCGGAATCTCAGGATCGGCGCCGTTTTTCCAGTCTTCTTCGCGGTGGATTAATTTTAGTTGAATACCGCTATCACTGGCGGCGGTAGCGTTATCGAGGTGCATTATCAAACTGAGCGGATTATAGATACTCTGACGATGCGGATATGAATCAAAATCTTTTTCGTTCCAGATCGATTTGATACCGGCATACTCATGCCCGTACAACCCGGTGAACTCATCGGCCGGTTTGCGAAGAGTCGAGACAATAACATTGCGTCCGCGATCACGGCACAGTTTTATCAACTCCAAACCTTCTTCCTTGGGGAGATATTCAAGCACATTAACAAGCAGAATTACATCATAATATTTGTCAAGCTTCGGAAGGATATCTTTCGCCTGCCCGATATGAAGATTATCATAGATTTGTTTTTGAAGTGACGTGATGTACTTATCGTTAATTTCGATACCATCGATACGTTTTCGATTGCTACCCGCCCCCTCCGCTCCGAAGCCGTTATCGAGATATTCGCGGCAAAGGAAACCGTATTTCCCGAAACCGACCCCGATATCGAGTATCGACTCCGGCTTTAACCGCAAAACCAACTGAAGAATTTCATTGATTTGATCCGGACTGCTGGTCGGCATGGATACTCCTTTACTCGAAACTTTCTGATGTTCCGGCGGCAGAGGTTTGCCAATATTGTTCGGACGTTTCGATACAACCGACACTTTTTTGTCGGCCGGTCTGTTCAACAACTCTTCGAAATATTTTGTATAATGCTCCCCTATTACCGGGAAACTGTAATAATCGACCACCCACTGACGGATTTTATCCGACAACTGCCGGTAGTCACCGCTTAACGTCTCTTTTAACACTTCCCTGACTGTCTCGCGGCTGGTATGAATAATCGCCGGATCACCGATACGCCCGTCCGACATCTCCAGCGCCTTACGCGATATAAAACTGAACGTCGGCACCCCCAGCGCCGCCGCTTCAAGCGCCGAACGACCGAATATCCCTACCACCTCATCCATATTCTGGAAAAAAAACATACATTTCGAAAGCGCATCCATCCGCGGCTGCCAGAGAGTCACCTCACCCATCGTTGTCCGCCAGTCGGAAAACTCTTCGCTTAATACTGTTTTCAGCAAGGCAATATCCTGACGCGCCGTCGTACTCCGATGAAGCGGTGTATAACAGCCGATGGTTTTAGCCTCGCGCTGTTCCATCGGTCGCGGTTGAAGTAAATCGGTATCAACCGCATGAGGAATAAACTCCGATTCGATTTCGTGCGGGAAACGGAACGTCGGGTCCTGCACGACCATCTTAATTCCGGACTCTTTGGCATGTTCGTTTATCTGGGTATGATATTCACGGTACAGCGAACCGGTGAATGTATACGAACTCACTTTTTCGGCGGGAATATTTATCAACCCGCCAAAATTCGGAAGCGGATCGTTCCAGAGATGAATAACATCGGCCCGCTCGAACAGTTCATTCGCCTGCTTCAGTTCCTCGGGATAATCTTCGGCCCTCTTTGGATTTTCAACATAACATATCGGAATAACAACATCGGTCGGATAACCGTAAATATGTTTATTCAGGCACACATGACGACACTCGACCCGCCCGACTTTATTAATTGCCCGAACGACCGAATTGCACGATCCGGCCCAGTCAGCTCGGCCGACAAAAACTACAAGCTTTTTAGCCATGTTTCCTCCGGAACCATTACCGTATCGTCAACAACTAATTCTCTGTTCAAATACTGTCTGATTTGCGACAAACTTTCCGAAACCGTTTCGATTTCGGTATCGACCGTCACCTCACTTATCAGCGGTTCTTCGAATGTTTCGATACCTTTGGTGTTTCTGGCATACAAACCTTTAACATCACGACGTTTCGTTTCATCCAGACTGCACCGGACGTAAATCAACCGAAACTTCGGTACTGCCATCCGGAGTTTTAACCTGATATCTTCATACGGCGAAACAAAGGTGCAAATAGTATTGACACCATTATCATTGAGAAGCTTGGAGGCCAGACCGACATACATCAGATGCCGCTCGCGACCTTCTTTAGAAAAATCGGGATTGGAGACAAACTCCCGAATAAAATCACCATCCAGCAGCTGAACTTTAAAACCATGCTGACGAAGATAAACCAGCATCCCCTCGCCCAGTGTCGTTTTACCCGCGCCACTGCGACCGGTTAACCAGAATGTATATCCGGTTGGATTCGGTATTGCTATTCTGTTTTTCATTTATTTATTCCTGACCTGGAGTGGACGATAAATTTCGAAAATAATTCAAATCCCATTTAATCGATCCAATCCCATTAAAATTATGCATACCATTTTAAAACCAATTTCTATGGGAATTTATCGGCATATTGTTCAAAATTTTAACAGCGATTTTTGGGGCCTTTAGGGATAAAAAAAGGCCGGTCAAAAAACCGGCCTGATATAATGCCAAACGTGCCTGAGTGTACCGTGGGCGGCAGACGCCCTCGTCTGCCCCCAAACCGTAGCCTGAGGATTATTTCCTCAGCGGCGAGCCGCAGGCGGACAACCATTCTTCACAGGTTCTTGGCGGTGGACCGTCAATATACAGATATGTAATAATATATGTGATATCGAAAATATTACAGACGCAATCGCCATTCGGGTCGCCATTACATAGTTCATAAGGTGTCGGTGCCGGGCCGTCCAGATACAGATAGGCAATTGTATATGTTATATCAAAAATGTTTATGGTTCCGTCACCATTGGTGTTCCCCGGTTCACAATCGCAGACGAAAGGATCAACATAGTTATACATTATGGCGACATTGTCACCACCACCGTTGGCAACGGCCAGGTCGATGGCCCCGTCACCATTGAAATCGGCCGCCGTTATCCCGTCGGCGTGGCCACCGGTAATATATAACGTATCATACGTAAATGTACCATCGCCATTGTTAAAAAACGTGACAACACCATTGGCGCCCCAACTGCACACGGCAATATCCAGATCAAGATCGGCGTCAAAATCGGCTGTGGTCAGTGAATAGGGACGACCGTCAGCTACATTAGTCGAACTGACCGAAAAGTTTCCGGCGCCATCATTTAATAATATAGACAAATTGTTACCCGGGGCATCGCGATGGTGCGCCACCGCCAGATCGAGCCATAAATCCCCGTTAAAATCGGCACAGATTATAGCCTCGCCCATGGTATCGCAGGGAACCGTCGTTTGCGCGGCGAAGCTACCATCACCGTTATTCATAAATATCGAAACGTAGGTTTCATTATTATTGGCCGCGGCAATATCAAAATGACCGTCATTATTAAAATCTCCGGTACAGACAGCAAAACAGGCATCCCCGGCGGCGTGGGTGGTATCATATTGGGGATTATAATAGCCAGCTAATATAGTAATATCATTGGATATATAATTGGCCGTTGCCAAATCGGGCGAACAGTTGTTATTAAAATCTGCGGAACATATCGATATTGGCCCATCACCGACCATAACCTCGTAGATTTTTTCTATTTCCGGATACGTTCTATAAGTGTAAACAGAATTATCACTTCGATTCGCGACGCAGAATTTTTTACGATAACCACCCGGAACAACACATAATGAAAATGGATAGTCACCAGCGGTAGAATCAAAAACATAAAAGGAATCTAAATCATTTCTTAAAATGCTTATATTGTCTGAATTCTTGTTGGCCGTTATTAAATCCGGTAATTCATCGTCATTAAAATCGAAAGCAATAATTGATCGGGGATGATCGCCGACATCGTAGTATACAAGCGAATCAAATTTACCTGAACCGGTGGTCGGCGCAATCCTATATGAAAAAGAATATCCGTCTGTAAAAGGTAAACCTTCAGGACTTTCCACAGATTCGGAAAAAACTGCTGTAAGAATATCACCCGTCATTAATCCAAAGGGTGGATCGTCGATTGGGCTAAACCTTACTTTGTCATTTCCGCCGGAATGTACCATAGAGTAGTTTGTCCAATTTCCTAAATATGGAAAAAGATCGATATAAGAAGGGATCAGAGGATCTACATCGGTATTAAATGTAACCAATATAGAATCGAGCTCATCCAATGGAATAATACTATTCGGCGGGGGATAGATTGAGACTATCTCAGGCGCTTCAGCGATTTCAAAACAGTGCGGGCCGTCCCAGGAGGGTGAATAAATATCAAAATTGCCATAATCTTCTCCAATTTTCCATTTCCAGACAGATGAACCACTTGTGGACGCAGAATCAATGCAAAGTGTTTTTCCGGCCTGGGAATTGTCGACAGAAGTATGAATTAAAAATGAGATTTCATCAAAGGCATCCGGTACACCTCCGGAATAAATATTTTCGCCTTCAAATTGGATTGTATCGGATCCTGATCCGGTTGCACTATACGGTATTGTATAATACCCAAAACTGAACATTTCCGACCAATTCAAATCTGTCCATTCTCCTGTGATTGGAGTCCATTCTGCACCGTCGGGTGAATAAATACGAAAATTATTGACCAGACCCAGAATATGCTCTCCGGTATTATTCCTAAGCCGAAGATGGAAAGTGATAGGCGTATTGGGGATTATTTTCCCAGATGATGTTAATCCGTCAACATGATCAAGCGAAATCTCGCCCGCCTCGGCGATTTCAAAACAGTGGGGGCCGTCCCAGGAAGGGTAGTAAGAACTGCTGTTTACAGACCAAACCCATTCGCCGGCAGCGCCATAAAAACAAGAATCCAGGCAAAGCGTTTTGCCGGCCTGAGAAGCATCGACAGAGGTATGGATCAAAAATGATATCTCATCGAATCCATCAGGAATACCCGATTGGTAATATGATGCACCACCATACCCAATCGTGTCTGCTCCAGACCCGGTAGTGTTTTGATGATCTATTTGGAAAACCATATCAAACATAGAGGGCCATCCTTGATTGGTCGTATCAGCGGCAATCGGAGTCCAGGTCGCTCCATCCGGCGAATAAATTCGAAAACCATGTGAAAATCCTTTAATATTCCCTCCGGCGTAATTAGTAAGCCGAAGATGGAATGTGATGGGCGTGTTAGGTTTTATTTTTCCGTCTGTCGTCAGCCCGTCAACTTCATAAAGCGTGATTCCAGCCTGTGTTATGCCGAAGCAACACAGGACAACAATTGCTGTCAATAGCAGTTGTTTCATTTAGTCCTCCTTCATATTTGATATATTAATGTTAAATTCATCTCTTCATAGCAGTATTCAGTTGTATGTGCTCTAATTGCGACAACCTTGAAACACCGTCCCTTGATGTGTCTTTCATGAGTTGTCTGCTTGTAAGACTTATAATATGAACAATCCGCGTCGAAAAGCCTTACAACAATTAAATAATAACAAATTTTTCTATATTGTCAATTTAAAAAAGCCGGCAGGGCCGTAGTGAACAGGGTTTTACAATATCACTATCAAATCAATGTTTTTCACGATTCACAACAATAATATAGAAACATAAAATAAGATTAATTTGGAAATGTGGTATTTATTAGAATTAAGAAAACATCAGTATTGTCAATTTCAGGCGGATAATCATATAACAAAAAAGGAGAGGCGATTTTGCTACTTAAAATATGCGAAACGAATCCAATTCACTGGACTAATAACCGTCACAACCATTTACAAGAACTTCGACCGAAAGTCGATAAAAAAGGGACCCTATTATATGCGAAACGAACCCATTTCCCTTCTCTCACGTCGTTGCGAGCCAAGACCAAGCGTCAGCGCGGGCGAAGGCGTGGCAATCTCATCATACCGTATCGGGAAAACGTGTAAAAGAAAACGAGTACATATTGATTTATAACAGTCAACCGTCTAAAATCGTCATCCCTGCGCAGGCAGGGATCCATAGAAGTATGAATATGACGTACAATCAGACCTTCATAGATTCCCGCCTTCGCGGGAAAGACGATGCGTGTTATTTGTGCATTTTTTTATAAAATCGGAAACGAACCCATTTCGTCCCTTCATCGTCATTGCGAGGAGGCGAGGATTCTTATCCGAGCCGACGTGGCAATCTCCGCTCAACAAATCGAGAAACCTTACGAAAAAAACCAAAAATCAAAAACGAACCCATTTCCCCCTCGCCTCCATCGTTGCGAAGAGTTCGGACGTTTCAACGTCCGAACGACGCGGCAATCCATCAAAACGGTACTACTGATGTATTTTTTTATAACATGATAAATCGTAAAAGAAGTGCTTTGCTCAATATAGAAGCGCACGAGCATTTACAAGGAGATTGCCGCGCCCTTCGTGGAATGCATCGCATTTCTCTCAGGACCCGCAATGACGTATATTCATCATCCCGGATATTTACCGGTGATGTAATCTATCAGGTAACGGTTTTCGACTTTCAGATTATGTACCTGCGTTTTTACGATATCACCGATAGATATAATTCCAACCA
>Ga0272443_10004842_pt1 | contig 14324 bp, 12 predicted proteins | sample SSMAcet12_FD_193581 | JGI IMG/M metagenome (GOLD analysis project Ga0272443, IMG submission 193581) | Marine sediment archaeal communities from Little Sippewissett salt marsh, Falmouth, MA, United States - SSM-Acet-12 | ecosystem: Environmental > Aquatic > Marine > Wetlands > Sediment ...
AAACAAATTAGTTGTTATAAAAAAAGTGGAGTAGAATACCCCCTTACTCATAAAGTGGATATTCTACTGCCTTTGCAATACTCTAAAGAATTGTATGAATATTTTTTAATCCGTTAAATGGACCACTTCGAGTAGTGGGCATACTTTTTCATCAGAACTTTCATGGGCTTTATCGTGTACTGCTTCGATTGCTTTTGCAATATTCCTATACATATTGTTTTCACCTATCTTATAGTATAAGTATGTCCTTTTCATGGTATCCATTACGTGGTCGTTCGTACCGCTTAGAGATATTTCGTATCCCGAACCTCTCAGGCGATCAATCAGTGTGGAAAGCATATCCTCACCTGAGGCATCAAGTTCATTAATACCATTAGCTACTATTATTATATGTCTCAGCTCTGGCATTGAAGAGACCACATCAAGTATTGTTTTTTCTAAGTAGCTGACATTCGCAAAAAAGAGCGAACCATTATAACGTATTACGGTGATATGTTTGCATTGCTTTAGTCCGAATCTCTCACTATTGCGCCATGTACCATCGGGATGTTTAGCGAGCAATGCTATATTGGGTTTCATTCCTCTATATAGGTAATACCCTAATGATAGAACGACACCAATCATTATGCCTTTGTCGAGATGTGGAGCAAAAAACAAAGTAGTAACAAATGTAATCATACTAATAATACCATCAAATTTATTTGCCTTCCAGGCATGGATGAATCCCGATACATTTAGCAAACCAATAACAGCCATCATAATAATTGCGGCGAGGACGGCTTGAGGTAAATGGTATAAAAGACTTGTAAAGAAGAGTAAGGTTATCATTACCACAATACTTGATACTACGCTTGACATTCCCGAAACAGCTCCTGCCTGAATATTGACGGCAGATCGAGAGAAGGAGCCAGAAACGGCATAACTCCTTCCGAAACAACCGATTATATTCGCTATACCCTGACCAATCAATTCCTGATTAGGATCGAGGCGCTGACCAGTACGTGCCGCCATTGCCTTAGCAATGGAAATCGCTTCCATAAAACCAAGCAAAGCAATAATAATGGCAATAGGTATTAATTTAATCATAATATTAATATCTATAGACGGAATCTCAAACGAGGGGAGCCCTGCGGGGATGTTACCGACAACTGCTCCCCCACTATAAAATGTTAAAGAATTTACATCGAGCTTACTATTTCCTACTTTGATTTTCCAAGTACCACTTTGGTATTGCCTACCTTCTTTTTTATTCTTTTTATTGTTGAATAGCAGCTTGCCATCGTTATTTTTAAATATTAAAAATTGCTCATGCACTAATTCATTTTTAGTTTTATTGATATGATCCTTTAGATGAACGATATCAAGATTAATTACAGCTTCGTCATGCTCCAGATTAAGAGTTTGAAAGCTAAGCTCACCATATTTATCCGTTGAATCGGACAATGCATTGTTGATAGTAATCCTTTCAGCAACTGCCTTATCAAGTAAATCCATCAGTGAATTATATTCTTGGATTTGCTGGACGGTTTGCTCACATTCAATGTGTGAAGCAGCCGTATTATGTAGCTTTTCAAATCCAGTAAACCATGAGACTAAAGTAGTAATCACTACAGCTATCAGAACGTAAGGTAATCTGCTGTTGAACTTCTTTAAAGAGATCATAATGGCAAAGCCAAGAGCAGCCATACCGAGTGTCGGAAGATGTGTATATTGAATAGCTTCTTCTATAATTCTGTATACAGTTTCGTATTGATGCTCCCCCTTTTGCACATATACACCAAATAGCTTTGATAGCTGAGAGGATGCAATAATCAATGCTGCTGCATTTGTAAATCCATTAACTACAGGATGAGAAAGAAAATTGACAACCACTCCAAGTTTCATAATACCCAAAAGGAATTGGAATAGACCGACCATCAAAGCAAGCAGAATAGCATATTCTATGAAGCCATGGCTACCAGTAGTTGCTAATGGCTCAAGAGCTGTTGCAGTCATCAAAGAGACTACTGCAACCGGTCCTGTGGCAAGCTGGCGGCTCGATCCAAATAATGCCGCTATCAATGGAGGAAGAAATGCAGCATAAAGGCCATAGTAAGCAGGAAGCCCTGCCAATTGGGCATAAGCCATTGACTGGGGGATTAGTACTAATGCTACTGTTAATCCAGAGATTACATCTGCTCTGGCAAAAGTTATATTATAACCTTTGAACCAAGCAAGAAAAGGGAATATTATATGTAATAAATTTGTTTTATTTCCATTAGAATTCTTTTTCTTTTTCAATTTCCGTTCCAGTTATTATTTTACTTTTTATTTTGAATAATAAATGAGATATGATTACCACCCCTTTGATTCCATGATGTCTTTTATTTTATCTTCAGATTTCTTACTAATAATTAGCATCTTATTAGCTTCTGCTTCTTTGATTTTATTCACAATTTTATTTATATCTGCAGGTTTTTCTAGAACATCCTGAGCACCCAGCTTCAACGCCTCAACCCCTTTTTCTAACGTTGCCTGCCCAGTAAGTAAAATCACTTGAAGGTCTGGCTCCTTATCTAAAAGGATTTCTAATGTTTCTATTCCATTTAATCCCGGCATCGCGAAATCAAGGATAATTGCTTCGTAATTATCAGCTTTTACTTTGCGAATTGCCTCCATTCCATCTTTCGCAACATCTATCTCATAACCTCTAGCCCCAAGTCTTTCAGCTAATACTGATGAGAATTCTTCTTCGTCATCTACGAGTAATACTTTTGTTTTTGACATTTCATACCTCTTAGAATTTATTAACATTTGATTTATTTGGTATCATTATTTGCATTTTATCTGGCTCAATTAAACCAATATCTAACATATCTGAGTTGATTCTCATTTTCAGATTATCGGCAGTATTTGCAGGGAAATTTTCAGTATCTGGCTTTAGCACTAAGATAATCATAGATAGCTTTTCATTATTTTCAATAGTAAAACATATTTCTGATTGAGATCTCAATGTTTCTAATAAATAGCTGATTACGAGGAAAATATTTTTCATAATCTCATAGGGATTATTTACTATTGTTATTGGTTCTATTGCATTATCAAAATTTAGTTTTATCTTTTTCAAATTAGCAAGTCTTGTGGTTAAATAGATTATGTTTTCCAAATATTCATTAAGATTAAATTCTATGCTTTCGTGGTCAGTAGAATGTGCAAACTTATTGAGGTTTCTAATAATATTCTCACCTCTTGCTATTTGCTTATCCAATCTATCCTGTATTCTCGAAAGCTTTTCGATATTCATGGTCAATTCGGATTCTGCCATGAATATCTGGTCTTCGAGTAACCCATTATATTCGTTAATAATAGAGAATACATTATTTAATTCATGCGTAACGCTGGCAGTGATTTTACCAAAGAAATTTAAATTGCTTAAATGTTCATTATTATCAATCATCGGCTTGCTCCTTCATTATTTACATTGCAACAGCCAGTTATCTTCTCAATTAGAATATTTATACTAACAGGTTTTATCAAGTAATCATAAGCTCCTTTTGATATTCCCGATTTGCCTTCTTCTTCTGAGCAATGCCCAGTCATTAGTATTACTTTTGTTTCTGGGCTAATGTGGTGTATCATTTTCATCAATTCCATACCTCCTACCACAGGCATTTTCAAATCTATGATAGCTACATCATATTTTTTCACATGGACTAATTTAAGAGCATCACCAGAGTTGATAGCAGGGTCAGCATCGAAATCTCTGAACTGCAACCTTTCCGATAGTGTATAAACTAATTCCTCTTCGTCATCAACTATTAATATTTTTAGTTTTGACATAAGTTAACCTTCTTTTTGAGTATAAATAACAGGAATCATAATGAAAAACGTCGTTCCTTCATCTAATTTACTTTTCACATCTATAGTCCCACCGAGCTTTTGCATAATACCATAGGTAATTGAAAGTCCGAGACCTGTGCCAGTTTCTTTTTTTGTAGTATAAAATGGCTCGAAAATTCTTTCAAGATCACTTTTGGGTATACCTGATCCATTATCAGTTACAGCTACCTGAATTACTGCTTTTGAAATTTGCTCGATTTTTATCTTAATGAACCCTCCTTCGGGTACTGCATCTAAGGCGTTATTGATTATATTGAGTATAACTTGCTGAAGTTGTCCTCTATCGCTTTCGATATCAGGGATATTGTTTTCGTGATCAATATGTATATTTACATTTCTGATTTTTGCTTCTCTTTGAATGAAGCCAACTACCTCATCTACAAGCGAAAATACATTAATATTCTCAATCTTAGCTTCCATCCTTTTTGCAAATCCAAGCAGGCGATGAGTGATTTTGCTGCAACGTTCAACAGAATTGATTATAGAGTTAAGATGCTTTATAATTTTATCTTTTTTATCTGCTCCGCTTCCGAAGGTAAGAATGTCCATAATGATCCCAGCATTTTCACCGATAATCGCTAATGGATTATTGATTTCGTGTGATACACCAGCAGCGAGCCGACCAATTGATGCCATTTTGTTCGTATAGCTTATTTCGTGAAGTATTTTCATCCTTTTTTGATCTGAAAATCGTACATGGCTTACCATTCTGGTAGAAATCCATATAACTACAATTAGAATTAGAATAATGAAAATAACTACCATTCCAATTAGATTATTCCTTGTGGAAACCCAGTTTTCCATAATTGATTCAGGGAAAGTTGTTTCAATTAGAATGAAAGGGGTTTTATCAATATAAGCGAAACCAAGAATAATATTTTGTCCATTAACTTTTATTTCGGTTACTTCGGTATTCTCCGAGTAATCAGGAATGTCGAACTTCACTTTTTCTAAAATTTTCCCTTGATGCTTCGATGGTGTTTGCAATATTCCATTCTTATCAATCAGGAATGCATCGCTTGAAGCTAGTATATTTTGAGATAATATTTTACGATAAAGCATATCGCTGTCAATAGTAGCTCTTAGGATATAGTATCCACCATCCTGATTTTCATGAATAATAGCAATACCGAAGTGTGGCATACTGCGGAAACCCATGAAGACACTACTTACGTATGTCCCTTTTATACTTACTTCGTGAAACCAATCCTGATCGCTATAGTTTTTACCTTGTAAATTATAGGGACCTATATAAGCTACCTGATCACCATCATTATTTATTAATCCTAAATCAACAAATCCATCAAACGACTCTTTGAGATGCCTAAGAGTAGAGCCGAGCTTGTCTTGTGATGAAAGCTCTTGATAATTTTTCTCTCGGATAATTAATTCTAAAGCAGATCTGCGTTCATTGATGAAAGATTCAAGTGAGTTTTTTATATTAGAAGTCTGCCTTGAAATTGGATAAATTATATCGGTCTTATATGCTTGTCTATACTGATAAAAATTAATAATCGCCATTACTATCAGTGGAGCAATGGCAACAAAGCTGGTTGTAAGTATTGAATACTTCAGCAATCTGCGATATCTTTTTCTATCGTCAGATCGCTTGCCTTTTTCATTTGTTTGATGAAAATCCTTATTATACCATTCTTCGTTGATGCTCATAAAACAATATCATGATAACTTTATAAATCAATGATTTAAGTATCATTTTTACTACGATTTATTTTAGCATAAGCTTTTTTCATTGTTTCAGATAATACATTTATATTAACTGGCTTTTCTAAGTATGCAAAAGCTCCCAGCTCGAAAGCTATATCTTTTTCCTTATCAGACCCATGTCCAGTAAGTATTATAACTTCCGTTTCAGGATGCTTTGCTTTTACCTCTTTCAAGACATCAAGCCCCCCTATACCAGGCATTTTCAAATCGAGAACCATTACCTCAGGTGTGTCTTCATCCATCGAACTTAGTGCCTGCTCGCCATCATAAGCTATCTTTGATTCAAACTTCCTAGTTTGTAATCGTTCAGATAAAGTTTGAACAAATTCCACTTCGTCATCTACTAAAAGGACTTTTCGCGGTATATCAAAATCAACTGGTGGAAAAGCCGATGGCATGTGGAATTTCTTGCCAATACTAACGTCCACTTTCTTTACTCCGTCCATTGTTTCTACTAATTCTTTTATCTCATTTTTATAATGCTCCACACGGAGAGTATATTTCTCGATATAAACAGTTACTTTGCCATTATCAGCAGCCACAGTTACATCATGCTTTTTCTCTGCGAGGAATGCGTTTATCTTTGTGCTAAGCACGAAATCATCTACCAATTTCTGAGATTCTTTATTTGGTTTTAGCACATCCTTTTCAGCATATTTCAAAATCAGATCAACAGCTTCGTCAATATTTTTATTGTGCATTGGTTCAATTATATCATTTAGCCGTTTGTCCCATGGGGCTAAACCATAAATCCAGTTTACCCAGTTATAAAGCACAGCATCTTCCTCTTTTAATAACTGTCTGGCATCTTTTTCGCTTATTTTATTTTTGGTTAGTTTGGATAATCTCCAATTGAAATCACCTACCAGGCAAACTCTTAGTATATGGGAAATTCGTCGTGGCAAAAGATAAGCAGCATTAGTGTAGAATACTATATTATCAGTTTTTAATATGTTTGCAAGCTCGCTTTTCATAAAAGCGACATATTTGCTTTTATCCTTGTCTTGTTTTCCGAAAAGCCCTTTTTTACCTTCGATTGCTGATAGTAAATTTTCTTTAGTAACTGCAAATCTATCGGCTGCTTGCTCTAAAAAATCATCATTTACGTATTGATAATCTAATTTATCAGCTACAGATTTAGCAACTTCTTCCCCGTGGCAGTGAGTGGCACTGAAAACTGCAATTACTGACATAAAGCTATCCTTTTCAAACTTTGGATAAAATGAACCTATTTTTCAATTTAATAAACATATTCACAAAAAGCAACTTTATATTCAGTCATTTATATTTTTTTGCTGAGGTAAAAACAAAAAAAGGAGCCCATCTTAAATATATGAACTCCATTTGAATAAAAAATCTTATAATTCTAAAAGATAACTATCTTCCTCTTCTTGAATTTGAACGCTTGCCATTGCGCCTATCACCAGAATATGATTTACTTCGCCTTTCTGAATAGCGCTCTCGCTTTCCTGCACCATTAGAAGACTTAGATTTTAGAGGGTTTTTTACATGTTCAACGATTAATGGCTTATTATCTACATGTGCGTTATCGAAAGCATTAACAAAATCACTTTCGTAATCACTATCAACTTCTACAAAAGAGAATTTATTCAGTATCTCTATTTTACCAATCTGAACATCTTTTGAATGTAGGTGTTCATTAATAATACCGATTAATTTCGCAGGATTTACTTTGTTTTTCGAACCAACATTCAGATAAAATCGTGAGAAAGATGGGCGACCATTGCTTCTTCTGGAATTCTTCTGGTTTGGTATCAACTTGTTTAAATCCGGTGCATTCTTATAATACGCCAGAAAGCGATTGAATTCCACTGAAACAAAATGCTGTATTAGTTCCTCGCGGCTTAGCCAGCTAAGTTTTTTGTAAATTCCAGGTAGATATTGTTCTATTTGAGCTTCGTTTAGCTCCACTTTTTCAACTCTATCAATAAGGTTATATAATTGCTTTTCACAGATGTCCTTACCACTTGGCACATTGCTTTGTTCGAAATTCTTACCAATCATTTTTTCGAGTGTTTTTATTTTGTGCTGTTCGCGTGGTGTAATTAGGGCAATAGACACACCGTCTTTTCCTGCTCTACCAGTTCTACCGCTTCTATGAATATAAATGCCCAATTCGTCTGGTAAATCATAATTTATAATGTGAGTAAGATCTGTAACGTCCAAACCGCGTGCGGCTACGTCTGTTGCAACCAGTATCTGCAAATGCTTTACTCTGAAGCGATTCATTACCTGGTCTCTTTGTGCTTGTGATAGATCGCCGTGTAATGCATCGGCATTGTATCCATCCTGGATTAATCTTTCTGCCACAATTTTTGTCTCGCTTCTTGTGCGGCAAAAAACGATACCATAAATATCTGGATTAATATCTGCAATTCTTTTCAATGATTCATATTTATTCTTGGGTTGAATTACAAAGTATTTATGGCTTACGTTTTCAGCTCCAGAGTTTTTATGCCCTATTGTTATTTCGTCTGCCTGCTTCATGTATTTTTTTGTGATCTTCTTAATATCACTGCTCATTGTTGCAGAGAAAAGCAAAGTTTGCCTTTCCTGAGGAGTTTCAGCTAATATAGTATTAAGATCTTCCTTGAATCCCATAGATAGCATCTCGTCAGCTTCGTCTAGAACTACCCAGCGAACATCAGATAGCTTCAGTTTACCACGGTTAATCATATCAACCATTCTACCAGGAGTACCAACCACCACTTGCTTACCATTTTTTAATTTGTTTATTTGAGTTTCTATACTCGCTCCACCATATATAGGAACAACATAGAAATCCTTAACATATTTGGCATAGGTTTTCATGTCGCTTGTTATTTGAATACAAAGTTCACGGGTCGGGCATAGGACTAATGCTTGAGTGCCTTTTTTATTAGTGTCTGTTTGCTGGATAATTGGCAATCCAAATGCGGCTGTTTTGCCTGTACCAGTTTGTGCCAGGGCGATTAGGTCTCGCTCCGAGCTTAATAATTGTGGTATTGTTTGCTCTTGGATTGGGGTCGGTAATTCAAAACCCAAGTCTGTAACTGCCTGAATCATATTGCTATTCAATCCGGTTTCTTCGAATGTCATCATTAGAGTTCTTTCCTTGTGCATAATAATTTAATGCACATAATTATAGTTGTAAAATAAATAAGGGGTAAATTAAGGATAAGAACTCTTAATAAATAATTGCCGGTTCTATATTCTGTTAAAGACAGAAATCCTTCTCCAATTTGAAAAGCAATTCAAGCAGAAAGTAAATTCGATTTCTTTACAATCAATATATTTATAAACTTTACAGAATTTATAAATATTAATCCCTTATTGGACTGCTCCCAACGCCCCTGAGGCGCTGTGCAGTCGAAGTGGATTAAAAGTTCGATTTATTGTCATTTTACCAAGAACTTCTCCGGCTGATAAACGCCATAGCAAATATAAAACGTAGCGAGTATTGTTTTATTTTAAAATATGCAATAATAAAATGAATAAAAGATAAATCTTGCCAAGCCACTCCTTAGTATTAGCTCTGGATAGAATACATTCTTGGATATAAGCATATATCTTTGTATTTTATTACGATAATGATTCAAAAGTAGGAAAAAGTATTTGGAATTGATTGATAATTCTTAGTGATTTTATATAAATATTGGAAGAAAATGTATGTTTAAAAGAATTCTAATAGCTAATCGCGGAGAGATTGCTGTTCGTGTAATTCGAGCCGCAAGAGAGATGGGCATAGAAACAGTTGCCGTATTCCATGAGGTAGATCGCGGTATGCCGTTTGTACATTATGCTGATTATGCTTATCGCTTAGAAAGCAAAACACCAAAAGAGGGCTATCTCGATATGCAACAAATACTTGATATTGGCAAGCAAAGTGGTTGCGAGGCAGTTCATCCCGGTTATGGTTTTTTATCGGAAAATGCTAAGTTTAGCCAGCTTGCAACCGAGAGCGGCATCAAATTTATTGGACCAAAACCTTATGCCATAGAAGTTATGGGTAGCAAAACAAAAGCCCGCGAGCTAATGGCAAACGCTGGCGTTCCGATTGTTCCCGGAACTAAAGAAAAAATCACCGACATTGATAGAGCAAAGGAAATAGCCAAGGAAATCGGCTACCCCGTACTACTAAAAGCTTCTGCTGGTGGTGGTGGCAAAGGTATGAGGAAGGTAATAGAAGAAAAATATTTGCAAGAAAGCTTTGAAGCTGCACAACGCGAATCGCTCAAAGCATTTGGTGATGATTCCATCTATCTTGAAAAATATATCATTAATCCAAAACATATTGAAATTCAGTTGATCGGCGATGAACATGGCAATTTCGTTCACCTCGGCGAAAGAGATTGCTCCATACAGCGTCGTCACCAGAAAGTAATCGAGGAAGCACCCTCAACTGTACTCGATGATGAACTAAGGCACGAGATGGGCAAAGTAGCCATTGATGCTGCAATAGCTTGCGATTACGTAAACGCAGGTACCGTTGAATTCTTATTTGATATTAACAGAAATTTCTACTTCCTGGAAATGAACACACGCCTTCAAGTAGAGCATCCCGTTACAGAAAGAGTAACCGGTGTTGATCTTGCCAAAGAGCAGATTCGTATTGCTGCCGGTGAAGTACTTTCCTTTAATCAAAATGACATAAAATGGAATACTCACGCTATCGAATGTAGGATATATGCCGAAGATCCTTTTAATAATTTTCTCCCTGATGTGGGGATTATTAATTATCTAAGAGAGCCAGGTGGCAAAGGAGTTCGAGTGGATAGCGGAGTAGAAACCGGCTCCGAAGTTTCCATTCACTTCGATCCTATGCTCGCCAAACTCGTTACTTTGGGTAAAGATAGAAACGAAGCAATTGCCAGAATGGAACGTGCTTTGAAGAATTACCGTATAAAAGGATTAAAAACTATTATCCCTTTCGAGCTTGCCGTTATGCGACATCCACTATTCAGAAGTGGCAAATACGATACAGGTTTCATTGATAATGATTTCGACTTCGAAGAGCTTAATATTATGAAAAAGAAACAGGAAGAGATGATAGCCGCAATAGCTGCCTATACACACAAAAAAGTGCGAATGAAAACTCTTTCTGGGAATAACAAAACAAAATCGAACAAATGGAAGCAAAGAAGGTTATCCAATAGATAGTATTAATCATTCATTAAGATAAGTAAATGGAAAAAGTAATTATTAATATAAATGGAAATGATTATACCGCTGAGTATGATCGTAGCGAGAACTCACCATTCTTCATCAATGGCATGCCAATGAACGTAGAGCTAATTAAGGATTTCGGAAATAACATATATTCCTTTATTGTTAATCAAAAGTTAGCTCAAATAGAACTCGAACTAAAGCCACAAGGTCCCGGTTATATCTCTATGGATGGCTTCACTCATGAAATTGAAATAACTGACGAGACTAAACGGCTTCTTCAGCAATTCATCATTGATTCTGGTGTAGGGGGAGCCGATACAGCTGGGCTTATTGCCGCTCCAATGCCTGGCATGGTCGTTAAGATTCTTTGCTCCGAAGGCGATATAGTAAACCAGGGCGATAAGATAATAATAGTTGAAGCAATGAAAATGGAGAATGCTCTCTCAGCACCCATTAGCGGTGTAATCAAGAAAATCTATGTGTCAGAAGAGCAACCAGTGGATAAAGATGCTCTACTCTTAGAAATCGAAGCGGCTTTGTAAAGAAGCAATCGGTTATACCTTCCCCTCTTTGCAATGCTTTGATCCCGATTTATCGGGAGAGGGGACCGAGAGGTGTTGACCATAAATTACTTCCCCTCTTTGAAGAGGGGACCGAGGGGTATTGACCATTAAATATATCCTTATATACCTTCCCCTCTTTGAAGAGGGGATCGAGGGGTGTTGACCATTAAATATATCCTTATATACCTTCCCCACTTTGAAGAGGGGATCGAGGGGTGTTGACCATTAAATATATCCTTATATACCTTCCCCACTTTGAAGAGGGGACTGAGGGGTGTTGACCATAAAACATATCCTTATATTCCTTCCCCTCTTTGAAGATGGGACCGAGGGGTGTTGACCATAAAACATATCCTTATATACCTTCCCCTCTTTGCAATGCTTTGATCCCGATTTATCGGGAGAGGGGACTGAGGAGTGTTGACCATTAATTATTGATTAGAATTAGATATCAGGACCAAAAACAATCCATAGAATCATAAAAATAAGCAAAAAAACAATTTGAGTATACGAAAAACACTTATAAATTTAAAAAATTTTCTAAGTAGAACTACTTAGAAAAAGAATTTATTGTCATCAAATTTTCAGAAATAAAATTATTTCTTTTTCATAAACCTGTTTTTATATCTTGGTAAGTCTTTATATATCAATGATAAGAATGTTTAAGAATTTTTTTTCATAATTGAAATAGTGAAAAAAACACTTGCATTGCTTATTTGAATTTACTAAATTACACTCAGTAACAAAAAGGTAATAGGAATAGTTTAAAAAAAGTTCTTTTAAATAATTAACCCGGAGATCTCGCGAAAGAATTCCGGGCTGATAGAAGTTTATCATTTAATACGCAATACAAATCTAATGAATAAACTTCTATTAAGCAAATAATTTTTTAGTATTTATTATGTGAGCCAATATGCTGGCATTAACGGCCGAATGTTAGTGTATCCATGGCAAACAGTTTTATGCTAAAAATATAATAATGTATTATTAATTTTTTTTTAGGAGTTTATTATGAGATACGCACTAGCAATATTTTTCGCTGCCATATTGGCTTTTTCTTCAGCACTCGCTGGCCACAACGATCATGTAACTGCAGATGCACAATTTGATGTAAAAGTAATCGAACCTCTTACTGTAGTAGATGATGGAGATATTGTTTTAGACGATGTAATTCAAGGACAAATTCGCAACTGGACAGCAGAAATCATAACATTTACTATATCTGGCGAACCAACTTATCCTATTGATGTAACGATAACTGGTCCAACAGCAAATGGCAATAATCCAAGCGGGGCATTACTATTACTCGGAGCAGGTGTTTCCGCCGCTCCTACTCATTTAGACGCAAGTGGTGATGCAACTGTAACATGGACTTGCACTGGTGCAAATGCTACTAACGCAGGAACAGGTACATACGTATTCTCCTTAAACGTAGAAGCAAAATATACTGGAATGTAATTCCCAAGGTATTAGGGGCTGATAGTATAACAGTCCTTTTTTACACTAACCACCGGAGTTAAAAATGTTTAAAAAGATAATAATATTGATGATCATACTTAGTGCATGGAGTTTCCTTCAAGCACAGGATATAGACTTCAATACTCCGGTATCGGAATCTGGCAATATGACTTGCACAATTGTTACTCCTTTATCAGCTACTCCATCTATGGAATTCGACTTTCTGAACTGGCCCACTGTGGCAGTTGGCTCAAAGTATGAATTCGGAGATTCTGAAAATGAGGATTCAGACAAAAGAAGTATCATATTATTCACAGGGGAAAATGAAAGAGAGGTAGAAATTACTGTTGAGACTGAGACCATGAAAGATAATGTAGAAATATCCTTTACTTTCAGAGGAACCGCTAATCCTCAGATAGGTCAACCTCTAAGCGCAATCCCTGTGCTATACTTCAATAACGGCAAGGAAATTGTTAGTTTAAGTACCGAAGGGAAGTACTATTTACATATTATATATAACTGGGTTTGGGCACATGAAAATGCAACAACAGGTGTCAAAACCTTCGTGCAAAGGATTAAAGTCCAATACCATAATATATAATATTATTGGGTGGTATTGATTGAACCACTCATTATCTATAAATAATTTAATAATAATGGAGAATATGATGAAAAATATAATAATTTTATTAGTTTTTTTGGGGGCTTTTGGAACAATAATAGCCCAAACAACTCACAACACACCTGTTGATGAGGATGCGACAATGACAGTAAAAGTTATTACACCATTTCTGATTTGGGATATTACTGATAATAATGATTCCTTTATTGATGATGTAATTAAAGGTCAAACAAGAACTTTAGCTCCTGCTGAAGGTGCATTACTATTTGAAATGCAAAAGGAAGCAGATTACGAAGTTAGAATTAATCTCAGTGTTCCTCAGCCAGTTGATGGTGTCAATATCACTGCGTATTGGTTTTGGAGTGATACACCACCAGATTGGAGTTCAGGATTTCCAAACGATCCAATTAATGGCCAATGGAGATGGTATGGTTCAGCAACTCAGGGATTTCTAACTATTATGGTAACTGAAATAAATGCCACAAATGCGGGTAGTACTGGAATAAAAACATTTACAGCCAATGCAGAAGGTTGGTATCATGGGATTTAACCCATTTAATTAAAAAATATGACACAGTCGTCTTTTCAGAAAAATAAGCGCCCCGTGTATGAATTGGGCGCTTTTAAAAAAAAGGAAATAATCATGAAAAATTTAATAATAATGTTCGTATTCCTATTTTCTTTAGGAACATTGGTAGCCCAAACAACTCACAACGCACCAGTTGATGAAGATGCTACAATGACAGTGAAAGTAATTACACCATTTCTAATTTGGGATGCAACTCCAAATAGTACTCCTTCAATTCCTGATGTTATTAAAGGACAAAAAAGGACATTAGATCCCGCCGAGGGTGCTTTACTATTTGAAATGCAGAAGGAATCTGGCTATACGGTAAGGTTACAGCTCA
>Ga0272443_10004843_pt1 | contig 14323 bp, 12 predicted proteins | sample SSMAcet12_FD_193581 | JGI IMG/M metagenome (GOLD analysis project Ga0272443, IMG submission 193581) | Marine sediment archaeal communities from Little Sippewissett salt marsh, Falmouth, MA, United States - SSM-Acet-12 | ecosystem: Environmental > Aquatic > Marine > Wetlands > Sediment ...
GGTGGGCGGGTTCAGTGGGATGGCTGGAAATGACGATTGTGATTTTCCGGGATATGGAGAGATGAAACGGCATTCGCTTACTGGTTACTTGTTTCTTGTCACTTGTCACTTTTTTCGCTTTTGACTTTGAAGGATTCACAGCATGCGCTTTCGTTCCGCGACGTCGTCGCCGGGTACAGGGACCGTACGGTGCTCGACGGCGTGAGCTTCGACGTGCGCGAGGGTGAGTTCATTTCCCTGATCGGTCCGAACGGATGCGGCAAGAGCACGCTGCTCAAGACGGCGTCCGCTCTGATCCGTCCTTTTTCGGGAACGGTGACCCTGTTCGGCGAGGAGGTATCCGGCCTGCGTCCGGCCGCCCGGGCGAGGCTCGTCGGCGTCGTGCCGCAGAAGGTCGAATCCCCCATGGCCTACACCGCCGGGCAGATAGTGATGAACGGCCGCACGGCGGCGTCGGGTCTTCTGGGGCGGCTGCTCGACGAGGATTTCGTTGTGATAGAACGTTCGATGATCTACACGAACGTACTGCACCTGAAGGACCGCTATTTCATGGAGCTGAGCGGGGGAGAACAGCAGCGGGTGATTCTCGCGATGGTGCTCGCACAGGAGCCCCGGATCATCATGCTCGACGAATCTATTTCACATCTCGACATCAACCACCGCTACGAGGTGCTGCGGATTCTCCGGCGCATCAACCGTGACAGGCGCATGACGGTCGTGCTGGTCAGTCACGATCTTTCGCTTTCGGCCGAGATCTCCGACAGGATTATTCTCATGAACGCCGGGAAGATCGTTTCCGAAGGTCGTCCCGAAGAGGTGCTGAAAACGGAGGTGCTCGACAGTGTCTACGACTGCGAGCTGCGGGTGCAGCACGATCCCCTGACGGGTGCGATCACCGTCAGCGGCGTGCTTGAAAACGGTGAGGATACGGATGCGAACGCAAGGACGGCGCATGTGATCGCCGGCGGCGGCACCGGTATCGAGCTGTACCGGAGGCTTTCGCTCCACGGCTTCCGGATGACGACCGGTGTGCTGAACCGGATGGATTCGGACGCCGAGGCGGCGGAAGCGCTCGGTGTGGAGGCCGTGCTGGAAAAGCCGTTCTCGGCTGTGGGAGAGGACGCTCTCTGCCAGGCTTCGGCGATGGCTGCCGGAGCGGACATCGTGGTGCTTTCCGACGTGCCGTTCGGTCCCGGCAATCTCGTCAACCTCCGTCTCGCCGAAGAGGCGCTCTCGGCCGGAAAACAGGTCTGGATAGCCGCCGGGATCGGCAGGAGGGACTATACCGACGGCGGACAGGCCACCGCTCTTGCCGCCCGCCTCCTGGAAAACGGCGCCCGGGAGTGGTCGAGCCTGCACGAGCTGGTGAGGGAGCTGAAGGCCTGACGGATGCCGGTCAGGCCTCCTGCGGGGAGGCGGGTTCCGCTTCCCGGGAAAATTTTTCTCCGTTACCGTTCAGATGGGCCAGGCCGTTAAGGAGCGGCTTGTTGTATTCCGAGTTGTTGATGATCTTGTGCCGCTTATGTTTCCGCGAGTCGAGAAGCGGGCGGTATTTTGCAAGATCTTCGAGAATGATGCCGATGCCGTTTGCGACCGCGCCCAGCGGTTCTTCCGAAATATTGACGCCGAGCTTCGTTTCCGCATTGATTTTTTTGTCCAGGCCTTTAAGCAGCGCGCCTCCTCCGGTAAGGAAAATGCCGTTCTGCATGATATCGACCGCCAGGTCGGGCTTGGCGACAAGTTCCTCGAGGTTTTTCTTTATGGCCCCGATGATCTGGCCTATCGGCAGCGCCATGATCCTGCGGATCATCTCCGAATCGATTTCCTGCTTTTCAGGAAGGCCGGATTCGATGTTGAGCCCGCTGACGATCATTCTTTCATTCTCGTCGTTATTATTATCGAAAATGCTGTCGATGTTTTTTTTGATGTTCTCGGTCGAGGTTTCGCTGATGGCCAGATTTTTCTCGTCACGGATATAACGGGAGATGATGTCGTTTATTTCGTTGCCCGCGATGTCCAGCGATTCTCCCGATACGATGCCGCCGAGTGAAATGACGGCGATCTCCGTCGTTCCGGCACCGATATCGACGATCATGTTTCCCGTGGCGTCGAACGGATTGAGTCCCGTTCCGATAGCCGCCGCGACAGGTTTCGAAATGAGATAGATGTCCCTCGCGCCTATGTGCGCGGCCGCATCGTACACGGCCCTTTTCTCCACTTCGGTGATCCCGAGGGGAATGCTGATGAACATGCGGCGAATGCCGAAGGAAAACCTCGGTTTTACTTTCCTGAAAAGCCCTTTTATCAGTTTTATCGTGGCATCGTAATCGGCGATAACGCCCTTCTGTATCGGTCTGGTCGTAACGATTCCCGGATGGATCTTTTCATGCATCATGGCGGCATCGTTGCCGACGGCAAGGACCTGGCCGGAATTTCGCCGCGAGGCGATCAATGACGCTTCGTTCAGTATGATCCCTTTGCCTTTGCGGTAGATGACGATGTTCTGCGTGCCGAGATCGAGTCCTAAATCAATGCCTCCTTCCATTGCCAGGTTGAACTTCATGCTCTGTCGCGGTTTGTCTGGTTATGTATGCAAAGGGGGGATGATTTTTATCTGCGGCATAATCGCGGACTTTTCAGCCAGGCGAAACAACATGCAGATTATAACGCTTTTTTTTGGGGATTTCGAATAACGTTGACTGATTACAACAAGCTCTTTTTTTGCCGAAGTAAAAGTGCGGTGAATGTGAGGGGCTGTCATTTTTCAGCAAAAGAAAAACAGGAACAGGATGGAACAGACCACATACAAGGCGTTCGTCGTCGAGGAGAAGGACGGCGCGTTCGCCGGTGAAGTACGGGAGATGCGGGTGTCCGACCTGCCCGCCGGCGATCTGCTGCTCAGGGTTCGCTGCTCGTCCCTGAATTACAAGGACGCGCTTTCGGCGACCGGCAACCGCGCGGTCACGCGGGCGTATCCGCACACGCCCGGCATCGATGCCGCGGGCACGGTCGTCGAGTGCGGGAGCGGAGCGTTCAGGAAAGGCGACGAGGTGATCGTCACGGGTTTCGACCTCGGAATGAACACCGCCGGAGGGTTCGGCGAGTATGTCAGGGTGCCCGCCGGGTGGGCCGTTAGGCTGCCGGACGGCATGACGCCGCGCGAGGCGATGGCGTTGGGTACAGCCGGTCTGACGGCAGGCTTGTCGGTGCTCCGCATGGCCGGGGGCGTCCGGCCCGAAGACGGGCGTATCGCCGTGTCCGGGGCTACCGGGGGCGTCGGCTCGCTCGCCGTGGCTATCCTTTCGAAACTGGGCTACAGCGTTTCAGCCGTTTCCGGCAAGGAGGACGAAAGGGATTTCCTGCTCGGGCTCGGCGCGGCCGACGTGCTTCCGCGCAGCGATTTCCAGGAGCAGACCCTCCGCGCCATGCACAAGTCGGCCTTCGCCGGTGCGGTGGATACCGTTGGCGGCGACATTCTCGTCAATCTTCTCAAGGCGCTGCAGCCGCTGGGGGTCATGACCTGCTGCGGCAACGCCGCTTCGCCGGACCTGCATCTGACGGTCTATCCCTTCATCCTGCGCGGTGTGTCCCTGATCGGCATCGACTCCCAGAACTGCCCGATGGCTTTCAGGGAGGCCGTCTGGGGGAAGCTCGCCGGTGAATGGAAACCGGAAGGCCTGATGGACCTCTGCACGGAGATCTCCCTTGCGGAGCTGCCCGGGACGATCGAAAGAATGCTTTCCGGCGGAGTGAAAGGGAGGACCATCGTCGATCTCGATGCATGATCATGGCGGCGTTCCTTTATCTTCGCGACAGGATTTCGTTATATTTACACTGTTTCAGTGCCGTCGCCGCCTGAAGGGGGATGCGTCGGGAAAGCGTGAACAGAAGAATTTTCCGTTATGAAAAAGCTTATGCCTGCCGGTGTTGCGCTTGCGTTCATGATGTCGGGCTGCGGAGACGTCCGGAGTCCGTTCACAGCCGAAGAGGTGGTCACGATCTCCGGGTTCAGCCAGCCGGAATCGGTGCTCTACGATCCGCAAAGCGGTCTCGCCTATGTTTCAAACATCGACTGCGAGCCGGGCGAAAACTGGGTCGACGACGGCAGGGGCTCGGTCTCGGTGATCGGGAAGGACAACCGGGTAGAGGCGTCACCGCTCGTCGAAAGCACGCCGGACGGGTTGATCAACGGGCCGAAAGGCATGTGCGTGCTCGACGGCCGGCTCTACTTCGCGGACAACGGCCGGGTGATGCGCTGTACGCTTTCGGGCGACAGCCTCGAGGTTTTCGCCGAGGGTTTCGAAGGGGCGAACGATCTCGCCACGGACGGCAGGGAGGTATGGGTGTCGGACGGCGCGGCGGGGAAGATTCATGCTCTCTCGCCTGACGGGGAAAGACGGGAAATCAAGTCGCCGCCGGGCATCAACGGCCTGACCTTCTTCGGCGAGCAGATGTTCGGCGTCTGCTGGACCCCGCACGAAATCTACGAACTCGATCCCACCGGCGGGAAGGCGCCGGTCCCGTTCGGTCTCGAACGGCATTTCAAGGCTCTCGACGGCATTGAGGTGCTCGACGACGGGACGTTCATCGTGTCGGACATGGTCGGCAACAAGGTGTTCACCGTGAACCCCGACCGCTCGACGGTAGGCAAGCTGCTCGACATCTCCGGCCCCGCCGATATCGGCCTCAACCGCAAGGATATGATGCTCTATGTGCCGCAGACCGACAGGAGCGAGGTGAGGGTGTACAGGGTGAGGATGGATCGGAAGCCATAATCCGTCATGCAGAAAACCTGAGGGAGTGATAAAAGATGCGAATGCTGTCCAATGTTCCGCCGGCAAAAAGATCCGGTGATCTATGGTATCATTTCTCCGGGACCTACCTGTCCCTGCGGGTAGGGCTTTTCACGCTCGCGTTCACCATGCCTTTTGTTCTTTTCCTTTATGGCAAGTTCCAGCACGGCATAGACTTGCAGCCCTCGATGAGTGCCTATTTCTGGGCGGCCGTAGAAGACCAGTGCGCCAGCTTTCCCATGCGGACGATCTTCGTTGGATACCTTTCGGCGATAGGTGTCGGTCTTTTTGCTTACAAAGGGCTTACCAATCTCGAGAATTTCCTGCTGAACGCGGCGGCCCTGTGCGCATTCGCGGTCGCAATCTTTCCGCAAGGACTGGACGTTGACGATCCCTGGGTTGCGGAGCTTTTCAAGAATTGTCCGGCGATCAGGGCATGGGCAGAGCAGCCTTCATTTCCCGTGCACTATACCGCAGCCGTTCTTCTGTTCGTTCTGCTTGCAATAGTTTCATGGTTCTGCGCGGAGAAAAGTCTGGAATATCTCCCTTCGGATCATGATCCTGCAACGTTCCGGCGTGTCTACAAGATTATTGCCGTTGCGATGATCGTCTTTCCCGCAGTCGGTTATGTTGTCGCATTTCTCCTGGGTGCTCTGGATTACAAGATATTCTTCATCGAGGCGGCAGGAGTCCTGACCTTCGGGATATACTGGGCCGTAAAGACAGGAGAACTGAAACTGTCCTGTCTGGAGAAGGATCCCGAAGCAGCACTGCGGCATGCAATGCAACGGCAGATGATGGAACCACCCGAGGAATAATGCTCCAAAGCCGATAACGGTGGTCATATCCTGCTCCCCGCGTTTTGTTGCCGGATCGATTCCGTAACTTCGCGTGCTGTTGTTTTAAAGACAAAACGGATAATTGGACAGGTTTTACAGCACGTTCAGCAAATCTGAATTGCGGCGATCAATATCCTTAATGTCGTTGCCAAGTAAAAAGGCCTTTGCTCATATTGGCTCGTCCCGACGACAGCCATAACCTCACTGTTGCTGTCAGTTCGAAAACGACGCGATCAGGCCGAAGGAGAGGAAAAGAACGGTTGCCAGGACAATGGTCATGTCGCTGATCCTGCGCATGAACGCTTCTTTCCGCTCCCTGTACAGGCTTGCGATGACGATTACCGCGGCATTGTTCGCCAGCAGGAAATAGGTGGATGCCGGGAGGATTTTCGTGATGGTGAAAGAAAAGAGGGCCACTCCCGAGATCAGGCTTGCGACGATGAGCAGTTTTTTCGTTTGAGGAAAGGACAGGGTGTTTGCGATTGTTCTGATGCCGCCCATGAGATCGCCCCGGCGGTCGCGCATGTCCCACATGACCTCGATAAAGAAGGCGCAGAGAAAAACGTACCCCCAGCAGAGCCAGGCAGGCAGAGAAAGTGACCGGCCTTCGAAAAACAGGGGCAGAAAGACGAGCGCCGTCGCCCAGTCAAGCGGAGGAGCAAGGTTTTTCACGATGTAGATGTCTTTCAGCCGACGGGCGCCGTTCAGGCGTCGGGAGAGAAATTCCGGGAAGCATTTGTGATTGTACAGAAACCCGATGACGATGATGAGCACTGTCGTCCAGAAGGCCGGTTGTCCGAATTGAAAGGCTATGACGAGTGAAAGGATTGTGGCCGGGTAGAATGTGAGATAGGTAATGATTCGCCGGTTTTCGAGAGCGTTTTTCAGGCCTTCGGGATCGTTTCCGGCATCTTCGATGTCATCGGTAAGACGGTTGTCCTGATAGATCGAGAAGGTGAGGAGAAAAACACACAGCACGACCCAGCCGTTCACCGGGATGGTGAAATAAATCGACCAGCTCGCCGCCCCGAGTGCGGAAAGAATCGAGAGGTGAAGTTTGTTTCTGAAGAAATAATTCGGCACGTCGATTGTTTTTTTCTGATGCTCTCATGTAATCTCAAAGGCTATTTCGGGTTATTACGTTCCTCTGACAAATACCCCTTTTCTACAGCACCGTCACCGGATCGCCGACACGCACCCAGCGGAACAGGCGTTCGGCGTCCGGCATGAGGAGGCGGACGCAGCCGTGGGAGGCCGGATAGCCCGGCAGGGACTGCTGGTGCATGAAGAAGCCGTAGTAGAAATTGATCGAGAAGGGCATCGGCGCGTTTTCATACTTGATCGATCGCTTGTGGCGCTGCTTGTAGTTCACGAAGAATCTGCCGCGCGCCGTCGGATGCGACCTTCGGCCGCTCGATACCGGCCCCCAGAAAAGCAGTTCCCCGTTTTCATACGCACCGAAATACTGATCGTCGAGGAACACTCGGATTTCCCGTTCGCCCCTGCTGTCGGAGAGTTCACGCGGGACCGGTACGTACTGTGACGCTTTCTCTATATCGATCGGAACCAGCACGGTTTTGCCCGCGGCGATGCGCTTGCGGTCGATCCGGTTCACCTTCATGAATATCGCCTCGCAGAGGGAATCCCGGTTGCAGAGGGCGGCCCGCGATTCACTTTTTTCAAGCTTCATAAGGGTGAAACCCGCCGGAACTCCGGGCGTCGCGTCCGAATCCTTTATCCGGACCGGTTCCTGGGCTATGGCGGTTTCACGCTCCGACGGTTCCGCGACAATGGCAAGTCCGGGAGTGGAAGCCTCGTCGGGCGGTTTCGACGCGCCGAACAGCACGGTTCGTCCATGGGGGAGGGACGCGAAGAGCAGGACAGGCAGAAGTACTCGTGTGATCCCCATAACGGTTGTTTGCAGGGCATTGTAGCGATTGGATCGCCTCTACTGTATATGTACGCATTTTTTGCTTTTTTCTCCTTGTGGCGAAAGTGATCGATGTTTTTGTCTTTTCCAACCTGCTCGTTTACAGTACCGTCACCGGATCGCCGGTTCTCACCCATCCGAAAAGCCTTCTCGCATCGTCCTCGAGCAGCCGCACGCAGCCGTGTGACGCCGGGTGACCCGGCAATGCCTGCTGGTGGATGAAGTACGGTCCGTCGTAGTTGATCGAGTACGGCATCGGTGCGTTGTTGTAGCGGATCGAGCGTTTGTGGCGCTGCTTGTAGTTTACGACGAATTCGCCGGGCCAGGTCGGATGCGACTTCGTACCGCTCGAAATCGGTCCCCAGAAGAGCAGCGCGCCGTTCTCGTACGCTCCGAAGTACTGGCTGTCGAGATAGACGCGTACCTCGCGTTCGCCTCTGGTGTCGGCCAGTACCCGGGGAATCGGCACGTATTCGGAGGCTTTTCCGGTATCGACCGGCATCAGCACCGACTTTCCGGCGGCGATATGCCGGTCGTCGACGCGGTTGACTTTCTTGAATATCGTCTCACAGGCAACGTCCGCCTCGCAGAGCTTTCCGGGAGACGACCTCTTTTCCAGCGTCACCAGTTCGAACCCTTCCGGTGCTTCGGCGGTAGCATCCCGGGTGACGCCGTCTTGCGTCGCGGAGGCGACCGACGTTTTCTGCGCGTATAGTGACGATGACGCGGCAAGCAGCAGCAGCAACAATGTCCTTACAATGGTCATGATTTCGTGAGTTTTTTTATAAAGACTCTTTATAGATAAAACCTTTTCAGCATCCCTGAAGTTTCATCCGGATGCAGTCGGCCCCGCTCTTGGCCGAAGATCGCGGCGGCAGGGGTTTTTTGTTATCTTTCGCTTTCCGGTTTTCCGCCGGGATGCAGCACGTTCAACCGAATCATCCGCCATGCGTTGTAAACAGCAGTTTCCTTTCCGGCTCGGCACGACCTCCTACATCATTCCCGCCGGGATCATGCCGAACATCGAGTATCTCCGCGACAAGGTGGACGATGTCGAGCTGGTCCTCTTCGAATCGGACGAGATGAGCAACCTGCCTTCCGCCGAAGACATCGAGCGCCTCGCGGAGATGGCCGGGGCGCACGACCTGACCTATTCGGTGCATCTGCCGCTCGACGTCTACCTTGGTCACGAGGATTCCGATGTGCGCGAGCGCTCGGTGCAGAAGTGCCTGCGGGTGATAGAACTGACCGAATCCCTGGGGCCGTCGGCCTACGTGATGCACGCCGAGGCAGGGGAGAGGGTGGACGTGAACGGTTTTTCCGAAGCGGGAAAGCGGGCTTTCGCGGAGCATGTCGCCTCCTCTCTCGATCGGCTGTTTTCGGCAACCGGCGTGCCTCCCGCGGAATTCTGCGTCGAGACATTGAACTATCCTCTCGACATCGTCGGGGAGGTCATTTCCTCGTTCGGTCTTTCGGTCACGCTCGATGTCGGTCATCTCGAACTGTACGGCTTTCCGGTCGAAGAGCATCTCCGGCGGTACCTGCCGCTTGCGAGGGTGTTTCACATGCACGGGATACGGGACGGCAAGGATCACAACGGATTGCAGCACATGAGGGCCGAAACCCTCGACACGGTGGTCCGTGCGCTCTGCGAAGCGCCCGATCCGAAGCGCGTGTTCACCATGGAAATTTTTTCGGAACCGGATCTGCTGTCCTCGTGCGAAACGATGGCGCGCTACCTCGGTTAGAGATTCCGGATATGCCGTCGCGACGGCTGAGCGTGAGGGCCATGGGGAGAGGAGGCTACTGTATCAGCCAGTCGGGCAGGTCCGAGGTGTCTTCAGCTCCGCTGTTCGTCGGGGGCTCGTTCCCGGCCGGTTTTTGTTCTGTTCCGGATGGCGGCGCCTTTCGTCCGGCGGGTATCCCGGCTTCCGGGGCGTTTTCGGTTTCGCCGGAGCGTTCATCCGTCGAGGACGGCGTTTCTTCATCCTTCGCCGCCGTGTCGGGGGCCGCCGTACTTCTTGCGACCCTGAAATCTACGCCGTAGACATAGTCGTTCTTCACGGTTATTCTGCGTTCTTCGCCCGGCACGGAAATCGAGTAGTCGCCCGGCTGCAGGCCGTCGGTGCGGTAGTAGCCGAACATGTTCGTCAGGGAGAACGACACCCTTTTCCCCTGTTCGTTCATCACCTCGACCGGCAGGTTTTCGATGCCCTTGCCGTCGCTGCCGGTGATCCTGCCCGCCACGGAATATTGTGCATATACCGGTATATCCACCTGCGTGATCGCACCGTTCAGCACTTGCGCATAGGTGGTTTTCTTTTCCACGTTCAGTTCCAGGGGAAGGTTTTCCGTATCGACATCGACCGCGTAGACTCCGGGCCTGAGATTGCCGACGAAGAACGACCCGTCGACCTGGCGCTGGCCGAGCTTGCGGTTGTTGAGCAGGATGCTCACGTTGTCGATGTCCGACGAGCCCAGGTTCGTTTCGTTCATGATCCTGAGCGAGCCGGCCAGCCCTCCTCTCGTATGGCTGATCGCCGTGCGGTTGATGGGATAGAAGCGTGAGCCGGAGCGGCCGATGTCCCACGTCATGGTCAGCGTGACATACTCCCGTGCGTCCGGAGGCACGAGGTTCGAGAAGTTTTCCTCGGTATCGAGCTGCAGGGCGTTGTTCATGTTGTAGCTGTACTGGAGGCTGAGCTGCAGGCCGGTGTTGAAGAACTTGTTCCAGGCGATGGAGAAGCCTCTCTGGTCGCCGGCCTGCGAGACGCCGGTCCGGACCAGGTCGTAGCGGTTCGCGCCGGGGTACCAGTCGAAATAGAGGCTGGCCACGTCGCTGCCCGTGGCGAAAGCTTTCGAATACAGCGCACGGCCGGTGAGAGAACGGCTGAAATCGACGCCGAGGTCGGCGCTCATGATCTCGTCTTCGTAGGTGACCGTGAGGTCGCTCTGCGATGCGAAGCGCAGATTGGCCTCGTAGCGGTACCGTTCGTCGTCGTTCGGCAGCGCCGAGAGCATGAGCGGCGGGAATACGTACCAGTAGAGGCCGGGCATGAGGTATTCCTCCGGATCGTCATTGCCCTCGCGCAGGTACTTGCCGTAGAACAGGATATCGAAAGGATGGAAAATATCGGTGGAGAAACGGAAGTCGTGGCTCCGCAGGTCCTCGAGATTATCCCTGCCGAACCCTTCCTGGTTGAACCGGGCGAGATAGGAGAGGTTCCAGTATTCTCCGTTGCCTTCGAGGCGTATGTCCGAACCGTATCGCTGGTTCGAGCGTGCGCCGTAGAGGGCCAGGGCCCAGTTGCCGCCGACGGACAGTACCGCCCCGGTGACGATGTCTTCTTCCCTTGTTTCCGGATTGTACTGGATGCCGCTTTCGAGCGTCAGTCGGTTGCTCACGCCATAGAGCACATGGCCGAAGCCGGTCCAGGAGGTCGGAAGGTACTCGTCGTGGTCGAGGGGGTTGTAGTCCACGCCGCCTCCGGCCCTGACGAGGATTTCATGAGCGGGCAGCGCGCGGTTGGTTATGGACATCGTGTGGTCCATGACCGCCAGCGGTTTTTCCTGCAGTGAGCGCTCGTAGATGAATACCTGTGTTTTCCGGAGGTCGGACGTCATCCTTACGTTGCGGAAGACGTAGCGGCCGTTGAGGTTGATGCGCTGGCGGGCCACCACCACGCCGTCGAGCCGCAGCTCGGCTATCGAGGCCGGCGGGGCGTTGCCTTCGATCGTGCGGTTCTGCGAGCGGTCGAAGGAAAGGAAGACGTCTGAATCGCTGTAGCGTTCGAAGTCGAGCTGGTTCAGAATGCTGTGGTTGTTCCAGCCGTACTGGATCCCCGTGAAATCCACGTTGCCCACGAGCGAGAACAGGTCGGAAGAGCCGGTTCCAATTCTCAGGGCCGAGTGGTTGTTGTAAGTCGTCCAGTGGTAGCTTCTTGCCGGGTAACGCTCTTCGGGGTCGCCCGTCCAGGTGATGTCCCAGACGCCACCGAGCAGTCTTCCCCCGGTTTCGATCAGCATGTTCTTCGTGTGTTCGCCGCTGAAATCGTAGGTGATGTCCGGTTCCAGCCTCAGGAAGGAGATCGAACTGGACGGCGCCTCGACGTCCGGAACGATCTCCGGGACGGTATCCCGCTTCTTTCGGGTCGCCCTGCCGGGAACCCAGGGGATGTCGAGGGCTATACCGAAAATGGACTGGACGAACCGTCCCCGGACATAGAAAGAGTTTTCAAGATCCGGAAAGGAAATGCACTCCGTCTGCTCGATCATCCGCAGCTTCGACGGGTTCCAGGAGAGTGTGCCGAGGGTTGTTTCATAGGTCAGGCTTCCGTCGCCCTCCGGTTTGCCGAGTCCCTCGATGCGGGCTTCCTGTTCGAAGAGGCTGAAGGGAACCCAGTATTCCTCTCCGATGGCATAACAGATATGGGTGCCGACGGATTTTTTGTTGACGAACACTTCCACCAGGAGCGTTTCCGGCTGCTTCGCAGGCTGAACGGCAGCGACGGCGGCAGCAGTGTCCCTGACGGTTTGCTCCGGTTCCGCTTTCGCCGCGGAGGGGATGCAGAACAGCCCGAAGGTGACCAGCGAAAAGCTCATCGCTTTCCTGAAGTCATGCATGAGCGTTCAACCTTGATTAGTGGAAGTGGGACCGGCTGTTTCCTGCATCGGGAAACAGCCGGTTTTCGGGGGTCAGCGGGACAGTGTAAAGGTCTTTTCGATTTTCTTTTCGTCGAGCGCGCCCGATACCGCGAGAATGTAGGAGCCCGACGGCACGTTAGGAAGCTGGGTGACGATATTGCGGGTGCTGCCGGGCAGTACGGGTGTCTGGTTGAGCTGCCCGGAGGCCACAAGCCCTTCGACGGGTTTGGCGCCGCCGCTTTCCTGCGCTGCTTTCGCCGCGTTGCCGATGCCGGGGAAGGAGGCCTTTTTCCAGATGGAATAGGTGCCTTTAAGGCGAGTATGTACGTTGCCGCTGTTGGCAATGGATGCGGTGAGGGATGTTCCCCCTTTTCCGAGGCTCATGCCCTGCAGGGTTCCTGCGCTCTTGACCGGGTCCGCATAGGCATAGACGCCCACGCCGAGCTTGAAGAGGATTTCGACCGGCTTGGCTTCTTCAGCGACGGCATTTTCCTCGATGGCTTCTTCCGTGAAATAGATGATCGCACGATGCTCGCCCGGTGCGGGCTTTACCGGAGGCCGGATCGAGAGGCGCACGACCTGGCTTTTGCCGGGCTCGAGCCGGAAGGACATGGGGTTGACAAGCATCCACTGGTCGAGCGACTGCTCGTTCGGCGGAAGGAGTTTTACTTCGTTGTTTGCGTCAAGGGTCCAGTTATAAACCTCGACGTTGACTTTTGTCGGTTTCTTCTTGAGGTTGAAAAGCCTCAGTGACTCGTTGACCGGCTTCGATCCTATGGAAACCTCGAGCATTGAAGGCGCGACGCCGATCTGGCCCGGAGGGGGCTCTTCCTGTCCCTGGGCGATTGCTGCCGGAGCGAAGCTTGCGAGAAGAATAAAGAGTCCCGTTAAAAAAGCTGTCAGTTTTTTCATCAGTAGGAAATGATTGTGATTTCGATGGTTCCGTAATAGTTGCCTGATTTTTTCGCGGTTGCAATGTCGAAATCCAGATCGACGACGCCGAAACAGCGGAACCAGAAATAGCCCCGGTTCTCACAGGTGATCGCTTTTTCGGTAATCCTTGCCTTGATAAGGGAGGAATTGTCGGTTTCATGCGAAAACGCATCCATGGAACCGCCTCTGCTCAAGAGACGGTACCGGACATTGAATGCCGGTTTTCTTTCCCAGAAGGCATAGTCGTAGTACCAGAGGAGAACATCCCTTCTCGAAATTTTCGCCGTCGTGTAGACTTCGTCGAGCTGCAGGTCGGGGGTCATCAGCGTTCCGCCGTCCCAGGTCGCGTCCGTTTCAAAGGGACTGAGCGCAACGGGGACACCCTCGTCGCTCAAACCCATTTCATAGAGTTCGACTTTCAGGAGGTCGATGGAATTGTGGAAATAAAACTGCCCGGCACGAGCCGCAGCAGGAAACAGAACAAGAAAGCCTGTCAGGAGCAGGACGATTCTGTCCGGTCTATGCATGCATGTTATGCGAAGCATCGCGTTATATGGTCGACGCGACAATGGTGTACTGACCGCCCGTATGGCTTCCCGACCGGTTGGTCTTGCTGAAATCGAGCTCCATAAGGACGCCGCCGAACGTAGCCGAATTCTTGGCGATGCCGCCGAGGTTCGTGCGTATCGATGAGCCGGTGCTCGAACCGTCGGTAACCCTGACGTTCGACATGCTGATCTGTGAGTTCCCGTTTTGCAGGACGTCACCGCCGGAAGGAATGTTGATCGAGACTTCGGCGTTGCCGGATTGGGAGAACCCTCTGACAGCCCAGACTTTTCCGAGGTTGACCGTGGTCTTGCCGCTGGCCAGTTCGAGTTTGGCGTCCATCAGGTTGGCGGTCGTCAATCCGTCGCCCGATGCTTCGCCTTTCCACGAGACGTTGAAATCCTTGTCGCCTTCGTCGAGCGCTTCCGCGGTCGGCGTGTCGAAATTGAGGGTAAGCGTCGAGTAGTAATGCAGGACGATGAACTCCGGTATATTCGCCGTTACCTTGGCCGAGCCGCTACTGCTCTGGCCGGATACGGTCGCAAAGGCTGTGTTTGCCGCGAGCACCGTGACGAGTGCAATAGCGGCAGTTCTCCTGAGAGATTTGAAAAACAGCATGGGGTACCTGTTTTGGGGTT
>Ga0272443_10004844_pt1:0-7500 | contig 14321 bp, 13 predicted proteins | sample SSMAcet12_FD_193581 | JGI IMG/M metagenome (GOLD analysis project Ga0272443, IMG submission 193581) | Marine sediment archaeal communities from Little Sippewissett salt marsh, Falmouth, MA, United States - SSM-Acet-12 | ecosystem: Environmental > Aquatic > Marine > Wetlands > Sediment ...
GGTCGGGTCGGCGTCGAGCGGCACCACGTCGTGGGCGCCGGGCCTGCGGTAGCCGAGCGTCGCGGGCGTCCCCGACGACGCCACGGCCGGTTGGATGGCGCTGCGGTACCCCCACGGCCGCGGCGATGGCGTCACCGCTGGGACCTCCGCAGGGAGCGCCACACCCGCGCGCCGGGCCGCGTCGATCAGCACGGCGTGCTTGAGCTCGAGCTGGCGCGCGAGCGCGACGTGGCCCAGGTCGAGGCCCGGGTGGACGGGAGCGGCGACGCGGTCGGGGCTCGCGTCGAGCACCTCGACGACCTCGCCGAAGTCGACGCCCTTGCGCGTCTCGATGCGTGCCACCACCCGCTCGCCCGGGATGCCGCCCGCGAGCAGCACCAGGGGAACGCGGCGCGGTGCCCGGGCCCCGGGCGCCTCCGCGGCCGGCCCCGACGTCGGGGCCATCGCCTCGCCGGCGTCGGCCGGGAGCGCGACGCAGCGCCCGCCGTGGACGGGTCGGTCGACCCGCAGCTCGCGCAGTTCGGTGGGGGGGTTCGGCACGCGGCAGCCTACCGCGGGGCGGCGCCGGCGCGCGCCGCCGGCCGTGCCGGGGTCGCGCCCGCGCGATCCGCCGGACAGGGGCGGCAGGAGGCGGGTGCTAGACTCCGGCCATGAGACGCACGCCGCAAGAGATCGTCGAACTGGTCGTCTTCGGTCTGATCGCGCTCTTGCTCGGCACCGGGGTGCTGTGGCTGCTGGGCGCCGTCTTCGGCCTCGTCGGCACCGTCCTCGGCTGGCTGGCCGCGCTCCTGTGGGGTATCGTGAGCTTCCTGGTCCCGGTGGCGCTGGTCGCCGGCGCCGTGGTCCTCATCGTCCGCCTGGTGCAGGGGAAGCCGGTGCCCGGGGTCTCCGTCCGCTCGGACGCGCCCACGGTCGACGCGGCCCCCACCTCGGCGGCGGAGACCGCGAGCCACACGGACCTGGACCGCGAGCGTGCGGCCGAGTCCACGGCCGAGGGCATGCCCCCGGCCCCGCCCGGAACGCCACCCGTCGCGCCCGAGACGCCGACGGACGGGACGGAGCCGCTGCCCGACGCCGATGCGGATGCGGAGCCCCCCGAAGCAGAGCGCCGCGACGAGGGCTGAGGCCATCAACCGGCCGCCGTCGATCGCCCGCCCCATCCTCGCATGAGGCCGCAGCGCACCCCTCCATGGCGACGCCTCGCCGCGGCCGTGATCGGACTCGCGGTCATGGTGTGGGTCGCCTACGCCGCTGGCTCTGCCGCGGACCGCCCGCCCTCCCTCGACGATCTGGACCTGCGGACGGTCACCGAGATGGGCTCGCGCGAGGGCGACGCGCTGCGCGACTGGATGGTCGCGGGTGCCACGGATGAGGTCCTCCGAGGGGCATACGCCTACGACCAGAACTGCTCCGTGTGCCACGGCGACACCGGGCTCGGGTACGACGAGGCGCGGCTCGCCTTCCCGGCCGATCATCGCACCTGCACACGCTGCCACCGACCGGGCAATGTGCGCGAGATGTCGTTCGAGACCATGATGGAGCGCCAGCACGACCTGTTCGCCCTCGGCGACCCGCCCGCGCTGCGGGGGCCGGGCGCGCTTTCGTCGTTCCCCACCGACGGCGCGCTCTTCGCCTACACGCGGGCCACCATGCCGCGGTACCAGCCCGGTCGCCTCGACGACGAGGCCTACGCGGACCTGGTCGCCTTCATGCGCTGGATCGCGTCCCCGCCCTAGGCGAGGGGCGCCCCTTCCCAGGGCGCCGCCGAGCGCGGCCGACCTCGAAGTCGCGTCAGACGTGCCCGCGCACGTCGAGGACGTCGCGGAAGGCGTCGCCGAGCAGGTTCCAGCCGAGCACGAAGAGCACGATCGTCAGGCCGGGCCAGAACGAAGTGTACCAGTACGCCAGCGGCTCGCCCGGCGGTCCCAGGATCCAGTTGCGGGCGAACGAGATCATCTGGCCCCAGTCGGTGTAGCCCAGTTCGGGGCCGAGGCCGAGGAACGAGAGGGCGGCCGCCGTGAGCACGATCGAGCCGATGTCGAGCGACGCGACGATCAAGACGGGGCCGATCGCGTTCGGCAGGATGTGGCGGAACACGATCCCGAACGACCTTCGCCCCATCGCCTGTGCGCCGGTGACGTACTCGAGCTGCTTGATGCGCAGGACCTCGCCACGCACCAATCGGGCATAGCTCGGCCAGGCGACCGCGGCGATCGCGATCATGAGGTTGACGATCGAGTTGCCGAGCACCATGACGATGACCAGCGCCAGCACCAGGGCCGGCACGGCGATCACGATGTCGGTGAAACGCATGAGCACGTTGTCGACCCAGCCGCCCAGGTAGGCGGCGGTGGCGCCGATCAGAATGCCGACGGTGAGGCCGATGCCGACGACGAGCACGCCGATGCGGAACGCCGTGCGGGCGCCCCACATGAGGCCGTAGAAGATGTCGTAGCCCTGGCTGGTGGTCCCGAGCACCGTACCAGACGCCTCGGCGGTCTGCGGGATCGGCGAGAAGCCGGCGCGCGGCATCATGTAACAGGAGTCGGGCGTACGGAACATGAGCTGCCAGAAGGCCGGGTTGCGGACATCGCGGTGCGCATCGGCCGTGGCCGCCGTGAGGCCCAGGTCCCGCATGCAGGAGCGGCCGAGCGGCGTGACGAGCGGCGCGATCGCGGCGATGACGACGAACGACGCCACGATGACCAGGCCGACGATGGCCAGCGGGTTGCGGCGGAAGCGGCGCAGGCTCTTCGACTGCCACCAGCGGCCGAAGGCCGTCCTGGGCTCGACGAACTTGGGTACGGGGGCGGCGTCCATCAGCCGTACCGGATCCGCGGGTCGACGATGCCGTACAGCACGTCCACCAGGAGGTTGGCGGTGACCACCGTGACGGCGGTGAAGACGGCGAACCCGAGCACCGAGGCGTAGTCGAGGTTGAGCGCCGCACGAGCTGCCCACTGCCCGAGGCCCGGGTAGTTGAAGATCGTCTCGGTGATCACCACCCCGTTGATCAGGCCGATGAGCACGAAGCCGGAGAGGGTGATGACCGGAATCAAGGCGTTGCGCCGCGCGTGCTTGTGGTTGACGACACGGCTCCTCAGGCCCTTGGCGCGGGCCGTCCGGACGTAGTCCTCGGACAGGGCGTCGAGCAGCGACGAGCGCATGACGCGCATGATCTGCGCGGACGACACGGTCGCCAGCGTGATCACCGGCAGGATCAGGTGCCGCAGCGCGTCGAGGGCGATGTCGAAGCGCCCGTTGAGCAACGCATCGAGCGTCAGGAAGCCCGTGTAGTCGCGGAAGCCGCCAGTAGCCATCTGAATGGCGAACTCCGTCGAGATGCGTCCCGGTTGGAACCAGCCCAGCAGGCCATAGAAGATGACCAACAGCCAGATTCCCATGACGAAGGTGGGGATCGACCAGCCGAAGATCGACAGCACACGGACCGCCTGGTCGATCACCCCGTCGCGGTTGAGCGCCGCCATCGTGCCGAGCACGATGCCCACCCCGATGACGGGCAGGATCGCGAGCAGCGCGAGTTCCGCCGTCGTGGGCAGCCGCTTACGGAGGGTGGTCAGGACCGGCTCGTTCGTGGTGCGCGAGTAGCCGAGGTCGCCGTTGGCCAGCCGCCCGATCCACAGGCCGTACTGCACGTACCACGGTTCGTCGAGGCGGTACTGGCGGATGATCTCGGGGATCTGGTTGGCCTGGTTCTCGCTACGAACGTAGGCGGCCGCGCGCTGCGCAGGGGTGAGGAGCTGCATGAGGAGGACGATGATGATCGTCACGCCGAAGAACACGAGGGGCAGCATCATGAGGCGGCGAAGAATGAAGGTGAACAACCGGTGGCCCTCCGAACGGCGCCCGATATCGGGGGCGCCCGTGCACCGCCGCAGCGTGTGCGATGCGCATCAGATACGTGCTCGGGGCTTGGCGGCGCCCGCGTTCGGGGGTCGCCAGCGGGTGGCGCGGGCGGGGGCGATCGTCGCCCCCGCCCGCAGCGGCTCACAACTCAGTTCTTGGCGATGTCCTGCCAGAGGTAGTAGTGGCTGCGCATGGGGTTGAAGTAGACGCCGGAGATGTTGTCGCGGGTGAGGATGTACTCGGTCGGGACCGGGTAGACGATCATCGGCGCCAGGTCGTAGTGCAGCGTCCCGATATCGCGGTACAGGAACGCGCGGGTCTCCTGGTCGAGGATGACGTCGGCCTGGTCGATGAGGTTCTGCATGTCGGGGAGGTCGATCGACGTGCGCGCCGAGTAGAAGCCGTCGTTGTCGTAGAAGGTGTTGACGAAGTTGCGGGCGTCGGCGTAGTCAGCGCACCAGCCGAGCGCGAAGAAGGGGACCTTCTTCTCGGCCGTACGGGCGAGGAAGTCGGGCCACGGCAGGCTGCGCACGTTCATCGTGAACTTCGGGTTCAGGAACTCGACGTTGTCCTTGATGATGTTGAGCAGCGTCTCGCGGGTCGTGTTGCCGGCGTTGTACAGCGCGGTGAACTCGAACCCGTTCTCCCACACGGCGCCGTCCCACGCGAGGCGGAACGCCTGCTCGGCGGCCTCGAGGTCGATGGTACGGACGGGCACGTCGGGGTTGTAGCCGGGGAAGGTGTTCGGCAGGCCCATGGTCAGGGTGGTGCCGGCGCCCTGGTAGATCTGGGCGATGAACTCGTCCTGATCGAAGAGGTGGGCGAACCCGCGACGCACGTTGACGTCGGAGAAGAAGTCGGCCGGGATGCCGGCGCCGTCGAGCTGGCCGGAGCCGACGTCGACGTTGTCCGTGGTGTCGATCAGGAAGTTGAAGAAGCCGGCCGAAACGCAGGTGCCGGACCAGTCGGGCTCCTCGTGGACCGTGATGCCGGGGGCGCCGCTGACCTGGACGAGGCTGGCGCGCTGGCCGAGGGTGATGCGGTCGGCGTCACCCTGCTGCAGGGCCAGGATGCGGGTGGCTTCCTCGTCGACGTAGTTGATGACGACGTTCTCGATCGCGGCCGGGCCGCCCCAGTAACCGTCGTGACGGGTGGCGATCAGGCTGGCGTCGCCCCACTCGACGACCTCGTAGGCGCCGGTGCCCGCGACGTTGCGGTGCAGGAACTCCTCGGTCAGCTCGCGGCCAATCCAGTCCTGCCAGGTGGCTTCGGTGCCGTCCCAGACGCCGTTGGCGATCGCGAACTCGCTGTCGATGACGGAGAAGGCGGTGTAGGCCAGCACGGCCAGGAAGGCCGGATCGGGCGCCTGGATGTTGAGGTCCGCGACGAGGCCATCGGGCCCCTCGGGGCACGTGACGGCGCCGTCGATCTCGTCCCAGGTGACGTCGGCCAGGAAGGCCTCGACGTCGTCGCCGGTCTGCTGGCTACCGACGAACTGCTTGCCCAGCAGGTAGCTCGTCGCGCCCTCGGGGGCGGCCGTGACGAGGCCGTACTTGATCGACCAGGCCACGTCCTTGCAGCTCATCGTGTTGCCGCTGTGGAACTCCACGCCCTCGCGCAGCGTGAAGCGGTAGGTGAGGCCGTCGTTGAGGATCTCGACGCCCGTGGCGAGCAGGGGCCGGAGCTGGTCGATCGCCGGATCGTCGAAGGTGTACAGGGTCTCGTAGACGTTCTCGAGGATGGTGCCCGACGACGTGTCGTACGCGCGCGCCGGATCGAGCGAGGCGGGCGCCCCGAAGGTCGAGAACACATAGGTGTCCGCCGGCGCCTGCGCGAACGCGACGGCCCCCACGAACAAAGCGCTGGCTAGGATGGCGAAAATCCGATTCATGCTACCTCCAGATGTATCAAAACCATGGCATCGCCGGGCCGATTCCCGGCGACGACGCACGCTCACGCGTGCCGTCCCCTCCTCACCAACCCCTGAGCGAGTCCGAGGCAGGTGCCGTGATTCTAACGCGTGATCTTCGCTGCCGTGGCGGACACGCCCGCACGGCCCCCGCGTCCACCGGCCCGCGACGCCGGCGGCCGACGAGCGGTAGATTGCGCAGCATGAACCGCGACCCCGTCACCGCCGGTCGCCGCCACCGGCGTGTGGCCGCGCTGACCGCGCTCGCCGCCGTCCTGCTGGCGACCGCCTGCGTGGAGCGCGGCGACGCGATGCCGCCGTCGGTCTCCATCCGCGAGCCGCGCAGCGGCACGACGAGCGCCACCGAGAACCTGCGCATCGTCGGCTACGCGTTCGACGACGAGGGCATCGCGGCCGTCCGCGTCGACGGCGTCGACCTGCTCGCCACCAGCGCCTACGAGAGCGAGCGCGGGAAGAAGCTGATCGAGTTCTTCTTCACGATCCGCGATCTCACGGACGGCGACGTCACCGTCCTCATCGAGGCCGAGGACGCGCGGGGGCGCGTCACGGTCATGCCCTACCGGCTGCGCCTCGACAGCACGCCGCCGACGGTGGAGCTCACCTCGATCACCCCGCTCGGCAGCGGCCGCCTGCGCGTCGAGGGCGCGGTGCGCGACAACACGCAGGTCACGAGCGTCCTGATCAACGGCATCCCGCTGGCGTTCACGCCGGCGCCCGAGCACGCGTTCCGCGTCGATGTCGCGGATGTCGCCGACGGCGAGGTGGTGGTCGAGGACGCGGCCGGCAACGTCACCCGGAGTCCCCTGCGATGAGCGTCCGGCCCGCGAACGTGGAACCGCAGGCGACCGACGCCTCGGCGGTCGGCCCCCTGCGCCTGCCGGTCCGTAGCGACGACGTGTTCGGCGGCGTGGACCGCGCGGCGACCGTCGCCCGCGAGCACGCCCACGGCAACCGCGACCTCATGGCGCTGGTCGACGTCCTCGGCTTCGGCGGGCCGTTCCGCACCGTCTCGCCGTGGGAGTTCGAGGACGAGGAGGGCCGCCACCTCATCCACGCGGGTGGCTACGCCGCCGTGCCCTTCGGCGAGGGCTACCCGCCCCTCGTGCGCACGGTGGAGCGCTACCTCGCGGAGACGCGCGACATCGGGCTGCCGCAGGCGTCGCTCTCGGCCTGGCGGGCCGCGGTCGAGGAGAACCTCGTCGCCATCCTGGCGTCGGTGGCGCCCAGCCATGCGCGCAGCCGCGTGTTCTTCTCCAACTCGGGCGCCGAGGCGATCGAAGCCGCCGTCAAGTTCGTGCGCTTCTCGCGCCCGGGCGGCACGCTGATCAACTTCACCCGCGCGTACCACGGCAAGACCGCCGCGGCCTTGGCCCTGACGCCGAACGAGGAGTACCAGGCGCCCTTCAGGCCCCTGTTCGGCCCGGTGCGCACGGTGCCCTACGGGGACCTCGACGCCTTCGAGAGCGCCGTGCGCGAGATCGGTCCCGACAAGGTCACGGCCGTCATCGTCGAGCCGATCCAGGGCGAGGCGGGCGTCATCCGCCCGCCCGCGGGCTTCCTGTCCGGGCTCGGCGAGCTGTGCAGGCGGCACGGCATCCTGGTGGTGGCGGACGAGATCCAAACGGGCCTCGGGCGCACGGGCCATTGGTTCGCCAGCGTCGCCGACGGCCTCGACCCGGACGTCATCACGCTGGCCAAGACGC
>Ga0272443_10004844_pt1:12500-14321 | contig 14321 bp, 13 predicted proteins | sample SSMAcet12_FD_193581 | JGI IMG/M metagenome (GOLD analysis project Ga0272443, IMG submission 193581) | Marine sediment archaeal communities from Little Sippewissett salt marsh, Falmouth, MA, United States - SSM-Acet-12 | ecosystem: Environmental > Aquatic > Marine > Wetlands >...
AGGCGCACGTCTGGCGGGCCGTCGCGCCCGTCCTGGGGCTGCGGCCATGAGGCGCCGGGCGTCGACGCGCGGGTTCCGCCCCGTGACGTGGGTCGCGTGGGTCGCCGTCGCCCTCGCCGCCAGCGCGTGCTCCGCCCAGGGGATCGAGCGGCTCGTTCCCGAGGTCGTGCGCGCCCAACCGCACGACCGCGACGCGTTCACCCAGGGCCTGCTGTACGCCGACGGTCGCTTCTACGAGAGCACGGGCCGGTACGGACTCTCCGACCTCCGCGAGGTCGACGTGGACGCCGGCACCGTCGTGCGCCGCCGGCCGCTCGAGGCCCGCTTCTTCGCCGAGGGCCTGGCGCTGGCCGGCGACCGGCTGATCCAGCTGACGTACCGCGAGGGCACGGCGATGGTGTACGACCGCGACACCTTCGAGGAGGTCGGCCGCTTCCGCTACGAGGGCGAGGGCTGGGGCCTGTGCTTCGACGGCCAGGGCCTGTGGATGTCGGACGGCTCGTCGACCCTGCAGCGCCGCGACGCGACCACGTTCGAGCTGACGGGCAGGCTCGAGGTTCGCCGCGCGGGCCAGCCGGTGCCGCGCCTCAACGAGCTCGAGTGCGTCGGCGAACACGTCTACGCCAACGTCTGGCTGACGACCGAGATCGTGCGCATCGACGCCGCCAGCGGCCGTGTGGACGCGGTCGTCGACGCGGCCGCGCTGGTCCCCGACGACCCCCTCGTGCGCGCGAACCGCGACGCCGTCCTCAACGGCATCGCCCACGACCCCGAGACGGGGCGCTGGTGGCTGACGGGCAAGCTGTGGCCGGCCCTCTACGAGGTCCGCTGGGTGCCGGCCGAGCGCTGACACCCGGCCGAGTCATCCGCCGTTCGCCGCTCGCCGACCCCGCAGCCCGTCCGCCAGCAGGTTGATGCTCAGCACCGCCAGGACGATCGCCGCGCCCGGGAACACGGAGAGCCACCAGGCGCGCCGCACGAACGCCTGGGCGTTGTTCAGCAGGTACCCCCAGCTGACGAGGTTGGGGTCGCCGAAGCCGAGGAACGAGAGGCTCGCCTCGACCAGGATGGCGTTGCCGACCTGGAGCGCCGCGTACGCGACGACGGGGGCCAGGACGTTGGGGAGCACGTGGCGCAGCAGGATGCGCGGCCCCGCGCCCCCGAGGGCGCGAGCGGCCAGGACGTACTCGCGTTCCTTGACCGTGAGCACGCCGGCGCGCGCGACGCGCGCGATGATGCCCCAACTGGTGAGCGCGAGCACGGCGATGAGGTTCGCGAGGCTGGCGCCGAAGAGCGCCACGACCACCAACGCCAGGAAGAAGCGCGGCAGCACCAGGACCAGCTCCGTGAAGCGCATGAGCAGGTCGTCGACGGCGCCCCCGCGGTAGCCCGCCACCCCGCCGACCAACAGACCGAGGGTCAGCGACGACACCGCCACCGCCGCCCCGACGATCAGCGACACGCGGGCGCCGTGCAGCACGGCGCGCAGCAGGTCGCGGCCGAGATCGTCGGTCCCGAACGGGTGGGCCGCGCTGGGGGCCAGGAACGGCGCCCCGGCGGCCGCGAACGGGTCGCCCGGCGCCAGCGTGCTCCCGAGCAGGGCCAGCAGCACGAACCCGAGGGTCAGCGCGCCCCCCACGAGCAGCGACGGGTTGGCCGCCGCGGCCCGGCGCGGCGCCCAGCCGGTTGCGGGAAGCCAGCGCTCAGCCATAGCGGATCCTCGGGTCGAGCGCGGCGTAGAGCAGGTCGACGAGCAGGGTCGAGACCACCACGGCGGCCGTCAGGAGCAGGAACATGCTGCCGACGATGGCCAGGTCCCGC
>Ga0272443_10004845_pt1 | contig 14320 bp, 9 predicted proteins | sample SSMAcet12_FD_193581 | JGI IMG/M metagenome (GOLD analysis project Ga0272443, IMG submission 193581) | Marine sediment archaeal communities from Little Sippewissett salt marsh, Falmouth, MA, United States - SSM-Acet-12 | ecosystem: Environmental > Aquatic > Marine > Wetlands > Sediment ...
AAGGATATGAGAGCCGCTTATGCCCGTACGCGAGTGCTTCTGGGCCCATCCATATGGCCAGAGCCATTTGGGCGTATATTCGTCGAGGCGGCATCAAACGGAATTCCCAGTATTGCCAGTCGCAGGGGCGGTATTCCAGAGGCCGTTGGAAAAGGAGGCATTTTGATCGACGATATCTTTGATGTCAACCGTTGGGTCGAGTCGTTACGTCAACTCGAAGACCCCGATGTCTACAGGGCCTACGAAAAAAACGCCCGTGAAAATGCAGCAAATTTTAGCTCCGATGCAAGCCTCGCACAATTCCTCGAAAGCACACGAAAGGTCGTGGGGATAGAATTATGATAGTATAAACGGGTTAAATAAGACTTCCTATTATTGAATCATTTCAGTATTTCAATCCTGTTATGGCTTCAAGGAACGAAGCATTAGCGATTCTTTGTCAGCAGTTCGAGGTAGAGTCGACGTGTTTCATCCAGCATGTTTTCGAGACTGAAGTGTTGGGCACGCATTCGGGCGGATTGAGACATTTTGCGCCTGAGGCCATCGTCCTTCAGGACCGTCTTGAGTGCTCTGGCAAGCCCTGCCAGATCATCCGGCTGGACAATAAGACCACACTCTTCATCAACAATTGCCTCGCTGTTCCCTCCCACATCGGTCGCCACAACGGGCACCCCTGCCGCTAAGGACTCGATGATCGTATTAGAAAATCCTTCCCTATCCGATGTCAGCACAGACAGATCGGATAGGGCCAGTATCTGTGGGATATCGTTCCGGTGGCCGGCAAATGAGACCATATCCCCTAAGTGACGCGTCTCAACTTCACATTCGAGTTCTCCTCGCAATTTTCCGTCACCTACAAAAAGGACGCTAACAGGCGGCAGTTCGTTACGACACATTTCGAGTGCCTGCAAAAGTCTCGTGTGTTTCTTCTGTTCCACAAGCCGGGCAAGCACAACAACCACTTTGTTCCCTTCGGGAATGCCTAAGGCTTGCCGCAGTTGATGGTCTGGGTGGACTGAACCGTATTCATTGACGTCAATGCCATTGTATAAAACACGCACTTGCTCTGGTGAGCAGCTCAACTTGTCCACAATATCGCGTTTAACATCATTCGAAACAGCAAGCATAACTGTGCGCCAACGCATAAGCCAGCGATCCATCATCTGTTGCCGCCGGGTCTCCCAGGTATCAATATTATGAACCTGACACAAAACATGACGCACGCCTGCGAGGCGCGCCGCTAGGGTCGCCGGGACATTGCTTCGATACATATGGGAATGGATCAGATCAACTTTCTGCTCATGCATCCAATGAGACAGAGACCGAAGGCCACGAGGATCAAGACGGCTGCGGAGAGGAACGACCGAGACAGTCACACCTGCCTGCCTGAGTTCATCCGCCAGAGGCCCCCGCTCACGAATGCAAACAAGACTTACACGAAACGGTGGTCTGTTTAACCGCGGTAGCAAAGCAACCAGACGACGCTCGATTCCGCCTCTCGGTAACCATGTGATGATCCGGGCAATATGATAAGGCCGTTCAGTATCTGGCACTGCCGGGAGTTTTCCATAAATCCGCTTGGAATGCTGTCGCGGCATCGTCTTACCATCAACCGGCTCCGTGATCATAATCGACCGATCCGGTAGACCAAAGCGATACAGTATCATCAGTGCCAGTGCCCGTGGACCTGAAATGCCCCTAACCTCACGTGCCCGGGCCGCGCCCCATTCTGTCTCAAGCGGGCCCCGGTGAATTCGATGCCAGATTCGCTCCCAGAGACCCTTTCTGCGGTATTGCATGACCGAAACCGGTTGAGCGCTATCTTTGATTTTCAATGTTTCGTCTGAAATGCCCATTTCTTGCCCAACCCGAGAGTTTTCTTCGATTTTAAATGGGCTTTTCTGAAAAATGTGCAATGCGTCAAGGGGAATTTCCCGTCGTCGGTACACCCGCCAACCATTGGACTTCGAGCGTGCAAACTGGGATGAATTTTTCCAGCAGCGTTTGGACCGGCTGCGCAGACGTCTTTCATGGAGTCGATAGGCGCGATAGACAAGATCATTGAGAACCTTCTGTAACTTTGACGGATCCCACCTTTGCAACTCAAAACCCTCATTATATGCCCGGAGGACTTCCATTGCCTCAATGTGTGTGATTTTAGGAAGCAATGATTGGAACAGTTTTGCAAGATCTTTCCTCCTCTGGCGTTCTGAAGGCATCTTTCCAATCCGGCATACATGATGATCAATGAGAACGACCCGGGGCTTTCCATTGGGACCCTGGTCTTGAACCAAGATATTCCCCGCATGAAGATCGCTGTGGCTGCACCGTGCGCCATGAAGCCTTGCGATCTGAAACCCAACCTGCCTGAGGATCTCTATCCGCGCCGCATGCTGTTTTTCCTTTTCCCGGAGCCATTGGGAGATGCCCTGGACATCTGTCAGCTTTTCCATTACCAGACCAGCACCCAGGAGGATTTCCCCTGACCGCTTTTCGCCATATGCTAGCGGCCGTGGCGCGGCTACGTTGGCGGTCTTTAAGTGCTTTAGAGCCCTCCATTCACTAAAAGCTCGAGACTTTAAAAAAAGATACTTGAGGATTTCCTTCAAGCCTCGCACATTGTATTGTTTAGTAATGAGGCCTGGGCGATATGAAGTAGGGGGGAATGCGATCACTGTCCGGCTGAGACTTGACTTCAACACCTCTGAATCTGTAAAATCCTCTAAATTTTCAAAGTGTTGTAACAGTTCCCGTAAAAATGTCTCTGCATCATCTGTAAATCGCCAGCGCCATTGTCCAGATATGTAAATTTGCTTATTCACTGTCTTTTATCTGCTGTGTCTATTATTAATAGGGTAGGAATAAAAAAGGGATACAATGACCGATGGAAGATATCTTATTGAAAGTAGTGAGGGTGTTTGCCTTGACCCTTTACTCTTTTCATTCGGGCTCCTCATGACGGGCGAAAAACGCCGGATCCTCTGCCCTTACCTTCTCGATCTTTGATGGATCGAGTTGAGTACGCCACTTGTAATTCCTGCTTTCCAGATCCCGTCTAATACCCTTCTCAAATTCCGCTGTCCAGGATAGATCACACTTGTCTGCAATGTATCGAATCGTCTCAACGGGGGACTTACAGAGCTTTGTATAGTAAACCTTAATAAACCGGTCAGGATAATTAGCTTCTTTGCTTTCCAAGGTGCTTGTTAAATAATGATATTGCCTTCCAGCAACTATTTCTGGGGGTAGATCGCCCATTTCTTTCCAGCCCGGTATTCGGTCTCCATACCAGCCTCCCCCTTTGCTTTCCCGTTGATGCCTACGCACGAGTGTTGAGTTCACTACGGCCCGCCAATCACGAATGATATGGACGAACAACGCCCCAGGAAAAACGGCATTGATCCAATCTAGCCTCAATGAGAGCCGAGGGTATTTCGCCAGAAAGCGTTTAGCATTCCGAAGCTTCAGGACCTTCTTCACCGTTCTTCGGTACCACGAGATAACCTCAGGAGTCGCATCATTTGCTCCCATTTCATCATTCTCACAATTCCAGAAGCGGTCCCAGATCGGCTGTGATTCCATCGGACGATCCGGCATTCCAAAGCGGGTGATGATATGTGCAAGTAAAGGGAAAGACGGAAAGCGGCGATTTGCAATGTTAAAATATCCAACATCAGGATGGCTACTGATCATATTGTAAAGTAAGGTGGTACCGCTACGATGCGGTCCAACAATAAATATGGGGCGGTCGACTTCCACAGGGTCACTCTTTTCTTTCATTTATTGCTCCAAACACGTAGTTCCCTATCGCTAATTAAGAATCGGGTTCGTGGGGATTTTATGGAAAATTGGACCTAGATGTCAATTACGAAAATGGGTGCCCTTGACATAAAGGCATCTTTTTCCTATCCTGCCACAAACGGAAACCAACTTATTATCCAGTATTTCTGATCGTTAGGGCGACTATGCTAATATCAACGGCCTAGCGATCATATACTTAACCAATGGATAATGAGAGCTAAGGCATCATGTGCGTGTGAGGTAAAATTTGTGGGAACAGATGCGGAAAAAAAGATATTGACAACTCGCATATTCGGTGCCGACCGGACGACTCTGCAATCGTGGTGCAGGACAGGGACCCTTTTTTTTCTCGCCATCTATATCTCACAGATTCCCTTTCCAAAAGATAACGCCAGTGTGAAGAGCCTATCACTTGCAGCTGTGGCGAGCTTATGGCTTGCCAGGATGATTTTGGAAAAACAGTTTACTTTCATTCGTACCCGTCTCTGGTGGCCTGTTATCATTCTTACCCTAATTACATTATTTTCTGTAATCGGTTCAATTGATGTGGAATATAGTCTGAAAAACATCAAAAAATATACATTTGTATCGGTTTTTTTGTACTTTGCCATAGTTAATAATGTGCAAGATCTCAAGGACGTAAAAATCCTGCTTTTGGCTTTAATGATTTCTGCCGGGATCTTTTCACTCCTGGCCCTCATAGACTATTCCCTGTTTGAACAGGCCTTTGGATCCAGATTGCGGGTTCGCTATCTGGATAGAAACTTGGGCAGATTCAGTAAATTCTATGATCTCGTCATACCCATCAATTTTGCCCTGATATTTATCACAAAAGACAATATAAAGAAGACTCTTTATGTCCTTGCTCTTTTACTTTCGATGACAACGATGTTGCTCATGCAGATGAGGGGAAGTTATGTTGTCATTTTTTTAGCCATGCTTGCCATTGCATTCGTTTACAGAAAAAAACTTTTCGTATTTATATTAATCATACCTCTTTTTGTTGCAGTGATGATGCCTTCAAAGATGATCACTCGTGCACAAGAAATGTTCAAATTTGAGGATTACCTGAAAACAGATGGCGTCCTTAATTACCGCACAGAGGCCTGGAAGGGGGCGGTTCGAATTATTAAAAAGCGTCCGATCTTGGGTTTGGGGGTAGGCAAAAGCAATTTTGGCAAAACAGTAGAAAAATTTGATGACTTAAAGATCCCTTATGATCATGCACACAATACTATTTTACAGATTGCTGTAGAATTAGGTCTTCTTGGTCTGACAACGTTTCTCTTGTTTTTTGGCAGCGTCTTTTATCATGGGATCAAGGGTTACCGCGTTTTGCCGAAAAATGATGAGAGGGCAATTCTCCTATTTGGAATCCTATGCGGCATCGGTGCTCTGTTCATCCATGGCTTCATTGCTTATTTTTATAAGCATACATCTTTTTATGCCCTGTGGGTTTTCGTGGCCTTGCTCATCGTTTTAGTTGAAGAAAAACGGGGTAAGGCCTACTAACGGTTCTTACAAAATATGGGCAGCAGTCTGACAGGCAGAAAATCTGGACGAGATCTTCTATGTTCCCTTTTCGAAAAAATGACCGCCCTCGCGGACTTGACGAACGACTGCGGATATATACAGAGAAGGAGTTGAAACCGTTACTCAGTAAGCAAACAGGTTCTTTAGGTAGCGTGCGGATTGCCCCGTTCGAGCACAGCCGGATAGGAAAGGTTCGACTCTTGGAAATAGAGGGTTACGGAAAGCTTGTAGCCCGGATGTTCAACAGAAAAATAGACCGTCATTGGGCTTCCGCCTTCGCTCGACTATCTGAGCTCCTGGATAAAAATGGGATTCGAACGGCGAGAGTGCGTCTTGTTGAGAACTCATTGAGGACATGGCGACAATATGGGTTCTCTTTCCTGGCAGAAGAATTCTTGAATGGCCGTGTGTTGGTTAACGTCCTACTCGAAAATCCCGACCCCGTAATTGACAATACTGCTCAATTGCTTTTGCGACTCCATGCGGTGCGCTCACCTAAAGGCGGAAAGCCTTGGGAAGCTAAAACTTGGAAGCCCGAACGACAGGCGAGTAAAATGGCCAGGGAGTATCTCAGGCGTCTCCAGCACCTTGGGATTGGACTTGACACTCAGCGGACCAAGGACCTCGGAACTTGGTTTGCTCAAAAATTTCGGTTATACTACCAAAAGAGCTACCCACTGGTTCACGGTGATTTTCACGGAAGGAACATCCTGCTTTTAGAAGACGGCCGTTTAGGGTTGATCGATCTGGCAACTGTATCGTATGGGTTTCCTCAGGTCGATCTTGTGGAAGCGGAAATCTCTCTTTTCAGAGAAAATCCTACAGCCGCCGCCCAGTTTCTCGCGCGATATTTCACATCAGCTCAGGGCGAAGGAGCCATTTCAAATGAGCACTACGAAGCAACCCGCCCGGTCTTCGTTGCATTGCGCCACATTATCAAGGCGGGAAGAAAGTCACGGCGAATCACCAAGCACAAGGTAGAAGGGGCTGAATGCCGGAAACTTCGAAATGAGGCGCTTTCCCACTGGGAAAAGGCCGAAGAAGCGCTTCGTGCAGCAGGCGCATCTTGAAACGCTGATCCTTTCGGCGAAAAAGCCGTAATTGTGGAAATAAATTGATTCATGAGTCCTTTATTCATGGTTTTGTTCCATCAATTATTTTAAACACGCTATTCCACATCTCTTCTGATTTCTTCTTTAGTGCTTTCGATTTTTTAGCTAAATGGTCACGAAGCTGTGTATTTACATTTTCATCGATAAATTCACTGACTTTGTTTAATGCAGCAGACTCATCGTTCAAATCCAGAATTCCATTTTCGAGATCATAATCCTTAAGCAACATAAGGTATTTATGACTCCAACCGCTTACCAGGCAAGGCACTGCCTGGCTCAAAGCGCTTGCTACCCCATGAAATCGCGATGAAATGACCAGAGAGGAAGCGCCAATAATACCTTTAGCCTCTAATGCATTTGGTCTTGAGCAAAGCTCAACACCTGAATCAAGTTGATCTTTAATTTCCTCGCAGATTTTGTCGTCTTTTTCCCCTGCATGATTGAGAAGTGAAACCTCCTTACCATTGGCTTTGGCTTCTAAAAATACCTTTTTAACAAAATTAATGTAATTTTGACTAATCCTTGGGCTCGTATGGGTTACCATTTTGCTATTTGGAATGATGCAAACCCTCCCTGAAACAGCCTGATAAATTTCGTTTGAAATTCTGCCCGAAACCAGATTGGTGAAATCTGGAAAGAGCTTCATTTTTTCGCTTTCCCCCAAAGCGCTTATTAGATAATTGTATGACTCCTGATCTCTCGCAACGATCAAATCAGCATATGATGCTACTGACCGAATAATGGACAGAGAAATGCGTTTGTTAAAAGGTCCAAAAGCCTGAGGGAGAAAAATAATTTTAATGCCCTTTCTTTTTAGTTTATGATAGTACGTATCAATTTTTTTCAGATGTCTGGCTTTCCTCGCCAAATGGTCTCCAAATCGAAAACCCCCGGCATCAAACAAAACATCCACATCATTCTGATAAACCAGTCCGTATCTCTTGATATCAGCATGTAGGGTATGGGCCATTTTATGGAGTGGAATTTTAAATTTCTCCAATTCGAAAATCTGATAAATGCCTAAACCGCTAATGTCTCCAAAAGTGCAGTTTTTATCATTATTCCCCCAAACAAAATTAGCACTGGGGTATTGTTGTTTTACCTTTTCAAGGATTGCGTGGAGCATCAGTTCCGCTCCCCTGTTTACAAAACCAACACTATCAATCTGAATATTCATTTTCAGCTAATTCTCTATTGTAATTTAGGATCTCGTCTAAACTTCTTTTTTGACAATAGGGCACTTCCACTTCCCTGTTTGGGTAGCCCACGGCAATACATAAAATGCAACGCTGGTGTTTCTTAAGGCCTATGAATTTTTCTAATTTCCTTTCTCTCAGTTCAATATCCGGCCAGCCGATTACACATGATGCCAAGTTTAGAGTCTCCAGCGCCAAAATAAAAGACATGGTTATCAATCCCCCATCGATAAAGATCAAATGCCTATCCCTTTCGGATTCATATGCACTAAGGTCTCCCACCAAAAATATGATAATGGGGATTCCTTCAGCAAAGGTTCTGCAGCCCATCGGCAACTTAACTGCCTTTTTCAATAAATCGGGTTCATCAAAAATCCTGAATTCAAAAGGCTGTCGGTTACAGGCAGAAGGGGAATTCAATGAAACCTCAATAGCTTTTGCAAGGACCTCTCTCGGGATTTTTTTGTTTTGATAACTCCTTATTGACCTTCTCCCCTCAGAAAGAGACTTGAAATCATCATATGAAACTGAGCATACTTCAGTTGACACTAGTAATTGAGGTTCAAATTTCTTATGGATTTCAAACTGCAATTTTGAAATATCAAGGGTTTTGTAGTGACTCCATGCTGATAATATCCGAGGTGTTTTTTCTACCGTATCAAAATATCTGCTGAGGACATCATTTGCCCATTTAAGGGAAGGTTTATCAATTGATGAGCTCAGTTCATTTTCAAATGCCAAAACAGTTGCTTCAATATATGATTCTGCAAAAATTTCTTTCCTAATTTCAGTAGTCAGTCCTTTCTCAATACGGTGAATGTTTCTTCTTAATAAGCTCTTTTGTGAAAACTCACTCTTTTCACCATACTCGACCACTCCAGCTAAAACACTTTGGTGTTCTCTATGAAAACTATCATCAAACAAGGTATAATAAAGAGAACTTAGAAAAGGGCTACTGGCAAAAAACTTTCTTATGCGTTGATTTTTCATTTGATTGTGATAAAATTCAGTTTTAAAGGTTGCGAATGCTTGAACTGCCCTATCGTGTCAACGGGGAGTGCACTGAAGTACAGTAAGTGATCACAAGAAACATATTCCAATAAAGTAGCCAAGCCCTTGAGGCCTTTTTTCCAGCTTCCTGGAGAGAGGCCTACCTCATTTCCCCGCAGGCCTCAGGTCTGCCCTTTCTGAGCAGATTCCCGGTTTCAAAGTCTTATGATATATCTTACCTCAGCAGGATGTGTCGGGGCCTCCTTAAGTCAACACCTTGAGGAAAACGCACAACGAACACTAACAGAATAAGACATTTAATTATTTATGATATATTCGTCTTGTCAAGGAAAAACAGCATCACGGCTAAACCCCGAATCTCATATCAGTATCCTGGGTGCCCCAGGTCCTGACGGTTTAAATGCATATAAAACGGTATTTGCATTCATATGGTGCATATGATACGTTTCTCCATAAATATTTAATGATAGCCACAAAAGCGTTTGGCTGTGAATAATTTATGTCTGATAACATAAAAATCGCCTATCTTTGCTCAGATGTTGGTATACCCGTGTTAGGCTTTCTGGGGTGCTCCGTTCACGTTCGAGAAATGGCCAGTGCCCTAGCCGCTCGTGGTGAAGAAATTATTGTCTATGCCCCTTTAAAGGGGGAAGGCAATGAATTTTCACATAAAATCATAGGGGTTAAGCGCTTTAAAAAAAAATGGATACCTCGTGATCTACGTCTTATCCTATCCAATATGAACCTTTTTCGGGCATGCAGAAAACAATTTCGGCATTATCGCCCGCATTTTATCTATGAACGATACGGATTGTATGGTTGGGCGGGGATAAGATTGGCTCGAAAATATTCTATCCCTCTTTTTGTAGAAATCAACACACTTTTAGCGGAAGAAGAAAAGGGCAGACTTCATTTTCCTCGACTCGCAAGAGTGTTTGAGACCACCATTCTGAAGCGGGCAGACGCTGTCTGCTGCAATTCAGAGATCATGAAGTCACTCCTTTTGGAAAGAGGGATCAAAGACGAAAAGATTATGGTGACCCCAAACGGTATCAGTCTAAAAAAATTTAACAGCAGGGTGGATGGTGGAGAGATCCGCAAACGATATAAAGTGGAAGAAAAGTTTATCGTTGGGTTTGTAGGCATCCTAAAACGGTTATGGGGAATTTACACAATCGTCGAGTGTGCGAAGCAAGTATTATCGCGGCATAACGATCTGCACTTCATGATTGTGGGGGCAGGAAAGGAATTTGAGGATATAGAAAGACAGATTGAGACAAATGGCCTTACAGGAGCATTCACCCTGACCGGCGGGGTTTCTCATTCTGATATCCCCAAATACATTGCAGCAATGGACATAGGTATTGCCCCTTACTGCCGTAAGGAACCGTTTCATGGCTCGGCCATGAAAATATTTGAATACATGGCGATGGGCAAGCCTGTAATCGCATCTGCCCAAGGGCAGATAAAAAGCATCATAAATCATGGAGAAAATGGCTTGCTTATCGAACCTGATGATTCCAGCGGCCTGGCAAGGGCTATTTTGGAATTGGTAGATAATAAGGATATGTCGAGAAATATGGGCCTGAAGGCCAGGGCAACAGCTGAATCATATACTTGGGAGGCTAATGCCAAAAAGGTATTGAATACTTATAGATCATTGGTTAATGGGAAAACTGGGTCTGTTTATGAAAATTAAGATAGATTCCAAGCTTTACAAACGAATACTAAGTTACTCAAGACCCTATTTTGGCCTTATTGCAATAGGCTTGATCCTGGCGTCTGTCATCTCTGCAATGAATGGCGCTACAGCTTGGCTTGTAAAACCGGTTCTTGATGATATCTTTTTGGCGAAAGACATGACCATGCTGAAGCTTCTGCCTCTGGCGGTGGTTATTGTTTATTTAGTAAAAGGATTCGCAGAATACGTCCAAGCCTGCATCATGAGATCAGTGGGACAGAAGATCATTACCCGTTTGCGTTATGAGCTGTATGAGCATATTAACAGCATGTCCATGAGCTTTTTTGAGCGCATCCCTTCGGCAGTCCTTATGGCTCGCATCACCAATGATGTAAAAAACCTCTCAGCTGTTAGCTCTAAAGTAATCGCTGATTTAGCCCGTGAGACGACAACGTTAATGGCCCTGCTGGTGGTTATTTTTTGGCGGGACTACCAATTGGCCAGTGTCTCGATTTTTGTTCTCCCGTTGTCTGCTATCCCCATGGTAAAAATTGGACAGAAATTGAAAAAACTCAGCAGAAAAAGGCAGGAGAAAATCGCTCAGATTAACACCCTCCTCCAAGAGACATTTGTAGGGACCAAAATTGTCAAGGCATTTTGCATGGAGGATGCGGAAAACACAAAATTCGGCAGAATGAACCGACAGCTTTATCGTTTAGTCATGAAATCGGTTCGGGCTGATGAGATAACCTCTCCTTTAATAGAGTTCCTTGGATCTGCATGTCTCGCAGTGGTTATCTGGTATGGGGGTTATCAGGTGATTGTCGGCAATACAACGCCTGGTACCTTTTTTTCATTTATCGCTGCTCTCTTCCTCATGTACAGGCCAATCCGAAAATTTTCAAAGATGAATAACATCGTTCAGGACGCAATGGCTTCAGCAGAAAGGGTCTTTTCCATCCTTGATACGCCAGAGGATATTAAGGAACATGAAGATGCCATAGAATTACCGAAACTAAAGAAAAAACTCGAATTCAGAAATCTTAATTTTCAGTATAATGAAAAGGATGGTCTCGTCCTTAAAGACATTAATCTTGAAATTATCAAAGGAGAGATGGTGGCGCTCGTGGGCATGAGTGGTGCTGGAAAATCAACGCTTGCCAACCTCATACCGCGGTTCTATGATGCGACCTCCGGATCCATTCTTATTGACGGCATGGACATCCGGAAGTATAAGATAGGCTCTCTTCGCAAAAACATCGGTATTGTCACTCAGGAGTCTATCCTTTTTAACGATAGTGTTCGTTACAATATCGCATACGGACGTGCCGATTGCCCTGAAGATGAAATAGTGCAGGCAGCAAAGGATGCCTATGCTCACGACTTTATCATGGAGCTCCCCCAGGGCTATAATAGTATCATCGGAGAACGTGGGAGTCGCCTTTCGGGTGGCCAGAGACAGCGGATTGCTATTGCCCGGGCGCTTCTTAAGAACCCTGATATCCTTATCCTTGACGAAGCCACTTCAGACCTGGATACCGAATCCGAATACTACGTGCAGAAGGCCCTTGAAAATCTGATGAAAACTCGAACAACCTTAGTGATCGCCCATCGCCTTTCTACAGTCATAAATGCAGATAAAATCTTAGTTTTTGATAAGGGCAGACTTGTTGATATGGGTCACCACGAGGAATTGATCAAAAGAGATGGAATTTACAAAGTTCTCTTTGAAAGGCAGTTCGGAAAAGAGTTGAAGGAGACTGAAGGAAATCAAAAATAAGCCTGCCTATTCTCTTTATTTCCCGAATGGACACTCTTTTCCAAATTATTCTGATACCATATTTCAAATGTGAGTAGACGATATAACAAACGGGAATAGATCGGATTCCCCTCCTGGTGGTTGCTAAGCACTTTTTTAATAAAATCCAGATTGTAAAGCTTTCTGGATTGTATTTTTTCAAATTGCAGCACATTTCGAACAAATGCGTTCTCTTCACATATCCAGCGATTATAATCGGTAACCCTTGTAGGATATTTTTGAGGAAAGTGCAGATATTTTTTCCATCGATTAATCAGTTTATGCGCATATACTCTCGTTGAGCTTGCAGACAATGGCAATTGCGTTTTTTCATACAGGATGTCCCTTAAATGAGATGAATTATTCCTGATGATATAGAGCGGAATTTTTTTCCCAAACATAAGATTGTCAGGCAACATAAAGACAGCATCCAACAGGTCAATATCCGTATATGCAGACCGATAGCCAAACCTTTGAGATAATATGAGCGGGCCACCGATTATGTAGCGACGAGCCCTTTGTTTCAGGTAAAGGAGTGCAAGTTTCTTCACGGGTGAAAAGTCCTGATTTATATCTCCACAAATCTTCTCGAAATATTCTTTGCATGTTCCTTTTAAGTATTTCCATACTTCAGGAAGAAACAGCTGCTGGAGTTGTTCATCGGGTAAGGGGTAGTTTTTTTGATAGAATAGTTTTGGAAACGCCTTGGGATTTTTCCTCGCACAACGTCTCAATCTTGAGCTTTTCCAGAAACCTCGCCAAACTTCTCCACAAAATCCATTCAGTACAAATAATTCACGGGAGGGAAAATCTGAAACCGGAAAAATAGCATGTGCATCATAAATCGGCGCCACACAATCGTTATGTGAAACCATTTGAAATGAATATTTTCGTAAATAACCCACAGGAAAAAAATAGGAGGTATGGGAAACGCCATGAGTCCTGGCAACCTGTTCCGCCACGAGCAACTCAAGAGAGTCCTTTTGTCCTCTCGTGAACGATTGAATCGGATACTTTTGTGCATCTATACATGAAAGTATGACTCTCGAATCAATACCACCGCTTAAGGATATTCCAAATTCCTTACCCTCAGTGAGCCGACGTTTCACCGATTGCTTAAATCGATATTCTATCTCTGCTAAATAGTCTTTATCCTTTTTTCTCTGATGTGACGTTTCCGGAACATGTTTCCAGTATGTCTTAATGGTCAGCTTTCCTTGTTTATGAATCAAACATGAACCCGGGGGAAGGCACTTCACACCATCGATCAGAGTCGTTTCATCGACAAAATGGCCGATCTGAAAAAACTGGGCAAGACCGTCCATATCACAGTGAAGAGGAATTGGATCATATGCCGGGATTGCCTTGAGTTCAGAGGAAAAGAGAAAAAGATTTTTGTTGCTATAATAGTAACAGGGGGCAAAACCATGGCGATCATTTATGATCTTTAAACATTTTGATTGAGTATCGACAATAACAACCAGATAATGTCCGTTGAGACCAAAAAAAACGCGGTCCTCCTTGGTTTTCAGGTATTTCTGGCAAAGATGATGAAAACCATCTTCAATCTTTTCTAAACGCTGACTCTTCGAATAATAATCATTATATGTTGAAATCTCTGAATAAGAGGATTTAAAAATTTCCCCCTTCATTAGAAATACTATATTTTCTTGTGTGAAAACCCTTGGGAGCGGAAATGGACTTGTATAGGGAAGATCACAGACACCCACCGCCACGCCATCCTTTGTATACGTGCCATTTTCATAGGAATCATAATGACGAAGCTTTAAGAGCATTTTTTTTAACGCAGTTTGAACTTCGTCTTCCCTAGCGTTATCATTTACAATTCCAAATATCCCTCCCATGGCCTATCCTCAGTGTATCTATCTGAAATAATGAGTAAATAACATCGTTTTCCTTTTTTGGTGGAAGACTACGGGAAATTTGACTTGTTTGTCAATAAGGAAGATACCACAACAACAATCCCAATGATATCGTTTACCTGGCAGGGTTTTAGAATCCTATTGCAAGATCGATTCACATATCCCAGATTCTTGTTCCCACATTGCGATAGACTTCCCTGGTGTTGTATTTGATGATCTTTGGAAATAATAAACTAGGCATTAACCACTCGTTCCGCTGAAACCAACGAATATCATACAACAATTTAAGTTTATCCGATTGGCGA
>Ga0272443_10004846_pt1 | contig 14319 bp, 13 predicted proteins | sample SSMAcet12_FD_193581 | JGI IMG/M metagenome (GOLD analysis project Ga0272443, IMG submission 193581) | Marine sediment archaeal communities from Little Sippewissett salt marsh, Falmouth, MA, United States - SSM-Acet-12 | ecosystem: Environmental > Aquatic > Marine > Wetlands > Sediment ...
TTCGTTCACCGAAGTTATTTCGAGTTCGCCGCGGGCGGAGGGCTTGACGTTCCTGGCGATCTCGACGACCTCGTTGGTGTAGAAATAGAGCCCGACGACGGCATAGTTCGATTTCGGTTTCGCTGGTTTTTCCACGATCGAGAGCACATTGCCCGTTTCGTCGAACTCCGCCACGCCGTATCGCTCGGGATCGCTGACATAGTAGCCGAAAATATTCGCCTTGCGCTCTGCCGTCACAACCTGCGCGGCCGTTTTCAGCATGGCGGCGAAACCGTAGCCGAAAAAGATGTTGTCCCCGAGGATGAGGGCCACGTCATCGTCGCCGACGAACTCCTCGCCGAGAATGAAGGCCTGGGCGAGCCCGTCGGGCGAGGGCTGCACGACATAGGAAAGATCGATACCCCAGTCGCGCCCGTCGCCGAGCAGCTTGACGAAAAGATCGCGGTCCTCGGGAGTGGTGATGATGAGAATATCGCGTATCCCCGCAAGCATGAGCGTCGTCAGGGGATAATAGATCATCGGCTTGTCGTAGACCGGCAGCAGCTGCTTCGATATTCCTTTCGTCACCGGGTAGAGACGCGTTCCGGAGCCGCCGGCGAGAATGATTCCTTTCATGACGGTATTTTTTCTTCAATTCCCCGTTGCATCCCGCAACGCCTGCGCGACAAAGAAGACATCCTCACGGGTGAGGCTGGAATACATGGGGAGGGTGATGAGCTTTTCAGCGACCCGCTCCGTTACGGGAAGCTCCCGGCTGAACTCCCGGTAAAACGAAAACCGGTGCACCGGAGGGTAATGCATGCTTGTCTGCACGCCTGCCGAATGAAGGCGATCCCGGACTTCGTCCCTGGCAACAGCGCATGCGTCGGTGAGCACGACGGGAAAAATATAGTTGGAAACGAATTGCCCATGCCCGCGGAAGGGCACGGAAACCTCCTCGATGCCGGCAAGGGCCTCTTCGTACCATCTCCTCACGAAAGCACGCTTTTCGAGATCCTCGCGGAGCTTGCCGAGCTGAACGATTCCGAGGGAAGCCCGAAGATCGTCCATGCGGTAGTTGTAACCCGGTTCCACGACGTCGTAGACGGTGCTGTGCCCCCTGGAGCGCTCGTACGACATGGTCGTCATACCGTGCGAACGCAGCAGTTTCGTCCTTTCGTGAAGAGCGGGATCGTCCGTCACGAGCATACCGCCCTCGGCGGTGCTCAGGTTCTTGTTGGAAAAGAAACTGAAGCAGCCGACATCGCCGAGCGTGCCCAGCTTCCGCTCTCCATACTCGGAAAGAGGTCCGTGACACGCATCCTCGATCACCCTGAGATCGTGAGCGGCGGCGATTTCCGCCACCGCGTCCATGTCGCAGGGAAATCCGGCGTAATGCATCACGATGATCGCCCGGGTCCTCTCGTTGACAAGACGCCGGATATCGCCGGGGTCGATCGTAAGGTCGTCTTCGCCGACGATATCGGCAAATACCGGAACAGCGCCGACGTAGCCGACTGCGTTCACGGTGGCCACGAAAGTCAGGGAAGGGCAGATCACCTCGTCGCCGGGACCGATATCGAGAACGCGCAGCGCGAGATGCAGCGCGGAGGTACAGTTGGCAAGGGCCAGCGCATGGCCGGAACCGAGCATGGCCGCGAACGTTTCCTCGAACTCGGCTGTCCTGGGGCCGGTGGAAATCCATTTCGAACGCAGGGTCTCGACAATTGCACGCTCTTCGCGTTCATCGAAATTCAGATCAAAAAGAGGTATCCTGTACATCCCGGTTCCCTTTCAGCTGTTGCGGTATTCCTGCTTGTCAGGATCGGTGATGAAACCGTCCCTGATCACCTGGATCACCTGTGCTATGCCGTCCGGCACCTTTTTCGTGATCGAAAAACCCAGACGGTCGGCAATCTTTTCAAAGGAAACCCGGTAGTCCCTGGGGTCCTCGTTTTTCTGGACATATTTGATCCTGGCGTCCGGAAGCTGCTTGACGATCTCGTCGACGATCATCTGTTTCCGGTAATTTTCCGACGTATCGCCGACATTGAACACATCGAAAGCGACCGTCTCCTCGGGAGCTTCAAGAACAGCGATGACGGAACGGCAAAGATCGACGACATGGCAGTAGGGACGCCAGAACTGCTCTCCGAACACCACGAGTTCGCGACCCATGGCGAGTTCCTTGGCGAACTCGTTGACCGTGAGATCGAACCTCGGGCGGGGCGAAAGGCCGTAGACGGTCGAAAACCGAAGCGACGTCGGTTTGCAGGTCCGCTCGCGCGGCTGCTGCAAAAGATGGTTTTCGACTTCCACCTTGGTTTCGGCATAGAGCGACACGGGCGCAAGCCTTGAGTTCTCGTCGACAAAGGATTCAGGATCGTCCATCTTTCCGTAATTGCTGCATGTCGAGGCGAACACGAAACGCTTCGCTCCGCACTCGTCGGCAAGCCGGTAAAACAGCTTGCTGCCCTCGAGGTTCACCTCCCTGGCGAGCTCGGGCTGTTTCGCGCAGGCCGGATCGCCGACGACCGCCGCCAGATGCGCCACGTAATCGACGCCGTCGAGCGCCCTGCGCACGTCGTCCTCGTTACGCACGTCGCCTTTCACGAATGAAAAATCATCGTCGTTGAGCAGGTCTATGATCGGCTCTCCCCCGAAAGAAAGATTGTCGATGACCCTGACGCGATACCCTTTCCCGAGGAGGAGCCGGACCAGAATGGAACCGATGTATCCGGCTCCGCCGCTGACAAGCACAGTTTGCTTCATATAAAGTATTTTTAACGAATTCAATATAAAAAATTTTCAACCAGATACCCCGCTATCGCCAGCGAAGCCGTTGCCGCGGGAGACGGGGCGTTGAGCACATGCACCTGCGTGCCTTCCCTGACGATACGAAAATCCATGGCAAGCGCACCGTCGTCGTCGATGGCCTGCGCCCGCACACCGGCAGCGCCTTTCACAAGATCGCCGGAAGAGATCTCGGGAATCAGTTTTCTGGCCTTGGCGAGAAAGGACGCCATGAAAAGCGAGCTGGAAAACTCCCCTGCGGCGAAACGGAAGTTGCCTGCCAGAAATCTCCTGAAACCCTTGCCTGCAAAAATATCGAAGGTATCGACAAGGGAAATATCCCTCCGCGAATACCCCTCACGCTTGAAAGCGAGCACGGCGTTGGGACCGACTTCCCGCCCGCCGCCGATCATGCGGGTAAAATGCACCCCGAGGAAAGGAAATGCCGGATCGGGAACAGGGTAGACAAGGTGGCGCACGAGAGCCTCCGCTTCCGGCTTCAGCGAAAGATACTCCCCCCTGAAGGGCACGATGCGCAGCGGACGGGGTTTGCCGCAGCATGCCCGATACACCCGGTCGGCATGGAGACCTGCGCAATTGACCAGCACGTCGAGCACGAACTCGCGCTCTCCAGCCCTGACGACGCACTCCCTTCCGTTGCCGGCCGATACGCCCCGGACAGGAGCATTGCAAAGAATCCTTCCGCCGTGATCGAGAATCCCCTTCGCAAGGGCTCCGATGACACCTGAGTAGTCCACGATCCCTTCTTCGGGCACCAGCAGAGCGGTGGTTGCCCGTACATGAGGCTCGCGCCGTCCGAGTTCAGCGGAATCGAGAAACGAAAGCCCCGACAGACCGTTTGCCTCTCCCCTTCTCGCAAGATCGACGAGAAGACGGTCCTCCCTTTCGCCGTTGGCGACGACGACCTTGCCGCACAGCTCGTGATCGATGCCGTTATGCCTGCAGAAAGCGACCATTTCCCGTATCCCCTCGACCGCAAGCCTGGCCTTGAGCGAACCGGGTGCGTAAGGAAGACCGCAATGCAGGACACCGCTGTTGTGCGTACTCTGATGTTTTCCCGGAGCCGACTCTTTCTCGAACACCACGATGTCCGAATCCGGATGAGCCCGCGCGGTTTTACAGGCGACGGCCAGCCCGAGAATTCCTGCCCCGACGATACCTATTCTCTTTTTCAACTGTAACAGGTTCCGGAGCTTACTCGTCCGCGTTGAAATGCTCGTTGTATTCCTTCTGCGCTGTATAGTAGTCGTCGATGCGGCCGATATCGAGCCAGTAATCGGTCAGCTCGTATTTCGACACCCGCTCCTGTTCGGCGAGCATCCGCTTGATCAGCATATCCATCCCGAAAAACTCGTTTTCGGGGAAAAAGCGGAATATTTCCGGTTTCATCACATAGATGCCCGCCAGGATATACATCACGATATCCGGTTTTTCCTCGATGCCCGTCACCAGCTCGCCCTCGAAAAAGATGTTGCCGAAATCGAAGGGCATGATCTCTTTCTTGATCGTGAGGGTCAACAACGAATCCTGCTGTACGGCAAAATCGTGCAGTTTTCCGAAATCGACCAGGCTGAGAATATCTCCGTTCATGACGACAAACGGCGTATCGAGATGTTTTTCGAGCAGCTTCAGGGGACCGGCCGTTCCCAGCGGCTTCTCTTCCCTGCTGACGGAGAGGTTGACGCCGAATTCCGATCCGTCCCCGAAAAACCGTTCTATGTAGTCGGACTTGTAGTTGGTCGCAAGAAAAATATCGCTGAAGCCGAACTGCTTCAGCCGTCCTATCTGGATTTCGAGAACGGATTTCTCGCCGATGGGAAGCAAAGGTTTGGGAATGACCTGGGTAAAAGGTTTCAGGCGAACACCCAGACCACCTGCAAGAATAACTGCTTTCATGGATAGCAAGATTTAAACATGAAGGCAAGCAAAAGAAATGGGGGGGGTTCTCCGGCTTTACCGCAGACAACAGAACAGTCACGGTTAACTTACAAGAAAATTACGACTAAAACGATCAATCTTTTTTTGCCACGCAAGCCCGCGCGAGCTCCCGGAGCACCCAGAGAAAGGGGCGCGCGACCCTTCCGATGTTTCGCGGCTGCTGGGCGAGGCGGTAGACCCATTCGAGACCGCTTCGCTGCATCCATTCCGGAGCGCGCCTGACGGTGCCGGCAAAATACTCGAACGCCAGACCGACGCCCGCGCAAAACGTACCTTCGAGCTTCGGCTGCAGGAGCACCATCAGTTTTTCCTGCTTCGGGGCTCCGAGCCCGCACCAGAAAAAATGAGGCTTCAGTTCGTTCAGCTCATCCGCCAGAGCGTCGATGTCGAAATCCTCCAGCGGCTGAAAAGGTGGTGATACCGCATCCAGTATAACCAGTCCCGGATAGGTTTCGACAAGGGTTTTCCGAATGTTTGCAATCGTCTCTTCCGTGCTGCCGTAGAAATAATGAGTATAGCCTCTCTCGACGGAAACGGAAAAAACGGCGTCCATGAAATCCTTTCCGGAAACCCTGGCGACCCCGGCGTGACCGCGCAGGCGGGCCAGCCAGACAAGAGGCATGCCGTCGGGAAACGTCATGAGTGAACTGTTCTGGACAGCGGCGTACTCCCGGTCGTGAGCGGCAAGATACGCCGTACGGGTATCCATATGACAGAGATACCCGAAATTCCCGTCCCTCCGGGCCGCCTCGACAGTCCGGAGCGCATGCCCGGGATTGGTGAGCGATATGCCCGCGCCTCCGATATACAATCTCCCCGTCATATCCATATCCCTACCGTTTGCGAAGAACCTGCATTGAATCCACGAATACGGAAAATGCGTCGGTGAGTTCACGCTGCCCTTCGGGGTTCATGTGAATGGGATCGAAAAACAGTTCCGCCCTGTGGTCGAACCCCTTCGAGAGGTCGACGAAACGGATGTTCCGGTTACGCGAGGCGAGACGCTGTATGAGCGAAAAAACCTTCTCCTGCTCCGCCTTCTGCACCTCGGTCAGGGCATGAAACACCGGCGTATTGAGCAGGATCACCGCGACCTGCTTTTCATTCAGAAAATCGAGCGTTTCCGTAAAGCGGCCGACGTTTTCCTCGTCGATCCCGATACGCCGGTAGTTGCCTGTCCCGATTTCTTTTTTCAGGGCGAGGGTATCGAGACGCCCGATCTTCAGGTTGCTCCAGTTGCCGAGGTAACCCCGGAGGGCGGCGTTTATCAGGAGCACGTTATATCTCGATGACCGGAACCATTTATGGAGATAGTAATCGAACCGGTCCCGAGCGTGCGCATGAACGTAACGGTCGACTTCGGGATTGTCCATGAAGGGATAAAACAGCGTGTAGGAATTTGCGCTCAGCCCCTCGCCGGTGAAGATCCAGGGATCGATGCCGTAAACCACCAGACGGCAGCGTCCGCTTTGCCCCATGAAGTAATGGCGCAGCATAACCTCCCTGTCCGCGACGTTGACCCCTTCCCTGGTATATTTCGCGACCTTCGTTCCGAGCCGGCGTTCGAGCTGAACCTTGTCTATCCCGAGCATGAGATGCGAATGGCCGACCATGAGAATTTCCGCATCGCTTCCCAGCCCGTAGTAGCGCTCGACCCCTTTTTGCAGAACGCAGGAAACCAGGTAATCGAGGGAAAACAGCAGCACCAGAAAGAGCAGCATCCTGCCGGCGTTCCTCCGTAAGCCCGCATCCCGCCGTATATCTTCTATGAGGTCGTTAGCCATGAGAAACAATCAGAACTGGAAGTAGATGAACTGTTCGGAACCGACGCCCAGGAGGGCGATCAGTATGACCGTCAAGGCGTAACCGGCCCATCGTATCGGCGTCGGCACCCGGGACGGGCTGAAATATATCGAGACGATGCCCCGGTACTGCATGACCTGTATGCCGTAGAGCACAAGAATCAGGACGAGTCCCACGGCCGTATCGAAAGCCGAGGAGCCAGTATACAGCGGCAGGGAAAAATCCGTGAATATCCGCAAGATGATGTCGGCCGCCTGCTGCACGCTGTCCGCCCGGAAAAAAACCCAGGAAAAGAGAACGATAATGAAAACATAGGCGGTCTGCGTCGCTTTCCAAAGAGCCGACCGCTCGAGCCGCTCGCGTATGCCCAGCGCCGTACCGGCTTTTGCCGCCAAGAAATCGACGAGATAGTAACAGGCGTGAAGCCCTCCCCAGACGACGAATGTCCAGTTTGCGCCGTGCCAGAGGCCGCTGACGAGAAACACCGTGAAGATGTTGAAAACCCAGCGGAAAAGGGGAACGCGGTTGCCGCCCATCGGCTTGTAGACATAATCCCCGAACCAGCTTGAAAGGGAGATGTGCCAGCGTTTCCAGAAATCGGAAATCGACCGTGCAAGATAGGGCAGATTGAAGTTCTGCATCAACCGGAAACCGAGTATGTGGGCGCTTCCGATGGCGATGTCCGAATAACCGCTGAAATCGCAATAGATCTGGAAAGCGAAGAACAGCGTTGCGAGCAGCAATGAAAGCCCGGTGAAATTTTCGGGATTCTGGTAGACGATGTCCGTATAGGCCGCCAGCCGGTCGGCGATGACGACTTTCTTGAACAGCCCCCAAAGAATGATCTTGCCTCCGTCGAGCAGACGTTGCGAGGAAAAATGATGCTTTTCCCTGAACTGGTCGAGCAGATGGCTTGCCCTTTCGATAGGACCGGCGACAAGCTGGGGAAAAAAGGAAACGAAAAGGAAAAAATTCACCGGGTTCTTTTCACAATGCATTTTCTCCCTGTAGACGTCGATTGTATAGCTCAACGCCTGGAACGTGAAAAACGAAATCCCCACGGGCAACAGGATCCGGAGCACCGGATAGCTGAAACTGAAACCGGCGGCTTCGGCGAGTGAAGCGAAGGATTCGACAAAGAACCCCGCATACTTGAAATAGAACAGGATGCCCAGGGAAACCCCGAGAGCGATCAGAAGCCACGCACGACGCTCTGTTTTATTGCCGCTTTCCGCTATGCGGTAACCCGCAAGGTAATTGACGAACGAGGTTGCGAGAATGAGAAAGCCGAACTCCCATTTCCATCGCATGTAGAAATAATATGAAGCAACGAGCAGAAAGGGATTCCTCCAGCGCTGGGGCAGGAGGAAAAACAGCAGGACCACCAGCGGCAGGAAGAAAAAATATTCAAAGGAATTGAAGAGCATGGGAGGAATAATTAGCTGAATGCCCTATCGTGCGGCAAGAGGCTCTATGACCTTCATATATGCCCTGTACCATACCTCCGGGGCATAGTCCCTTTCAAGTATCTCCCGGCCGTTTTTCCCCATTTGCAGGGCCACGTCCCCGGCCGCGTGCGCCTCGTCTATGACGCGCGCGCACGCTTGCGCGTCCTGCGGTTCGAACAGCCATCCGTTCACCCCGTTCCTGACGATTTCGGGATAACCGGCGAGATCGGGCGCGATGACCGGCAGTTCCTGCTGCATCGCCTCGAGAAAAACCATGGGGAACCCTTCGTAGGAACGGCTGGTGAACAGCAGCGCCTCGGCGGAGCGCAACTCACGGAGTTTCTGCTCCTCATCGATAACCCCCAGCCACTGCACGTTCGACGGCAGCTTCGCGATATCGACGACGCTCGAATCGACCGATCCCGCCAACCTGAACGACTTCTGCGGCAGGCGCTCGGCGACCTCAAGAAGGAAATCTATCCCCTTCTGCCTGTTCAGCCTGCCGATGAAGAAAAAACCGCTCCGCTCCCTCTCGGTCCGCTCTCCGAACGGCGGATGAAGTTCCAGGAAATTGGGCAGCACATGGCAGGCGTCTTCCCGAAAGCCGTTTTCAACCAGCTTACCTTTCTGAAAACCGGTCAGACACAGAAAGGCATCGACATTCGAACGGTAGTACCCCGCGAGTCTCGCCCAGGCGTTTCTGAGCGCGTAACCGAAACTCTTGGGAAAAGACGATTCGCAATTATGCAGCACGCAATTCCACTCCCTGCCGCCCGAACATTTTTCACAAATGCCTTCATTATTGTAAAACAGGCCGTTGGGGCACGCCAGGCGATAATTATGGACCGTCATCACGACAGGGATCCCCGCACGGCGGAAAACGGGCAATATGGAAGGTGAGACAAGGGGATAGAGGTTGTGAATATGGATCACATCCGGCCTGAAGGCTTGCAGTTCCTTTTCGATATCCCGGATTGAAAACGGGTTGTACAGGCCAGTGAAAAACGCCCGGATCTCACCCATCCGCATGCTCTCCAGCTCGACGCTGCTGCGCGTATAGCTCCTGACGTCATGGCCACGCTGTGAAAGCAACTGCCTGTGCACCTCGAGGACGGTCGACTCGCCGGAATGGCTGCCGTAGTGATTATGAATTTGCAGTATCCTCATCTGTTTTTCCAAAAAGGAACGTATACGAACGTTCAGTCCGTCAATGTTTGTCCACAAGCAGCGTCAGTTCCTGTAAACGTCCTTCGTTTTTCAAAGCCCACTCGGAAGTTCTGGCGATAACCTTCGACGGGTTGCCGATAACGATTGCGTCGTCATCTATTTTCCCTTTCACCACCGCGCCCGCCCCGACAATCACGTTGTCGCCGATGCTTGTTCCGGGCAGGAGAATGGCCCCCGCTCCGATAAAACAGTTGTCGCCCACAGAAACGGGAGCAACGACGGCAACGTCTGTAGGCGGTTTTTTCCCGAGTGCTATAAGACCCACGGTATAGGCGTAATCATGAGTCAGAACAATCACATTCGTTGAAATAACGACGTTGTATCCAAGGGTAAGCCCCCCCTCCGGATCCAGGTAGACATTGTGATCTATGTATCTTGGCCTACCGGAAAACCTGACGCCCTTTATTGCCAGAGCCTTCCGGAAAAGGGTCATACTGGCTTCCTTGAACCTGAAAATCTTCAGGAGCCTCGAAAGGTTGAAATAGAGATAGTACAAGACTTTTCGCATAGCGTCTCAATTTTATTTCATCCTGTTTCCCAGGGAATTGAACGCATACTCATGTATGAATCCCGGGGAAAACGCAAGCAGGAGCAATGCCAACGCCTTGATGTTGAACGGCGTCTCCCTGAAAAGCTTCAGGTATTCCCGCAGCGCATTCTTCTTCTCCCTGTAAAAGGAAAAAAGATGCAGCCGTATCTTGCACCAGTATCCGATATAACGACGGATATACCTCCGGTAGTCGCTGCGTCGCTCATCCATATAGATTTTCTTCAGCTCCCTGTAGACAAGGTCGTGATTGTCAGGATGCCGCAGGCGGGAGTGAACGGTGACGTTCAGGGGGAAATAATAAATGGATTTCGGTTCGTTGTGATAGGCAATTGAAAACTTATGGGCCAGCTTTGCCCATACCAGGAGATCTTCCCCTATGGTAATCTCACCGGAAAAACATCCGACATCGAGCAAGGCCTGCTTGTGGGCCGTCACCGCGCTGGTCCACAGAGGCGGGGAACCGCCGGATGCAACCTTGAAGTAATTCCTCATGATTCCTACCCGTTCGGGAAAGCATATGGCCGGCACCATTTCCTCATCCCCGTCCTTATAGACATACGAGGTGGCGAGAACCCGGCTGTCGGGATAGTGAACATGCAGGTCCCGAATCGTTTCGAGATAGTCGTTCTTCCACTCGTCGTCTGCATCAAGAAATGCTATCCAGTCATTCCGGGCATGCCGTATGCCCGCATTTCGCGCCGCTGACACACCTGCATTTTCCTGACTGTACAACCGGAGATTCCCGATACGCAAAGACCGTACGATATCGACGGAAGCATCCGTCGAGCCGTCGTCTATAACCACTATCTCGTCGGGAGGAGCCGTTTGCGACAAAACGGAATGCAGCGCCCTCATGATCGTATCCGCCTTGTTATAGAGCGGGACAACAACCGAAACTTTCATCGATTCTGGTTTAGTTACCGTCAAACCTGGCAAAAGCGACCCCCAGCAACGCAAAGAATATGTTGGGGAAAAATATGGTGTACTTCAAAATATTGTCCGAGTACATGAACATCATGAGTCCGATAATCAAAACCATTGCCGAGGTCACAACAAGGAACCTGTATGGATCGTTTTCCTGCCTTTTCTTCAGGTACAGGGACATAAAGGTGAGCGCGCATCCCGTCACGAGCAATGCAACCCCCACAAGACCGTAATTATACTGGATAGCCAGATAATCGTTGTGCGCCTCGCTGATACCTTCTCCGCCCCATATGGCCCTGAGAACATACATGTCCGCCCTCGGCCCGTTGCCCCATATCGGGGACGCCTTCAGGCCGGGTTCGTAATACGCGTAAAATCCGGCTCGTCCGCTTGTATTCATTGCGGACTCTTCCTCGTAATAGTTGAGGGTGAGATCGCTCAGGCCCCCCTGCCCTTCGTAAAACGTTTTTTCCTGGAAGGCGTCGGAATAGAAAACGGCAAGAGCCATGGCCGCGCCGGCAAAACCGATCGCTATCTTCGACAGAAGCTTCCTGTTGGCAAAATGAAACACCAGAATAACGACGAAAACCGCAAGCCCCATCCGGGTGACGTCAAGGATCGGTACGGAAAAACAGAGCAGGTAGAGCAGCAGGAAACGGATTTTCCGGGTTATGAAAAAAATTCCGACCGAAAGCGTCGCGAGGATCGAGAGCAGCATCGGCCCGCCCGATGTATAGGGAGTCCATCCTCCGCGGAAAAGATGGCCGTAATAGGCCAGGGAAATAACGACCCCCGATACGACGAGCAACTGCCTGAAGAGCCAATGCAGTTTTTCCCGATCGTAGGTGAATCCGGAAGCGACGATGCCGATGCCGATCGGCAGCAGGTATTGCAGGGTGAGCTGCAGGCCGGGAAAGGAGAAATCCACCAGAAGATAGACCACCACGTAGAGCAGCCACGGCGCCCAGAAAACCAGGGGGAATGTTTTTTTCCTGCCGACTTCGAGGAGAAAGAACACGCCGCATATCAGGAACATGACCATCCATGACAAGCCCGTCATGTTGAACCCGCCGAATCCTTCGGGAATGAAGGGCACCACGTTGGCGATATACGGGGGCAGAACCGTGTAAAAGACCGCCCGGTAGAACCAATAGAAATTACCGTCTTGCATCCTGAAACATCCGATTGTAGATGCCGGCGACGTTCCGGTTGAAACGGCCGACATCGAATTCATCAGCTCTTGCCGCCGCATGCGTTGCCAACCGGTCCCGTAACGGCCGATCGCTCAGCAGTCTTTCCATCGCGGCGGCGAGAGCGTCCGTGTCCTCTTCAGGAAAGATAAGACCGGATATCCCGTTTTCTATTATTTCGGACAAACTCCCGCACTCCGAAGCGATAACCGGTTTGCCGGCGGCAAGGGCCTCCACGGCGCTCAGCCCGAAACCCTCGAACCGCGAGGGCACGACAACCGCATCCATCGAGGCAAATTGCGTCATGGCTTCCCGCCATGAACACAATCCCTGAAAGGTCACCTTTTTCCACCAACCGCTCCCGGAATACCGATCCTCGATCCGCTTTTTTTCCGGGCCGTCCCCGACGACCAGCAGGCCGAGATGCTCGTGCTTCCGCGAAAGAACATCGAACGCGTCAAAGAGCAGATCAGCCCCCTTTTCATGGCTGAGCCGTCCGAGGAAACCGAAAACAAACGCCCCCCTGCCGCTTTTTTCCGCCTGTTCATGCCCTTCGGCGCAAAGCTCCCGTATCTTCCGGACATCGACCGCGTTGTAGAGCGTAAAATGAGCGGGCAGGCGTGTTTCGTCACCGTATGCATACCTGTGCGACGAACCGAACCAGGATTGCTCCGCGGCCCGGGAAACAGCGATGAAATGATCGCAGAGCAGGGCGGAAAACCGCAGGTACAGTTTCCACAGCGGACTGTGCCACCGCGAGTAGGGCTGGTGCACCGTGGCAAGCACCCGCCGGACCCCGGCCAGGCGGGCGGCAACGACAGGAAGCATTCCCGGCGTCATGTACTGGACGTGAACGAGATCGGGCCGCTCTTCGGCGAACAGGGCCCGGAACCGGCCGACGAGCGCGAACGCACCGCGGCTCCTGTCCTGCTCCATCAGGAGAACCCTGGCGCCGGCATTCCTGTATTCCCTCTCGACCTCCGGCTCGTGCTCGAAAACACAGGCCACCGTGACCTCGTAACCGGCCAGGAGCAACGCCCTGACGAGATAGAGGGTCTGCATTTCGGTTCCTCCCCTTCCGAGACAGGATATGGTAATCAGCACCCTGGGGCCGCTATTTCCGTCCTTCATTCGCATCCGGTTCAGGTGGTTGTATCAAAGCGCCGTCCAGTCTTTTTCAAGAGTGCTGCTCACCTCTTCCTCCTGGCTGCGGCTCCATCGTTTCGGGGCGATGACGATCTTTCGCGGATCGTTTCCCAGCCACGCCCCCCACCAGGAAAACGTGCTGTTGCCGATAATGAAATGCCTGCATTCCGACATGAGCCGGAAATCGTACTCGGCTTTTTCCCCCGGAAAGGTATCGACAAAAACCGTCCTCGCGGCATCTGTCCGGAGATTTTCCCTGCACCATCCGATGTCGTCCGAAAAAACAAAAAATCTCGGTTCGGACACCTTTTCTGACAAGCGTTCGATTGCCCGGTAATAGTAGTCCGGGTCGAGGACGTCGAGTTCGGGATGCCCGACATAGTCGCCCTTGCGCACATGCAGACAGACCGACGCGGAACCCTTGATCCGCCGCCACAGTTCCTGGTGCGAAGCGGGCAGTCCGTTTGCCGGCGCGAAGCGGACGCGCAGTTCTTCGGCAATGGACGAAAAATATCCGGGGTTCTGCCAGTACCCGTCGAGATACGCCTCGGACGGCAGGGAAAAAAAATCCGGGACGGTTCGCACATCGTCTTCCCGGTAAACGTTCTTCTCTCCGTAGAGGCGTTTCAGCGCATGGTAGACATACCTGTTGCCGTGCCTGGGGTACAGAAATCTTTTTATCTCGCGATCGTCGGCCGCCTCGGGTGGTTCAGCGAAAATATCGAGCGCATACTTCCGTTGCGTGAACTCGTAATAACGTTTCCGCCTGTCGAGCAGGAAATTGAGATCGGCCCTGAAGGGAACGTTGTGCTTCCTCGCAAGCGCAAGTCCGGTGGCATACTGGAACATCTGGTTTCCCAGACCACCCATCAACTTGACGATTATCATACTTTTAACCTGACCTGTTTCATGGCTTCCCGCGACAGGGGAAAACAAAAAACGCGTTATGCAAAACCATCCCCTCTGCCGGTTCAGCCCATCGCCCTGAGCGAGCGCAGCCCTTCGTACGCGCTTTGCCGCAACCGTGACAGAACGGAAGAAGCATTACCCCTGTATGCATGAAGCTCGAGCGCTCCGGCCGCCCAGCCGGACTTGTAGTTTTCCTCCCCCCTGAGATGATCGAAGATATCCATTCCCTGCCTGAATGCCTCTTCAGAGAGGCGGGCAAGGTGCACCTTGCCGGGAGAAAACCCCCTGAACTCCTCGCTGTAGGCCGGCATGTAATAGTAATACCGTTTCCGGTAGCGAAAACCGAAATGCCACGATACCGGCTGCCCGTTCAGGGTGAGTTCCGTGAAAT
>Ga0272443_10004847_pt1 | contig 14317 bp, 10 predicted proteins | sample SSMAcet12_FD_193581 | JGI IMG/M metagenome (GOLD analysis project Ga0272443, IMG submission 193581) | Marine sediment archaeal communities from Little Sippewissett salt marsh, Falmouth, MA, United States - SSM-Acet-12 | ecosystem: Environmental > Aquatic > Marine > Wetlands > Sediment ...
ATAAGGGTTATACAGGGTTACATGAATGAGGAGCGATCTCAAGCCGGCCTGCCTGAAGTGTACTACAAACTGGCAGCAATTAACCCTCGAAATCCGGTAAATGTGGCCGACAGCCTGGAGCGAAGAATCATTGATCTGTTCAATACAGACAGCACGATATCGATCTACAGGGAGATTGTGGAAATTGATGGAAAAAAACAACTCTACATCGCCGTTCCATTCCTCAGAACCACCAAGAATTGCCTCGCTTGCCATGGAGATCCCCGAGAAGCACCATCGCAGTTGGCAGAACAATACAAGGAATGGGGCGGATATCACACGAATCTTGGTGAAATCAGAGCAATCGAGTCCGTCCGTGCTCCAATCGAGACGGAGCTTCACACGGCAAGGATCTTCCTTGTCGGTCTGATCGTCACCGGGCTTCTAATCTCATTGCTCATTGTGTTCGGAAAGAGGCTTAACATACTGGTTCACGAAAGAACACGCCAGTTGTGGGAGAGCGAAGCAAAGTACCGATGCCTTGCAGAAGAAGCGTGTGATGGGATAGCCATAGTTCAGGATTCTGTGCTCAAGTACGTGAATCCGAGCCTTGCGAGTACATTGGGGAGAGATAGAGAACAACTTCTTGGAACTGAGTTGAAGGATTTGCTGGTTGAGCTTGAGCCTGAGGACGACGTTATACTCGGTTGCGAGGGTTGTTGCAGGAATAGGATTGATGGAGTTCATTCGGCTTGCATGAGGACTTCTGACGGAAGGCTTATAGATGTGGAATACAGTTTGGCATCGATCGAATATGAGAGCAGGGAGGCTGAACTCATGTTCATTCGTGATGTCACGCTGTGCAGGAAGGCCGAGAGCGAGCTGTCGAAAACTCAGGCCCTTCTTCGAGCAGCCATTGACCAGACTCCTGCGGGCATACTGGTTGCGGATGCCCCCGATGTAAGTATTCGGATTGCCAATCCTGCCGCGCTCGGAATCCGTGGTGATTCGGATGTCCCATTGACACACATTCCTGTAGAACTTCACCCAATGAACTGGCAGGTATATAAGACTGACGGAGAACCTTTTGAGGGAGAAGACTTGCCTTTGTCGCGAGCGGTTCTGGAAGGTGCAACGTCGAGAAACGTCGAAGCAATAATTCTGCGGGAAGACGGCGAAGAAAGATGGGTGTCGGCCAATGCTGCCCCTGTACGTGACCAGAACGGTGAGATCGTTGCTGGCATCGTGGTGTTTCTTGACGTCACCGAGAACAGGAGGATGGAACGCGAACTCGCCAAGGCGGAGAAGCTCGAATCCCTCGGTGTGCTTGCGGGTGGAATCGCGCACGACTTCAACAACATTCTCATGGGTATCCTCGGGAATATCTCGTTAGCCAGACTTGACATCGATCCGAACTCCGAAGTGTCGAAGATACTGTTGGAGGCCGAAAGAGCATCGGAGAGAGCCAAAGGCCTGACAAGGCAGCTACTTACTTATGCCAAGGGTGGATCACCCATCAAGGAGACTGTCTCAATCGCAAACCTGATACGAGAGAACTGCGACTTCGCGGTTCGCGGCTCCAATGTGAAGCTCTCACTGAATCTTGAGGATGGTTCACTCGATGCTGATGTTGATGTGGATCAGTTCGGTCAGGTGATGAGCAACCTTACGCTGAATGCGGTTCAGGCAATGCCAAATGGCGGGTGTCTAAATGTTATGGCAACTGCTATTGATGTAGGCGAGTCTGATCGACACATGCTGAGCACGGGGAAGTACATCAGGATCGTCTTTTCTGATCAAGGTGTCGGAATCGCAGATGAGCAGATTAGCAAGATTTTCGACCCGTTCTACACCACCAAGAAAAATGGCAACGGACTCGGACTTTCTACAGCCTACTCCATAGTGAGAGAGCATGGAGGCCACATTGAAGCAAAGTCGATAATCGGTGAAGGAACTGACTTCACCGTATACCTGCCGGTATCAACGAAGAGGGCAGACGACTCAGAGAGCGAGGACGAGCATCTGGTCAAGGGTAGTGGACGGGTTCTTCTAATGGACGATGAAGAAGTAGTGAGGAACGTCGGAAAGAATGTACTCCAAAAACTTGGCTACGATGCCGTAACGGTCTCAGACGGAGTTGAAGCTATCGACGCTTTTGAGAGGGCGTATCATCACGGAAACGAATTCGATGTTGTGATACTCGATCTCACAATTCCGGGTGGTATGGGTGGAAAGGACACGATCATCGCACTGAGACGCATTGATCCCGAAGTTAAAGCAATTGTCTCAAGCGGTTATTCGGGTGACGACATATCGTCAAACCACCAAGAATGGGGTTTCTGCGGTGTTGTCCCGAAGCCGTATAGGGTAAGAGACCTGGGCAGAGCCCTCAGAGAAGCACTATCCACTCAACACGGCAAGCCTGCAAGACGGACTTCCAGTAATCCTTCATGAATCCCCTCGGATCAACCGAGACCACACTGTCTACATGAATTTGATGGTAGAAACGAATTTTGTTGCCTCGACAAGATCAAACCCTGATACTGACTTTGACTTCAGTTGAACACGAAACAGCAGGAGTGACAACATGAGTAATGGACGGAGCATTGCCGGTCTGATAGTGTGGCTCCTCATAAGTTTCATACCTGCATGGGTAGGGGCTATGTTCACTCCGGGTGAATGGTATGTTCAGCTACAGAAACCGTCGTGGACTCCGCCCGGATATGTCTTCGGGCCGGTCTGGACCTTGCTCTATGCGATGATGGGTGTGGCTGCATGGGCTATCTGGAGGAAATCGGGCATAGCCCGAGCGATTGCTCCACTGACAATCTTCGTTGTGCAGCTGATACTGAATGGCCTGTGGTCGTGGGTGTTCTTCGGTCTGCAAAACCCCGGCTTGGCATTTGTCAATATCGTGGCCCTGTGGCTTATGATTCTTGCAACGACGATCACGTTCTGGCGGCACTCCGTCAGGGCTGCAGTACTCCTCCTGCCCTATCTGGTATGGGTGACCTTTGCCTCTGTTCTCAACTTCGAGATCTGGAACCTGAACAATTAACCTCGATTTAATCCGTCACCGGAATCTCGACTGTGTTTCCCAATTCTTAATCCTGAGAAAAGCCATTATGTGGATTGTGTTATCCATGGCCAAATTGTGAAGGTTTTCGCCACATATCGCGCAATTTGCAACCTCCACACCTCGATCTCCATAGAACCGACAGATGCGGCCAAAGCCGCTGTGGGACAGGACTATCTAAGAATTGATTCCTCTTGATTCTACGTAAATTCGGCTTATATTATCAGGGTCTGCATCGAAGAGAAATAAGACATACATAGAGAGGAACTTGAGATGAGAACACGAGACAGTGTCTTCGCGTCATGGGGATTTGTTGCGACTGTCACATTCCTGTTTGTACTTGTGGTGGCGACTGCTGCCGGCCAGTCTCCGGCGATTCCGGATCTGTACACCCCCGCTGACGGAAGCCTAACGAATGACGATACCCCTGCCTTTACATGGGAATCTACCGCCGGTGTTGGGGGGACATATACACTGGAGTATTCGCAAACATCAGACTTCAGTTCTGGTGTAACCACTGTAACTGGACTCACAACCGAGAGCTATGAACCCTCAACGGCCCTCTCTGTCGACGGGGTCTGGTACTGGCATGTGAACGCGATTGATGACCAGCTAGACGAGAGCGGTTTTCAGGTTACGCCTTTCTCATTCACGCTGGACACCGAACCACCCGTGCTTCCCGAGTTGTACCTGCCCGAGACGGGCAGTATTTTGAATGATGCTACACCGCAGTTCGTTTGGCAGTAGACGGCAGGCGCTAACGGAAAATACACGCTCGAATACGCGAGGAATTCGTTTTTCACCTCCGGTGTAGTTACGGTCGAGGACATCACCGACACGACTCACATACCTGCCACACCGATGATTCCTGATGGGACCTGGTTCTGGCATGTGAAGGCGATCGACGAAGCGGGCAACGAATCAGGGTATCAGGTGCTGCCATACAACTTCTCGTTGGATACTGCTCCGCCGGGTGTTCCAAATTTGATACTCCCCGCGGATGGAGAGTACACGAACAATGACACTCCGACTTTCTCGTGGAGCCCATCTGCCGGGACGAACGGCACATATACGCTTGAGTATTCTCAAACGTCGGACTTCAGTTCTGGAGTCACGACCGTTACCGATATTGAAAACGTCAGCTACACTCCCACAACAGGTTTGACGCCGAATGGGATCTGGTACTGGCACGTGGAGGCTGTAGACGCTGCCGGCAACGAGAGCGGTTATCAAACCACTCCACGGTGGTTCGAGCTCAATGCCGACGCGCCTGATGCGCCGACGCTGTACGACCCACAGAACGGCAGTTATATCAATGATGACACGCCCGTATTTTCCTGGGAATCCACGGCGGGTGTGAACGGAACGTATACGCTCGAGTACTCACAATCGCAAGACTTCAGTTCCGGTGTTACGACGGTGAACGATATCACAACCGAGAGCTACGAACCGACAACACCGCTTTCTCCTGATGGCGTTTGGTACTGGCACGTCGAAGCCATAGATGAGTCCCTTAACGTCAGCGGATTCCAGGATTCACCTTTCTCATTCACATTGGATACTGAGGTTCCTGCCGCTCCCGAGTTGTACACCCCGGCCGACGGCAGCATGACAAGCGATAACACCCCGCAATTCAGCTGGGAATCATCTGCCGGCACGGGAGGATTCTACACCCTGGAGTATTCCTCAACTTCTGACTTCAGCGCCGATGTGACGACAGTGACCTCGATTTACACGACCAACTACACCCCTGATGTGCCTCTCTCTTCCATGGGAGTGTATTACTGGCATGTCAAGGCCACTGACAGGGCGGGGAATGAGGGCGAGTATCAGGATACGCCCGCCTCATTCACGCTTTCTTACGGCGCGAGACTTCGTGTCTTCATGACCGAGCCGGAATCAAGGTGGAGAAACAGCAACTATCATAGACCTTATTACCACTACGGTTTCTTCGATCTGCCCCTTGACTCGACATTCTACCTCACTGAGTCAGATACCTTCGAGGTTACATTCGATTGGGATGTTCACGAGGTCCCCGACCCCGAGGTCTCATCCTTCGACATGGATAACTTCATGGTCATCGCCGGAGTCTACAACCTCAACTGGTATTACGGCAATAACAAAGATAAGGGCCAGTTCCAAATCTATCCTGTCGATGCGGCCGCCGGTGCACGACCGGGCCAGACCGGATTTAATGTCGCAACCGAGACTTTCACGCATTCGGTCCTTATCGAGGAAGGTACCGGAACATGGTGTCCGTACTGCGTGTGGCAGATTGACGCCCTTCACTCGATCGAAACCTCAGGCGACTATCCCTTCTACTACGTTGCCCTTGTGCAGGATAAGGTTCAGGAGGCTGATGGTATCCTTGATTTCTGGTATGCAATCGGAGGATACCCGACTTCGTTCATCGACGGTGGGGAGGAAGTGATCGTTGGTGGCTGGCAGACAATGGAGCCGGATCTGCGTGATCTGATCGAAACCGCAGGCGCACGTGAGGTCACTCCGCTTCAGGTCTCCATCGATGTCGATTCGATAGGACAGTACTCGGTTCAGGTGCATGTGAAAGTGAATATGGGTGATGCGACTAATCTCGCCCCGGCCGCTCCGACTGCGCCTGTCGTACCTGACACAGCACTCATGGGATTGTCATATACCTGCTCGGCAACAGGTATTGATCCCGAAGGTGGCAGCATTTACTTCATGTTCGATTTCGACGGTGACAGTACCGATTGGTTCGGTCCTTATGCTTCCGGTGAGACCGCTGAAGTCGAGAAAACGTGGGATGGCACAGGCACATATCCCGTGAGGGCAAAAGTGAAGGACTCGTTCGGAATGACATCAGGCTGGTCAGATGCATCGAGTGTGATCGTGGCCATGTGCGGTGACTGCGACCAGAGCGAAGCAGTTGACATCGATGATGCTGTCTTCCTGATCGCCTTCATCTTCTCGGGAGGCCCTGCCGCAATACCTTATGAGGCAGGTGATATGGATTGTAGCTCGGCGGTGGACATCGACGATGTCGTATTCGCGATTGCATATATCTTCTCGGGTGGACCGGCACCTTGCTCGACCTGTCCTTAGAGCATGTGTTGATACAGATTCTTTGATGAAACCGGGAGCGTTCCATACGCTCCCGGTTCTGTAATTCTGCGAAGTCGGTTGTGAGGTAGAGAGACGTCTCTCGGTAAATTGCCACCCCTACTTTCTGAACGATATCCCACAGAACAGACGAATGTCATCTGTTTCGTCCGTCAGGCCTGCGACTACTCCTCCGTCCAGTTGAAGATTCGCATTTATCCCATATGTGAATCCTGCGGAGAATGCCCCCTGCCAGTCGTGATCATCTTCAAGAGTCTTTTCTCCGATCAGTTCGACGAATGCGCCAACTGCGTCGTTCAAGTTACGACCGACAGCACCCGATAGCAGGATCGAATTGTACCAGTCAGTCCCCGAGCCGTCGACCAGCCGGTCATACTCGATCATAGCACCCATTCCAAAGCCGTTCGGTAGATCAGCTCCGACGGGAACAATGACTCCCCACTCGATCTCATCGTTCCCGAGCTCGGATGAGGCTGTCGGCCACTTGATCACAGGCATGATTCCCAGAGCGAGATTGCCGGCATCGTTGCCAATGATGTTGAACTTGAAGCGGGTTACGAGATCGCTTATGCCGTCAACGGTTTCATCCCGATCGTCAACCTCTGTCTTGATTCGAGTATATGCCGGAAGAACGAACTGGATGTCCGAGAAGTTGGTTAACCCGACCTTGAAGTTGACAGAAGCAACAGTGAGTCCATTCTCCGTTGCGTTGTCATGTTTGAACTGCGAAAACGAGACAAAGTCTGCTTCGATCTGAAAGTGGCCAGCATCGACCGTGATAGGGCTTTCGGTTTGGTCCGGCCGATCAGTGCTCATGTCTCTTAGCATGTTAACTGGTGTGGGATTAAAAAGGGAATATGAGCTCTTTGCATTCCCGCTTTCCTCTGCATACAGTTATTGAACCATTACTGTTAGTATCATGACTGATACAATAGTCAATACAGCAAGTGACTTGCCTTTCACTTATCACTCCTTTCAAGGTCGTTCGATTTACGCGGTAGTCTGTCTGACATTACACGTCGGTGGTAACTGAGTCAACAACTATAAGGAAAAGACAATGGTCGGGGTTCCCGCTCAACTGTTTCGAGAATGATTGCTGTCCCATATGTATAGCGTGACTTCTCTTGTGTAGAATTGGTAGTTGCAAAATAAGGCGCATGAGTATATCCAGTTAGTGGGATCTAACAATGAGGATGTGTCCCATGCGCGAATTGGACTTTACAGAAGAGAACGTAGGTAATCGTTGAATGGGTGTCAACAGTATTTGGCGGGAAGTGCACTTCGAGATAAGATGTTACATCAAGCGGCATATATAGAGTCATCTTTGAACCTGGATCTCGACTTCAGACTCGGAGGTGCTCGTTATGAGAGGTCAGATGGAAGGATGGGATACAGGAACGGGGGTTATACCCGAGATCTGTTAACGAGTTATGGTTGGATAGAGGGTTTGGAGGTACCGAGGGCGAGTGAAAGCGCATATCAGCCACGTCTGCTTGAGAGGGCGAGGAATACTCCTCCGCTTGCATATGATCTGAATCATGACTATATTGATCAGGAGTACTTTTCGGCGGTTTCGAGAACTCGGTTGGAGGTAAGGGCTTAAAATGCAGGAATCGGATCAGGAACTTAGATTTTTCAAGGTTGTCCTGAGTTCCATTGCAGATGGCGTGTTCACCGTTGACAGCAATCGGATAATCACTAGTTTCAACAATGCTGCCGAACGGATAACCGGAGTTCCGGCTTCGAAAGCCGTCGGGAAGAAGTGCTACGAGATATTCCACTCGGATATCTGCGAGTTATGTCCGCTGGAGGCTACGCTCAAAACCGGAATAGAGGCCGTCGACAGGCAGGTCAACATCATAGACTCCGAGGGGCAGACTATTCCCGTGAGCATCTCTACGGCGGTGCTAAGGGATGATGATGACAAGGTGCTCGGTGCTGTTGAAACATTTCGTGATCTGTCCGCCATCGAGAATCTGCGCAAGGAACTGCATCAGAAGTACTCTTTCGAAGACATCATCTCAAAAAGCCCCAGAATAACAAAGCTTTTCGCAATACTCCCGGATGTTGCGGAGAGCGAGAGTACAGTACTGATTCAAGGGCCATCTGGTTCCGGCAAGGAGCTGTTTGCACGGGCAATCCACAACATCAGCCCGCGCAAAGAAGGCAACTACGTGGTGATAAACTGCGGGACACTTCCGGTTCAGTTGTTCGAGTCTGAGCTATTCGGGTATGTAAAAGGCGCCTTCACAGATGCAAAGAAAGACAAGCCGGGCAAGCTCTCGATGGCTGACGGCGGAACGGTTTTTTTCGATGAGATCGGCGAACTTCCGTTGTCAACTCAAGTCAAGCTTCTCAGGCTGCTTCAACAGCGCGAATACGAACCGGTCGGCAGCACCGAGGTCGTCAAGGCCGATATCCGCGTCGTCGCCGCTACCAACAGGGACTTGAAGCAACTCGTTACGCAGGGCAAATTCCGCGACGACTTGTACTTCCGACTCGCTGTCGTGAAATTCGAATTGCCCCCACTCAAAGCCCGGCGGGAGGACATCCCGTATCTGGTGGACCACTTCATCAAAAAGTTCAATTCACGTAGAGCAAAAGATATAGTCAGTGTCAGTCCGTCCGTAATGAACATCCTGATGCGATATGATTTCCCCGGCAATGTGCGCGAGCTGGAAAACATTATCGAGTACGGTTTCGTTGTTTGCCACGGGAGCATCATTCAACGTGATCACCTGCCTTCGGAAATCCTGATGAGTCACACGACCGAGATTTCGGAATCGGAAAGGCATCCCACACCGGTCACTCGGACTATTGACGAAGAGACCAGCATACGGCAGGCCCTGACCGAACATCAGGGCAACATAGCTCGCGCCTCAGAAAGTCTTGGTATTCACCGGACTACTCTCTGGCGCCGCCTCAAGCGATACCACATCGATATCAAGAGCTTCAAACCCTCTAACTGACAGAATAGCAGTACGCAATTCAATCCGTTGCACTTGAGAGCGAATGTTGCACGTATGTTGCACGGCAACGTCAGTGGTTGCAGCGCACGCAACACACCACGTTTTCACTCATAAATGTAAGTGGCTATATATCTGCAACTTAAAGGAAGAAGACAGTTTTTGGCATGTTAGCTGCAAATAGAATTCGGTATGAGTAACGTTGTTGCAATACCGAAGCTCAGGGAGGGCATCGCTCCGCAGTTCGAGACAGCGAGATACTTTCTTATTTGCAGCCTCGACAAAGAGGGGGTGTTTACCTCGCGCATCGAGTCGTGTGCTGGGTGCGAGGGATTCGGGAGAGTCCGGCTTCTTCAGGATAATCACGTTACAACCCTGATCTGCAGCGGAATCAGGGGCTTCTACCGCGAGTTACTTGTGTCTGCTGGTGTGGAAGTCATCGGATCCGTGGAACTGGGTATCGAAGAAGCGCTCCTGAGCTTCAGACGTGGAGAACTTCATCCGGTTCAGGCAACCGACGAAATCACCGGGCTTTCCGTTGAGATTCCCCACGAAGATTTGGTCTGCTGGGCAAAAGAGCTTTTTGAGAGCCACGGGTATAAGGTCTTTGTCCCAGAGGATGAACTCGCCTTTCCGATTGATCTGGTGGCCGAAACGCGATGCCCCGTGTGTAATCGCATGATAAGGGTCGCGGTTTGCTGTGGGGCGCATACATATCGAAGCGATCAGGAAATCCGGGAGTTTCATCACGTGACTCGTACGTCGTTCAACGCTCGCGTCTACGTATATCCGGCAAGTGAGAGCGTACGTGAGTGTTGCTTCGAGTATGGTATTCAGGTTTTCGATCCCGATTCGGACGCACTTAATCGGGATCATGTTGTCCCCGGGCGGATACCATTGCTCAATCAGCCTATCCCGGGACATGAGCGGGCCTTTGCACAGGGTGGGGAGTAACAACGTGTCTATTGAGTGGAAAGTAATTGTGAATTCATAGAACGGAGCAGCGATGAGAACAAGCATCATAACAGCGGAGGAGAGAGAGAAGGCATTTGCCCCAACCAAGAAACCGCAGGTGATCGAGAACCAGAAGCTTGATGTTCGTTATCACGTCGAGGATTATGACGTTCAAGATCGCCCTCGCCGGTTCCTGGAGGCATTTGCCGCGATTCTCAAACACACGAACTACAGATTCGCACTGGAGCATTTCATTCGCATTTCGACCAAGTGCTCCCGCTGTGCTGTGCAGTGTCCTGTTTACCAGGCAACCGGGGACAAACGGGATATCCCATGCTATCGATCAGAGTTACTTCTGTCCGTCTATCGCAGGCACTTCACGGTAGCAGGGGCTATGCGTGCCCGCCTACTCGGCAATGGGCAGTTGACTGACGAGAAGATCGAAGAGATGGCTGAGTCCTTTTGGAACTGCACCGCCTGCAGGCGATGCACGCTCGAATGCCCATCGGGAATCGACCACGCGCTGATTACGCACCTTGGTAGGTTCATCCTCGCCGAAATCGGAATTGCCCCTCGTGCATTAGTCGTTTCGACTCGCGAGCAGCTTGAGGGTAAGACTGGAAACACCTCGGCGATACCTGTTCCCGCACTGATGGATACTCTCGAGTTCCTTCAGGAAGAAATGGAGGAAGACAAGGGCATCAAGATCGACTTCCCGCTGGATGTCGAGGGTGCTGAGTATCTCTTCACTCCGGCTGTGTCGGATTTCCTTATGGAAGCTGAAACGCTGATGGGAATAGCCGCCGTATTCAAGGCGACAGGGGGCTCATGGACGATCAGTACAGAGAACTACGATGCCATCAATTACGGCCTGTTCTACAGCGATCGCATGCTCGAACGGATCATTCGCAAGTTGTACGCCGAATCGGAGCGGCTGAACACGAGCAACATACTTATTGGCGAGTGCGGACACGCGAGCCGTTCGGCCAAGTACTATGTCCCGGTTCACTGCGGTGGTGACAAGGCCAAGCCGGTTCTAAACATAATGGAATATACGCTTAAGATGATTCAAACGGGCAAACTCGTCTTGAAACCGGACACCATAACCGAAAGAGTAACCTATCACGATCCGTGCAACATCGCCCGTCAGGGTTGGATCGTCGATCAACCCCGCGAAATCATCAGAACGTTCTGCAAAGACTTCGTGGAGATGACTCCTCGAAGGACAGAGAATATATGCTGCGGTGGTGGAGGCGGAACGGTCTCGATAGATGAAATCCGACCCTATCGAACGAGAGTCGGTGGCAAGGCTAAGGCCGATCAGATTAGGGCGACCGGCGCCAAGTACCTCATCGCTCCGTGTGCAAACTGCAAGAAGCAGCTTCGTGAGCTTGTCGAAGATCAGGGCATCGACTGCGAGGTCGTTGGCCTACACGACTTGATATACAAAGCAATCGATTTCGAGGCGTCTTATGCCGGTATCTCGGCAACTAAGGAGAAAGGATAATCGTTGGAAGCACTACTTGAATTCGCAAGAGGACCTTTGTTTCGCCTCACGTTCATCATCCTGGTCCTGGGCTTGATACGAATCCTTGCTCTGGATATCTGGGGAGCTGTACTTGCTTACCGGCGTGCTGGCGACAAGAATCTGGCATGGGGCACCGCAATCAAGAACACATTGCAGTGGATATTCCCGACGAAGCGCATATTCACGCGGCGGCCGATCTACAGCTTGTTCTCGATTCTGTTCCATGTCGGTTTGATTCTCGTTCCGATTTTTCTACTGGCACATGTGCAGTTGTGGAAGAGCGGAACGGGCCTGTCCTGGTGGACACTGCCACATATCTGGGCAGACATTCTTACACTCACGACAATCGGCTTTGCCATCGCACTCCTGCTGGGCCGCACATTCGACAAGGGAGCCCGATTCCTGAGTCGCAAACAGGATTACGTATGGCCGGTACTGCTTATCATACCGTTCGTGACAGGATATCTTTGCTCTAATGTCGAACTTGGCCCCGGCACATATCAAGTGCTGATGCTGATACACATTCTGGCTGCAGAACTGATATTTGTTCTGATTCCATTCACGAAAATAGCTCACTGCGTGTTAATGCCGCTGTCTCAATTCGTGCTCGCGCTCGCATGGAAGTTCCCTGCCCGCGTCGATGAGAAGATATGCACTACACTCAACAAGAAAGGAGCACCGGTATGAAGGCAATTCTGACGGACATCACCAAGTGTATCGGTTGCTTCGAGTGCGTAGCCGCCTGCAAGGCCTCGCACGGTCTGGAAAACGACGTCCCACGAGACTGGCACCGAAACGACGGGCTTTCGGCGAAGAACTGGACAGCTATAGTGCAGAGGCAATCAGGACATTACATTCGCAAGCAGTGTCGCCACTGCCTTGAACCTGCATGCGAGTCGGCATGTCCGGTGGCAGCTCTCATACATACTGACACCGGCGCTGTAATATATGACCCCTCCAAATGTATCGGTTGCAGGTACTGCATGATCGCCTGCCCGTATGGTATCCCGCGCTACAACTGGGAAGACGCGGTGCCCTACATTCAGAAGTGCGACATGTGCTACGATCGAATCAAACGGGGTCTCCAGCCTGCGTGTACCGAGGCTTGCCCCAATGGAGCAACAATATTCGGCGATCGTGATGAGCTTCTCGCCGAAGCGCACAGGCGCATCAAAGCTGAGCCCGACAAGTACTTCAATCGGGTGTTCGGTGAACACGAGGTTGGTGGGACTTCCGTTCTTTACATTGCTGACATCGACCTGGAATTCATGTCATACCCCGCCCACAAAGACACTCCGGTGCTACCTGAGACAACTGCCGCTGCCATGCATGCGGTTCCGGTTGCTTTCCTCGGAATGGGGGCATTGATGGGTGGACTCTACTGGTTCTGCAAGCGGAGAGATCAAGTGCAGATGGAGGCCAGGGAAGGTGAGGACAAGGAATGAACAGGGTTAAGACATTCAAATCAATTCTCTGGACAATAACCGGGCTCGCCGTTGCATTTGGAATGACCCGGTTGTTCACTGGTCTCGGATCGGTTTCAAATCTGAGTGACAGCACACCTTGGGGAATATGGAAAGGGTTAAACGTCCTGCCGGGAATCGCACTCGCTGCCGGAGGATTTGTCGTAACGGCGGTCATCTACATAATGCGTCGCGAAGAGTATCATCGCTACGCAAAAGTAACCGTACTGCTTGCGTTCCTCGGCTATATCACTGCAGCTACAGCACTCGTGGCCGAACTCGGATTGCCGTGGATGGTCTGGCATCCTATCATTTACTGGCAGCACCATTCGGCGTTGTTCGAGGTGTCATGGTGTGTGATGTTGTACCTGACTGTGCTGTTTCTCGAATTCATTCCGGTTCCGCTTGAGCATACGGGTGCTTTTGCAGGACTCCGAAGGTTTCTGAATAAGTACAAACTGGTGCTCGTGTTTCTGGGAGTGATGATTTCAACGCTGCATCAATCATCTCTCGGAACACTTTTCCTGATCACGCCCGAAAAACTGCATGCACTGTGGTACTCGTCACTGCTGCCGATCCTGTTTTTCATCTCTGCCGTAGCGGTGGGACCATTAGTGCTTATTCTTGCAATCCTTGTCATCTCCTACTTGTATCGAAAGCAGATCGAGACTGACAAACTGGCAAAACTCGCCGGTGCGTCTGTGATCGTGCTTGCATTGTTCGGTCTGGTTCGCCTGATCGACATTGTTGCTACAGGCAAGTTCGGGATAATCTTCGATGGATCATGGCAGTCCGACATCTTCTTGATCGAGCTCCTCCTATCGGTTATCGTACCGGTAGTAGTGATGGGCTTCAAGCGTCTTCGCCATACTCCATCGGCATTGTGGATCGCCAGCAGTTCGGCGGTAATTGGAATCGGGTTGCAAAGAGCGAATGTTGCGGGTATCATGCTTGTTCGTACCGGTCCGATATACGTGCCCACATTCTACGAGATTACGATCAGCCTCGGCATTCTATCAGCAGCCGCGCTCGCTTTCCTGTTCTGCGTGGAGAGGTTCAAGATGTGGGAAGTTCCATGGGAAGACCCCGAGGAGAATCCCGAGGCAGCGCCGCAATTCGATAATGTGGGAGAAGTATGGCTCGGAACGCCTCGTATCGCAAGCAGGACGGTCTATTCGCTGATCTTCGTTATTGCACTTGCGGTCGGATTCGCAATGATTTCCACCGATCGAATCGAAAGTGCAGGCAT
>Ga0272443_10004848_pt1 | contig 14314 bp, 12 predicted proteins | sample SSMAcet12_FD_193581 | JGI IMG/M metagenome (GOLD analysis project Ga0272443, IMG submission 193581) | Marine sediment archaeal communities from Little Sippewissett salt marsh, Falmouth, MA, United States - SSM-Acet-12 | ecosystem: Environmental > Aquatic > Marine > Wetlands > Sediment ...
TCTTGCGCAGGCTCTCAAAATAACGGGCGAGCCGGTTCTCTCCGTCCGACCAGCAGGTAACGTTGGGAGTTATATCCATCAGGATATGGTCGCCCGTGATGAGTATTTCTTTTGCCGGTTCGTAGAGACAGATGTGACCCATGGTATGTCCCGGTGTTTCGATGCACCGGAAGCGGTAGTCACCGCACTCAATGGCACACCCGTCACCGACCGGTGCGACACGGTCGAACCACCCTGTATCGTACCGATAACCGTCTGTTTTATCCCGCATAAACGTAATATCGGCGTCGGAAAGGCCGCTCGAACGGGCGAATTGTACCAACCCGTCCCAAAATCGCCGGTCCCGCGGGAGCAACGCATCAATACGGCTGAAATAGATACGTGATTTCTCACTGGCGACTCGATGGACGAGCCCGGCGTGGTCGGGATGCATGTGCGTGATGACAAAATCGGTCTTTGTGAGATCTATACCGAGCGTGGAAATGCCCTCCATGAAATGCGCATAACAACTGTCCAAATTAAACGCCGTGTCCACTACAAGATTTCTCTCTCCAGCGATTACGTATGAATTGATCGACTGGAGAGGATTGTTGGGAAGCGGTATTTCAAGCCGAAACAGATGCTGTTCGATTTCCTCGATAATCGTTGTCTTTTTTTTCATAATATCTCTCAGGTGACGGAGTTTTCGTATTTTTCATCTTTATGCAGGCCCGGTGACTGTCCAGTTGACACCACCACTTCGCATGCATAGGTTATGCACAACTCGCCGGGCATGTTAAGGGACTATGAACATCCACCAAATAAAGGGCCCTATGGCCAATACATACGTCATAAACAACGGGGAACGTCTCCTCATCATCGATGTTCCCCGGGGTGGTGTCCGCTATGTTGCTTCGTATATGTCCGAGATCCTATCTCTGGATCTCGACACCATCGTCCTCGTAACCTGCACCCACGATGATCCCGACCACAGCGGCGGTGTCCTGTCTTTCGCCGGCCTAACCGGTGCCGCCGCAGCATTCCCCGACGGTGCGCACAATATCTTCCTGAAACTGTGGCACAATCCTCTCGGCCTTTTTTTTCGGCCCCTGACCATTGTACAGGAAATACTGCGTCCACGGTGGTGGAAAATGTACGTAAATCCATTCCGGCAAAAAAAGTACGAACGCAGACAAAAGGAATTCGGGGGACGCCACCTGGCACGGAAAACACGCAAAGTGACACCGGATTATCTCTTGCGACACAACGATCCCGTGCCCGGGTTCCCAGACTGGTTCGTTCTCCACACGCCGGGTCATTCCTGGGACAGCTGTTGTTTCTTTCATCCGGAAACGCGCACGCTCATTACCGGCGACACGATCCTCGGCAGCATGCAAAAGGGTCAGCTCACCCTTCCCGCCGTCTACTCGAATCCCTGGCACCGCCAGGACACCATAGCGCTTCTAAAAGAACTCGGGCCGGAACACATCTATCCCGGTCACGGCAGCTCTTTCCATGGGCCCCATCTTCTCGATCACTTCCGGTGACCCGTCAGGTATCACCACAATCAGTCCATTTTGAGGAGAATCGCCGGTGACGTCATCCGGCAGCGGCACCCTGAAAAGGATCGTTTTCCGGCATATCGTCAATGCTCCAGGATGGTCTGAATCTATCGTCGGAATCTTTCGTTTCACGATTATCCGCCGTTTCGCTGGCGATGCCGATCTCCGTAACGATGCCCAGATGGTCTGAAACGGCATCCTGGAATACACGATAGGACGAAAATTCAAGATTCGGTGAAATGAGGATCCAGTCCAGTCGACGTCCCAGCCGTGGGAAACTCATCATGTCATCCGCTTCCGGTTTATAGGCATCCAGGTTCAGTTTCTCGGCAAGCATCCTCAGTGACGGGTCCCGTGAATTCCATTCACAATTGAAATCTCCCATCATGATAATCGGGTTTTTTGAGCTTTCCATTACCGACACGATGTGTTCGACCTGGCGTTTCCGGATCGAGCGTCGTGAAAAATCAAGGTGTACCGACACGACATCCACATTGAGACGCGACTTGCCGGGCCATGCGACCGTACAGGCGACAAACCCCTTCGGCGGTGTGGTCAGTGTCATGGGAAATCGCACCGACATGGGGTCTGCGATATCCAGCGATGACAGGAGCGCCGTTCCATAGGACAGACGAATGCCGCGAGCATGTTCTCCCCGTATGGCGAAGGCGTACCGCGACCTCAGTGCCAGATATTCCACATGACAGAAATTGCCGCTCCACGCGGACGGTCCGTCCGCCTCCTGAAGAGCGACAACGTGTGGGGTTTCACGGTTGAATACCGACGCAATGTCATCGAGATTTGATATGATGGATGACGTTCTTTGTAAAATCTGATGGCGGCCGTTCTTACGCCCGTGGGCCGCATTGAGCGTCATAACCTTGATCGTGGTATCGCCCGCCTCATCGCCCTCCGGAGCGCCGGAGTGTTTCGGAAAACGTTTGATGATAGGCGTGTTCCGTGCCTTCTTCTCATGAACCGGCTGAATGAAAACCCTCTTTTTTCGACGCCAATAGGACATATAGCTCCGTCGATGTGCCGCCTTTTCCCGTCAGACGTCGCACCATTACCATTAATTCTTTCTATGGATATCGATATACCGGAACAAATACATTTTTTTCGATGAGCCGATTACCCGGTATCACTTCACTTCCGCGGGCTCATATGACACATTGTCGGGAAATGTGCAACCTCATTTATTATTTTCCACACATAACAACCTTTTATGTCAGATGTTTACCCTCTTCAAAAAACTCCTGAAAACCCTTCTTGTCCTGTGTCGCCTCCTTGATTCGCCGGACGCCTTCCTCGAGAAGTTCCATCTTCGTTGCTGTGGAAATGCGGAGAAAGTGTTTCCCCTGACTACCGATCATCCCGAATGATTTCCTGTCCAGCGTGGCCACACCGTAGCGATACAGCAGAAACATCTGGAAGAGCGTCGAGGGACTTGTCTTTCCCTTCATATCGTCGGGGAGTCGGTCATAAGCATCAATAATGCCCATATTCCGACAGACGCCGGCCACATTGGGAAAAACATAGAATGCCCCTTCCGGTTTGACGCAGGTGATTCCGTCAATGGCATTGAGGCCGTCCACGACGAAGTTACGTCGTTTTTCAAATTCACGTGCCATGTTGTTGACGATGGAAATGTTTTCAGGACCCTCCAGGGCCTGGCGACCCGCTTCCTGAATAAACGGCGGCGTACAGGAATAAATATTGATATTGAGTTGTCTGAAAATGGTCGCCTCCTCAGCCGACGGCAGCACAGCGTAGCCGAGACGCCACCCCGTCATGGCGAACATCTTCGAATGTCCGCTCACCAGGACCGTCCGTTCTTCCATACCCTGTTCCGATACAATGCTTTTATGCTGCCTGCCATCAAAGAGAATCGTTTCGTACACTTCGTCCGAAAAAATACGGATATTCTCATCGGCCTTTTCCCTGACGACCGCTGCGATACCGGACAGATCGGCCTCAGTGAGCACACCGCCCGTCGGATTCGACGGCGAGTTGATAAAAATCATCTTCGTTTTGGCCGTCATGAGTTTTTCGATATCCGAAGCATCAAATCGAAAATCCTTCTCTTCGTCGAGATGCAGCGGTACGGGCACGGCCCCAATGAAAGCGATCCATGACTCGTAAATCGGGAAACCGGGACTGGGATAGATCACTTCGTCTCCCGGGTTGACATAGGTCATCATGGAATAGGAAATCGGGGGCTTCGCACCGGAGGTGACTACCACCCGTTCCGGTGCCACTGCTATACCCCTCGTCTTTTCGATCTTCCGCGCTATGGCTTCTCTGAAACACAAAATGCCCTGAGGATCGGTGTAATGGCTGTTTCCACGTCGTATTTCTTCGATGGCTCGCTCGTTTATGTTTTCCGCACTGTTGAAATCCGGTTCTCCCAGGTTGAAACGGACAACATCAATACCCTGTGCCTCGCACCGGCGAATATCATCACCGATCTTGAAGGCATTCTCCGTGCCCAGTGCCTGCATTCTCTCAGCGAAGCGATTCATGATCGTTCCTCCTTTCGCGGTTGACCGTCATCACACAGAAACTGTGTCCGACAGGAATCACCGATGCTGTGTCACTTCTCAGTTACACACATGCCGGCACATCACCTCTGCATGATGCCGCGTCGCCATCCTACTACCTTTTCATCACTTCTTCAAACGATTCCGGTTTTATCCGTCTCAAAAACTATTGACACGTCGATAAGCGGACGCTACGGTACAGAACGAGTGGAGCAGTTATATTCTTCGACACGCGCTGTCCGAAGGACATCCGCAGAAATCGGCGGTACGATACTCGCCTGAGAACGGGTTTTGGTCTATGATTCATAATCTTGCCGACATCGAACCATCGTGGGACGTTATCGTTATCGGTGGCGGCATTACCGGTGCGGGCATTTTTCGCGAGTCGGTTGCGGCGGGACTGAAGACTGTTCTTCTGGAGCAAAAAGACTTCGCCTGGGGAACATCGAGCCGTTCGTCTAAGCTGGTCCACGGCGGGTTGCGCTATCTCCGTGACGGTCATTTTCTCCTGACCAAGGCATCCGTTGAGGAAAGAGAGCGCCTCCTCCAGGAGGCGCCCGGTCTCGTGGAGAATCTTCCCTTCCTGCTTCCCGTTTACAGGGGACAAAGCCCCGGCAAACGCCTCCTCGGAGCAGGCCTGACTGTTTATGATCTCATCGCTTTAAAAAAACAGCATCGCTATTGGGACCGCGACGATTTCATTCAACTGCTTCCCGCTCTCTGGCGTAACAACCTGACCGGCGGCTACAGCTTTTCCGATGCCTCCGTCGACGATGCACGTTTGGTTTTACGGTTGATTACCGAAAGCGTGTCCGACGGCGGAACAGCACTGAATTACGCGACCGTTACGTCTCTGAAAAAAAATAACCGTGGTGACACGGTCGGTGTCACCGCCCGTGATACGGAAACGGGGCTGACACGCGATCTTGCGGCATCGGTCGTCATGAACGCCACTGGCGCGTGGGCTGAGACATTACACCCATCTCCCGACACAAAGAAACATATCCGCCCCCTGCGGGGGAGTCATATTGTCATGCCGGCATGGCTCCTTCCCGTCACGCGGGCCGTCATGCTCATCCATCCCGTCGACGAACGGGCGGTCTTTGTCATACCCTGGGAAGGCGTGGTTATTGTCGGAACGACGGACATCGACCATACCGCCGATCTGTCACAGGAACCGGTCATCTCAGATGAGGAAATCGCCTACCTCCTCGAGGTGCTCCATGCATTCTTTCCATCATACAACATTTCCGCCGATGATTGCATCTCAACATTCTCCGGCGTCCGCCCCGTTCTCAGCAGCGGCGACCGCGACCCGTCCCAGGAATCTCGGGATCACACGGTCTGGACGGACCGTGGTCTTGTTACCGTGACCGGCGGCAAATTAACCACGTTCCGACTCATCGCCCGTGACGCCATGAAGGCGGCCCTGCCTTTCCTTCACATATCACATCTTCCCGATACCGGTACGGGCGACCTTTTTCATATGACCTCCATGGCGGAATCGTGCCCCGATATTCTTCCACAGGATGCCTGGTTGCGCCTTATCGGTCGCTACGGCGCCGCCGCAGGGGAACTTGTTTCCAGCGCCGCCGCCGAGGACCTGGCGGTTGTTCCGGGTACACGAACCTTATGGGCGGAGATACCATTCACCGCCTCCCGCGAAGGTGCCCGCCACCTTTCCGATATCCTACTCCGGCGCGTCAGGATCGGTCTCATCACCCCTGAAGGGGGCCGCGTTTTCATGAAGCGGATTCAGGCACTGCTGAAACCTGTCCTTCCCTGGGACGCGGCGCGCTGGGATGAAGAACTCGAGGCGTATTCCCGGCTTCTGTCCGAGGCCTACGGCATACCGGGTACGGTGATTGCCATGCCGCAACATGGTTTTTACGACCGTTTTGCGGGGTTTCTTTCATCGATTAAAAATTCGCTTTTCAGGGGTATCGGACCATGAACTCCCCCGACCTTGTTCTCGCCGTCGACAACGGAACACAGAGCCTCAAGGCGCTGCTTTTCAGCGCCGTCGACGGTAGCCTTGTTGCCACCCAAAACGTTCCCTTCACGCCTCCCTATGAGTCTCCGCAACCGGGATGGGCTGAACAGGACCCGGCGATTTACTGGAACGCGCTCTGCCGTGCCTGCCACGGCCTGTGGGAAAACGGCACGGTGGATAGGCACCGCATAGCCGGCGTCGCTCTTACCACACAACGGGGCACCGTCATCCCTGTGGACAGAAACGGCACAGCGCTCCGGCCGGCCATCCTGTGGCTCGATCAGCGAAAAACATACGGTTTGCGTCCCATCACCGGGCCCTGGGGCCTCCTGTTTCGTATTCTCAACCTCAGCGATACCATCGCCTATTTCCAGGCGGAGGCGGAAGCAAACTGGATTCGCACCTATCAGCCCGATATATGGAAGAAAACGCATAAATATCTTTTTCTCTCCGGCTACCTCTCATACCGTCTCACCGGCGACTACGTCGATTCCGTCGGGTGTCAAGTGGGATACATCCCCTTTGATTTCCGTCGTCTCCAATGGGCCCGGCGATATAACTGGAAATGGCAGGTTCTTCCCATGGATCCCGCCCGCCTTTCCACCCTCATACCGCCGACTCAAGCGCTGGGCGAAATCAGTACGTCCGCATCCCGTGAGACAGGCATTCCTGCCGGCCTTCCCCTTATCGCCGCCGCTGCCGACAAAGCCTGCGAGGTCATCGGCTCCGGCAGCCTCGATACCGCGACGGGATGTCTCAGCTACGGCACCACGGCAACAATCAACGTCACGTCGAAAAAATACGTTGAGGCGATACCCCTGCTGCCGCCCTATCCGTCAGCCGTACCCGGATATCATACCCTGGAGGTACAGATTTACCGCGGTTTCTGGATGGTCAGCTGGTTTATGAAGGAATTCTGCCACTGGGAAAAAATAGAGGCGGAATCAAACGGGATGGCCGTGGAAGACATTCTGGACAATTTGATTGATGAGGTACCGGCCGGATCGTTGGGTCTCGTCCTCCAGCCCTATTGGTCACCGGGGCTGAAACTTCCCGGACCGGAAGCCAAGGGCGCCGTTATCGGTTTTGGTGATATCCATGGGCGGGGACACTTTTACCGCGCCATCCTCGAGGGCATTGGCTATGCCCTTCGCGAAGGTAAGGAACGCATCGAGACACGGACAAAGACGCCTTTGACGAATCTCCGCGTGTCCGGTGGCGGATCTCAAAGCCGCAATGCCATGCAGATGACGGCGGACATTTTCGGTCTTCCTACGGCGCGGCCGCATGTGTACGAAACATCGGGACTGGGAGCCGCCATTGACGCCGCTGTCGGGCTAGGGCTGCACGACGATTTCAACGCCGCGGTCATGGCAATGACCCATACGGGCGATGTCTTCGAGCCGAACCTGAAGAACCACGAACTGTATAACGCACTCTATCGTGATGTGTACAAGAAGATGTATCCGCGACTGAAACCCCTCTACCGGCGCATCCGCGATATTACCGGTTACCCCCGGTAAGAACGGAACGTCTCACCTCACGGATAGGACGCCGTGACGGTGGTGGTAATCCCGCCCCGCACATTGAAACGGCCGACGATCTCCACCCGCCTCGGTACCACCGTCGCGACGAAATCGTCAAGGATTACGTTCACCGCCTCCTCGTGAAAGATACCCCGGTCCCGGTAACCATGCAGGTACAGCTTGAGGGACTTCAATTCCACGATGAACTGATCCGGCACATAGGTTATCGTTATTTCAGCAAAGTCCGGTTGGGATGTCATGGGACAGAGGCAGGTAAATTCCGGTGCCTGAATGACAATCTCGTAATGACGGCCGGGATATTTATTAGGCAGTTTTTCCATAATACCGCACCAGTATATAGCAAAATGGCGTATCGAGCACGGCAATGATCACCTTGACGAAATACTGGCTCGCAATCATCACACCGATCGTTGCAAGAGGATAAACCCCGCCGAATGCGAGGCCGATGAAAAGGACGGAATCGATGAGCTGTGACCCCATCGTGGAAAAGCAGTTCCGCATCCAGAGGTGTTTGCCCCCCGTCAGCCGCCGCCACCAGTGGAATGCCCAGACATCGTGATTCTGGGAGACAAGATAGGCCACCATGGACGCGAAAACGATCCTCGGCGTCGTCCCCAGGATGACATCGTATGATTCCTGGTGGTTCCAGAACGGAGCGGGGGGAAGGATTTTACCGACAAAGAGGATGAATACCATAAGGAGAGACATGAAAAAACCCATCATCACCAGCCGGTGGGCCCCGGCCTTCCCCTCCACTTCCGACACCACATCCGTAAAAAGAAAGGTCACCGGATAGAGAACGATCGCCGCCGGCACGATGAGCCCGGCAATCATCACGATCTTTCCCGCAATGATATTCGCCAGCAATAGAGAGGTGATAAAAAGGTACTTCATGATCTGAATTTTCATATATTCCGCCCTGTAATTTTTCGTATTATACGTTGTGAAGACCGGGCTTGTATCATCAAATACTCGTCGTGTCAATTTCTCGCCATATGATCGGAACACCGCGATTCATTCATCATCACCGTTTATTTTTTCTCCCCTTTTGCTGTTTCTGCTTGAGAAGATCGCCCAGTGTTCCCATAGACCGCGAGTCTTTCTCCACATAGCTCTGATAATCATCTGCGTCGGCTTCCGCTTTCGCATCAATGTAGTCCACCGGGACGAGACCAATACGGCGCTTTTCCGCGTCCACACTTTCGATTTCCACGTCAATTGTCTGACTCGTCTCGTATACTTCTCCTGGATGGTTGATCCTTCTCCCCGCCCCTATCTTGGAAATGTGTATGAGTCCGTCGACACCGTCTTCGAGATTAACAAAGGCGCCGAATTTCGCGAGACGCACGATTTCCCCCTGATGGCGTGATCCGGTGATATAGCGATCTTTCACGCCCTCCCAGGGATCGGGTATCGTGCCCTTGATACTGAGAGTGAGACGCTGTTTCTCCCAGTCAAGATCCTTGATAACCGCCGTCACGGCCTGTCCGAGGGATAGGACATCATCGCTTTTATCAATGCGCTTCCATCCGATTTCCGACAGGGGAACCAGGCCCTGGATGCCGCCGATATCAACGAAGGCACCGAATGCCGGCAGCGACACCACCGTACCGTTGACGGTCATCCCCTCGCTCAGCGTTTTCTTCAACTCTTCCTGTTTTTGTTTTTGCTCCTCCTCACAAATCACGCGGTTCGAGATGATGATATTTTTCCCTTCTTCCCCATACTCGACGATTTTGAATTGTTGTCTCGTGCCTACGATCTCCTCTGGCGCTCCCCTACCTGGCATGCCCATCTGCGAAAAAGGGCAAAAGGCCCGGTGATTTCCCGTGAGGCGCACCTCATAACCCCCCTTTATTTCTTTTTCGACCAAGCCCTCTACGGGGATGCCGCCCTGCCAGGCATCCTCAAAATAGAACCGGCCTGCTTCTCCATCAATGCATGTGGTGAACCGGTATTCGCCACCGCGGGCATCGATGAAATATGCCGTAATGGAATCACCTTCTTGAATGGTCAGATCGCCGGTATCATTTACAAATTCCTCGCGTGCGAGGACACCTTCGCTTTTCCCGCCCATGTCGATAAAGATCCACTCAGCTGTCACGCCAACCACCGTGGCCGTCACCTTTTCACCCTTTTTAAAGCGGCGTCTTGACGTATCGCTTTCTTTCAGAAGTTCCTCGAAAGACATGCCGCCGATTTCATTTCTCTTTCCATTGTCACCTTGATCCATCGATGTTTCATTCCTTCTCTTTTTACAGATTTAAAAGTGATTATACTGTCCCGGCACGCTTTTTCTGTCAAGACCATTTTTACCACCGCCATCGCTAAGCCGGCAGTAAGCGGTATCTTTCGCAAACACCGGGGTGACGGAATGATTCCCGATACATTGCACCGTTACTCGCGGCCGCCTCCGTGTCGTTCATAGAGATCGTCCGGTGGCGGAGATATGACAATCCCCCGCGCTCCCCGGTTCGCAATCACCGTATGGATCCCCATAATCGAATACCAATCGCCCGCATATTGACCATTTTTGTCCAGTATTTCAAAACCGTGGAGTTGCTGGTCCGCCGATGCGACACGCTGTTGCATGCTTTGAATCAGTGTCTTAAATTCTCCCTCGGCAAATGTTTTTTTCTTCCACAAGCTTGATTCCAAATCAAAACTTCCGTCTATTCCCATGAGCGCTGTCGGACAATCATCAGACCCACTCGTATAATAGGTCAACCCTTCGTTACGGCGATACTGCTGAAAATCTTCGTCCGCACGGGCGCTCGCCTTGAGTGTGCCGTACTTTCCCCGCATCCGCCGTCCGAAGAGCACTATGCATACGAGGATGAGCACTCCGGCGATGATAAAAATGTAGTGCTTTTCCATAACTACGTCCCCTATTTCTCTCTGGCCATTGAACTGAATTACAGACTTATGTCTCATACAGTGCTTCGATGCGCTCCCGGTATTTTTCGACCACCATCCGTCGCTTGAGTTTCAGCGTTTGTGTCAGCATCCCATTTTCCCGGGTAAAGGGGTCTTCGACAATGAGTATTTTCCGGGGAATCTCATACGATGCATACCGTTCGCGCAGATGGTCGACGATTGCCTCGTAGATCATTGCCCTGACGGCATCATTCTCATACATGGTGGATTTTTCCACCGGCACATCGTTCTCAATAGCATATCGCCGCACCGCATCCTCATCGGGAACGACGAGAACGATATTATAAGGCCGGCCTTCTCCATAAATCATGGCGGACTCAACAGAGGAAATACAATTGATATCCTCTTCAAGATTGCCGGGAAAGACGTATTTGCCGTTCTCGAGCTTGTACTGTTCCTTGATGCGCCCTGTTATCCTGAGGAATCCGTCTCTGTCGATGACGCCGCAATCCCCTGTCCGAAAGCCACCGTCGTCCGTTATTACCTTGCGCGTTTCCTCCGGTTTGTTGTGATATCCCTGCATGACATTGGGCCCGTAGACAATGATCTCTCCACTATCGTCATCTGATGCCGTAACAGAGGTATCGATTACCAGACGGACGCCTTCAATCGGTTTCCCCACCGTTCCCAGACGATAGTCGAAGGACGCGTTCATCGTCACGGCGGGAGAGGTCTCCGTCAGTCCGTAACAATCATAGAGATGAATGCCGATATCGAAGAAAAAGCGGGCGATGTCCGGATTCATCGTTGCGCTGGCCGTCATGGCACCGAGTAGCCGTCCTCCGAGCCGGTCGCGTATTTTTCGAAAAGCGATGCGGTCACAGAGGGTGAAGATGGTTTCAGCCATTACTGCGGATTCGTCGTGTGAGTCATGCAAGCGTTTCTTCTCCGCCGCTTTCAAACCCGCTGTAAAGATCAACTTTGCCGCGCCGCCGCGTGCGTTGACGGTTCGCCATACGTCGTTGTAGATCGTATTGAAGACACGAGGAACAGCAATGAGCCATGTGGGTCGCACCTTTTGAATGTCATTTGCAAAGGTATCGATACTCCCGACAAATCCGATGCTACCTCCGAGATAAATTATTGTATAGAGCTCTGCCGTCTGTCCGTATGAGTGTGCCCATGGCAGGATCGACAAGCTGACACCACCCTCGGCAAGTTCAGGATACATCTTTCGTCCCGCATGAGAATTACTTGTCAGGTTTCCGTGGGAGAGGAGCACTCCCTTGGGATTGCCCGTCGTCCCTGACGTGTAGATGAGAACAGCGATTTCGCCCGGATCGGGACGGAGAGAGGGAACGGGGGTTTTTTCACCGACCTCTTCCAAGGACCCCAGCGAATCGTCACCGGCACCGTCTATAATGATTACCTTTTTCAGCGTCGGTATGTCGCCGGCAATTTCATCAACCTTCTGCCTGATTTCTTCGTTGGCGACAAAGAGGACGGTCAAACCGCTGTCGGCAATAACGTAGCGCCATGTTTCGGGACGTTCCGATTCGTACATCGGCACGAACCACGCTCCCAACCCGAAGGCGGCAAAGGCCGCCACAGCCCATTCCGTTCGATTGCCGGCAATAATGCCGACGGCATCGTTCCGTCCTACACCGGACTGCGCGAGTCCGGCCCGCACACGGTCGATCCGCTCTCCCACCTCACCGTATGTCAGCCACTCATATTCTCCCTGTCTATTTTTCGTTCCGAAGAGGGGCTTGTTTGGAAACAGGTCAATACTGCGTTCAACTAGCGCAACAAGATTTGACGGTTCTTCTTCGTGGTGCATAGTTCCATCTCCTTTCGTGCGTTGTTTTCACGTGGAGTGTGCCCTTTTCCTGTACCGGCCTCCTTCTTTACTCCGCCGTTTGTGCGACACATGATAAACGCATATGATACATTTGATATTATACCGATAGTATGAAATAATTCTCAACAAATCCTTTTACTGAACCGATATATAATGTAAAAGACCACGTCGCTGTGGTGCCGGGAAAAATCCCGGGAATCCCTCTGAAAGGTACGAACAGATGAAAATCAACCCGGCTGTCACCCCAGATGTCGCCCCAAAGAAGAGCACCGTCAAAAATAAAAGCGGCGATTTCAAATCAATCCTTCAAAAAGAGAATAACCGTATCAATAGCACGCCCGCATCGGAATCCACAGCCGCTCCGCTGCAACCGTTCCTTCCGATATTACCGTGCGTTGATACGCAACAGAAAATCCACGCCGTTGACAGCTACGTCAGCCTCCTCGAAAAATATGAACGAGGCCTCGCCGACGAAACGGTGACACTGAAAGACATGGCCCCGGTGGTGCAGAAACTCTCCGACGAAACGGAACGGATGAAACCGTTTCTCGATTCCCTTGCCCCGGATGATGGCCTGCGGTCCATCCTGAACCATGCTCTCGTTACCGCAACGGTGGAAACAATCAAATTCAATCGCGGCGATTATATCGCCTAATTTTCCCGCCTCCCATGGAAAAGCATCCGGGCTATCCTGTTTTCGGTGCTTTTCCCTTATCTCCCGGTACGTTTTCACAGTTTCTCCATCACGATTTGCTTTTTGACATTCCACCAAGACAATGCGTTAAGAAAACATCCAACCCCGTCCGGTACGCCTCACCAGAAACATAAAAGCCCTCGTTATGAGAACCCCGCATGTCGAGAAACCATTTCGGTTCCCGCGCCGCCGCATAGAGTTCCCGCCCGTGTCCGTACGGAATGATGTCATCGTCCGTGCTATGCGCAACGAGAACAGGACAGGATATATCAGCGATAAAATGAATCGTCGGGTAATCAAACCGCGAGAGAATTCTCACGGGGAAGAAACGATAGATTTCCGCGCCGAGAGCAGGAACCGACGTGAAGGACGATTCGACAATGAGCGCGCGGGGAGACATCTTTGCAGCGAGATAGGCGGCAACGGCTCCGCCCAGAGATCGTCCGAAGATGACAACTGTATCGCCGTCGATCCCCTGCACATCGGTGATGTAGCGCCATGCCGCCTCCGCGTCGCCATATGTTCCCTTTTCAGTTGTTTTTCCCGTGCTTTTCCCGTATCCCCTGTAATCGTATATAAAAACATTCATATCGAGATCGTGAAATAGCCTGATTGAATCGATACGATGCGAGATATTTCCCGCATTGCCGTGGCAGAACAGTACTGTGCCCCGGGCTTTGCCGGCGGGAATGTACCATCCGTCAAGACTGCATCCGTCTTTCGTGGAGAAGGTGACGGGATCGTAGGGCAAGCCTTCCCGGTCGGGTGTGGTCACATGATGGGCATCAGGGAAATAGATGAGATGTGCCTGAAAGAACGCCATCAGCCCCATAAGCCCACCATAGACAACGGCAAAAACGGTAACAGTCGAAAGCAGTACCGACCAGATGTTCAACCCTTTCATAAATGCGGCCCTTCGGTGGAAGATGACTGCAAGCATCTGTTCAGGAACGTGTAATACTGATACATTTTCGCACAGGCTTTCACCGCCTGCTCCGGTGATCGGTAAAAAACGGTGCTGTGTCGACACCCGGCGAAGCGGTAAACCGTTTTGTCCTTTTCATCAGTCAGCAGACTGACGCCGTACACGGGTTTGTCGTATTCCCCCATCAAGTACGCTATTCTCTCCGCGTATGTTTCTTCGAACTGTGTCATATAAGCGCGCGCCTCTTTGAGAAAGGGCTGTGAATAGTCGTGATCGGCCTTTTCAATGGCACCGGCAAGGCGATCAACAAATATCCGCCTCCCCCATGATTCCCAG
>Ga0272443_10004850_pt1 | contig 14311 bp, 14 predicted proteins | sample SSMAcet12_FD_193581 | JGI IMG/M metagenome (GOLD analysis project Ga0272443, IMG submission 193581) | Marine sediment archaeal communities from Little Sippewissett salt marsh, Falmouth, MA, United States - SSM-Acet-12 | ecosystem: Environmental > Aquatic > Marine > Wetlands > Sediment ...
GCGGACACGGCGAAGCGGAACGGTTTCCGGCGTGAGGAGGCTGTATCGGCAACGCGACCGGAGCGGATCGCCGTGGTAGGTGATAAGACAGACCCCCAGGGTCGGTATATCAACTACGATTACTGCAAGGGCTGCGGCCTTCGTAGTGTGGAGTGCCCTCGAAACGCTATGGTACTTGTGGAGGAAAGCGATAATGAAGAAGGTTCTTGAGGGAAGTCAATCCGTCGCGGAAGCTGTCCGCCTCGCTCGCGTCGATGTTATATCAGCCTATCCCATAACCCCGCAGACGCACATTGTGGAACGGCTCTCTGAATTCGGTGCGGACGGCTCATTGACGTCACGTTTCCTTCGTGTGGAAAGTGAGCATTCGGCAATGGCGGCCCTCATCGGTGCGTCAAGCGGCGGAGTGAGGACATTCACCGCCACGTCCTCTCAGGGACTGGCGTTAATGCACGAATTGCTGCACTGGGCGGCGGCGGCACGTCTTCCCATTGTTATGGCTGAAGTGAATCGTGCGATGGCCCCGGGATGGAACATATGGGCCGACCAGACGGACAGCCTTTCGCAAAGGGACACGGGGTGGATACAGATGTACTGCGAAAACGGCCAGGAGGTGCTGGACAGCACCCTCATGGCCTACCGTATTTCCGAGGAAGTTAACCTCCCGACAATGATCGTACTCGATGCTTTCTATCTCTCACATACGTACGAACCCGTCGATATTCCCGCACAGTCGGATGTTGATGCCTTTCTGCCCCGATATGAGCCGAAATTCAGCTTGGACAACGACGACCCCCGGTCATTGTCATCGCTTGTCACGCCTGATGCATATATGGAAATGCGCTACAGCATGTCACTGGCTATGAACAGGGTGATTTCACTCTACGAAGACGTCGAAGACGAATATGAAAAATGTATCGGACGGCGCTCGCCGAAAATCGAGACTGTTTACTGCGAAGATGCCGATATCATTATTGTCACATCGAGCACCATTACGAGCACGGCACGTGAAGTCGTGGACAAACTGAGGACTTCCGGGGAAAAGGTGGGGCTTCTCAAAATCAAGCTCTTTCGTCCTTTTCCGGTTGACGGAATACAATCCTCCGTCCGTAAGGCCAAGAAACTGGCTGTGATCGACCGTAATTTTTCTTTCGGTGCCACAGGTATTTTCGCACAGGAAATACGTGCCGCCCTCTGTACCGAGCAACGCAAGCCGACGGTCTTCGGGTATATCGCCGGGCTCGGCGGAAGGGATGTCACCATGGATGTCATTGAGGACATATACAGACAAACACAGTCTCAGGCCGCACCAGCATCTGACAGTATCTGGATCGGACTAAAGGGGGTTAACAATGAACGCTAGCCTGCCGGAAAAGGAATATATGTATTCAGGGCACGTCGCCTGCCCGGGATGCGGTGCCGCCATTGCTATGAAACTTGCCATGAAGGCACTGGGAGAAAACACGATTATTATTCTGCCCGCCTGCTGCTGGTCGATTATCGCCGGACCGTACCCTCAGACGGCGATGAAAGTACCCATATTGCATGTTGCCTTTGAAACGGGCGGTTCCACGGCAAGCGGCGTCAGAGCGGCCCTGGACGTTCGAGGAAAAACGGATACAACCGTCGTTACGTGGGCGGGAGACGGTGGCACCTTCGATATCGGTTTTCAGGCACTGAGCGGTGCCGTTGAACGCAATGACGATTTCATTTACGTCTGTTACGACAACGAAGCCTATATGAACACCGGCATTCAGCGCAGTTCATCGACGCCCTACGGTGCATGGACAACGACGACTCCCGGTAAAGACTGGAAGAGAATGCGAAAGAAAAATATCGTGGAGGCATTAGCCGCCCACCGCATCCCTTATGCAGCAACGGCCAATATAGCCTTTCCCGACGATTTGATACGCAAATTTCGTAAGGCAAAGGACATCAAGGGTTCCCGTTTCATTCATATCTATGCCTCCTGCCCGACGGGGTGGCGCATACCATCCGAGCTTTCAATCAAGATCGCACGCATGGCAGTTCATACCAACATATTTCCCCTTTATGAAGTAGAGGGCGGCACGGATTACACCATCAATTACATACCCAAGGAATATCCCGTCAGGGAATATTTCATGATGCAGGGACGATTCAGTCATCTTACCGACGATGACCTGGCAGAAATTCAGGAGATGGTCGACGAAGACTGGCATTTACTGTTGAAGAAAGCCGGGATGAGCGGCATCTGAAAGCGTTACTCTTATGAACATGTTGATTGAAAAAGCAAAGGAAATCATTGCATCGAGCGAAAAAGTCACTGTGCTCACTGGAGCGGGAATTTCAGCAGAGAGCGGTGTTCCCACCTTCCGTGGGAAAGACGGTCTCTGGCACAATTACCGAGCGACCGACCTGGCTACCCCGGAAGCATTCGAGCGTGATCCCTCCCTTGTCTGGGAATTTTATAATTGGCGGCGCAGCCTTCTTTCATCCGTCACACCGAATAACGCCCATGAGGCTTTGGCACGTTTCGAGAAAACCCGTGTGGTTTTTACATTAATCACGCAAAATATCGACGGTCTTCATGGCCGTGCGGGCAGCAAAAATGTTCTCGAAATTCACGGCAACATCTGGAAAATGCGCTGCACGTCTTGCGGTACCGTGATTATCGATTATCGCGGCGACGTTGGTTCCCTTCCCCGTTGCGACGCCTGCGGTGCCCTGATGCGACCCGACGTCGTCTGGTTCGGTGAGTCGCTCAATGCTGAGGTTCTTACTGAGGCCTTCAACGCGTCACGTGAATGCTCCTCTATGATTGTCGTGGGGACATCCGCCGTTGTTCAGCCGGCGGCATTCTTTCCCTACGAAGCGAAACATTCACAGGCTTTCCTCATTGAAATAAACCCTGAAGCGACCCCCCTGTCAGGCGATGCGGACATTTCCCTGAGAGGCACTGCCACGGAGTGCGTCCCTCTCATTTTTGAACAATAACCAACTATTTTTCTTCTTGACGATGCTGTTTATTATGGTGTAATATCAATCATTAAGTGCCAATATATTTTTTTAATTGTGAACGCGGGTTCTTTTTTTGTATCACCTTAATAAGACGATACGGTAAGGGTGAATGTCGAAAATAATCCGTATTGTCTCTTCTGGTGATTTTTTTAGGGTTTGCTAGTATAGCTCTTGCGTGCGTCGTCCATACATCGGAGATGCACGTTTTTATTAATCATTAAGATCACGGGAGGTATAATTTTGGCAAAGGGTACAGTAAAGTGGTTTAATGACAAAAAAGGATACGGTTTTATTAAACAGGAAAATGGAAATGATTTATTCGTCCACTATTCAGCAATTGAAATGGGAGGATATAAGACGCTTACAGAAGGGGAAGATGTAAGCTTCGAGATCGAAGAGAACGAACGGGGCGTTCAGGCAAAAGACGTAAAACGTCTTGTGTAATATCGTAAGTTGCCTGTTCCTTTTCTTTCCGTAACGGAAAAACAGGGCATCATATAGTTCGTTTCATCGCGGATATGCGGGTCTAGCCGTGATATCTTGATGTGGAGGTGTGTCTCGACGGCGGAGGGTGCCATTTTCATTCTCACATTGTCTCATCGGTTTTTGCCTTTTCATGGCACATGTACTGTTGAGAAGTAGTGATCGAAACAGAAGCGTTCGATTGTGACGAGTGATTGAAAGGCTTTGTTGAAATCCCGAATCCCCGTGGTAAAGACACCGTGTCCATAGACGATGACACCGTCGGTTCTGCTGAGGGCCGCTGGAACCGTGGTACACAGCCCGTGTTTTCCCGTTCCGATTTCCCCTGATACAATGGGGATATGGCCGACGGAACGGTCTTTCGGACAGAAAATGTGACACCTCCCGTGGTAGGGACATGACACATCCTGGCAATCCATTGATTCGATCACGGCAAACCGGGGATGACCGTGGAGTACACATCGCGCGTCACTGCCCGTAACAATTGCATGATGCGCCGACAATTCACTGGATGCCGTCATACCGACGCAGGAACTTCCGTCAAGAGGACAGGGGTCGATGAGGCTGCCCGTAAGTTCATCGAGCGAACTGCCGGTCTGGCTGATGTACAGGGTTTCTCCCATACGATAGGATATGTTGCCGAAATAGGAATCAACGAGGCCGTAGTCCACTGTGAGACGTCCCGCTTCGGCAATGGCCGTCAGGACGTCTTTCTCCCTTGAAAAGGCTCCTCTCGTAAGGATATGATCTTTACACGCGGGAACGGGTTTTACTGTCTCACAGACCGTGGTGAATATTCTTTCGTCCTCCGCAGTTGCCGACCCTGCCCTAACGGCTCTGCGGTAATCATCAAAATATTTGACGAATGTTGCAAAACAGACGGAGCTGTATGTAACGAATGCCTGTTCGGGACTGACCGTTCCGAAGGTGACAATACCGCCATCAGCGGTAATGACACACTTCCGACATCTCAGTCTTTCGACAATTGATTCTGATGTCATTTTATCGATGACAGGCAGTTCATGGAGGAATGTCCGTGTTTCGCTGTCTTTCGGCAATATGCGTCCGTCAGGCGATTTCCCCGCGAGGTACGCGATGATTGTTCGATAGGGTTCTGCGGGAATTGCATAGAAAACGGAGTTGCAGTTAATATCCACAAATATGGGCTCGATAATGTGTCTGACGGGGTGATTTGAGTCATTCCATGACGGTATGACGTCTCGTGCGCCGATAAGGAGATCACCTTTGCCGACAAGTCCCTGGCTCACCAATTTATTTTCGAATTTTTTTATCAGTCTTTCCATTCCAGCCCTATTGTGTTTGTTTTGGCACGTGTCGGCAGGCCTCGATGATCCAGTCCCCTGATGATGTAGTAGGACGACCGAGCGGCCAGAAATGCGTCGCGGTCGAGCGGTGGTACCTCATAGGTCGAACTCCCGGAACCACTCTCAGTGAAAAAGCGATTCGGCAGGTCGTCATGGTCACAAGAAAAACCGTTGACCGCGTTCATCATTCTTTCATTGTAATCAATACGCTCGCCACACCTCATGAGGTCCTGAGCCGTTACTTTTATGCCCGAAACGGCTGACAGGACGTGGGCATATTCTTCCAGTGTCGCGGCAAAAAAAACAAATTTGCAAGCCGTCAGTGAATCGACAACGGCATTGATATCCTCGGTAATCTTGTTGATACGTGCCTTTCCCTCAAAGCTGAACCTGTCCGTGGCAACGGGTTTCCTCAGAATCTCGTGCGCAATCGGATAGGCACGGAGGTGACAGCCGCCGCGCGTGGAAGTGACATAGCCCAGGGCCATTCCGTAGGCCCCGCGGGGATCGTAGGCAGGCAGCTCCTGATCCTTGACGGTCATCGATGTTTCCGGCAACCCCCGTTCCCTGCTCATACGTGCGGAACCCTGGGCGAGGAGCCGTCCATCTCCCTGTCCTTGTACAGCCTGTCTGAGGAACATCAAAATATCAGATGCGGACGGTGACTGCTTCTCGATCTCGCAATAGCATGCAATGGTGGCCGCCGCCGATATGGTATCCATGCCCATTTCGTTGCAAAAACGGTTCGCATTGTACGTTGTCCTGATATCACTATTCTCAAGGAGGGCACTGAAGTGTGAGAGGCTTTCGAATTCAGGAAGTGGTGTGCCGTCCTCTGCGTTTTTCTTGCAGCGGATATGACAGCCCCGGCATCCGTATGATACTGGGTGATAAACCCGGTGAAAGGCAAAAGCGTTGTTCTGTCGTGCAGGAGGAAAGTATGTTTTTCTGAAGTTAGCCGTCGGCATCATACGACGCGCGTCCATGAGATCGTACAGCGCAGCCGTCCCCCACTGGGCGATACCGAATCGACCCGTCAGCGCTGGCGAGGCATCAATGAGTCGATTGACGTCGTTTACGGCGCTCCTCAATGCATCTTTGTCAGCAACGGTCGTTTTCCCGCTCCCGCGCACACGGATATACCGGCATCCTTTTGAATACATGACGAGACCCAGGCCGTTTCGACCTGCCGTGTGACGCCCGTCTACCATGATATTGGCGTAGTAAACGCCGTTATCAGCCGCCGGTCCGACAACGGCGCACGAGCCTTTTTCCCCTCGTGTAACGAGGCGTGCCGTCATTGCCGAGACGGTCATGCCCCTCGTTTCGGCGGCATCGACAAAAGTGACCCGCGAATCATCAATGTCGATGCCACAGAGCGACTCACTGCGCCCCGTTATGATCACACCGTCCCATCCTGCTCTCTTCAGTTCCGTACCAAATGCGCCGCCGACAGACGTGTCACCCACTGTACCGGTGAGCGGCGAACGGGACATTATTGAACACCGTCCCGACGTAGGGGACTGCGTATCGACAAGGGGCCCCGTACACACGATGAGTGGCATGAGGGGGTCATTCCAACGGCGAGTGCAGTTATCTCTCATGAAAAAACCGGCAAGTCCCTTACCACCGAGCCATTGATGATAGACTTCTTCTCCGGGACATTCGCATTCCGTCCGTTTCGTCGTCAAGTCTATATGGAGAATTTTCCCTGTCCATCCATACATGATTGATTTCCGTAATCCTTTAGTGCTCATTACTTATCAGTATTTTTCCTTTCTGTAAATACACCCTCCGGGCGGTGGCATGTCTTCATTACGTCACCACTTTCCCCTTAAGGGCAACGAAAAAGGCTGCGTTCTGTTGACTTTCACGGCATCTTCGTGTTATGGGAGCAACCGAAATACTGCATAATACGGGAAGGAAGAACCCAATGGAACAAACACTGTCGATCATCAAACCTGACGGCGTCTCACGCGGATTAATCGGTGAAGTGGTGAAACGCATCGAAGCTGCCGACATTACCATCAATGCCATGAAGATGGTTCACATGACGAAGGGCCAAGCAGAGGGTTTTTATGCGGTCCATCGCGAAAAACCCTTTTTTGAGAGCCTCACCACATTCATGTCGTCCGGTCCCGCCGTTGTCATGGTACTCACCGGTGAGGATGTCATTACCCGATACCGCACCCTGATGGGAGCGACTAATTATAAGGATGCCGAGGAAGGTACGATACGTCGTGAATTTGCAACGGATATTGAAAAGAACGTTGTTCACGGATCCGATGCGCCCGAAACGGCGGCTTTTGAAATCGGGTATTTCTTCAATCGCTTTGAAATAATTTCATAAATTGTTTAAGCTCTACATGATAGTTTCCGCGCCCGGTGACGGCTTTTCCGTTCGGGCGTAATATCCTTTCCGGAGAAACTGGGCATGAGCATCGTTTTTCTCCTCATAGACGCCCTTAACATGATCCGCCGCATCTACGAAGCACAGGGCGGTGAAGACTGCGATGAACGTGTATCACGGGCGCTGGAAACCTTCGTTCAGTCACTGGAACGAGCTTTGAATGAATGCTCCCCGACGCACGCCGCAGCAATATTCGACGGGAATCGTTCCGGGTGGCGCTATAAACTATTTCCTGAATACAAGGCGGGACGGTCGCCGATGCCTAATGCACTGAAAACGGCCCTCCCCCTTTTTGAGAATGCCTTCCACGAGTGTGGAGTCATGTCCCTCACTCTCGGCAACTACGAAGCAGACGATGTCATTGCAACGCTCGCCGTAAAAGCGTCCCGAAGACCCGGTGTGTCTGTAACCGTCCTTTCTACCGATAAAAGCTTCATCCAGCTTATGCCCTCCGGCGTTCGCATCCGTGATCATTTCCGTCATCGTGAGCGAATCGTCGATGATGTTATAGAGCGATACGGTGTCTCTCCCGAGCAATTTATCGACTACCTGGCCATTGCGGGAGACCCGGTCAATAATATCGGAGGTGTACCACAGGTGGGCACGAAGACGGCTGCAAAGCTTTTGCGGGAATTCGGCTCTCTCGATGCGGTCTTTTGTGTCACCTCGGTCATGAATGACGCGACAGGCGAGAAATTGCGTGTCTCCGAAGACGATGCGCGCCGTGCCAGAGAACTTCTCACGTTGAAAACGGACATCGACGTGGGCATCAATCTTCAACAGTGCCGGTATCACAAAGGGCATGCGGATAAGAGGGTTTATAAAACCGTATGAATACCAAAAATAACAAAGGCACAGCCGACATCGAATATCCCTGTTCATGGCTCTATACGATTATAGGAACGAATACGGAAGATATTCGCAATGCCGTGCACGATATTCTCGGTGACAGGCCTCGTCGGCTTGAGACATCCCGCACAAGTGTCGGGGGCAAATACGTTTCCGTTAATCTCACCGTTATCGTGCATGACGAAACCACCCGGCATGACATTTATCTTCGCCTCATGAAACACCCTTCCGTTAAGATCATCCTTTAACATTCTTTTCACTTGATATTTATCAGGTCCTTATATTATGTTTCACCCTGCGCAGGGGTGATTATGTGCGAAAGGAGTACTACTGTGAATGGATAAGGATCTCAAAAATGTGGTGACCACGGCATGGTCGGAAGGCGACGGCGAAACGGTCAATCCTCCCTTCCCCGAGGCCTGTTGTCACTGTCTGAAACCTGCCACGGACACCCTTGAGGCCCATTGCGACGGCGTAACCCTTAATCTTCCCTATTGCGACAAGCACATTGATTCGTCCAGGGCCTATCATTACGGGGTCGTACATGGCCGTAAACGACGTATATTCAAAGTGATATCACAGATTCTCGGTGCACTTGCCGGTTTCTGGATTGTCTTTTACGTACTGCCTGAATCCGATATAATGCGAGGCGGAGATTCCATTGCCGATGCTTTCGGAGCTGTTTTCGGCATAACCGTCGAACCGAGCTGGAATTTCGAACTGGCGGCAACTCCATTGTGGTTTCGACTCATTTTGAGCGTGGTGTTTTCATTGATCATGTTGAAGATCATACCGTATCTTCTGGATCGCTGGGTGCTGCACAAAGGGGCTGACGATTACGGATACTGGATTAATCGTAAGGTCACACTCTTTGTCGCCCCGGGCATTATGAACATCGCAATTGACCGAAAAAAGGATCCCGAGGGCCGGACGCTTTGCTCCATTGCTTTTCTGACGAAGGAATATGCCGACTTGTTTCGAGACCGGCAGGAAGAAAAACGGCTGATATAAATACAGCAAATTCCGCGAGAACGCGACGGGCAAAAGAAATGTCGTTCGAACGGTTTGTATCACTCATTATGATAACAGCGGTTATTGCCGCGGTTACGACGTGCACGACAACACGGTCATCGCAGGTGCGACCGCCTCATCACACGGACACCGGATTCAGAAACATCTACAATAACGAACACCCTGGGTTAATCGATTTCGTCAGGTGGCGCTTTTCGCGGCTTCGGAATCCGGTGTCATGTTCCCATGGCCCTGCATTTCCCCGTCATGATACCGATCATGCCCTTCTCGAAAACCCTCACGGGAAAACCACCGTTACCTGGATCGGTCACGCGACCCTATTCCTCTCTATCGGCGGAGAAACCTTCATAACAGACCCCCATTTTTCCGAACGCGCGTCGCCTTTTCAATGGGCCGGACCGCGTCGTGTCGTACCGCCCGGTGTCGCACTCGATGACCTTCCGCCGATCGATTTTGTGCTCATATCTCATGATCACTACGATTCACTGGACACCGAATCAATTACGCGCATTGCCCGGCGCCCGGGCGGCGATAAGACGGTTTACCTCGTTCCCCTCGGCCTTAAAAAATGGTTTACGGAGCAGGGAATAGATCGCGTCTTCGAACTCGACTGGTGGGATGAATATCAAAGGGACGAATACCATATTACCGCCGTTCCCCTCCAGCACTGGAGCAAAAGATCGATTTTCAGCCAAAATCACAGTCTGTGGGCGGGATGGGTGATAAAAACCGACACGTTTCGATTTTTCTTCTGCGGGGACACGGGGTATTGTCCTCACTTCAGGGAAATCGGCGAACGGTTAGGACCATTCGATTTGTCCGCCATTCCCATCGGCGCTTACGAACCGCGGTGGTTTATGAAAAACCATCACGTCAATCCCGATGAGGCGGTCCAAATTCACAAGGATGTCCGATCACGTTTGTCCATCGCCATTCACTGGGGGACATTCATTCTCACCGACGAACCTTTGGACGAACCGCCTCGCCTCCTCTCTGAGGCACTCGCAGTCTCCGGCCTGCCTCCGGAGTCTTTTATCACCCTCACGCATGGAGAAACGATTATTCTCGACGACGGCAAAAAATGAAACGTGCGGTCTCACTGCTTAATTGCACCCACTGATTAAACCTGATGTCCCTATGAAACGATACCCACCTTTCCCTCGTTAATGGCAATAAAGCCTTCTTTTTTAAGATCTTCAATGGCACATTCAATGCGCGTAGCATCGACATGAATGGTCTCCGCCAATGTATCCTTATCGACGGGACCTCGTGCGCATATTTTCAGTATCATGCCTCGTACCTGGCGGTGCGAGCCCTCAAAGGGTGATTGCCGGGAATAGTGTGCACTTGAACGCCCGGGGTTCATGCGACATCTCTTTACAGCCGATCCATAGTCCATGAGCGCATTGTACCAGCGTGCCGGGTGCACCCGGTCGAGGGTTTTCTCGACACAGGGCATAATGTCCCTGTCATGAACGGTATGACAGTCGCGAAAAAAGTGATAAATCATGGCAGTCCGAATATTCGTTTCTATAAATACAACAGGCCGATTGTACGCAAACGCCAGGATAGACCGAGCCGTGTTCTTACCGATACCGGGAAGGGCTTCAAGGTCTTTCACTCTGTTCGGTATCTCCCCACCATAGGTTTCCGCGATTATCCGCATGGCCCGGTGCAGATAGAGTGCACGGCGGTTGTAGCCGAGGCCCTGCCATACCTCGATTATCTCCGCAAAACCCGACGATGCGATGCTCTCCACCGTTGGAAAGCGGCGGAGAAAAAGTTTATATTTTTCGACGACGCGTGTCGCCGTCGTCTGCTGCAGCATAACCTCCGACAGATATACATAATAGGGATTTCCCGTTCCTCTCCACGGGAAATTACGTCCGAACAGGGCGTAATATCGGTATACCAACCGTCTGACCGCGTCAACAGTCATTGTTTTCAATTGAAATCACTCCCGGCTTTTCACGGACGGGACTCCCCGTAAACGGAACGGATATATGCCGCAACGTCTAATTTTCTTTCCATGCCTTTCCGGGACATGGAACGAACATTGCCGTACACGGGTCGCTCCGGCCAGGGCCGATCATGGAGTCCACCGATGGACCAGGCGCACCCGACATAACCGTTGGGGTCTCTTCCGTCCAGTTCATAACGATTATTAAGATAGACCGCCGTATCAAAGGCCTCTTCCGGCGCCGGGGACCATTCGAGCAGCTTCTTGGCCCAGTACATTCTCAGATATCCGTGAATGTATCCCGTCTCCACGAGTTCGTACTCTATGGCGTTCCACAGGTCGTCATGAGTTTCTCCGCTCTCAAACTGGGAGCGGCTGTAAACAGCCTTCCGTCTGTCTCGCCTGTGGTAATCGAGCGTCGCGCGCGCCCAGGCTGGCAAGCCTCTGTAATCGTCGTATTTATCGTTGAAATAACAGTAGTTATCCGCAAGTTCGCGCCTGACGAGCAGTTGTTCAATAAAAGCCTCCTTTGTTTCCTCTTCAACGGTAGCCTTCTGAACTTCCAGAAGAACGCGCTGTGGTGCACAGTGTCCGAAATGAAGATAGGGAGACAATCGGGATACGGCATCCCTGACGGGATCGTTTCTATCCCGGCTATAACGGGGTAAAGCGTTTGTCAAGAACTGGCGCAACCGTTTTTCCCCCTCTTCCTCTCCCGCTGATGATTCACTTTTTCCACTGTTACTGTGATTCACTGACAGCTTTTTTGCAACATCCTGCCACGACACGGGCGAAAAGGTCGTCTCAAGTTGAAAGGGGTGTTGTACAACCGTAGTAAAATCGTCCTGGAAGGTCTCCAGCAGACGGTGTATCTTGGGACGCAGTGTACGTGCCGCATATTCCTGTTTGTTCGATACGTACCAACAGGGCACCACATTATGGGCGTCAACCTCGCATGTGTGACAGTGTATTCGACCGGCGACGGCGATTTTCCATTCCCTCTTCTGTCGGATCGGATCGAAATCGGTGACGAGCATTCCCGCTTTCACACGACCGATAAAATCGGGTATCACATCGTCCGGCTGTCCTGTGAGAACAACGAAAGGTATATGAAGACTTCTCAGCAGGTACTCTACCGTTCTAAGCCCCTCCAGCATAAACGAATACTGGCGGTCCGTTGCACCGAGATATTCGGATACGCAGCAAAAAAGGACGATCAGGGGCTGCTTCCGCTCCAATGCCTTTTCCTGCGCATGGAGTAGCGCCCAGTTATCGCGGACACGCTGATCCCGGCTCATCCAATAGACAACGGGAGCGGATGATACGGGAAAATCGGTTATGTCTCGTTTACGTGCCGGCAACATGCTCTTCGCTCTTTTCTCAAGATAGTGTATAGCACAGGGGGCGATTTTTTGATATATTCTCTCAGTTCTCTTCGGCTAAAACTCTCCCTTTTGGTGGCATAATGCCTCATAATGGTATGATAATATACTATTATTAAGAAAAAATAATGATAACTTTTACCACCTTGACGTAATCAAAAAGGAATAAGCATGCAAGCCTTTTCAAATTGCATTGTGTAGTGGATTAACATAGTATGGGTCGCACCATTTAAAAGAGGGTATGATCATGGGGACGGATAATATCATTTTTCTGGAGCTTCTCGAATGGTTTGATGAATCAGGAACGGAACTGTTACACCGGCTTCCGGAAAAAGGTTCCGGTGAGATAAAATTCGGTGCTCAACTTGTTGTTCGGGAAAGTCAGACGGCCGTTTTGTTCTATAAGGGGAAATCATACGAGGCATTCCCTCCCGGCCGCCATACGCTGACAACGGCAAATATCCCCGTTTTGACGAAGGTACTTTCCATTCCCTGGGGTATGGCGAGCCCACTCCGTGCCGAGGCATATTTTATCAACATGAAGGTGTTCCCAAACTTGAAATGGGGGACGAGAGATCCTGTCGCATTCAAGGATGCGGACCTTGGACTCGTCCGCCTCCGGGCTCACGGCGTCTTCAATATCCGGGTTATACAACCCCTCCTCTTTATCAATACGCTTGTCGGCACCTCCGGCGTTTTTTCGACGGCCGATATTGAAGAGTATCTCAAGCACGTTATTGTCTCACGGTTCAACGACCACCTAGGAGAGCATCTCGACAGTCTCTTTGACCTGCCGGGACGATATGACGAACTGTCACGGGGCCTCCAGGAACGTCTGGAGAAGGATTTCAGCCGATTCGGTATTGCTTTGTCGGGACTCTATATCGGTTCAATTACCCCGCCGCCAGAAGTGCAGCAGGCGATCGACGATAAGGGACGCCTGTCAACCCTGACGGACCTCGACAAGCTTGTCAAAATGAAGGCTGCCATGGCCATGGAAAGGGCCGCCGGTTCGCAGGGCGATGCGGGTTCTGGTATGGGTATGGGACTCGGCTTTATGATGCCCGCCATGTTCGCCCACATGTTCGCTGAGAGCGATTCATCCATGAAGGGCGTATCCCCTACCAAAAAGGAATTTCGCTGTCCCGATTGCGACAACGTTATCGAGGAAAACACGAAATTCTGTCCCTTCTGCGGCCATCAGCAGCTAATATTCGATCAATGCCGGCACTGCGGCAAAAACCTGCCTCCGAAAGCTCGATTTTGTCCCAAGTGCGGCAAACCCGTTCATGATAAACCGATGCCCCGTCTCTGCCCCCAGTGCGGCGCCGAGAATCTTCCCGATGCAACTTTCTGCAATCAATGCGGTGAAAGGCTGTAAGACATGCGTCTTACCGTCGGTTACGAATGTCCCCAATGCGGTGCACCGATGTCTCTCGACGAGACAACGCGGTATGTTCACTGTCCGTACTGCGGAGTAACGAATTATCTCGCAACAACTGATTATTTTCGTTATATCCTCCCCTCTCGAAACGATATATCCGAGACATGCTACGTACCCTACATGCGCTGTAAGGGCACGGTTTATACCTGCAACGGCACTACCGTCAATCACCGCATCATCGATAAAACGTACCGCTCAGTTGATTTCGACATCCTTCCGGCCACACTGGGATTCCGTCCCCAGGCCATGACCCTGCGTTTTCGGACACCCCAATCAGCTGGCATGTTTCTCAAAAACACGCTCATGAGAAACGATATTGTAACCATCGCTGTTCACGCCGCGTCAGGGGGCACCGTGTCGCATCGTTCCTTTATCGGTGAATCGGTCAGTCTCATTTACCTGCCCCTTTATACGCGCGACAATCAG
>Ga0272443_10004851_pt1 | contig 14311 bp, 11 predicted proteins | sample SSMAcet12_FD_193581 | JGI IMG/M metagenome (GOLD analysis project Ga0272443, IMG submission 193581) | Marine sediment archaeal communities from Little Sippewissett salt marsh, Falmouth, MA, United States - SSM-Acet-12 | ecosystem: Environmental > Aquatic > Marine > Wetlands > Sediment ...
CTCGAAAAGAATGGACGCGCCCTGCCTGGTTTTTTCCGCAATGATAACGGATGTATCCGCTATAAAGGGGCGAAGTCGCTCGATGTACGCACAGTATTCGTCAAAGATCGCCTGTGCGTCCAGGGGCTCCTCACCACAGTACCGCGTGAGATAGAAATTCTTTTCATCAAGATTCGATGCTATCCGTTCTTTGAGTACCGTTTCCTTTATGAAATCGCACATCCGGATGCCCGTACGCGCCATTTTGTCTTCATAGGCGGGTCCGATACCGCGTCCCGTCGTGCCGATTTTCTTGTTGCCCTTCAACTTTTCCCGGGCGAGGTCATACCGCATGTGATAGGGCATGATAACGTGCGCCCGCTCACTGATGAAGAGGTCGGTATCGGCCGAGATGGCCTCCTCCGCATTCAATGTATCGATTTCCTCGAGCAACACGCGGGGATTGATAACCAGACCGTTCCCCATTATGCATGTCTTCCCGGGATGGAGAATACCCGACGGTACGAGGTGAAGAATCGTCTTCTTGCCGTTGACCACCAGAGTGTGACCGGCGTTGTTCCCGCCCTGGAAGCGGACGATTACGTCCGCTTCACGTGCGTAAAGGTCGACAACCTTGCCTTTGCCTTCGTCTCCCCATTGTGAACCCACAACGATTACGTTTGCCATAATGTCTCTCCGTTATTTCATCTCCAACGTCGTGGCCGATATAACGTGAGGCAGGGCCTTCAGTTGGGAGACAACAGTGTCGGGAACGGGACCGTCGGTGCTGAGAACGACCAGCGCCTTTCCATCCACCTGTTCCCGTCCCAGGTGGAGGCGAGCGATATTGATGCCGTTTTCACCCAGGGCCGTGCCAATGTTTCCGATAACACCCGGTTTGTCGGAGTTGTACAGAACGATCATGTAGCCCTCGGGGACGACGTCGAGGGTAAACTTGTTGATACGGACGATCCGGGGGGCTTCACGACCGAAAATGGCGCCGGCCGTGTATGTCGATTCCTTGGTTGTGGTGAGTGACAGACCGATCATACCCTTGTAATCTTTCTGCTCGGTACTCTTCGATTCCACCACCTTTATGCCCCGCTCACGCGCGATGATGGGGGCGTTGATGTAATTAATGTTCTCGTTCAGAATCGGTGTGAGAAGGCCCTTGAGGATGGCGATTGTAATGGGCGACACATCGTAATCGAGCAGTTCGCCGCTGAACTCCACGGCTACCTCTTCGATTCCGCCGAGTGTGATTTGTGCCTGGAAGATGCCGAGTTTCTCGGCGAGGTTCAGGTAAGGCTTGATGCGGGCCATGACATCCGCGCTGACGGAGGGCATGTTGACGGCGTTTTTGATTTCACCCTTTTTCAGGTAAGCCACGACCTGTTCCGCAACGGCGATGGCCACATTTCTCTGTGCCTCATCCGTCGAGGCGCCGAGATGCGGTGTGGCGATGACGTTGTCAAGATCCAGTAAAGCACTGTTTTTTGTCGGCTCTTCCTGGAAGACGTCGAGAGACGCTCCGGCGATTTTCCCCGCCGTCAGGGCATCGAACAGATCCCCTTCGTTGACAAGTTTTCCCCGGGCACAGTTGATTATGAAGACACCGTCCTTCATTTTTGCGATGGTGTCCTTGTTGATGATTTCGCGTGTTTCATTTGTCAGGGGAGAGTGAAGTGTAATGAAATCGGCACGGGCAAGCACATCATCAAGCGTGTCCGCCAGGGTTATGCCCATTTTCTCGGCGGCTTCAGGAGCGATATAAGGGTCGTGGGCAACGACGTTCATTTTCAAACCCTGTGCCCTGTTTGCCACGATGGATCCGATACGTCCGATGCCGATGATGCCGAGAGTCTTGTTGCAGACTTCCGACCCCATAAATTTCTTTTTCTCCCATTTTCCCTCTTTCATGGAGGAGGTCGCCTGGGGAATTTTCCGGGCAAGAGCCATCATCATGGCGACGGCATGTTCCGCCGTCGTCGTCGTATTCCCCCCGGGGGTATTCATTACCACGATACCCCGTTTGCTTGCCGCGGGAATATCGACATTGTCGAGACCGATCCCCGCCCGTCCGACAATCTTCAGATTTTCCGCCTTTTCGATGATATCGGCGGTGACATTTGTCGCGCTTCTGATGACAAGGCCGTCGTAGGAGCCGATAATCACTCCCAGTTCTTCCGGGGATAGCCCGGTCTTGACATCGACATCGATGCCCTCCGCCTTTTCTAATATATCGACCCCTTCTCGAGCAAGAGAGTCACTTACCAGTACTTTATACATATTCGGGAATCCCCCTTTACAGTGATTGAAGTTTTGTGCTGACGCACCGATCAAGGGCGTCGAGAACAGGCGGGATATCCGCCCTTTCGATGGTCGGGCCGCACCACAGGCGAAAGCCGGGAGGTGCGTCCTTATAGGCGCTGATATCGTGTGCCGTCCCCGCCGTACTTAGTTCGGCGGCCACCGCTTTGATGAAGGCCTTTTGATCATCCTGTGACAGGTTCTGGAAAGCGTCATGACTGATTTTCAGGCACACAGATGTCGTTGATCGCGTGTCCTCGGTTTCCGCGAGAAAGTCAACCCAACCGGTTTTTTTCACCCAAGCCGCAACGGTTGCGCAATTGTCCCGTGTCCGCTGGAATAGTCCTTCCAGGCCGACGGACTCCGCCCAGGAAAGAGTGTCCAGGCAGTCCTCCACGCAGATCATTGACGGTGTGTTGATGGTGCTTCCTTCGAAAATGGCCTTGTCGACGGTCCCCTTTTTCTTCATGCGGAATATTTTCGGTAGGGGCCACGGTGGATCGTATTCCTCGATACGGGACACCGCCCGCGGACTGAGAATGAGAACACCGTGGGCCGCTTCACCGCCGAGACATTTCTGCCACGAATAGGTAAGAACATCCAGTTTCGACCAGTCAAGAGGCATGGCGAAGGCGGCACTGGTGGCATCACAGAGAGTGAGGCCCTGCCGGTCGTCGGGAATCCAGTTCCAGTGGGGCACCTTTACGCCGCTTGTCGTACCGTTTGCGACAAAGACCACATCACTGGACCAGTCAATGGTTGTGAGATCAGGTAATTTCCCATACGCGGCGGTGATGACAGTGGGATTTAATTTCAGTTGATCGGCGATGTCCGTCGCCCACCCCTTGCTGAAGCTCTCCCAGACGAGGGCGGTGACGGGTCGCGGCCCGAGAAGGGTCCACATGGCGGCCTCAAAAGCGCCTGTATCGGAAGCGGGGAGAATCCCCGCGAGATAATCGTCGGGTACTTCGAGGAGCCTTTTGCTCCGTTCGATGGCGTCTACGATTTTTCCCTTACCGAGTGTGCTGCGATGGGATCGTCCCACGGCGGCATTGCTCAGCGCGGTAATCGTCCAGCCGGGCCTTTTACTGCAAGGTCCGGAACTAAAATACGGGTTACTCATATTCTGTGGGTTTTCCTTTCCTATTGTGAGTCGAAGCTTGATTTAATATCAAAATTGATGGTATTCCTCAAGTAATTTCACAGGAAGGAAAAACCTTTCGCAATGAGTGACGGTGATTTCTCGCGGGCAATCGGAAAGAGAGGTGGTTGGGCCGATCGGTCCCCGTCGCGTCGCAAAGAACAAAGCCCATGAAGAAGGCGAAAACGGCGTTTTTCTGTCAAAATTGCGGTCACCGTTCGGCGAAATGGCTGGGACGATGCCCGTCCTGTGACGAATGGAACACATTTGCCGAAGAAGACGTGCGTGACGACGACCACCGCGATGTCCCCGCAGCGTATCTCCTGCATGATTCACCCCGGTCGATCGGGGATATCTCCGCCGACGAGACGGATCGAATGAAAACGGGCATACCGGAACTCGATCGCGTCCTGGGGGGCGGTGTCGTGCCCGGGTCGACGATTCTCCTCGGGGGAGAACCCGGTATCGGAAAATCGACGCTTCTCCTGCAGGCGATGGAAAAGATTGCCCGCAGCGGTGTACGGGTACTCTACATATCGGGAGAGGAATCGGCGAAGCAGATCAAACTGCGGGGAAGCCGGATCGGTGCCTCGTCACCCCACCTCCTTGTTCTTGTTGAAATATCGCTCGATGCCATCATGGGGGCCGTTACCACTCATCATCCCGCCGTCATCGTTATTGACTCCATCCAGACGGTCTATTCATCGGCATTGGCCTCGGCCCCGGGAAGCGTGGGGCAGGTGCGGGAATCATCGGAAAAGCTCATACTGCTCGCGAAAAAAACGGGTATTCCCCTGTTTATTGTAGGGCATGTGACGAAAGACGGGTCGATAGCCGGCCCGAAGGTGCTGGAGCATATGGTGGATACGGTGCTGTATTTCGAGGGTGATTCACGGCACACTTTTCGTATCGTGCGCGGCGTCAAGAACAGATTCGGCCCGACAAACGAGATCGGTGTCTTCGAGATGAGCAACGGCGGTCTTGCCGAAGTTGCGAATCCATCGGAACTGTTTCTCGCAGAACGGCCCATTCATGCTCCCGGGTCCGTTGTCGTTCCCAGTATCGAGGGTACGCGGACGATCCTGGTGGAAATTCAGGCCCTGGTCAGCGACAGCAATTACGGGATTCCGCAACGGACCACTATCGGTGTGGACCACAACCGCGTGGCATTGCTGGCGGCCGTTCTCGAAAAGGTCTGTGGTGTCCACCTTGGGAGTCACGATATCTTTATCAATGTGGCGGGTGGAGTGAAGATTGCAGAGCCTGCCGTCGATCTTGGCATCGTTGCCTCTTTGATTTCGAGTTTTTATAATCGCCCCATCGACGCCGGCGTCATCGTCTGCGGGGAGATCGGACTCACCGGCGAAGTGAGGGCGATCAGTTGCCTCGACGACCGCATCAGGGAAGCCGCGCGCATGGGCTTTACACAAGCGGTGGTTCCCCGAACGGCGACTGTTACCGCTACAGATAATGCGTCACTCGATATCTGTCGCGTGAGGAACGTGACCGAGATGATGGACATCCTTTTTGATGAGTGACGTGGTGTCGTGTCATGGGCCATATAGCCTATCTCGATGATATGACAGGAGCAGCGCCGGACACGACAAACCGCTTGACAAAAGCATCGATTAGCGATATCCACTTTGTTTATTTTTAACGGGATCAACGAAGTACTTTTTTCGGGCCCATAGCTCAATTGGCAGAGCCACCGGCTCATAACCGGTAGGTCCCTGGTTCGAACCCAGGTGGGCCCACCACGAAAGATGGTAATGGATCAACGGATCGGTGACATACAGGGAACATATGCAGGGCGAATAGCGTAAGAATGCACCACTTTTGTGGTGCATTTTTTATTGGTAGCACACCCGGTGGGACAAAACCACGCGGAGATGATGATCCTCTCAACAAGGTGAGGAAGGGAGATGGATTTGTGAAAGAAGATATCGGCAAGCTTGTCGAATTGCAGACTATTGATGCAGAGATTGTGCGACTGGCGGAAAAGGGAAAGAGACTTCCCGAGGATCGAGAGAAAATCGACGCCGAAATGGGCGCTTTCACCGAAGAGACAGCCACGATGGAAGAACGGGTTAATGAACTGGTGCAACAGCACCGGGATAAGGAAAGGGAATGTGAAACAAACCAGGAGCAAGTCAGGAAAATCAAGGGTCGTCTTCTTGAAATCAAGACCAATAATGAATATCATGCCGCTTTAAAAGAAATCGACTACACGGAGAAAAAGAACGAGGAAATCGAAGACAGTATTTTGTCTTTGCTCGAGGAAATCGATACGACGCGGACGGCATTCGATGAGCAAAACGCCAAAACCGCCGCGTATCGTGCTGAATACGAAAAAAAAGTGGGTCTCATCGATGAGGAACTGAATTCTCTCAGCAGTATTCTGAAGGAACTGGAAGACAAAAGAGACGAGTTGCGGGGTGGAATCAAGACAAGCCTGTTGAAAAAATACGATATCATCAGGGAACGACGAAACGGCGTGGCCGTCGTTTCTGTCTGGAAGGAAGTCTGCGAGGGATGCCATATGAACATACCGCCGCAGATGTACAATGAACTGCTGCGCTCAGACAAACTGGTGACATGTCCGCACTGCAATAGAATAATCTACTGGAAAGACAAAGACGCCGATGAATCATAGCGTCTATACACTCTATACCGACGGTGCCAGTCGCGGTAATCCCGGACAGGCAGGCATCGGTGCCGTCCTCTACAACGGTGAGGGGCATGTGGCGGCGACATGCAAGGCTTATATTGGGCGTAAAACGAACAATGAGGCTGAATACTACGCCCTGATTGCCGGGTTGGAAGAGGCACGGAATCACCCCTGCGAGAAGCTTTGTATCTTCCTCGATTCGGAGCTCCTCGTTCGTCAGATAACGGGTGTCTATCGTATCAAGAGTCCTTCCTTAAAACCGCTTTTCATGCGGGTGAAAGAACTTCTGTCCACTTTCCCGTTGTATGAGATCAGTCACGTCCGTCGTGAGAAAAACACCGTTGCCGACGGCCTTGCCAACGAGGCCATTGATGATGAAATCGGTTCTTCGTAATCTGAATTCCACAGAGTACTGTTGCCGCGTACCGGGTTAATGTGTAGTCGCAACCTTTTCGCGCTTGTCGGTGTTTGCATTTACTGCGCCCATTGCGTATACTATGGATACATCGAAGGACGTCGGATGGTCGCCGATTCACCGGGTGAATTGGAGGAAAGTCCGAGCTCCGCAGGGCAGGATGGTCGCTAACGGCGACTGGGGGTGACCCTAAGGAAAGTGCCGCAGAAAACAAACCGCCGTTATGGAGTAATCCAATGCGGTAAGGGTGAAAAGGTGAGGTAAGAGCTCACCAGTTTCCCGGGTGACCGGGAAAGCTTGGTAAACCCCATCCGGAGCAAGACCAAATAGGAGAACGATTGAGGGCGGCCCGCTCGAAGTTCTCGGGTAGTGTCGCATGAGGCGCCGGGCAACCGGCGTCCCAGATGAATGGCCATCACCGCCGCCGCTCGTCGCGGGGCGGTACAGAACTCGGCTTACAGACGTGCTTCGATGTATAATTCAGGCAGAAAGAGGGTGAGGCCCTGAAAGGACCACACCCTCTTTTTTTAACGGTATGACAGTGTGTTAACGCCCCAGATTCTTTTCAAAATCAAGGATGTCGAGAGTTGTCTTTAAAACGGTATCGGCATTGAGGGACATGCTGTTGATGCCGCATTCCACAAGGAATCTGGCGAATTCAGGGTAGTCACTCGGTGCCTGTCCGCAGATGCCGATCTTACGTCCCATCTCTCTTGCTTTCGTAATGGCCTGCCGCACTAGTTCCCTGACGGCGTCGTTCCTCTCGTCGAAAATGTGAGAGACAAGAAACGAATCGCGGTCGAGACCCAGGGTGAGCTGGGTCAAGTCATTGGACCCGATGGAGAAGCCATCGAAGATTTTACCGAATTCTTCGATGAGGACAACATTGCTCGGAACCTCAACCATCATGTAGAATTCAAGACCGTTTTCACCCTGAACGAGGCCGTTTTCAGCCATGACCTCGATAACACGCTTCCCTTCCTCCACGGTCCTCACAAAGGGGATCATCAGTTTAATGTTTGACAGCCCCATGTCGTCGCGCACCTTCTTCATTGCCGCACATTCAAGAACAAACCCCTCACGGTAGCGCTCGTTATAGTAGCGGGATGCCCCCCTGAAGCCGATCATGGGATTTTCCTCTTCTTCTTCGAAGAGTTGCCCGCCGACGAGATTGGCGTACTCATTACTCTTGAAGTCGCTCATGCGCACGATGACGTCATTCGGGTAAAAGGCCGCCCCGATTTTCGCCACGCCCTGGGCGAGCCGGTCCACGAAGAAATCGCTCTTGGTGTCATAGCCCCAGGTCAGGTTCTCGATTTCCTTCTTCACCTCCGCATCGTCCAACTCGTCGTAGCGAACAAGCGCCATGGGGTGGATCTGGATATTACTGATGATGAACTCCAATCGTGCCAGACCGACTCCGTCGTTCGGTGTAGCGGCACGGTTGAAGGCGATATCGGGATTGCCCACATTCATCATGATGTTCGTTTTCGGACGTTTCAATTCCTTGAGGTCGACCGTGTCCACCTCGAATTTGAGGATGGAATCGTATACGCGGCCTTCTTCGCCTTCCACACAGGAAACAGTAGCTTCCTTCACAGAGGCGAGTTTCTCCGTCCCGTCACCTGTGCCCACAATGCAGGGCACCCCCAGTTCGCGGCTGACGATCGCCGCATGACACGTTCGTCCGCCCTTGTTGGTGACGATGGCGGCGGCCACCTTCATGATCGGTTCCCAGTCCGGGTCCGTCATCGTCGTAACGAGGACTTCGCCCGGCTTGAATTTTTTCATGTCCGCGGCGGTTTCAATGAGATTGACGGGTCCGGCGCCGATCTTGCTGCCAACGGCGGTGCCTGTCACCACGGGCGTTCCTCTTTCCAGGAGACGATACGTTTCCAGTACGGACAGGTCTTTCTGGGATTGAACCGTTTCAGGCCGCGCCTGCAGGATGAAAAGCTTACCGGTCTTGCCGTCTTTCCCCCACTCAATATCCATGGGTTTGAAGTAGCCCGCCTCCTGAGAGTAGTGATCCTCGATGATGACCGTCCATTCGGCAAGCCTCAGGATTTCGTCGTCAGTGATACAGAAACGGTTCCGGTCATCTTCCTCTACGGAAACCGTTTGTGTTGTTTCCCCATCCATGTCGGCGTAAATCATTTTGATTTCTTTCGTGCCGATTTTTTTCTGTAAAATGGGTCGGTATCCTTCTTTGAGAGTGGGTTTGAAAACGTAGAATTCGTCGGGAGTAACGACACCCTGAACGACCGTTTCTCCCAGTCCGTAGGCGCCCGTAATAAGGATGGCGTCCTTGAAACCGGATTCCGTATCGATGGAAAAAATGACACCCGATGCAGCCAGATCCGAGCGCACCATTTTCTGTACACCGATGGAAAGGGCCACATCCAGATGATCGAAGTCTTTATCAACTCGGTAGGAGATGGCACGGTTGGTGAAGAGAGAAGCGAAGCACCGGCGGCAGGCATCGAGGAGTGCCTCTTCACCACAGATGTTCAAATAGGTTTCCTGTTGCCCCGCAAAACTTGCGTCGGGAAGGTCTTCCGCCGTCGCCGAACTGCGAACGGCGACGTCCGTATCTTCCCCGTACTCGCGACACAGCGTCGCGTAGGCATCGGTGACGGCCTTTTTCAGGTCTTCGGGGAATGTGGCGTTGTATATCAAAGAGCGTACCTTTTCACCCCGCTCGCTCAGATTTGTATAATCGTGTGTATCAAGATCGGAAAGGAGCCGTTCAATCTCACCCTGTATACCCGTTGATTCAAGCAGGTAACGGTATGCATGGGCCGTGACGGCGAACCCGTCGGGCACATTGACGCCTTTCGGTGTCAGCTCCCGTCTCATTTCTCCAAGTGATGCGTTTTTTCCTCCGACTTCGGGAATGTCTTTGAGCCTGATGTCATCGAACCACAGTATCAGTTTCTCGTTATTCATGGATTGTTCCCCCTGGTTGTTTCGTTTTCATTCCTATACCGAAAAAGTTTCCCACGTCATGTTCTGACTGTTGACAGCACCCCCATAGAAACTGCAACAGGTTTATTCACTGCTCACGGTGATGGAACATATGATTGCGGTTGCAACCACGATTCCACCTATCAGGTTTGCCGGGAGCTGTCAACGTCTAAGTCGGGAGACACACGGTCTTTCTCTCGGCAATTCTTCAATGTAATCGAAGCTGTGGAAGAATCCGCACAGCAACGGGTTATGTCCGGTAATCACAGGGCGGTATGTCGCTTCCCCAAAAGCGTATTGGCCCGTTTCAGGTCAGCGGCGGTGTTGATGCCCATGGCCTCGACGGGATTGTCGATGACAAAAGAGTTCACGGGCAGCGACCGGCGGACGGCGATCTCCACGATGTCCGTCAGGTAGTATTCACCTTGGACATTCCTGTTCTCAATTGTGTGGACAGCCGAAAAGAGGAACGGATTGTTCACGCAGTAAATACCGGTATTAATTTCATTTATATTCTTTTCTGACGGTGTGGCATCGCCGTCTTCGACGATTTTGATTACCCGACCGTCATGATCCGTGACGATGCGTCCGTAGCCCGATGGGTCATCGAGGCGTGCCGTCATGATGGTGATGACAGATCCCGTCACCCGGTGCGTCGTAACCAGGCGATCCACCATTGCGATCGTGAGAAGAGGGACGTCGCCGCAGAGAATAAGGACATCACCGGTAAAATCCGACAGGGCCTCTTCCGCCTGAAGCACCGCATGGGCCGTTCCCCGTTGTTCCCTCTGATCGACGAAAACAATCTCGCTGTCCGAAACGGCGTTCCTGACCTGCGCGGCCTGGTGACCGACGACGACGACGGTACGCTCGGAGCCAAGTTGCCGTGACAGTGCAACGGGATAGGTGATCATGGGTTTTTCCCCGACGGTGTGCAGTACTTTGGCCTTCAGTGATTTCATTCGTGTTCCCTTGCCGGCGGCAAGAATAATGGTTGCAAGTCTGTGGTTCTTCTTAACAGTCATAGGCCGGTTCCTTTCAACGGCGGTGATTGTCTTTCATCTGTATCATTCTGCGAGGTATGTTCCCGGTGGCAGGACGACAACGATATCCTTGATGGATTTCAGATCGGCATCGTCGATGATAAAGAAGATACCACCCTCGCGGTACGTTTCCCGTCGCTTGGGGATTCTTCCCATGCGCTTGAGGAGGAAACCCCCCAGTGTTTCAAAATCACTCTCTGAAATGTCCAGAGGCACATGGGCGGTGAAGAAATCTATTTTTGTCTGTGCGGGGAACAGGTATCTGTTTGGTCCCACTTTCCGATAGGGTTTACCGTTCCCGTTTTGAGCCTCGTCGTCGATTTCTCCGACGATTTCCTCGATAAGGTCTTCCATGGTGACGATGCCCACGGCGCCTCCGTATTCATCAACGACGATGGCCGTGAGTTTGTTCTGTCGCTGCATTTCAAAGAGAAGTTCGCTCGCATGCTTGGATTCGGGCACGTACAGCGGGTCCCGGCGGGCGATGGCGCCGACTGTGACCGAATCCGCATCACGGCCGGAGGATGAAAGTGATTCCAAAAGATCGAATGAATGAACAAGGCCGGTAATATTGAGAATTTTGTCCTTGTACACGGGCACACGGGAGAACCCCGATTCATTGAAGACGGTGGCGGCATTAGTGAGAGAGGTTTCCTCGGGAAGGGCGATTATGGTGGAGAGAGGCACCATGAGATTGTCGGCCGTCGAATCGGGAAAAGAGAAAATGCGCTGAATCATATCACGTTCGGACTGCATGATATCGCCATCCGAGCTATTGTCCCGGAGGAGAAAAGAGAGTCCGGACGATGTAATATACTGGGAATACAAAATATCTTCACGCTTGGTAACTACGGATACGGCACCGCGCGATATTTTTGATATGATGAACACGAAGGGATAGAAAATCCACGATGCGGCAAGGATAAACCATGACAGCTTCAACGCCACCGCTTCGGATCTCTGTTGGAAGATGCTCTTCGGAACGATTTCGCCCAGGATCAGGAGCAGCGGAATCATGGTGGCGACGGACAGCAATTCACCACGGGCCGGGCCCCACGCCGTTATGAAGAGGGATGTGGCGAAAGCCGTATTAACCACGACGCACAGGTTTGTGCCCGTGAGTGTGGTGGCCAGGAACCATTCAGGTTTGTTGAGAAGTTTCAGTGTTATGTGAGCCGACAGTGACCCGCTATTCGCCTTTTGCCGTATTTTGTTGATATCCGACGAGACGAGAGCGATCTCACCGCCGGAGAAGAGACCCTCCAGGATGATGAGTATTACAATGATAAAAGGGGCGGCGGCGTCAGGCATCGTTTTCCTCGTGAATCCGGCTGACACGGATCGACAGTATACGCGTGTTGCTGGTTTTCTCCACGGTGAAGCGATATCCCCCGCAGGTGATTTCGTCGCCGATGACGGGCAGTTTCCCGAACTGATGAAAGACAAACCCGCCCACGGTTTCACATTCCTCGGATATCAGGTCCCGTCCGATGGTCATGTTGAATTCATCGACGGGGACCATCCCCGAGACAATCACCGTTTCTGTGTCGACTTCACGGAAAAAAGGTGCCGTGCCACTCTCCATGACGGGGCGCGACCCGAGGAGACGTTCTCGGATATCGTGGAGCGTGACGATGCCGGCGACTCCACCGTATTCATCGACGACGATTGCCGTTTGTAACCTTTTTGTCTGAAATTTTTTCAGCATATCATCGACGGGTTTCACCATAGGCACAAAATAGGGTTTTTTAAGAAGAGACATGATGGCGATGTCTTCCCCGTCGCCTGTCTCCCGGACAAGAAGATCCTTCGCGTTCAGGATCCCGATAATATTGTCCCTGTCCGTTTCGTATACGGGTACGCGAGAGCACCGCCGCTCTATGATTTTGCGCGTCATCTCATTCAGCGGCATGGAGAGAGGGAGGCAGAACATGTCGACGCGCGGCGTCATGATTTCGGCTACCGTCGTATCGGCAAGATCGAAAACACGGTGAATGAGATCGCGTTGCGACTGTTCGATGGTACCCTCCCGATGTCCTGCCTCAACGAGAGAGATAAACTCATCTTCCGTGAGAGAGGCATTTGAAATCGTGCGGTCGCCGCGCATGATTGAAATGAATACGGTGGACACGCCGTCCAGGAGACGGACTATAGGATACGCAAGGAAGTAAAAAACCCGGAGAGGAATGGTAACGATACTGGCAAATCGAATGGGATAGGTGACGGCAAGCATTTTGGGGATGGCCTCGCCGATGATGAGAAGACTGATGCTGCCCACCGCCATGGCCGCCCACTTGCCCTGAACCCCGAGAAGGGTGATAAAAAGGGAAGTGATGATGACGGAAATCGTGATGTTAACGGCTTCATTGCCGACGAGTATCGTGATGAGAAGGCGCCGCGGAAGGGAAAGGAGATGCTCGATATACCGACCCGTGGGAAGATTATCTTCACGGATTTTGTACAAATGCAGGTTGGTCAGAGAAAAAAGAGATGCCTCCGACCCTGAAAAAAAACCCGATAGAAAAAAAAGGACCGCAAGGAATAGTAGCTTAAAGGGTATGTCGTCTTCCAATTATTTTTGTGACTTTCCGTTTAATCTTATTGTGATGCTATTCGCATTTTCGTTCTATGTCAATATAAGACGAATGAACCGTGTCAGGCAAGGTTTTTTTATATCGTCCAGTCACGTGCGGCGAGATTTCCGCTTGATATACATGGTCTTTATCACTTGCGCGACGATATCGCCACTTTCATCGATTATGTCAACAGGAAATCGAGGGAGATATTTCCCGCCGTCGTTTGTGGCATCCCGGATGTCGGTAATGTGGTCGTCCGTTATGTGAAATGTGGCCGTTACCGTTCCCTTGGCCGGTTTTATGAAGTCAATGGCGGCCTCTTTGTCCCAGACGATATAATCATCTCCGAGTATCTGTATCAGCATGAGCATATAGAAGGGGTCCGTCATGGCATAGAGAGACCCCCCGAAGTGGGTCCTCACATAGTTGCGGTTGTACCACCGCATTTTCATCTGGACGCGGACCTCTCGGTAGTCGTGTGATATGTGTGTTACCGTGATGCCCGTGCCCCAGTAGGGGGGGTACCGGTTGATGAGAAATCGAAAAAGACGTTCGTTCATATGTTCCTCCCGGATATACCGGCGGTCGATGTTCTGTCCCTCGTGTACCGGAGGTGTCGTCCCTTTGACCGGGACATACAACCCATGGACGTATCATTATCCAATAATGGAAAGAGCGGCGAGCGGAACGATATTGAACACGATAAAGAGTATCTTGTACAAACCGATGAATGAATAAATAACAACGGTGAACGTTTCCCGGGGCATGGAGTACCATCGCGAATGAACGCGGTAGATCCAGCCCAGGGCGAAGGTACAGAGCACGGCTGAGAAAATGAGCAGGACAGCGTTGATAACGGTGCACCACAGAAAAAAATCTGTCACTGTCTGAATGTCCATAATCAATACTCCTTTCTACAATGTCGGCATGGAAGAGGTGGTCCGAGACGATGTTTCTCTTTCGTATACGGCGGACGGAGTACCGGCGATAATGCCTCCTGTCTGTTGTTGATACCCAACTGCAACCGGCCACGAGCCGGAGAGAACACAAAGACGTTGCCGATGAAAAATAGGCATTGCCGTCGAACAAAATGTAGCACCGGGGGCGGAAAAAAGCGAGTCAATATGACGGCAATTACTTCGTGCCAGTGTCCGTGAAGAATGTCTCCTCACATCTCTCATACCCGCTTGAGGAAGAAGGGAAGGAAACGGT
>Ga0272443_10004852_pt1 | contig 14309 bp, 12 predicted proteins | sample SSMAcet12_FD_193581 | JGI IMG/M metagenome (GOLD analysis project Ga0272443, IMG submission 193581) | Marine sediment archaeal communities from Little Sippewissett salt marsh, Falmouth, MA, United States - SSM-Acet-12 | ecosystem: Environmental > Aquatic > Marine > Wetlands > Sediment ...
ACTTATCTATTTTTCCGGGGTCGTTGCCCGGGCTGCTATATTTCACCCTTGCAGGACTTCTTACTAACGATTTACACAACTGGCGAGGGCACACTTTAAACTGAGACTACTAACTGTTTACTTTCATCAGACATCATCAGAGCTATAATTAAAGCCTAATCGTTTACCTGTTTGAATTTTTGAATGGCTTATTTTCTGTTTCATCTGTTCCACTGTTGCCAGTTTAATTTGTTCGTAGTGCGGAACCAATAAATCAAATTCAATACTAAACTGAATTGCTGTTTCAACAATTTGTCTTAAAACTCCCGGCGAAATTGTATCAATCGCATAATCTTTTACAATTTCATCTGTTTGGTTTTTTCCTTCAACAAAAAAATGATTTTCCTTATTCACAAAAATGCGGGCCACAAGGTAACCGATATCATTCATCCGATTATACTTAAAAGAATCGGCTAAAAAATTATAAATATTTATGGTCCCGCAATACGACCTCAGAGGGTCATCTTTCAGGTATTTTGTTTTCCATACAGGATGTTTATCATCGAATTCAAACACATTCGAGTGCATGCTAAAAATCAGCAAATCACCACCAATTTTAAATTCAACTTCAAATGGCCCACGATCTCTGTAAACCGGCAATGAAGTAGTCTGAACCTTACCTTTAACAATGGTCAGATAATCTTCTTCCAGCTTTTTAAGAACCTTCTTTAAAATCGTAAATGTCCTTTTTGTGTTTTGATACACCTTTTGTTTGGTTGTTGATTTAATTATCAACGCTTCCATTAAAGATGCCCTGACTTCCTTTTCTGTCATAGCAAATAATTGAACTTTAAAAATACATAAAGGAGACTGTATAAAAAAGAAAGCAACCCTTTTGAGCTGCTTCTCACTTGTATTTTTATGATTTAGTAATTCCGAACTTGTTTTGGAGTAACGAACAAGCTAGTATGCCTGTGCAAATATTACCCTGCGTTTTGAAGGTTTCCCTGAATAAATACAAACTCCCTCTTCCTCTTCATATTTTAGGGGCAAACATCGAATTGTGGCTTTGGTATCACTTTTAATTTTATCTTCTGTTTCAGGTGTTCCATCCCAGTGAGCCAATACAAATCCACCTTTTTTTACAGCTTTTTTAAATTCATCGTAAGTATCAACCTTTACAGTATTTGTTTCTCTGAAATCAAATGCTTTCTGAAATATATTTTTTTGGATCTCTTCCAAAAGATTTTCGATGTACTCATCCACATTTTCAATGGAAGTAACGTTTTTCTCCAGCGTATCACGACGTGCAACCTCAACAGTTCCGTTGTCAAGGTCACGTGGCCCTATTGCCAATCGAACCGGAACACCTTTTAATTCATATTCAGCAAATTTCCATCCCGGTTTTCGGTTATCACTGTCGTCATATTTCACCGAAATTCCTTTTGCTTTTAGTTTTGCTACTATGTTATTTACTTTTTCTGAGATGGCATTTAACTGCTCTTCCTTTTTATAAATAGGAACAATTACAACCTGATAAGGCGCCAGTTTTGGAGGAAGAACCAAGCCATCGTCGTCTGAGTGAGCCATGATAAGAGCTCCCATTAAACGTGTTGACACGCCCCATGAAGTTGCCCATACATAATCTTCCTTTCCTTCTTTATTTGCAAATTTTACATCAAAAGCCTTTGCAAAATTTTGGCCTAAAAAGTGTGATGTTCCGGACTGCAATGCTTTTCCATCCTGCATTAACGCCTCAATACAATACGTTTCCAAGGCACCGGCGAAACGTTCATTTTCCGATTTTAAACCTTTAATTACCGGAACGGCCATAAATTTTTCAGCAAAATCGGCGTATAAATTAATTATTTTTTCTGTTTCATCAATAGCCTCCTGTTCTGTTGCATGTGCAGTATGTCCTTCCTGCCAAAGAAATTCAGCAGTTCTTAAAAACAACCGGGTTCGCATTTCCCAGCGGACCACATTGGCCCACTGATTTAACAAAATTGGTAAATCACGATACGATTGAATCCAGTTTTTATAGGTATTCCAGATTATTGTTTCCGAAGTTGGCCGAATAATAAGTTCTTCTTCCAGTTTCGCATCAGGATCAACAACTACACCACCCTTTTCTTCATCATTTTTCAAACGATAATGAGTAACAACAGCACATTCTTTCGCAAAACCTTCTACGTGGTCTGCTTCCTTACTAAAAAAAGATTTTGGAATAAAAAGAGGAAAGTATGCATTTTGGTGACCTGTGTCTTTAAACATTTTATCTAATTCAGCCTGCATTTTTTCCCAAATTGCATATCCATAAGGCTTTATGACCATGCATCCCCTAACAGCAGAATTCTCTGCAAGGTCTGCTTTTATCACCAGATCCTGATACCACTGCGAATAATTTTCACTCCTTGATGTTAAAACTTTAGCCATTTTACTAATTTTGGTATAGATTTTGCTAAATTGTTTTTGATTTTGAGCTTACAAATAAAGTAATTATTATTGACATTAATATAAAGGGAGGAAGAGTTATGAAATCAAGATTAACATTAATTGGAGCATTAGCGATTATCCTGGGTGGCTGTGCCACCGGAAGCTATACAACAGGCTCTTTTTCGGATGACATCTACTTTAACCCGGCCGATGTTCCTCCACCAATTGCAGTTGTGGAAACTCCCGAAACAGAACCGGTTCAGGAAAAATCGGGAGAATCACTAATAATAAGCCAGATTGAAGAAAATGAAGATGGTTCAAATACCATGAACAATTACATTTTTGACGGCACAGAAGAAGATGCAGAAGCGTTGCGCTACAACATGAACCAAATGGAACTTGAAGGTAGCGACACTACAATTTACTACAATGATGACGAATTAAAATACGTGATCAACAATTATTATGATGGAGATGAGCTCGATTATGCATATCGTATTCGCCGTTTCCATCGTCCGTATTTCTACGATCCTTTTTATTGGGACAGCTGGGCTTATTACGACCCGTTTTTCTATGATCCATGGTACTACGGACCTTCATGGTCATTCTCATGGAGATGGGGATGGGGATATCCACATTATGGCTGGGGATACCCGGGATACGGCTGGGGATATCCAGGCTATGGTTGGGGATACTATCCACCTTATTATGGAGGCGGCTATTGGGCTGGATGGTGGGGAGGAGGCTACTACCCTCCTTATTACCCAGGTTACCCGGTATATCCAATATACCCGGGAAATCCAAGAGGATATACCTATGGTCAACGTAGGTCAACAGGAACAAACCTGGTGAGAACAGGAGATGGCCGAAGATCTACAACCAATGTTGTGGCAAGTAATTCCGGCAGAAGGACAAAAAGTGCTAGCGGAGAGGTTGTAGCAGAATCCAGAAGATCTACTTCAAGCTCTGGTGCACGCACTTCCTCATCAAGAAACGGAACTGTAACAAAAGCAGCAACTACAAACAAAGTTCTTACTGAAAAAAGAAGGGGAACAACGTACACACGTGCTGCAACCAACAAAAACAGTACAACACGTACTCAGAGTTATACTCGCCCGGGAACAAGTTCGAATACCAGAACTTACACTCGGCCAAGTACAAGTTCTTCGTACAGGAATAGTGCCAAATACACTTCACCGAGAGTAGTAAGCAAAAGCAGTACTTCTAAAAGTTCACCATATACAAGTCCGAGAAGCACTTCAAGTTACAACAAATCATACAGAACAAGCTCTACTTATAACAGAAGTTCAAGTAGCGGAAGTTCTTCCAGAACGTACAGAGCGCCATCATCTTCAACAAAATCCAGCTACAGGTCTAGTGGCAGCTCTACTTCAAGAAGCAGTAGTTACAGAAGTAGCGGAGGTAGTTACAGAAGTAGTGGTTCATCCTATTCCGGTGGTAGTTCCGGAGGTTCAAGAAGCTCAGGTAGTTCAGGTGGTGGAGGCAGTCGTTCCTCATCATCAGGCAGAAGATAATTTAACTACCATACATTTTGAAATAACACAAATTTATTTGCCATGAAAAGATATATAATTCTATTCACGATTACATTACTTATGCCTTTTTTCATACAGGCTCAAAATCTGGTGGATGCATTGAGATATTCTCAATTTCAGCTTGAAGGTACTGCGAGAGCCGGTGCGATGGGTAATGCATTTGGAGCACTGGGTGGCGATTTCACATCCGTTACAATTAATCCGGCCGGTATTGGATTGTATCGTTCAGCAGAATTTGCTGTAACTCCAAGGTCAGGTCATACCGCTATTGAAAGTTCTTACTGGAACCGTAGCGTTGAAGAAACAGATTATAAATTTACCTTAAGTAACATTAGTTATGTTTCAGCAATACCTATGGGGAAAAGTAGTGAAACAGGATTGGTAAGTTTTAATATTGGGCTTGGATACAATCGTTTGAAAGATTTTAACGGTTCGTCGGTAATGATCGGAGATAATATTAATGGATCATATTTAGATTACTTTGCCGACAATGCAAATCTAGATATCTGGAGCGACTATTACGAAGAATTAGCCTGGAAAACTGATCTTTTATTGTACGATGAAAACAATAATGAGTACTGGCACGATATTCAGGACGCAGGTTATGGGCAATACCAAAGAAAAAATGTTTCAACCAACGGATCAATCGATGAATATTCTTTTGCTTTTGGTATGAACTTTAATCACAAGCTTTACATTGGTGCATCAGTGGCAATTACAGATTTATATTATCGTGAGTCGTCACAAATTTATGAAGAGGATGTAAATGGTAACATTTCTTATTTTAATGATTTTACATTCAATACTTACCTCAGAACTCATGGCTATGGTAACAACTTTAAGTTTGGTATTATTTTTAAACCTATTAATGAGATTCGTCTGGGAGTATCTGTACACACGCCAACCTATTATAAATTGCAGGATTTATTTGAAACATCCATGCAATCGTATATAACCTATGACGATGGTTCTGAAAGATATAATGAATATTCACCTACCAACAACTACGATTACAGGTTACAAACACCCTTAAGAGCAAACTTTAGCGGTGCATTTATTATCGCAAAAAGAGGTTTGATTAGTGTGGATTACGAATACCTGAATTATGGAGACGCAAAACTTCGCAGAGGTGGTGACGGTTATAATTTTTACGATGAAAACATGGAAATTGAAAAAGCCTATAAAGCTTCCGGAAATTTAAGAATTGGCGGTGAGCTTCGTGTAACAAACTCATTAAGCCTAAGAGGCGGATATGAATTACATCAGTCGGCGTATAACTCACAATCTTTTGGTTCATCTCAACCTAATTCCGATTCAGACCTTAACGTATATGCAGCTGGATTAGGTTATAAAACCGGGATGTTTTTCTTTGACATAGCTTACCGGTATTCAGTGATCGACACATATGATTATCCTTACCCCGTGCCAAATCTGGATATTTACCCGATACCTGAAATGGCCAAGCAAAGTACGGTAAGAAACAATATACTGTTCACATTTGGATATAAGTTCTGATAAAAAAAGGTGCTAAGCGATTTTAGCACCTTTTTTATATTCCCATTTTTTCAAGAAATTCATCCTTGTAGCTTAAGCTAACCGGTAGTTTTGATTCACCCACTTTAACCTGGTTGCCCTCAGTGTATTCAACCTTGCTCAAGGAAATTACATAAGATTTGTGAATACGAACAAACTTATTCTCAGGAATTTCAGAAATAAATTCCTTTAATGTTCCATGAACCATTAATGATTTATTATTTGTTACAAAACGTACGTAATCTCCTTGTGCTTCCAAGTATAATATTTCATTAAAATTAATACGGTAGTTCTTTTTATTTGCCCTCACCATAATGTGCTCTGTTAAGTCCAGCTCATCTCTGGCAGAATAACGCTCAACAGTACGGTTCACAGCTGCCCGGAATCGTTCAAATGAAACCGGTTTCAAGAGGTAGTCAACGGCATCAATTTCAAAACCTTCAATTGCATATTCAGGATAGGCAGTAACCAAAATAAAAAGTGGTGGTTCTTTCAAACTTTTGATAAAACCAATACCACTCAGTTTAGGCATGTTTACATCCAGAAATAACAGGTCAACCCTCTCTTTTTTCACTACCTCGCCCGCTTCCAGAGCATCATTACAAAGAGCAATTAGCTTAAGATCAGGACAAGCTTTTATAAAATCTTCAAGCACATCTTGTGAAAGAGGTTCGTCGTCTACAATTATACAATTTAACTTCATCTTTATTTTTGCTGTAACTGCAAAAGTACTTTAAAAGTATCTTTACTATTTGAAATTTTTAAGGTATGAACATCAGGATAAATCAATTCCAAACGTTTCCTAACATTCTCAATTCCAATTCCTTTATATTTTGAATTGACAATTTGTGAAGGCTTTCCTTTACTGTTTTCTATTTCGAAATTTAAAACTTTTCCGGTTATCTCAAGCCTTATTTTAACAAAAGTATTTTTAGCTCCTCCCTTCAATCCATGCTTAAAACTATTCTCTACGAATGGGAGAAAAATAAGCGGGGCTATTTTCTTTCCTTTAATTTCTCCTGAGGTTTCAAAATCAATTTTATTATGTTCCTGTGTTCGAAGATTCTGAAGTGCAATATAATTTTTAACCATATCCACTTCTTTTTCAAGCGGTATAAAATCAATATCAGAATCATAGATGATATGTCGCATTAAATCGCTTAGCTGTATTATTTTATCCGGAACCTCCTGTGAATTTTTTCTGGCGAGACTATAAATACTATTTAAAGAATTAAACAGGAAATGAGGATTTACCTGTGATTTTAGTGCTTTTAATTCAGCAAGGGTTTTCTCTTTTTCAATTTCCTGCAACCGGAACCAACCGCGAGCCAATCGCAATAAACTTGTGGCAAACAGGTAAATAACAAAATACAGTGAAATATCCCAAAAACTGTAATAAGCAATAAAGTAATAGCCTCTGAAAATATAGTCTATCCATCGGTCAAACAAAACAAGATAAAACCCGGAGCCAAGTGCGGCGAGTAATACCACTGATATACTGTATAGAAAATATCTTCCTTCTTCCCAAAACCAAGGAAACAGCAGTTTAAGATTTAGGTAAACAACCGAAACAATGGGAACATGAAAGATGACGGTGTAAATCAGGTCGATTCTTTTAACTTCTGCCGACACCTTTAAAATGTTCATCAGAATTAAAAACGATAAACACCAAAACAGGACATGTTGAAATGTCCTGTCTCTGGATAATCGATAAAGAACATATTTTAAATATCTTACCATCTATTTTCTGTGTAAAACTACTTCCAGTCCATCCTCGAAAGCTTCTTCCGAATTTACATATTTCGTTACAAACTTTTGTAATTCTTTTGTTTTTGCAGTAAGAAGTATATAGTCTTCATTCTTTTCATGGTGAATCCTGATTTTATTTTCCGTAATCAGCTCCTCCAGCCATGCCTGATCGAACCAGTTTATAATCAGTTTATCTTCTTCAATGGCTAATTTTGCAAAAGTATGTACCGGAATGATATGAAAGGAACCTAAATCAAGGTAATCATCCTCCAAAAAATCTTTTAAATAAAAATCCAAAAAATATTCTCCGCCCAGTTTAATAACATGAACACTAAATATTGATTCTACCACTTCGTCGTCTTCGTAAGTGGTAAGGGTTAGAACATAACTGGTACTATCAATATTTTTCATATCCTTCTTACCCAGATATCTATGTTCAAAGATCCAGTTAGTTTTTGCTTTATCATTATCCATCCATTCATCACCTCTCCATTCACCGATTAAAATGTCATTTGGAAACAGATCTTTTTCGGTATAAAGGGGGTAGAAAGAATATACAACACACCCTGACAGAAAAATTGTAATTAATATTACAATTGAAAAGTTCCTTGCTTTCATTTTTTTGTTTCTACGATTTTATTAGATCAAATGTAAAAGAGTATCTGCTGCAAAGCCATTTTTTTCGTTGTGATGATGATTTTTGTCGTTGAGATGAGAGAAAGCCAGAAGTTGGAAGCACGAAGCTAGAAGCGGGAAGTTGGCAGCTGGAAGGCTTAAGCATCAGTTTTAGTATATCTGAAATGAATAATTCAACATTCAGCCAATTTAATTTTCTTTACCATTAATGTCATATGATAATTTATTATTTTCTCTAATTTTATGCTAATTAAAACTTTAACCAATGAAAACCATATTCCATTTCTGTTTTTTGATTTCACTTATTTTTTTATTCATTTCCTGTTCTGAGAAAGAACCTCCAAAACCAAATTTTATTTTCATTTTCTGTGATGACTTAGGTTATGGAGATTTGGGTTGCTATGGTAACAAAGTACATCGAACGCCAAACCTTGATAAAATGGCCTCCGAAGGAATAAAATTCACTGATTTTTATGTCGCCAGCGGAGTATGCACTCCTTCACGCGCCGCATTAATGACGGGCTGTTATCCCCGCAGGGTAGACCTGGATGTTAATGCGAGACCTGCAGGCACGATTGGTCGTCAGGTTCTTTTTCCAAAAGCACACAAAGGATTAAATCCAAATGAAATAACCGTTGCCGAGATCTTAAAAACGCAAGATTACAATACGGCCTGTATCGGGAAATGGCATTTGGGCGATCAAAATGAGTTTCTTCCTACCAAACAAGGTTTCGATTATTATTTTGGCATACCATACAGTAACGATATGAACCGGGATTTCTGCCCATTACCGTTAATGGAAATGGAATCGGTAATTGAAGCACCTGTTGATCAGAACACATTAACCAGACGCTATACTGAGAAAGTGGTTGAATATATTAAGGCCAATAATCCTCAAAAAACCGGAAAGCCGTTCTTTGTCTATTTCCCTCATGCTATGACGCATAATCCGTTACACGCAGGAGATGCATTTAGGGGAAAATCTGCAAATGGAATTTATGGCGATGCTGTGGAAGAAATTGACTGGTCGACCGGAGAAATTCTAAAGACCCTGAAAGAATTGGGAATTGATAAAAATACGATGGTAATGTTCAGTTCCGATAATGGAGCAGCAAAACCATTCGGAGGCACCAATATTCCTTTAAATGGTTGGAAAGCCAGCACTTTTGAAGGTGGCCAGCGTGTACCTTTTCTGGCATGGTGGCCCGGTAAAATTAAAGCAGGGGCCTCAAATACTGCAATGGTCACTGCCATGGATATCATGCCAACACTGGCAAAAATAGCGGGTTCTTCTGCACCTGCCGACAGGATTATTGATGGAAAAGATATCTCAACACAAATATTTACAGACGATGAAACATCACCTCACAAGTTTTTCGCCTATTACCAAAAAGAACAGTTGCAAGCTATCCGTTCAGGAAAATGGAAACTTCAGCTGCCATTAGATTCTATGTATGCAAATATACATCGGGTTGGATTTAAAGAAGGTCAGCCTTTAAAACTGATAGATCTTTCAACTGATATTGCAGAACAAAATGATCTTTCAGAAGAGAATCCTGAAATTGTAAAAAAATTAATGGGATATGCGGAGCAAATACGAAATGATATTGGTGACCTGAATGTTCTTCCTAACAACCAACGTAAAGCAGGATTAGTGGAAAATCCTGTTCCGCAATTATTAAAACAATAATATTAAAACGATTCAACCGGTGACTATTTTTGAGAATAGTCACCGGATGAATTTCTGTTACAACCAAATTTTAACCCTCATTTTCCTTCAAAAAGAGCAATTTAAACTCTTTTCAAATTATACTGCTGTATAATTTCTTCCTTTTTTGCTTCATCAAGAGATTTCATATAGGCTTTCCATCCGGGACAAAAACCGATATGCCACCTCCAGAATCGTCCAAGCAGTGATTTGGGCTTTCTATCATATTTAGCCCTTAATCCACAATTTCCACAGTTGTTATCAGCCATGTTAATGTTTAATTTAAGATTATAGATATTACAAAAATACAGTTTTAAATGCACTGATTCAAAACGTTATCCATTAACTTAATATTAATCATTCCAGTGTGCATCAATCACTTCCTGGATATGAGGAAAATTTGTATCTTCCTCTTTAAGTTCTTTTCGTTTTTGAGCCAGTTGATTCTTTAAATCAGCAATAATAGCTTTGTATTCCGGATTACTATATTCATTTTGCATTTCACCGGGATCTTTCTTTAAATCGTAAAATTCCCAGGCTGCAGGAGTATCAAAATCATATCGATTGCCCCAACCTTCAATATTTTTTTCAACACGTGTGTCTTTCCAGTACCGACCATAAAAAAATATTAATTTATAATCTTTTGTACGTATTCCGAAATGTGCCGGGTTTGCATGCCTGTGAGCCATATGCATCCAGTACCGATAGTAAGTTGATTGCTGCCAGCCTTCAGGTTCCTCACCATTTTCCAGAATGCTTTTAAAACTATGGCCTTGCATGTATTCAGGAACCGTTCCTCCTGCTAGCTCAATAATGGTTGGTCCGTAATCAGTATTGTTTATTATTGCATCTGTTCTGGTTCCTGCTTCTATTTTGGCTGGATATCTCACAAAAAAAGGCATTCTCATCGATTCTTCATACATCCAGCGTTTATCAATATAATCGTGTTCTCCCAGATAAAATCCCTGATCGCCGGTATAAATAATAATTGTATTGTCCATTAATCCTTCTGCTTCCATATAAGCAAATAAGCGTTCAAGGTTATCATCCACACCTTTAACACAGCGAAGATATCGTTTCAGGTATTCCTGATATGCAAGATGTTTATATTCAGGATCCGGTATATCCTGATCAATCTCCATGTGCATACCCATATTTCTGATTATATTTCTGTGCCCTATTGAAGAACCAATATCATGAATTAAACTTTCATTTTCTCCCCTTGTTGCCACCGAACCATTACTTGCGTTAAAATACATACTTGCCGGCTCGGGAATATAGGTATCTTCCAGATAATCTTTATAACGGGGCGCGAATACGAACATATCGTGTGGCGCCTTGTAATGATGCATCATAAAAAATGGTTTGCTTTTATCCCTTTTGTTTTTAAGCCAATCCAGTGTAATATCAGTAATACAGTCGGAAGAGTGTCCATCCATATGAATGATATTATCTGGCCACTCCTTATCACCACGAATTCGAAAATCAGGATTCATATATTTTCCCTGACCCGGTAAAACAGTATAAAAATCGAAAGCTGCAGGTTCTTGTTTTAAATGCCATTTTCCAACCATTGCTGTTTCATATCCCAGTTTTTTCATCTCCAGTGGAAGGTATTGATTTTCCGGAGCAATATTTCCATCCAAATCAAGGACTCCGTTGGTTTGAGGATATTGTCCGGTTATTATACTTGCCCGACTGGGTGTACAAATTGAGTTATTGCAAAATGCATTATCGAAAATCATTCCTTCACGGGCTATTTTATCTAAGGTAGGTGTTGGATTTAATCCTGCCAACCTGCTTTCATAAATCCCAAAAGCCTGTGATGTATGATCATCAGACATGATAAAGAGTATATTTGGTTTAGAATGTTCAGCAATTGAAGATTCAGATTTCTGCTGACTGTTACACGAAAAAAAGACAATGATGATAAATAATAATCCAAAGAAATTCTTCTTCATTTCAGTAAAATTATGGTAACTTAATTCAAATATAGATATTAAAAAAACGCATAAAAAATGCCTCTTTCTTCGCAAAGCTTTGCATTATAATAATTGTGCTGAACAACATTAAATCAATAACAAATTCAAACAATTCATATAACTTTCTGTTCCCTTTTTTATACTTTCCAACAGATTTATAGTGTCAACTGGAATCAAATAATGTCTGAAGTTTTAAATAGAAAAACAACAATGGAATACCGGCGATTTGGAAAAACCGGAAAACACCTTAGCGCCATTACTTTGGGAGGAATGCGTTTTAAACATGGATCGATAAAACCTCGTAATGATATTCCGAAGGATACCCTGAAACAATGTTTAAAGACTGTTCAAATGTCTTTCAATACAGGAATTAATCATATAGAAACTGCCTGGGGATATGGTAAAAGTGAGACGGTTTATGGCAAGGTTCTAAATGAGGAATTGTTTGTACCACGAAATTCATATCATCTGATGACAAAAGGTAACCCTTTAACTGCTGAAGGTATGTATGAAATGGTTGAATTTCAACTTCGGGATTTACAAACCGATTATTTTGATTTTTATGCATGGCACGGAATTAATAGCTACGAAATTTTACAGCAATCCTGTAAAACAGGTGGTCCGGTAGAAGCATTGTTAAAACTTAAAGAAGAGGGTATCATTAAACATGTTGGATTTAGCACGCATGCCCCTCTTGAAACGATTATCAAAACCATTGAAACCAATCTATTTGAATTTGTTAACCTGCACTATTATTATTTCGACCAACAAAACCTTCCGGCCGTTAATTTAGCCAAAGAAAAAGATATGGGAGTTTTTATAATTTCTCCCAACGACAAAGGAGGACTGCTTTTTAAGGCTCCACAAAAAGTAAGAGATGCTACGAATCCATTAACCCCTATTCAGTGGAATGCAAGGTTTTGTCTTCAAAATCAAGCTATTCATACATTAACCTTCGGTATGAACGAACCCGAACATATTGAAGAAATGAGCGGTATTTTCAAAGATCAAAAACTTTGGATAGAACAGGATCAAAACATAAAACATAAACTTGACAGTTTTATCAACGATGATCCATTTGCGTGGTATACCGGTTATAATATGCTAAACGATCCCTCGGGTATAAATATTCCCCAGGTACTTCGTTTACGAAAACTCTGGAAATGCTATGACATGAAAGACTATGGAAAATACCGGTACAAAATATTCCAACAGAAAGGCCACTGGTTTCCGGGAGTTCAGGCATTCAAGTCTAATATTGATAAAGTAAATATGTCTGATGTTCCGGCCGGTATTCCGTTAAAAGAGATATTGCATGAAACACACCATGCATTATACACTCCTGAATTTAAAATTGCCAAAGATTAAGAATAATGGTAAAATAAAAATTAATATCTTGCTGCTGAAAAATTTAAACCAATAAAATCTAAAAAATCTATCATGAAATTTTCAGAAAAAACTTTTTCAGGACTTTTACTCTTATTTGTCGTAACAATTGCATTCTCATTAAATTCAACACTTTCGGCTCGCGATTATTATCAGATTAAAGTATATACAATTAAAGATAAGACACAAGAGGCCAGTGTTGACAAATATCTTAAAGATGCTTATATCCCGGCTCTACATAAAATGGGAATAAAAAAAGTTGGAGTTTTTAAACCTATTGAAACTGATAAAACATTCGGGACTAAGATTTTTGTTCTTATTCCTCTAAAAGAAATTTCACAAATTGAAAAGATTGAAGACAAGCTTTTAAAGGATAAACAGTTCCAGGCTGCGGGAGCAGATTATATAAACGCAACACATGATGCACCTCCATACGAGAGGATAGAATCAATACTTCTCAGGGCATTTAAAGACCATCCCGAATTTTATGCTCCGAAATATACTACGCCAAAATCAGAACAAATATTTGAGTTAAGAAGTTACGAGGGTGCAACAGAGAAGATCTGGCGTAAAAAAGTACACATGTTTAACGAAGGTGGTGAGGTTGAAATATTCAGAAAAGTTGGCTCCAATGCAATCTTTTATGGTGAAGTACTTTCAGGAGCAGCTATGCCAAATTTAATATATATGACCTCTTACTCTGATATGGAATCAAATAAAGCACACTGGGATGCCTTTAGGAAGCATCCGGATTGGGAGGTACTTAAGAATAAACCTGAATATGCGAATACCGTTTCTCACATTGACAAATGGTTATGCCACCCAACCGAGTATTCTGATTTTTAATTTATTCTTATCAGGCTCTTAAGAATTGTTAAAATCCCCGCCACATTTTCTGCAACATTAGTTGTGGGTTTGGTGTTATTTTAAATAATTCTACATTTGTTACATGCTTTATCATAAAACATTTCTACATAAAAGTTCAGATACCTGGGTTGTGTTCATTCACGGAGCAGGTGGAAGTAATGTGGTATGGTTCAGACAACTACGCGAATTCAAAAAACAATTCAACGTACTATTAGTTGATTTGCGTGGTCATGGAAAATCAAAAAAGGCATACACAAAAGAAGAGATATATAAGTTCGACGAGATAGCACTCGATGTTATCCACACCATGGATCATTTAAAAATACAGAAAGCACATTTTGTGGGAATTTCGCTTGGATGTATCATAATACGTGCCATGGATAAATTAGCTCCGGGCAGGGCTGAATCAATTATTCTGGGAGGTGCAATTATTCAGTTCAATGGAAGAATCAAAGCTTTGGTTTCTGCAGCAAAACT